>WBZP01001667.1_pt1 | contig 26817 bp, 28 predicted proteins | sample 5204301 | NCBI WGS metagenome assembly WBZP01 (sample SAMN12412401, study PRJNA552823) | activated sludge metagenome | isolation source: activated sludge from nitrification reactor of wastewater treatment plant... | place: USA: Pennsylvania | collected 2017 | reverse complement strand
AAAGCGGTCGACAAGACCGTCTCAGACTTCGCTGCTAGTGCCCGATTGGCCCAACGTGCTGGGTACGACGCGGTCGAAATCATGGGCTCAGAGGGCTACCTGATCAACCAGTTCCTCGCCGAGCGCACCAACGATCGCGACGACCAGTGGGGCGGGTCAGCGACTAAGCGGATGAGGTTCGCCGTTGAGACAGTACGACGCACTCGCGAGGCAGTCGGCGCAGATTTCCCGATCATTTACCGGATCTCACTGGTCGACCTAGTCGAAGGCGGTCAGACCTGGGATGAGGTCGCCGAACTTGCCCACCTCATCGAGGACGCCGGGGCCACCGTCTTCAACACCGGCATTGGCTGGCATGAGGCTCGGGTGCCCACGATCATCACTCAGGTGCCGCGCGGTGCCTGGACCTGGGCAACGGCCCGCCTCAAAGAGATCGCCGCTATCCCGGTGTGTGCCTCCAACCGGATCAACACTCCCGAACTCGCCGACTCCCTGATCGCCGAGGGCACTGCCGATCTCGTGTCGATGGCTCGCCCGCTGCTGGCTGACCCGGAGTTCGTCAGCAAGGCCGCAAGCGGCCGAGCCAACGAGATCAACACCTGCATAGCCTGCAACCAGGCGTGCTTGGATCACGCGTTCTCCAACAAGCCCTGCTCGTGTCTGGTGAACCCACGGGCCTGCCGCGAGACCGACCTGGTGTTGGTTCCGCTGGCCCCCACCCGCACTGCCCCGACGGTCGCGATTGTTGGGGCCGGGCCTGCTGGACTCTCTGCCGCCGAGGCCTTCGCTGCGCGTGGCTTCCAGGTCACGCTCTTTGAAAAGTCTGCCCAGATCGGTGGCCAATTCCGGTTGGCCCGACAGGTCCCCGGCAAGGAAGAGTTCGAGGAAACTCTGAGGTTCTTCACGGCGCGCATGGAGGCGCTCGGAGTCGACGTACGCCTCAACACTGAGCCAACCCTGAGCGAGCTCAAGGAGTACGACGACGTCGTTGTCGCCACCGGTGTCACCCCACGCATCCCCAGCATCGAGGGCATCGATCACCCCAGTGTGGTTTCCTACGCCGACCTGCTGAACGGAAATGCCACGGCCGGCCAGCGGGTTGCTGTGATCGGAGCCGGCGGCATCGGGGTTGATGTGTCGGTGTTCTTGACGCACACGCCCGAGACTGACCAAGAGTGGCTGGCTCACTGGGGTGTGGGTGACCCTGCCGAGCACCGTGGCGGCCTCACCACGCCAACCCCCCGAGTGCCAGCACGCGAAGTCACGCTGATCCAACGCAAGGAGACCCCGATCGGGATCGACTTGGGCAAAACCTCAGGGTGGGCGCACCGGGCCGTGTTGAAGCAGTCAGCGGTCACCATGGTTCGCGGAGCAAGCTACGACCGCATCGATGACGGCGGCCTACACATCACTGTCGACGGGGAGGCTCACACCATCCAGGCCGACACCATCGTGGTCTGCGCAGGTCAGGAGTCGGTGCGCGGCTTGTACGACGAGTTGGTCGCGGCTGGGATCGGTGCCCATCTCATTGGCGGGGCCGACGTGGCTGCCGAACTCGATGCCAAACGCGCCATCAAGCAGGGCGTGGAGGTCGCGTCGCGGGCGTGAAAAGTCACAGGTTTACTTGTGACTTTGGCGCTTTGCCCGGGGGATCTCCCCCGCAAAGCGCCAAACATCCGGGCAAAGCAGCAACACTTCACCCATGAGGCTTCATTACGCGACTAGAGGTCCCCTCGGCGCTCCGGCGGTCTACCTGGGCGGCTCGCTTGGCTCGACGCACCGCCAATGGCACGAACTCGTCGAGGCGCTCTCAACGGACTATTGCGTGGTCGGGTTCGATCATCGTGGGCACGGCGCCTCTCCTCACGCCGAGTCTGGGGTGCGCGTCGAAGACCTCGCCAGCGACGTCATCGAGCTTGCCGATTCCCAAGGCCACGACACGTTTCATTACGTCGGCATCTCCTTGGGAGGGGCGGTCGGCCAACAGCTTGCGCTGAACTACCCCGAGCGTCTGAGTTCGCTCACCTTGGCCTGCACGGCTCCCGCGTTTGGCGATCCGCAGACCTGGCACGACCGCGCTGCCAGCGTGCGCAGCAACGGCATCGGCCCGCTGCGCGATGCCACCGGCGAGCGCTGGTTCGTCGACGCCGTGCGGCCCACCGCCCGCGCTCAGTCGATTTTGGACGATCTGGTGGCTACCGATGCCGAGTCCTACGCCGCCTGCTGCGAAGCCCTCGCAGAGTACGACGCACGCCCCCATCTCGCCGCCATAGCCACCCGCACCCTGGTGATCGGTGCCGATCACGACGTGGTCAGCCCACCTGAGGTGATCGCCGAGTTCGCAGTGATCAAAAACGCCAAGGTGGCGACCATCAACGACAGTCGCCACCTTGCCAACATCAATCAGCCAGAGACCTTCAACGCGCTCGTGCTCGGGTTCCTAGAGATCAGCTAGCGCGCCGACGAAGCGCCCAGGCGAGCACTCCGAGTCCACCCAGAACGAGTGCGCCGCCGCCGTACACCCAGCCGCGCGCGGGGCTCTCAGGCTTCACATCCACCTTGGGTGCCTTGCCAGCATCGGGCACCGAGTCAGGCACGGTGTTTTGGGCGATCTCATCGGCGTAAACCGCCTGGTCACAGGCCGCGGCGGTCAGCTTGTCGCCACTTCCACGCAGGTAGAAGGTCTTGGTCTCGCCTTCGGGGGCCTCGACGCCACACGACGCGGAGCTCTCATTCGTCGTGAACACAACTTCAGCGCCCGGGTTTCCCTTGATGGCGTCTTTCACCTTCAAGGTGACCTGGCGAGTTTGCTTATCAACCTTGGTCACCTTGACGACCTCGGCCTTGACCACGACATCGACTTTGGCAACCGCGTCAGATTCGGCCATGGGCGCGCATTTGCACGCACAGGCTGGCGGGGATGAGAAGAGGGTGAGGCTCATGGCCGTCAGGATCATCACAAAGAATGCACGCATGGCACTTCTGACGCAGTGACGGGGCGCTCGGTTCCCGAGTTTCACAACAAACTTTCGATGACCGCCGCGACACCGTCGTCGTTATTGCTCGCAGTGACCTGGTCGGCGGCCACCCTTACTGACTCGTGCGCGTTGGCGACGGCCACACCGGTGCCTGCCCACGACAACATCGGTAGGTCGTTTGGCATATCGCCACAAGCGAGTACGTCGCCCTGAGCAATCCCCAAGCGATCACACAGCCGAGCTAGCGCCCCGCCTTTGGTTACCCCGGCTGCACTGATTTCAACAAGGAAGTCCACACTCCACGTGGGGGTCGCCCGCTGACCCACCGCGGCGACGACGGCTTCACGAAACTCGACTGAGGGCATGGCGCGATGCCTTGCCATCAGTTTGAGGGCCGGCTCGGTCCACACCTGGGCGAGCGGACCCACCGGGCTCCCGAACGGAATGTGTTCAGGCTCGTTGAACTCTGGCTCCAGACAGATCCCGGACACACATTCCAATGCGAACGAGGTCCCGGGGACAGCCGCCCGGATCGAGTCAACAAGGTCGATACCGGCCTCCGGGTCGATGCCGTCGATTTCCTCGACTGACCCAGTGCCTACGTCATACACCGCGGCTCCGTTAGACACGATGGCTTTCCCGTGGGAGCCCACGTGAGGCCACAACGAGGTCATCCATCGCAACGGTCGAGCAGTCACGAACACCACGATCAGTCCGGCGGCATCGGCTGCCTGAAGTGCCGCGATCGACCGAGGGGAGAGTCGCCCGTCAGAGCCGAGCAAGGTGCCATCGAGATCTGTGGCAACAAGTCGAACCGGCATGGGCGAAGGCTACTCAGCCTCGCGAGACGACCAGGTTCCCATCTTCGTCAGGCCCGCGCAGCACGGTGAAACCACACTTGGCCAGCACGCGCAGCGAGGGCGCATTGCTGGGCTCAGTCCGCGCCCGAACACGTACGTCGACCGCATCGAGTGCCGCAACCAGACCCGACACGACCTCGGTGGCAACCCCGTGGCCTCGGGCGTATTCAACGAGGCCGTAGCCAATCTCGACCTCAAGCACCCCGTCGTCATGGGGCGCAGGAGGTCCGTAGAACCCCACCGAACCGATCACCAACCCGTCGACAACCCGCACGATGTGGCGCGGCCCCCAGGTGGAGTCGCCTTTGATCATGGAGAACGCATCGAGGTCGTCGCTGCGTGGGTAGTCCTCGTGCCAGTCGGGGGCGCGCGAGCCAGCCAGAGCGGCAGCAGCTTCTTCGCGGCTCACTAGTGGCAGTCGGAACCGATTGGTGCTGATGACTGGGGGGAGTTCGCTCACGGGAACCACTTTCGCAGTTCGACAGCGACTCCGTTGTCATAAACCGTCTCGGTGACGTGATCGGCGGCGGCTTTGACCTGGTCGACGGCCTGTCCCATGGCGACGCCGCGACCAGCCCAGGCCAACATTTCTAGGTCGTTGCGACCGTCGCCGATCGCGAGCGCGTCAGAGGCGTCGACACCGAGTTGATCAGCGACGTACTGCAAACCCGAGGCCTTCGAGATGCCGAGCGGTGAGAGGTCCAACCACGCGGTCCAACCCACGACATAGCTGGTGCCATGCAAGCCGAGTCGGGAGGCGGTTTCCATGAACTCTTCGGCGGTGGCTGATGGGTCGCGGATGATCACGCGGCTCACCGGGTCAGCCACCATCTGCTCGACGTCAGCGATGATCATCTCCCCGCCCAATTCCCCTTCTGGGAAGGCGCGGTTGATCCGGTAGCCGATGCCGCGCTCCTCGACGGCAACCAACGCCTCCGGGTGGTGCGACAAGACCTCGAACACTGCCGCCCTGGCGTCAAAGGTCTCCTCGTGCACGATCTCGACCGGCGGATAGCGAAGTACGACGGCGCCGTTGGACGCCACGATCCACAACCGATCGGCGGCCTCTGATGCCAACCCCAACAAGTCGGCGATGGGGGTCATCCCGTGGGCAGAACGACCTGATGAGAGCACCACATGCGAGCCGGCAGCAAGCGCCGCCTGCACTGCGTCGTAGACCGCAGGGGACACCTTCTCGTAGGTCTGCCCAGAGCCTTCCACCCAGGCCAACAAGGTGCCGTCGATATCGAGGGCGACCAACTTGGGGAAACTCACGCGGACACGGGCTCCAATCGTTCGCGCCCTTGCATGTAGGGCCGCAGCGCCGCCGGAATCGTCACCGAGCCATCGGCGTTCTGGTGCGTTTCCAAGATCGCCACGATCGTGCGCGTCATGGCGCACAAGGTGCCGTTGAGCGTGGCCAGCGGGGCTGTGCCTTCGGCGAAGCGGCCGCGAATGTCGAGTCGGCGCGACTGGAAGTCGGTGCAGTTGGAGGTGGAGGTGAGCTCGCGGTATTTGCCCTGCGTCGGGATCCAGGCCTCGCAGTCGAACTTGCGTTCAGCCGAAAGCCCTAGGTCGCCGGCAGCCACATCGATCACTCGATAGGCCAACTCCAACTTGTTCAAGAACTCCTTCTCCCACTCCAAGAGTCGCTTGTGCTCGGCAAACGACTCTTCAACAGTGGTGTAGGTAAACATCTCGACTTTGTCGAACCAGTGCACTCGGATGATGCCCTTGGTGTCTTTTCCGTGGCTGCCGGCTTCTTTGCGGTAGCACGGCGAGATCGCGGCGTACCTCAGTGGCAGCGCTTCGGCATCGAGGATCTCGTCGCTGTGGTACGCCGCAAGCGGCACCTCGCTCGTGCCCACGAGGTACATGTCTTGGCCTTCGATGCGATAAACGTCATCGGCGGCTTGCCCCAAAAACCCAGTGCCGTCCATCGCCCGCGGCTTGACGAGAGCAGGCGGGATCACCGTGGTGAATCCAGCCGAGCGAGCTTGATCCATCGCCATTTGGATGAGCCCGAGTTCCAGGTCGGCACCTTGGCCGGTGAGGTAATAGAACCGCGCCCCTGAGACTTTCGCGCCACGATCAAGGTCAATGGCACCCAAGATCCGGCCAAGTTCGATGTGGTCGCGCGGCTCGAAGTCGAACTCGCGGGGAGTTCCGATTGTTTCGAGCACGACGAAGTCTTCCTCGCCACCTGCGGGTGCTGCTTCGTTGGCCAGGTTAGGGATTGCCGAGAGTGCGTCACGCCACGCGACCTCGGCCTCGTTTTGAGTGGCCTCGGCGGCCTTCACGTCGGCGGCCAACGTCTTCGTGCGCGCCAAAAGCGCCGCCTTCTCGTCGCCTGCTGCCTTAGGGATGAGGCGGCCAAGTTCCTTTTGCTCGGCACGCAACCGCTCGAAGGAAGCAATGGCCGCGCGACGGGCTTCGTCAGCGGACAATGCCGCGTCGACCACGGAGTCGCTGAGGCCGCGCTTTGCTTGGGCAGCACGCACTCGATCAGGGTTGTCGCGAAGAACTCGTGGGTCGATCATGGGTCAAGGCTATCTAGCCCGCGCGGTGACTGCTCACCGATATTGCCTGCCGTATTGCCCTGCTCTAAGTGAGAGGGGGCAATGCGAAGACGAATTCGACAGCATCCTTAGGTACGACACCCTCGATCGCCTTGCCGTACGGCGACCACTTCGACCCCGACAACTTCTTCAACTGAAGATCTTGCCCGGTCACGCACCACACCCAGTTGGTGCCATCTGCGGATTTGAATCCGCTCACCAGATCGCACTTTGGATCGGGCAGGCCCTTGAGTTTGTTGGTCGGTGAAATCACCAACGAGCCGTTGTTGCGCGTGGGCACGATGGTGTCGGTAGCCCCGTTGCCGCTGGGGTCAGTCTCAAACGAGGTCAGGCTTTCGGTGTAGGGCTCGCCGGTGTTGACGACGAACCCACCTGCATAGGTCCAGTCCTTCTTCACCTGCAACGAGCCAGCCTGAGTGGCTTGGCCGCTGTGCGCATCCACGTGCCAGACACCGCGTTTGGCCACCACGGTGAGTTGCTCATCCTCGGGCGCAAAGGCCAGATAGTCGGGCGTGATGGGACCCAGCTTGAGCATCTGCGGCTCGCCCCCAGCCAGTGGATAGAGCGCGACCTGGTGCGCCTCCCGCTCCGCCTTGGTCGGTGCGCTGTCGAGCAGCGCCCAGGTGTGGGAGCTATCAACCATCAACAATCGGGTCAAACCAGAGGCAGATCCAGCGGTGAGGGGCGGCATCTCAACGCTGACCGCCTTGCCCGAGTCGGGAGTCGCACTCAGATAGACAGCGGCAAGTTCTTCGCCATCGGCGCCACCCGTGGATCGGTCAAAGCGCAGCACCCAGGTGTTGCCCAGCGCATCGGCAGAGTCGCCTTGTCCCACCCCACAGGCACTCGTGGCGACGAGCACGGTAGCTGCCGCGAAGGCCCTCAAGATCCTCATACGGTTAAGAGTAAGCCGCTGTGCCCAACTGGCCCTGGCTCCCTGTGGATAGTCACACGGCATAATTCGCAGGCGTGACCACCTCAACGCGACGCGCCTGGGTCTTAGGCCTGGCCTCGCTGGGCGGATTTGCCGTCGTACTCCTGCTTGTGCTCTTCCAACACGCCGCCCTTCAGCGTTTCGACACCTGGGTTGGCACTCCCTTTGAGGAACTCACCTTTAACGTGCAGTGGCTGTACTCCGGCGCTATCGCCGTGCAGTGGTTGTTCGACACCGGACCGATGACGGTACTCACGATCATCACCGCGATTGCCTTGTTTGTTAAGGGTCACAAGCGTCTGGCCGTGTGGACCGCCGTGGTGATGACCGTGTCGGCGGTGGCTGTGAACGCCGTGATCAAGCCACTCATCGGGCGCGAACGCCCCACCTGGCCACACCCCGTCGAAACCCTGGATAGCCTCAGTTTCCCTTCCGGCCACGCGGCCGGGATCGCCACCGCAGCAGCCGTGGCTTACGTCATTTCCCAGATGCTAATCCGCCGCCGAGGACTGCGTCGGGTGGCACTCGTGGTGTCGCTGATCGTGGTGTTCCTGGTTGGGATCGACCGGATGTTGCTCGGCGTCCACAACTTCAGCGACGTGCTGGCCGGTTGGTTGATCGGCTTTGGCGTCGCGGCCGTTGGCCGGGCCCTGTTTGATCCCCATGAGGTTCCCCTGGCTCACAAGGTCGAGGCCATGCCATCTGTGGGTCCCAAACCAAAGCACCTGGCCGTCGTACTCAACCCGATCAAGGTCGATGACCCTGGCGCCTTCAAGTACCTAGTCGAGTCGCTGGCGCATTCGGCAGGCTGGCAACGAGTCGATTGGTACTACACCACCATCGAAGACCCCGGTCACTCCATGGCACATAGCGCTGCGGTGAGCGGGGCCGAACTTGTCATCGCCTGCGGTGGTGATGGCACCGTGCGCACGGTCTGTGAAGAACTCGCTGGCACTGCATCCCGGTCGGCATCGTGCCGGCAGGCACCGGCAACTTGCTGGCTCGCAACCTCAACTTGCCGCTGTATTTGCGTGCTGCGGTCGATGTCGCCCTCAACGGCCAAGACCGAGCCATCGACATGGTCAAGGTCAGCGGCGACAAGATGGATGACGCGACCTTCCTTGTGATGGCCGGGATGGGCTTTGACGCCGCGATCATGGATGGCGTCAACGAGGACCTCAAGGCCAAAGTCGGATGGGTCGCCTACGTGCTCTCGGGCCTGCGCTCACTGATGTTTCCTGCGATCCGTGTCGACATCTCTGTGGATGGCGGCGACTTCACCACACACCGCGCCCGGACGATCGTGATCGGCAACGTCGGCTACCTGCAGGCCGGCATGCCACTGATCCCCGATTCCCGCATCGATGACGGCGAACTCGACGTCGTACTCCTCTATCCGCGCCGCTTCCTCTCGTGGGTCCCCTTAGCCCTGCGGGTCCTTAGCAAAAACAAGCGCACCGACGAAACCATCACCCGCATGAGCGGCAAGAGCGTGACGGTCCGGGCCCACTCCGAGACCCCGAGGCAACTCGACGGCGACCTGATCAAGTCGGGCCACGAGATTCACGCCGAATGCATTCACGGACGATTGTTGGTGCGCGCACCGAGGTAGACCTCACCAGATGTGTGACATAACCTCTGGCGGGTGAATCCACTGCGCACCATTGCCATCGTGATGGGCCGCCAACCCTGGCTGCCAAAGTTCGGCAAAATCATCGTTGGTCTCGACAAGGGGATTCAACGACTCACCAACGGCCACATGACACTGCTCTCCAGTTGTGGCCTCACTGGGCTGATGCTCACCGTCAAGGGACGCAAAACTGGCATCGAGCGAGAAACACCCTTGCTCTACACCCCACACCCCGATGGGCCGCTGATTGCTGGCTCCAACTGGGGTCAAGAGAAGCCCCCGGCCTGGGTGGCCAACCTTCGCGCCGCACAAACCGCTCAAGTCATGGCCAACGGGGTGCGCACCACCGTCCGTGCCCGCGAACTCGAAGGCACCGAGCGCGAGGAGAAACTCGCTGAGATGGTCAAGGTGTGGCCCAACTATCGGATCTACGTAGAGAAGGCGGCCCCGAGGGTCATCCCGATCTTTCAGTTGGAGCCCGTCTTAGGCGCCTGAGGCAGCGGCCTGCAGGCCGGCAATATTGAGCACCTGCATCTGGAGCATCGCGGCCTCCGCCCGTCTCTGCTCAGTTCAGCGATGACCCGTTTGCTATGGCTAGTGCGAGAATCGCCCCCGTCGACGTCCCCTACAAGAACCGATGCGACGACACTCTGGGGTCAGGAGTTCTTTGCCTCAGCGTTCTACCGGCCACTACTTGTGATTTGGCCTCGCAGTCGAATAGAGCCAGTCGGATTTTGGAAGGATGCCAGGTGTGACCGGTTCTCCCACATCGCCGAACAGAGTCAGTTTGTGGCTTGTGAGCGTGCTGCTCTTCGGTCTGATGGTGAACTGGGTCTCGAGTTGGACCGAGAACTCCTGGTGGCTGGTGGTAGTGGATGTCCTCGCGGTGGCTTTGCTGGTCCTCACTCTCCCAGGCGGCTTCTTCAGCACACCCGGCCCTCTTGGGCGTGCGATGGCCGTACTTCTCATCGTGTTCTATGTGTCCAGTGGGCCGATGCTGCTCGGCACCGACAAGAGGTTGGCCGCTGGCATAGCGTCTATGGCACTCCTGTGGGTCACTGCCTCAGCTCTTAGTTGGCGCTCGCTACGTACGCGACTCTCCTTTGATCTTGCGGCATCCGGCCTGGCGCTCCTGCTTGTCGGCGCGGCGACCCTCCAGCTTGGTGTCGAGGCGCTGGGAGCCAAAACCACGTTGATCGGCGTGGTGCTGCTGCTAGGTGGTGGGGCGACCCTGCTGTTCGGTACAGCGCTCCTGCGAGACCAGAGGACATTGATCGGCGTGGCGACCCTACTGATCGGTGCAACGCTCCTACTGGGTGGTGTCACGGCCCTACTTGACGGGCACCCACTCACTGCCTTTGTGCTCAACCTGGGTGGTGCGGCATTTCTATTGTTCGGTGCGGGACTCCTGCGAGACAGGAGCACGTTGCTCGACGTAGCGCTCATGCTGTTCGGTGTGGCGCTCCTGCTGGGTGGTGGCTGCGCCTTGTTAACCGGGCACACCCTGACCGCCCTCGCGACACTTCTGGGCGGGGGGTCGCTTCTGCTGGCTGGTATCGCGGCCCTGCTTGACCGAAGCGCCCCGATCGGTATAGCGGCCCTGCTATTCGGTGTCTCGCTCCTACTGGAGGGTGTCGCGGCTCTCCTGGACCGCAGCACGCTGCCTGCAGTGGCGGCCCTATTAGTGGGCATGGCCACCCTGAAAACGAGTGTCACAGCACTAGAGAACCGGAAACCTGTGCCAGGCGCGGCAGCGCTGGTGGCCTGGGCAAAGAAGAAGGATCCCGACCGGTAGTCGAGAGGTCTATTCGGAGTCTTCAGTAGGGCCCGGCTTAGGCGCCCAGGGCAGCAGCCTGCAGGCCAGCAATATTGAGCACCTGCATTTGGAGCATCGCGGCCTGAACGCGGGTTCCCACCTCGGGATCAGGGTCACCCATCAACTGGAACAGCGCGGTCGGCACGATCTGCCACGACAACCCAAAGGCATCGACCAGCCAGCCGCACATCTCGAGGTGACCGCCGCCTTCGGTGAGTGTGGCCGTGAGGTGATCGATTTCGTCTTGGGTTTCCACACTCACTGCAAGTGAGAAGGCGCTGGTGAGTTTGTAGGTGGGACCTGCGTTCATCAAGGTGATCTTGGTGCCCATGATCTCGATCTCGCCGATGAACAGCGTGCCGTCTGGGTGGCGATTCATCGAGAGCACCCGACCCTCGAAAAGGCTCAGATAGCGCTCGATGGCGGGCTCGGCGTTGGCGTCGTACCAAAGGAACGGAGTGACGCTCAAGATCATCGGGGTCCCCCAGTGCGTAGGCGGCTCAACCAGGCGGTTGCGTCGTGGAAGTCATCATCTGAGGTGCCGTGTTTGATCTGCGGGCCTTGGCCGTCGACACGGGGATAAGACCCAAGGAAGCGTACGTCGGCGCAGCTTCGCTTAAGTCCCATCAGGGCCTCGCCGACGCGCTCGTCTTCGATGTGGCCTTCGCAGTCGATGGAGAAGCAGTACTTGCCTAAGCCGACGCCGGTGGGACGTGACTCAATGCGGCTGAGGTTGACCCCACGCAACTGGAACTCTTCAAGGAGTTCCAGCAAGGCCCCCGAGTGGTCGTCGCGGATATAGACGACCAGGGTCGTCTTGTCGGCACCGGTTGGTGGCTCGGAGATGCCAGCTCGTCCGACCAAGATGAACCGGGTTTGGGCGTCCGGGTTGTCGCCGATGTTGCTCGCCAACGCAGTCAGACCGTAGGTCTTGGTTGCTTGCGGAGCACAGATAGCCGCATCCCAGTGAGTGTCTTTGCTGGCAATGGCTTCGGCCGCCGCCGCAGTGCTGGGTGCGGGCACCACCTTGGCCCCGGGGATGTTAGCCGTCACCCACGCGCGCGTTTGAGCGGCCGCGTGCGGGTGGGTGCCGATCAACTTGATCTCAGCAAGCGGCCGGTCTGTGAGAGCAGCCAGGTCGAAGGTGACCGGCACGGTCACCTCTCGCCTAATCAGCAGTGGGTCGCCGCTGGCAAGTTCGTCGAGGGTGACGCTCACGGCGCCTTCGACGGAGTTCTCAATCGGCACCACCGCGCCAGTTGCTTCGTTGCGGCGCACCCGATCCAGCGCTTCGGTCACCGTCGTACACGGCAGGTGCTCGGCGCCTTTCGATTCCGGCAACGACCGCAGGGCCTGCTCAGTGAAGGTTCCGGCGGGGCCAAAGTAGGCATATCGGCGAGTGGGGGAATCGGGCACGCGCCCAAGAGTAATGCCGTGCCAGACTCGACGCTGTGGACTTAGTTGTCGTGGCCATCGCCTTCGGGACAATCTTCGTTGTCGAACTCCCTGACAAGACCTTCATCGCTGCCCTGGTGCTGTCGACGCGCTACAAGCCGTTTGCGGTCTGGGTGGGCGTCGGCACTGCCTTCTTAGTGCAGACCCTGATCGCTGTTGCCGCTGGCGGCTTGGCCACGTTGTTGCCACGAACAGTGATCCAGACAATCTCTCTGGCCATCTTTGTCATCGGCGCCGTCGTGCTTTTCCGGGCCGCACCAAAGGCCGATGCCGAGGAGGCCTCACAAGAGCAGGAGTACGCCGCCAAAGCCACTGCAGTGAACTCCTCATGGCGCGCCACTCTCACCAGCTTCCTAGTGCTCTTCGCCGCCGAATGGGGCGACCTGTCGCAACTGCTCACGATCTCACTGGTGGCGAAGTATCACGAGCCGCTCAGCGTGTTTGCCGGCGCCTGGGGAGCCCTTCTCGCTGTTTCTGGTCTCGCCGTGCTTCTCGGACGCTGGCTGTTGGCTCGACTCCGGCTCAGCGTGATCCATTACATCGGCTCAGCGGTCTGCGTGGTGCTGGCGCTCGTTACTGCCTACGAACTCATCGCTTAAGAATTGAAGAACCCCGCCCAGTGCCATCGGGGGTGTGGCACTGACCGGGGTTACCCAACCGTAGAAAGTTATTGAACGCTTGACAACCAACAGCCGTTCAGAGACCCCTGAACAGCGCTGAACGGTCGGTCAAACACGACGAACGGTTCATTTCAGCCTGTTCAGACCGTACAAACTGTCACCGAAGGGTCAATTGACGCGAGGTAAGTCCGGCCCGGGTGCCACGCTCGGCCGGACTCAGGGGGGTCTCGTCTGCTAGCGCAGCCTCAAACGCCTGGGCGAAGTTCGCGAGCGGGGATTCGATTGCCTCAGCGCCAGTGCCTGCGGCCAAGTCCCACACCGGGACCAGCAATCCGTGAGCGCGGAACATCCCCACCAGGCGAGCGCCATCAACAAGTCGATCGGCACTAGCAGCATGCAACCGGGCCAACGCATCCAAAGCCGGGGCCTCTTCATGGGGCAGCACCCAACGCAGGAACTCCTTGGAGGTCACATCGGTCCAGTACGCCGACTCGACGCCCCCGACCTTGACCGTGGGCGTGATGGCCTCGTTGGCATGATCAAGCACCCCTTCCATGGCGTCATTGAGTTCGGCGTCCGGGGGCATCCAGTAGCCGAAGTCCGAGTGCACCTCAAAGTCAGTCAGTCCACCCTCCAGCAGATCTTGGAGTCGCGGACCTTCGCCTGGGTCGGCTGCGAGTCCCAACACCTCGCCATGATCGGCGGCCAGCGCCAACTCGACCATCGCCGCCAGGTCTCGAGAGGGGTCGCGATAGGAGTGCTGCACCTGCACCCCGATCAGCACTTCTCCGTTGTCGCGGACGATCGCGGGCGACGCACCCGGCAGCAGCGAGGCAAACGTGATCTCCCGGCCGCCAACCATTCCTCGGGCGGTGCCAGCAGGCACAAACTCCTTGAGCGCAACCAGGTCACACTCACCTTTAAGCCCGGCAAAGGGCCGAGCGACGTGCACGACCGCCGAGGACTTGCCGCCGTGGCAGTTGCGATAGCGCAAGCCCGAACCACAGTGACACGGTTGGCGTGAACCTGCCGCCCCTTCAGAGCTGGCGTTGACCTTCGTGCGTGAGCGTTTTCCCATGCCCCGGAGGTTAGCGGCTCGGCTCTAGGTCTAGGCCGGCTAGGTAGTCGAGGCTGGATGGCGGACGTCAGCGTGCGCCGCCCGCGAGGTCGCTAGCGGCCACAGATCCTTCGGCACAAGCATCTCGATCTCCGGGATCCGATCTTGCGGGGCTGTTTCTCCGCCCCCTACTGTTCGCTACCTAACGATCGTGTGACCCGGGTCACATGCTAGGAGCGAGATGTGCATCGACTTTGAGGTCGCCCAGGCAGAAGTTTCCCGCCGGGGACTACTCCGGATTGGCGGCGGACTCGCCGTAGGAGCAAGTGCGACTGGCCTGAGCGCACCGTCGTATGCCCAAGCCGCGGTGAGCGCCGGACACCGGCACGACCCCCGCGTCGTACTCCTTGGAGTGGCAGGCGGCCCGCCGCCTGAGATCGGCCGCGCGGGCATCTCGTCCGCGCTGGTCATCGGCGATCGTGTCTACGTCATCGACTGCGGCCGTGGCGCCGTGACTCAATATGCCCAGGCACGACTTAAGTTCAAGAACCTGCGTGGCATCTTCGTGACTCACCTGCACGCCGACCACGTCATCGACTTCTACGACTTCGCGGCGTTGCCCGGGTTTGGCGTCAACGACTCCAACGACGGCATCCTCGCTCCCACAGCCACCCAACCGGCGATCCCAGTCTTCGGACCCGGGCGGGCAGGCGGGCTGCCACCGGCCGACGATCCCTCGCTGCCGACCATCGCGCCAGACATGCCTACCCCCGGCATCGCCGACCTCTTCCGGCTCCAGACCGAGGCCTTCGCCTACTCGACCAACCTGTTCATGCGGCGCGCGGGCATTCCCGATCCACGCACCCTCTTCGACATCCACGAGATCGACAACCCGGTGGCAGCCGGGGCCGACTGGACCAACCGTGCCCCCGACATGGACCCCTTTGTCATCTTCGACGATGGCTTCGTCAAGGTCAGCGCGGTGCTGGTGCCGCACGGGCCAGTGTTCCCCTCCTACGCCTACCGCTTCGACAGCGAGGAAGGCTCAGTCGTCTTCTCCGGCGACACCGCCGCTTCGCAGAATGTCGTGCGGCTCGCTCAGGGCGCGGACATGTTGGTGCACGAGGTCATCGACTTCAAGTTCTACGTCGACTTCCTCGGCCTCGACCCCTCCCTGCTGCAGCACCTGCTGCGCTCGCACACCGACGTCTTCGAGCTTGGCCCACTGGCTGAGCAGGCCGGGGTCGAAAGGCTGGTTCTCAACCACCTGGTGCCGGCGGACCCGCGTCTCATGAGCGACCACACCTGGCGCAAGAACGCTCGGCGGGGCTACAGCGGCCGCGTGATCGTCGGCGATGACCTGATGTCGGTGCCGATGCGCAAGCGTCGTCGTACTGTCATCGGGTAGTCATCGCGGGCTGGTAACTCGAACGTCGCCTCCCGCGGCGAATTGAGAGGGCGTCGGGAGGTTAGCGCCCCGGCTGTAGGCCTAGGCCGTCTAGGTAGTCGATGGTGAAGGCCGGGCGGTCGGTGATGATCGCTTTCACGCCCATGTCCAGGCACAGGTCGATGTCGTCTGCGCTGTTGACGGTCCACACATGCAGTGAGGTGGAGCGAGCAATGCGCCTGATCACATCGGGATGCGACTGCAAGAGTTCGATGCCCGGACCAGCGATCCAGTCAGGCGAAGCCACCGGCCGCACCCGCGACCACGCGCCCGGTTTATCCACCAAATAGACCAGATCCAACGCTGGAGCCAAGCGCTCAACGCGCTTAACTGCTACCCACGAAAAGCTCATCACCCGCACCGGCGACCCCGGGCGGGTCCAGCCAAACTCGTCTAGAAGTTGCACGAGTTTGCGCTCCACCAAACCACCGAACCGAGTCGGGTGCTTAGTCTCAATGGAGAGTTCGATTCGCCGATCCTGATCGGCCACCACTTCGAGCAGACGACGCATCGTCAACACCTTGCCCAAAGCCGGGTCACGATCTGGGAGTTCGTCATCGAGGTCAGCCCACGGGTTCTTCCACGAGGAGAAGTCGAGCGCATCAAGATCGGCAAGGTTCTGCGTGCTCACCAACCCCTTGCTCGCGGCCGTGCGCTTGAGATCGCGGTCATGCACGCACACAAGGTGTCCGTCGGCAGTCAGGCGTACGTCGCACTCCAAAGCGTCGGCTCCGGCATCGATCGCGGCCACATAGGCACCCAGCGTGTGCTCGGCAATATTCGCACTGGCGCCCCGATGGGCAACCACGATCGGGCGTGATGGACGGGCCATGAGCACATTTTGGACCACGGTCGATTCGATCCTGTGGCAGGACCGCTCAGTGGTCGAGTTGGCTCAACCCATCAGTGGCGATCTGCTCGAAGATCGCCTGGTCGGCGGAATAGACCGAGTCGGGCACCGGCCAGTGCACCACCAACTCCGTGATGCCGATCTCGGCATAGCGACCCGCCCAATCGACGAACTTCCCCACCGACTCCAGCGGTTTCTCACTTGAGGACCCCTCGAGGTAGAGCCGGTGTGGAACCTGACGGCCTTCCCTCTCGCAGGCCTCCTCAAGTCGAGCCAGTTGGCCGGCAACAACGTGAGGGGCCTCCTGCGGAGTTGGTGCTGCCGGATCGCGTGCATCGCCGTAGGTGATCCAGCCATCGGCGTACTTCGCCGCCAGCGCGAGCCCGCGCAGACCGGTGGCGGCCACATAGAAGGGCACTCGCGGTTGCTGAACGCACCCGGGCAAGGCGCGTGCGTCGACCGCTGCGTAGTGCTCTGTGGTCATCGACGTCTCCGGCTGCCGCAAGGTGGCATCGAGCACTGCCACGAAATCGCGCAGGTGATCGGCCCGTTCGCTAGGAGTCCAGGGCCTCTGACCCAATGCTTGGGCATCAAATCCGGTGCCTCCCGCGCCAATGCCAAGGGTGAGGCGACCCGAGGAGATGTCATCGAGGGTCATCAATTCTTTGGCGAAGGGCACTGGGTGTCGAAAGTTGGGTGAGGCCACCAACGTGCCGACCCGCATAGTTGCGGTGGCAGTCGCTGCAGCAGTCAGCGTCGGGATCGCCCCGAACCATGGGGAGTCCACAAACGAACGCCACGTGAGGTGGTCGTAGGTGTAGCCAGCATGGAACCCCAGCTGCTCGGCTCGCTGCCAGATGCGCTTGGCCTCAGGCCAGCGATAAATCGGCAAGATCACCGTGCTCAACTTCATTGGTTCACCATGACCCCGCCTCACCATGACGCCAGCCTAGGGCGGTCGTTTGCACCATCCCCAAAAACAGTGCTGGCCCCAGGAAATCCTGGGGCCAGCGACTTAGATGGAGCCAATGATCACTTGTTCGGGATCTTGAACTTCTGACCGGGGAAAATCAGGTCGGGGTTCTCGATGTGGTTGATCCGTGCGATGTCGCGCCAGTCAACTCCGAAGCGGGCACCGATTTCGCTCAAGGTGTCGCCCGACTTCACGACGTACTCCTTGTGCTTGCGAGCCTCACGACGCGCCTTGGCGCGAGCGTCGGCCTTTTCGGCAGCCTTGCGAGCACGGGCTTCGGCCTTGGCCTGAGCGGCCTCCGCTTCGGCGTTGGCGTTGGCCTCAGCAGCGATGGCTTCGTTTTCTGCGTCGACTGCAGCGCTCTTGGCGGCCTCGTCGGTGGTGTTGATGCCGGCCTTCTCGGCGGCAGCAGCAGCCTTGGCGCGAGCCTCGGCGGCCTTTGCCTGAGCAGCGGCGATGACCTTGTCAGCCTCGGCCTGAGCGGCGTCAGCCTCTTGCTGGGCCTCCGCAGCGGCCTCAGCGTCATCAGTGGTCAGTGCGTCTTTGATCTTTTCCCACAGGGACATTGGGGTTCCTCTCGTTGGGCCTGGCGGACAGTCCGCAGCATGGCCATCGCAAAGCGTAGTGCGCGGCGCGACGCCGACTAAACATCTACGACATTTCGGACATTCCCCAATTTGCGGCGTGACGCACCAGACACAGCGATCACTAGCGGGAAAATACCCCGAGGGGTACCGTCGAAGACATGAACGAGACCGCACAAAAGCGGCTCTTGGTGCTCGGGGCAGGCACCGCCGGCACCATGGTCGCAAACAAGATTTTGCAACGACTACCTCAATGGTCAGTGACCGTCATCGACCGTGACGACATCCACGACTACCAGCCCGGCTATCTGTTTATCCCCTTCGGTGGCAACCAGCCCGAGCAGATCCGCAAGACCTCCTCAGCGTTCCTCAACGACGCGGCTCACCTGGTCTTTGGCGAGATCGACAAGGTCGACCCCGAGGCGCAGAGTGTGCGGCTCAAGGACGGCCAAGAGTTCGGCTACGACTACCTCGTGATCGCCACAGGCACCACCCCTCGGCCCGACCAAACCCCGGGCATGCTCGGGGATGAGTGGCACAAGAGTGTGGGTGAGTTCTACACCTTCGAGGGCACCCAGGCACTAGCCAAGCGGCTGGAGTCGATGACCTCGGGCAAACTCGTCGTACACATCTGTGAACTACCGATCAAGTGCCCGGTCGCTCCCTTGGAGTTCGCCTTCTTGGCCGATGACTACTTCCGCCGCAAGGGCGTGCGCGACAACGTCGACATCACCTACGTCACTCCGCTCGACGGCGCCTTCACTAAACCGGTGGCCAGCCGCGAACTCGGCGCGTTGTTGGAGCAGAAGAACATCCACGTCGAGCCGGACTTCATGGTCGAGTCAATCGACCAGGAAGCCAAGCTGCTCAAGTCGTACGACGAACGCGAGATCGCCTACGACCAGTTGGTGACCGTGCCGGTCAACATGGGCGCGGACTACGTGGGCGAGTCAGGCTTGGGCGACGAACTTAACTACGTGCCGATCGACAAGCACACGATGCGCTCGGTCGAGTTCGACACGATCTTCGCCCTGGGCGATGCAGGCAACCTGCCCACCTCGAAGGCCGGATCGGTCGCGCACTTCTCCGTTGACGTGTGGATCGACAACTTCGTCGACCTCGTCAGTGGCAAGCCGATGAGTGAAGCCTTTGACGGTCACGCCAACTGCTTCGTTGAGACCGGCAATGGCAAGGCGCTGTTGTTGGACTTCAACTACGAAACCGAACCGCTCACGGGCACCTTCCCGATCCCGAAGATCGGTCCACTGCACCTGCTGCGGGAGTCGCGCGCCAACCACGCCGGCAAGCTCGCCTTCCGTCACATCTACTTTCACGCACTGCTCCCAGGACGTCCGCTCGGACTGCCCGCGGAGATGTCCTTACGCGGCAAGGACGTTCCCGAGAAGTCCACTGCACCCACCCAACCCACTGTCCCCACCTTCTAGAAAGAAACGCACATGCCTACCACCACGATTGCTGGCCGAACCCTCGATGTGAACGAGGAAGGCTTCATGACGAACCCCGACCAGTGGGACGAGGCCCTTGGGGCTGAACTCGCCAAGCTGATCGGCCTGGAAATGACCGAAGCGCACTGGGCACCCATCAGGTTCCTGCGCACCGACTTCGCCGCCATGCACGAGACCCCGACCCTGCGTCGCGTCTCCACCCAGGCCGGCATCGCGGTCAAGGACCTGTTTGCGCTGTTCCCCGGCAAGCCGGCCAAGAAGATGGCGTATGTCGCTGGGCTGCCCAAGCCCAAGGGCTGCGTCTAACCCCCATCCCCACAACTCTTACCCATAAAGGACACCACCATGAATGACACCCCGTTCGTACCCAGCTTCGATGACGACTCCGCCTCGACCGGACGCAAACTCGCCATCATCTGCTCCAAGGGCAACCTCGACATGGCCTACCCCGGGCTGATCCTGGCCAACGCCGCCCTCGGCGAAGGCATCGAGACTCACCTGTTCTTCACCTTCTGGGGCTTCGACATGATCAACAAGAAGACGATGGAGCACCTGAAGTTCAGCTACCTCGGCAACACCGCCATGCACCCTCCCGGTGCCTTCGGTGTCTCGATGCCCCAAGGCATGGCTGGTCTCCCCGGCGTGACCGCGCTGACGACGGCCATGATGAAGAAGCAGATTGCCGACCTCGACGTACCCGAGGTGCCTGAGTTCCTCGAACTCATCCACGGCTCAGGCGGCCACCTGTGGGCCTGCCGGATGAGCGCGGACATGATGAAGTTGCACGAAGAAGACCTCTACGAAGGCGTTGAGGGCATCATCTCGGCAACCGACTTCATCGAACTCACCGATGGGGCGCAACTGCTCTTCATCTAAGACCCTCAGACCCTCGTCGCTCCCAGACTTGCCCCAGTCTGGGGGCGACGAGTGCTTAGCGGGCCTGTGAGCGCACGACGTGCTGACCGAGCGCCAGCGTGATAACGAGTGCCTGAGCCAACACGGTCCAGCCCAACGACAGACCCAGCCAGGGCATCAGCAGCGCTCCCACCGCCACGAAGACAGCCGGGACGACATGGGGCAAGTCGGCGCGATCACTGGCCACATGCATGCCCACCAAGACCAGCGCGAAAATCGCGATGGAGACCCCGATGAACATCGAGACTGCAAACGCACTGGTGTGCACCTCGTGCGAGCCCTCCACGACGTCCACCGCCGCTGCTAGCCCGGCACCGACGGCCGCAACCGACGCAAAGATGAAGTAGTGGCCATAGCCAAAGATCCACATCGCTTTCTCGTTGGCCACGATGTCGGCGTGGTTGCGCTTGAAGTAGAGCCACCACAACGCGAAAACTGCGATCAGTCCGCCAATGATCAAGACGAAGAAGTCCGATGACACCGCGTGACCTCCCTCGCCACGAAGTCCGAGTGCACCCTGAATCGCCTGCACGCTCGACAGCATGACTTCACCCAAAACGATGATCGTCATCAGGCCGTAGCGCTCCGCAATGTGGTGAGGGTGGAAGGGAGACTTGCCCGCCTTCTCAGCCCACACCGGCACCATCCACTCGATCGCCACACACACAAAGAAGGTGGCGATCAACCAGGAGCTCGGCACCTCAAGTCGACCAATCCACAGCAACTGCGCAAAAGTGATGCCGGCGGCGTACCTCAGTGCGGTCTTGCGCCTGGCCTTGTCACCTTGCGCCACGCGAAGCCAGAGGCCCACCATCCCAAAACGCATGATCGCGTAGCCAACGACAGCCAGCACCGACTGCCCGTCAGCGAAAAGATCCGGCACCGCGGCCGCCAAGCACAACGCGCCAGCCATGATCACAAAGGTCAAGAGCCGGTAGATCACGTCATCGTTGTCGTACGCCGAGGCATACCAGGAGTAGTTGACCCACGCCCACCAGATCGCACACCACGTCATCAGGTAACCGATCAGCGCATCCCAATGCCCGCCCACAATGCCGTGGTGCAGTTGAGCAGCGTTGCTCGCGATCGCGACGACAAAGATCAAGTCGAAGAGCAACTCGAGTTCAGTGGCTACCCGATGCTTCTGGTTTGGGTCTCTGCCCACGACTGGTCGCCGAAATGGGACGTAGTTCAGTGCTTCCATGGGCGAAGTATGACTGTTTGTCGGGGGTGAAAAGTCACAAGTAAACCTGTGACTTTGTCGCTTTGCCCGGGGGATCTCCCCCGCAAAGCGCATAACTGCCCCGCAAGGCGTACGTCGACCGAGTGACTCTCGGTCACCACACGTCAGTCATCATTGGAGACATGTCAGCTAATCCCGATGCATCTGGTGATCAGGCCTTCGTCGATCTGGTCACAGATGAGGCGCCAACGACGCCGCACTCGCTCACCGATGCTCCACTCAAGGTGCGGGTCGCCATCGTGGGGGTGCTCACGCTGATTACGGCGCTGTTTTGGGGATTTGGGGCATGGGCACTGTTTCCTGACGCAGCGCACTGGTCCTTTGCCAACTTCGGACGGCTGACTTTCCTCCTCGCAGGCGTGGCGATGATCGTGTTGGCGATCAGGGGTAACTTCGCCGGCGAGCACGATGCCGCCGCGCGCGGGGCGCACTTCTTGCTGGGCCTTGGGTGGATCTTGTTCGTCTGGAGCGTCATCGGCCTCCTCGGCCGCAGCGTGCTGAGCGGGCTGAGTTTGCATCCAGAGGCCGCCGCCCGACTCACCTCCCTCGGCGTGGCAGCAGTGGTCACGCTTCTCGCGATCTTCGGATACGCCGCCGCTCGACGGGTTCCCGCGCTTCGCCACACGACCGTGCCGATCAAGAACCTCTCGCGACCCCTCACGGTTGCCGTCCTCACTGACACCCACTTCGACGCCTGGACGACCCCTCAGTGGGCCTCCCGCGTGGTTGAGCGAGTCAACTCGACATCCCCCGACATCGTCGTGCACGCGGGTGACCTCGCGGATGGTTCGGTGGCACAGCGCTCTGCTCAGGTGCAGTGGCTGGCCGACGTACAAGCTGGCACACGTGCCTATATCGCGGGCAACCATGAGTACTACTCAGATGCACCGGCCTGGATGAAATACATGGACCAGTTGGGATGGTCGGTGTTGATCAACCAGCACCTGGTGCATGAGCAAACCTTGGTGGTGGCAGGTCTCGATGACCCCACAGGCACCGCCATGGCTGGGCGTGGTCCCTCTGTGGATCAAGCGCTTGCCTCAGCTCCGAGCCTGCCGATCTTGCTCCTGGCCCACCAACCTCACCAGGTCAAGGACGCCCTAGAAAGAGTCGACCTTCAGATCTCTGGGCACACCCACGGCGGTCAGATCTGGCCGTTCCACTACCTCGTCAAACTGCGTGAGCCGGTGGTGCAGGGATTAGCAACTGTTTCGCCGCGGACTCGGCTCTATGTTTCGCGTGGCAGCGGCTTTTGGGGGCCGCCGTTCCGAGTCTTTGCGCCCTCGGAGATCAGCGTCTTGCATCTGGTGCCCGCCTAGGTCTTCTGCGGCTGAGGCTTGCCCGGCTAGGCCTTCCGCGGTTTGGGCGCCAAAGCCTCTCGCGTTGCCTTCGAACTGCGCGCTCGCTTCTTGCGTGCCAAGTCGGTGCCAGGCATCGCTGCGCCAGGCAGGTCGAGGGCTGATTCCAACTCTGCGAGCGCGTCGCCCGTGTAGACCGCGAGCTTCTGCAGCGAAGGCAGTGCATCTCGGTCGCCGGTGAAGCCGAAGCACATCTTCTCGGCGTACGTCTCCAACGTGATGTTGAGCGCCATGCCGTGCGCTGGGATCGAGATCGGATAGACCGCCTCGAGTTCTGAGCCCAGCAAATAGAGCTTGTGTCGAGGCCCAGGCACGTTCGACAAGATCAAGTTGAAGGTAGTGGGCAGCAGGTTGCGCACGCCCAACATCGCCGCCACAGTTTGGGCGATGCCAGGAGCCAGCAGATATCCGCTGTAGGCCAAGGCAGGCAACTGACCCATCCCCTTCATCTGGCCCTTCGCGGCCGATGTCGAGGCGATCACTGACTCCAGGCGCTGCACAGGGTCAGCGACATCGGTGCCCATCGCGGCCAGGAGTACGGCGACCTTGTTGCCGCCGCCCTCATCGCCCGCATCTCGGATGTTGACGGGCATGAAGGCAACCAGCGACTTGTCGGGCAACTCGTTGAGTTCGAGAAGGTAGCGTCGCAGCGCTGCGCCACAGATCGTCATCACGACGTCGTTGAGGGTGCCTCTGGAGGCAGTGGCAATGGCCCGCAAGCGTTGGGTTTCGTAGACCTGGGTGGCGAAGCGACGGGTGCGAGAGGTGCGCTGGTTCAAGATGGTGGGGGGCGCATCGCGCCCGCCCTTGAGCGCATCTTCCTTGCCGGTCATCTCCAGCTTCATCACCGCTTTGGCGACATCAGTGGCACCCGACACGGCCCCACCCAGCATCCCGGCGGCCCCTGCAGCCACAGCGGTGAGCGACTCAACCAGCGAGGCAGATTGGGCCGGAGCGGCTTTTGGCTTCGACTTAGGAGCCAATGACGTGAAGAAGTCCACCGCCGGGTCGCTGGGGTCCTTGGTCAACGAACGACCCAACGACTTCACAGCGCTGTATCCATCAACCAACGCGTGATGCACCTTGGTGTAGATCGCAAAGCGCCCACCCTCAAGGCCCTCGATGATGTGCATCTCCCAAGGCGGCCGGGTGAAATCAAGTTGGTGACTGTGCAGCCGGGAAACCAAAATGCCCAGCTCGCGCTCATCACCTGGGGAGGCAAGTGCTGAGCGTCGTACGTGATAGTCAATATCGAACTTGTCGTCCTCGACCCACGCCTGGAGCGGGTGCTGGAGCAGGTGCGGATGCGTCAATTTGAGGTTGAACGGCGAGAGCACTGTTGATTCGCGCACCCGCTGCAACAAATCACGAAGGTACGTCGGCCCAGCGTCGGCCGGCGGAGTGAATGGCATCAACGATGCGACATGCATCATCGTTTCGGGGGTTTCACCCCACAAGAACATCGCATCTTGCGGGGGAATCAGCCGCTTCTTCGCCATAGGGGCATCTTGGTCTGTGAGCTGCGCCCACGTCGACCTTTACGACAAGGCGTTATAGATGTGCGTCGAACCAGGCGATGACGTCAGCGAGGACCTCGTCGCGGTTGGTTTCGTTGTGCACCTCGTGGCGAGCGTCGTCGTAGTACTTCTCGCTCACCTCACGCACGCCCGCAGCGCGCATCTGCTGAGCCACACCACGCGCACCCGCGGCGTTCTTGCCAGCCACCGGATCCATGGCGCCTGCGTAGCAGTAGACGGGCAGGTCTGCGGGGATGCGGGCTACTTCGCTGGCGCTGTTGATCTGGTTCAGGCCGGTGAGGATGTCGACGAAAAAACCAGAGGTGTGGATGTTGCCGCACCAGGGGTCGGCGACGTACTTATCGACCTCAGCGTTGTCGCGTGAGAGCCAGTCGAACTCGGTGCGAGCCGGCTTGAAGGCTGCGTTGTATTGGCCAAAGGTCAAGGCGTTCATCAGTTTGCTGACGAACCTCTTGCCGCGCAGGCGCGCTTCGACCTTGGCGATCGTCATGCCGACCGCACCTAGCGCGCCGGGGTCGCCAGCCGTGCCAGAGAGCACCAGGCCATCGATTTCCTTGCCGTGGGCGATCGCGAAGGAGCGGCCCAGCATCGATCCCATCGAGTGGCCGAAGTAGAACACCTTCACACCGGGGTGCTCGGCACGAATATGTGCGACCAGAGCCGCCAAGTCCTCCACAACCGTGGCCCAACCATTGGAGTCCGCGAAGTGACCCAACATCTCGCCGAGCTTGGCGGTCTCGCCGTGGCCGCGGTGGTCGGGCGCATAGACGGCATAGCCATGGTCGTTGAGCAGCCCCGCGAAGGATTCGTAGCGTGCCGCATGCTCGGCCATACCGTGGGCAATGAGTACGACGGCCTTAGCTTCGCCCGCGGGTAGCCACTTGCGAGTGGCAATCCCAGTGCCATCGGCAACGGTCAAAGTGAACAACTCGCTGGCCATGTGATCTCCTCAAATCGTGGCTGTGAGCGCGACTCTACTGTGCAGTAGGCACTGACGCAGCCGGGCTCGATAACGCTACGTTGGCGAAATGAACGATCAGAAAAAATCAGTGCGCGAACTCGAAAAGGGCATCGAGCAGGACTTCACCACCAACTTGTCCTACGGGGAGTACCTCAAGCTCGATGTGCTGCTCTCCGCGCAACAGCCCTTGGCCCAACCCGCACAACACGACGAGATGCTCTTCATCGTCCAGCACCAGACCTCTGAACTGTGGCTCAAACTGATCATTCACGAACTCAGATCGGCGCGCGCACTCCTGCGCAACGACGAGTTCTCCCAGGCCCTCAAGCGGCTGGCCCGCATCAAGCACATACAGCACACCCTCACCGACCAGTGGTCGGTGTTGGCCACGATGACGCCTTCTGAGTACGCCGAAATCCGGCCCTTCTTGGCGACCTCATCCGGCTTTCAGTCCTACCAATACCGCGAAGTTGAGTTCTTGCTCGGCAACAAAAACGCCGACATGGTCAAGGTGTTCAAGCACGACCCAGCGGTGCATGCCGAACTCGACCAACTGCTCCACGAGCCCTCGCTCTACGACGAGTTCTTGGCCTACCTCAGCCGTAAGGGCTACCCGATCCCTGTCGCGGTGTTGGATCGCGACTTCTCCACGCCGTACTCAATGAACGCGGAGTTGGTCGGTGTCATCGGCCGGGTTTACGCCGCCCCTGACGAGCACTGGGGTGTGTATGAGGCGTGTGAAGAGCTGATCGACATCGAGGACAACTTCCAGCAATGGCGGTTCCGCCACCTGCAGGTGGTGACGCGCACGATCGGACGTCACACCGGCACAGGTGGATCAAGCGGCATCGACTTCTTGCGTCGAGCCCTGGACCTGACGTTCTTCCCCGAGCTATTCGAGGTGCGAAGTCAGATCAGTATCTGAGGGCTGAAGTCAGGCAGCCGTCTTGGTCGGCTTGTTGAAAGCAATCGCAGCCAGCGCAACGCCGGCGGCGAGCAGCACGAACCCCAAGCCAATGTGGGCACCCTTGATTTCGCTGTAGCCCATGCCAACTTGGGCCAGGCACAGCACCGCAGTGCCAATGGAGTGACCAACCAAACCGGGGTTGCCGCCTTGGCTCTTCCACATGAAACTCGCGACTGCGCACACGACCGCAAAAGCCGCCGCCAACATGCCAATGCCACCGTGAGCGTCCTTGAAGGAGTCTTCACTGATCAACACGCCTGCGCCCAGGAGCGCCTGCACGATGACGAGCGCAGCGACAGCACCTGCGGAGTACTGGAGGACTTTGAGTAAACCGGGCTTCGTTGAAGTAGTCACGGGATGAGACTAGCCCGTCCGCGGGTGAGTCGATGTACCCCGCAGTGTTGGGTTTGCTGATCTCGGAACTCGGTCAAAGTCACAAGTAAACCTGTGACTTTGACACTTTGCGGGGGAGATCTCCCATGCAAAGCGCATAAGTGCCGGGCAAAGCGGGGGCCAAAGTTGTTGGTGAGTACGCAGCGATCGTGTCGACTGCGAGACATGGGGATAGGACGGGGGCTCCCGCCGT
>WBZP01001666.1_pt1 | contig 26830 bp, 25 predicted proteins | sample 5204301 | NCBI WGS metagenome assembly WBZP01 (sample SAMN12412401, study PRJNA552823) | activated sludge metagenome | isolation source: activated sludge from nitrification reactor of wastewater treatment plant... | place: USA: Pennsylvania | collected 2017 | reverse complement strand
CGGTGACTTCGGCCTCGATGTTGGCGGCATTCTTTACTACTACCCCGGCTCACGAGGACGCACGCTCGATTCCAGAGCAGACAAAGGCACAGTCACCAACAAGGAACTCTATATCGGCGGTTCGTGGAAGTTCCTGTCGGCCAAGTACTACTACAGCGTGGATGATTACTTCTCGCTGCGTGGCTGGGATTCGACTTTCACGTCGACTGGAAAGAGCACCAGGGGAACCAACTACTTTGATCTGTCCGCCAACTACGATCTCGGCGATGGCTGGGGCGTCAACGGCCATCTCGGCCACTTAAACGCCAAGAATATGAACAACGCCGACTACACAGACTGGAAGCTGGGCGTTACTAAGGACGTAAGCGGTTGGGTATTCGGCTTGTCCTATGTCGATACCAACGCAAAAGGCAGTTGCTCGTCGTCGGCGTCGTCGATCCAGCCCTACTGCTTTGTTTCGTCGTGGAGCGACAACAACGGCTCGGCAAACAAGAGCAGCAGCACCAAGGATGCCGGTCGTGGAATCGCCGTCATTTCGGTTAGCAAGTCGTTCTGACTTTTTATGTAAACGGGGGCGCTTTCGTCACCCCCAGAACTGGAGCACATCATGAAAATGGTTACCGCAATCATCAAGCCCTTCAAGCTTGACGAAGTGCGCGAAGCACTTTCCGTCATCGGGGTTCAGGGCATCACGGTCACCGAGGTGAAGGGATTCGGCCGTCAAAAAGGTCACACCGAGCTTTATCGCGGCGCCGAGTATGTCGTCGATTTCCTGCCCAAAGTCAAAGTCGATGCGGCGATTCAGGATGCAATACTGGATCAGGTGATCGAGGCCATCGAAAAATCCGCGGGTACCGGGAAAATTGGCGACGGCAAGATTTTCGTGTTCGACCTTGAACAAGTCATCCGCATCCGCACCGGCGAAACCGGTGAGGAAGCTTTGTGAGGAGCGCATCATGAAATACCTCTTTATCATACTCGCCCTGTTGGGTGCCCTGATCTGCGCGACACCGTCATGGGCAGAAGAGAAAGCGTCGGGCGCAACGGTCGCTACCCAAGCCGCGCCAGCGGCCGCAGCGGAAGCAGCGGCACCCGCTACTCCGGTCGTCAACAAGGGTGACAATGCCTGGCTGATGGTCAGCGCCGCGCTGGTCATCCTGATGTCGATCCCCGGCCTGGCCTTGTTCTACGGCGGCCTGGTCCGCGCGAAAAACATGCTGTCGGTGCTGATGCAGGTCTTCGTCACGTTCTCGCTGATCAGCGTACTCTGGGTCGTTTATGGCTACTCGCTGGCCTTTACCGAAAGCGGAAGATTTTTCGGGACGCTCGACAAGCTGTTCCTGAATGGCATGACGGTTGATTCAGTAGCGGCGACCTTCAGCAAGGGCGTGGTCGTCTCCGAATACGCTTACGTCATTTTCCAGGGCGCATTCGCGGCGATTACCTGCGGGCTGGTCATCGGCGCCTTTGCCGAGCGTGCCAAGTTCTCTGCCATCCTGGCCTTCATGGTGCTGTGGTTCACCTTCTCCTATCTGCCGATGGCGCACATGGTGTGGTACTGGGCGGGCCCGGATGCCTATATCGACGCCGCAGCCGGCGAAGCCGCCGGAAAAACAGCAGGCTTTCTCTTCCAGATGGGAGCACTCGACTTCGCTGGCGGCACCGTGGTGCATATCAATGCGGCAGTGGCCGGTCTGATCGGTGCTTTCATGATCGGCAAACGCGTTGGCTACGGACGTGAATCGATGGCTCCGCATAGCCTGACCTTCACCATGATCGGCGCGTCGCTCCTGTGGTTCGGCTGGTTCGGTTTCAACGCCGGCTCCGCGCTGGAAGCGTCGGGCGCCGCCGCTTTGGCGATGGTCAATACCTGGGTAGCGACGGCCTGCGCAGCCATGTCCTGGATGCTGGCCGAATGGCTGATCAAGGGCAAGCCCTCGATGCTCGGTGCCGCTTCGGGGGCGGTCGCCGGTCTGGTCGCCATCACCCCGGCAGCAGGCTTCGTCGGAATCAAGGGCGCTATCTTCATCGGGCTGCTGGCGGGCTTCGTCTGCCTGTGGGGCGTCAATGGGTTGAAGAGCTTGCTCGGCGCGGATGACTCGCTCGACGTGTTTGGCGTTCATGGCGTTGGTGGAATACTCGGAGCCATCCTGACCGGCGTTTTCTGCGCTCCCTCGCTCGGCGGCACGGGCGTCTATGACTATGTCGCCAACAAAGTCGGCGACTACGACATGAGCGCGCAGTTGATCAGTCAGCTGTGGGGCGTGGGGACGACCATCGTATGGTCCGGCGTAGTCTCTTTGGTGGCTTACAAGCTGGTCGATATGGTCATCGGTCTGCGCGTGCCGGAAGAGGAAGAGCGCGAAGGGCTGGACATCACCTCGCACGGCGAGTCGGCTTATCACATCTGATCGTTCCTGTCAGACAACCTCCTTTGGGCGCCCTTGCGGCGCCCTTTTTTATTTTCGGTTCACGATGCATGATATGCCATTCGTCAAGTAGCGTCGCATAAGCTCGGCGTTGGTTCAAACGCAATCAATGGAGGAACGAACACATGACTGAAAGAACCGGGCGCTGCCTTTGTGGGGCAGTAAACTTCAAACTTACCGACGAACCGCTGGCAACCCGAATCTGCTGGTGCCGCGATTGCCAGCATCTCGCGGCAAATGGATCAGTGAACCTGCTTGTTGCCGCCGATGCACTCACGGTTTCCGGGACGCTATCCGAATATACGAAAACGGCAGACAGCGGCAATGTGGTGACGCGCCAGTTTTGTCCTGGTTGCGGCACACACCTATTCGCCAAATCATCGGCCCGCCCGCAGTTCAGGGTCGTCCGTGCCGGCAACCTGGATGAGCCTTCTTCCATTCACCCGGACATGAATATATGGGCGGCCAGTGCACCGAGTTGGGCGTGTCTTGATCCCAGGCTGGAGCGCGTTGAGCAGCAACCCTTGCCGCCTAAACCGTCACCCACTTCGGGTCAGGCCTAATCGATTCCGCTGCCGGCCTGTGCAAACGTTCGACAGGGCGCTACGGACTAAGGCAGCGTGCCGTGGCGCTGGCCCAGCAGCGCGGCTCGGGTGACAGGGCTTTGCAACTGGCCCAGCCACCACTGCAAGGCACGGCCCCGTTTTGTTTTCCCGCATTTTCGCCAGGCGTAGCAGACCTGAAACTTGTGCTCCACGCGTTCCACGGATTTTTCGACCAGGCGTCCTGCATTGATATGGGTTTGCGCCATGCAGGCGGGCAGGAAACCGGCACCCATTCCACGAATCTGCGCTTCCAGTTTGGCCGACAGGCTGGGCACCGTGAACACATCCTGTCCCGGCAACAGGCCGATCGTGAGATCGTCGCCGCGCTGGATCGAATCGGCCACCGCCACGGCCCGGTAGCGGCGGATCAGATCGTCGCTCAGTGGCTCTGCCGCGGCGGCGAGCGGATGGTGTGGGGCGACGGCAAAGATGAACCGCAGACTGCCCATCGGCTCCCGCGCCAAGCCGGGCGCTGATTTGGCCTCCATCACTACGCCCAACGCGAGGTCGGCCTGACCCGAAGACAGGGCGCCCAGCGTACCGGCCAGCGTTTCGTCGCGCAGCCGGATTCGGGTTGGCGGATTCAGCGCAAAGAAAGCCTCGCATAACTCGAGGACCGTGGTCCGGTCGATGATGCCGTCGATGGCGATGGTGAACTGCGACTCCCAGCCCGTCGCGACGCGCTTGACCCGGTTGGCGACGGCATCGACGTCGGCCAGCAGGCGCTCGCTCTCACGAAAGAGTTCCTCGCCGGCCTCGGTGAGGCGGGCCTGACGCGACGAACGATCGAAGAGGAGCACGTCCAGCGCCTCTTCCATCTGCCGTACGCGATAGGTCAAGGCGCTCGGCACCATGTTGGCGACGCGGGCAGCGGCGGCAAAGCTGCCTTCGGCAGCAATGGTCTGCAGCATGAACAAGGCGTCGGGGGTCAATACGTCGCGGGCTGTCGGCATGGGTGTCACATTCAGAAAAATTGAATGATGCCATCAAAACGACTCGCCCAGTGCATACCGAGACAGGATCAAACTACCAGTCATCACCACAAGGAGGCTCGACATGCTGAACCTGATCAAATCCGCCGAACGTGGCCACGCCAACCATGGCTGGCTGACCAGCAAACATTCGTTTTCCTTTGCCGACTACTACGATCCGGCCCGCATGGGCTGGGGCAATCTGCGCGTCATCAACGAAGACCACATCGAGCCGGGCACCGGCTTCGGCAAACACGCGCATCGCGACATGGAGATCGTCACCTATGTTCTCTCCGGCGAGCTGGCCCATGAGGACAGCCTGGGCAATGTCCAGACCATTCCACCGGGCGATGTCCAGCGCATGAGCGCCGGCAGGGGCGTGACCCACAGCGAATTCAATCATGCCAAAGGCCAGATCACGCACCTGCTGCAGATATGGATACAGCCTGCCGTCACCGGTATCGCGCCGGGCTACGAACAGAAACGCTTCCCCGACGCGGACAAGCGCGGTGTCCTGCGCCTGGTGGCCTCAAGGGACGGTGCCCAGGGGTCGGTACAGATCAACGCCAACGCTGCGCTGTACGCCGGTCTCTTCGATGGCGCCGAGTCGGCGGAGCTGGCACTCGACCCGAAACGCAAGGCTTATGTGCATCTGATTCGCGGCAGCCTCGATGTCAATGGCACGTCGTTGACCGCCGGCGATGCGGCAGCGATTGCCGGCGAAGCACGAATCGCGTTGAGCCAGGGGCGGGATGCCGAGGTGCTGGTCTTCGACCTGGCACCCTGAACGCCGTCAATACCAACGTTTTCCCCCAACACAAGAGAGACAAGGAGCATTCGAAATGGCAAACATCAAAGTCGTATTCCATTCCGGTTATGGACACACCCTGCGCATGGCCGAAGCGGTGGCCGACGGGGCCGGCGCTGCGCTGATCGCGATCGACAAGGAGGGCAATCTGAACGAAGCCGGCTGGGCGGCGCTGGCAGCCGCCGACGCCATCATCCTGGGCAGCCCGACCTACATGGGCAGCGTCAGCTGGCAGTTCAAGAAGTTCGCCGATGCCTCGTCGAAGCCCTGGTTCAGCCAGCAATGGAAGGACAAGCTGTTTGCCGGCTTCACCAACAGCGCGACGATGAACGGCGACAAGCTGTCGACCCTGCACTACATGTTTACCCTGGCCATGCAGCATTCGGGCATCTGGGTCGGAACGGGCATGATGCCGAGCAATGCCAAGGCGGCGCAACGCAACGACATCAACTACGTCGGCTCATTCAGCGGCGCCATGGCACAATCGCCGTCGGACAGTAGCCCCGACGAGATGCTGCCGGGCGATCTGGAAACCGCGCGCCTGTTTGGCAAGCGGGTCGCCGACACCGCCGCCCGGCTGAAGGGCTGAGCAAAACAGCCAGCAATGACCGCAGTGTGCCGGGAGTCGCTCCCGGCACGCCTTGCGCGTGCGCCAGCCGTCCTCGTCCGTGGCGTCAGCCCCTCGAAGCGGCTGCCCGCAATGCGATGAATCTTGCCCTGTCCGGCCCCGCGCACTGGCGCAAGCTCCACGAAACGAGTTACCCTTAGCCGCAGTCGGCCTTGGGGTGCATTTGCTCAAACGAGCGCCAAGTTGGGTCGTTGTCCCAGTCATGCTTCTTCTGCTATTGAGCCCCTATATCATTCGGTCGATCTTTGTCTTTGGACATCCTGAAAAATTAGCCGATAGGTCCGTTGTTTTATTCTCAAGCGCCTATACCTTCGCTAACCCGACGCACAATCGTTTAGCTCTGACGACCATTCAACGGAGAAATCCATGATCAGGACAGTTGCCGTCATCATTGCGCTGCTTGTTGCGGCGATTCTCATCTATGCGGCGACACGCCCGGATGCCTTTCGCATTGAACGTTCGACGAGCATCAAAGCCCCACCCGAGAAGGTATTTGCGCTGATCAACGATTTTCACCAATGGGAAGCGTGGTCGCCCTGGGAAAAAATCGATCCAGAAATCAAGCGTACCTACAGCGGAGCGCTCAGCGGCAAGGGCGCGGTGTACGCGTGGAGCGGCAACAAGGATATCGGCCAGGGGCGCATGGAGATTATCGAATCTTCTTCCCCGGCAAGCGTTGTGCTCAAACTCGATTTCATCACGCCCTTTGAGGCTCACAACACGGTTGAATTCACTTTGGTTGCGCAAGGCAACAGCACCACGGTGACACAAGCGATGTATGGTCCGAGCCCTTTCATCTCCAAGCTCATGGGTTTGTTTTTCAGCATGGAGAAAATGGTCGGTGAAAAATACGAGGAAGGTCTGGCCAACCTCAAGCTCATCGCTGAAAGATAGCCCGATGATCAGCCGAATGTCGCCTGTTCTCATCAATTATTTCTACAGCCGCGCCTGCTTACCGGAGATTTGTGATGCAAAAACTTCCTCATTACTATCGAGTTTCAGCGAATGCAGATCTTGAGGGCGATGTCAGCCTGTCGTCCGACGGACTGGAAACACTGCCGTCTGCGCCGCCTCAAGAGTTCGGCGGCCCCGGAGACCATTGGTCCCCGGAAACGCTCTTGATAGCGGCCGTCGCGGATTGCTTCATTCTTAGTTTCCGGGCGATCGCAAAAGCCTCAAAGTTGTCGTGGCTGTCGTTGATCTGTGATGTCGAAGGCACTCTCGACCGTAGCGAGGGAAAGATAAAGTTCACGGAGTTCAAGGTAAATGCCACACTTGATGTGCCTCCAGATACGAACGAGCAAAGAGCACAGCGCATTCTTGAGAAAGCTGAGGCGAGCTGTCTGATCACGAATTCCCTATCCGGCACAACACACCTAAACGCTGTTGTGGTGGTGAAGCCCTTGTCATGACTCAACCGAACAGAGCGAAGAAGGAGTAGAAAGGATACGATTTTCGAGGGTGCACCGGCGATGAGCAGATTCAGCCGGCCCTTGCGATCCAGAGTCTTGCCCATGAACGCCATTATCTCGATCACCAATCTCTCGAAAAGCTACGCCACGGGTTTTCAGGCCTTGAAGGACGTCAGCCTGGAAATCCGCAAGGGGGAAATCTTCGCCCTTCTGGGGCCGAACGGCGCCGGCAAGACCACGCTGATCAGCACAACCTGCGGCATTGTCCGCCCCACATCAGGCAGCGTCACCGTTGACGGCCATGACATCATCAAGGATTATCGGGCCGCGCGTTCGCTGATTGGTCTGGTGCCGCAGGAGCTGACCACCGATGCTTTCGAGTCGGTATGGAATACCGTCAGCTTCAGCCGCGGCCTGTTCGGCAAGTCGCCCAATCCGGCCCACATCGAAAAGGTGCTGCGTGATCTTTCGCTGTGGGACAAGAAGGACAACCGGATCATGACGCTCTCCGGTGGCATGAAGCGGCGGCTGCTCATTGCCAAGGCCCTGTCGCATGAACCAAAGATTCTGTTCCTTGACGAACCCACGGCCGGCGTTGACGTCAACCTGCGGCGCGACATGTGGGCACTGGTGCGTGCGCTACGGGACAGCGGCGTGACGATCATCCTGACCACGCATTACATCGACGAGGCCGAGGAGATGGCCGATCGGATCGGGGTGATCAATCAAGGCCAAATCATTCTGGTCGAGAACAAGGTGGAACTGATGCACAAGCTGGGTAGAAAGCAACTCACCGTGCAGTTGCATCAGGCCATCGAATACGTGCCGGAGTCGCTGGCCGCCTACCGGCTGGAGCTCATGACGGACGGCACCGAGCTGGTTTACCGCTACGACACCCGGGCCGACCAGACCGGCATCGCTTCGCTGCTGGCCGCGCTTGGCAAGGCCGGCATTGACTTCAAGGATTTGCAGACCAAGCAGAGTTCGCTTGAAGACATCTTCGTCAGCCTGGTGAGGGAAGGACAATGAATTTTCAAGCCATCCGCGCAATTTACTCATTCGAAATGTCACGTACCCGGCGCACGCTCGGGCAAAGCATCATCTCGCCGGTGATTTCCACCGTGCTCTATTTCATCGTGTTCGGTTCGGCCATCGGCGGGCGCATTCCCGAGATAGACGGCGTGAGCTACGGCGCATTCATCGTCCCCGGGCTCGTCATGCTTTCACTGCTCGGACAAAGCGTGTCCAACGCATCTTTCGGCATCTACTTCCCGCGCTTCACCGGCACCATCTACGAGCTGCTGTCGGCGCCGGTCTCCTATCTTGAAATTGTGGTCAGCTATGTCGGCGCAGCCGCCACCAAGTCCATTGTCATCGGCGTCATCATTCTTGCCACCGCCGGCCTGTTCGTGCCCCTGCACATCCTTCATCCGGGTTGGATGATTCTGTTCTTGGTGCTCACCGCCATCACCTTCAGTTTGCTGGGCTTCATCCTCGGCATCTGGGCCGACGGCTTCGAAAAACTCCAAATGGTGCCGCTGCTCATCATCACCCCACTCACCTTTCTGGGTGGCAGCTTCTACTCCATCAACATCCTGCCGCCCTTTTGGAAAACCGTCAGCCTCTTCAATCCGGTCGTCTATCTGGTCAGCGGCTTTCGCTGGAGTTTTTATGGCGTGGGTGACGTCAGCCTCGGCATCAGCCTGGGCATGACGTTGTTGTTCCTGGTGGCATTCCTCGCCATCGTGGCGTGGATTTTCAAGACGGGGTACAGGATCAAGGCTTAGCGAGTTGGTGCTCGGTCGCTACAGTCTTTGCCTACGCCCTTCGCCGGAGAATGACATGAGCAAATCCACTGCAACGTATTGGAATGTATTGAGCCCGGATCATCGGGATCGTTGGCAAGCCATCCGTGGGATGGAAGGCATGGCCGAGGAGCTGACGCTGAGCATTGACGAGGCTACGGGCGAGTACACCCGCTTGACGCGCTTCTTCCCTGGGGCGGATACAGCGGCGTTTGGCGGCAAGACGCATCCCTACCCGGAAGAAGTGTTCGTCGTCAGTGGTCGCCTCTACGACCAGGCATTCGCTGTTTGGCTGGACTCCGGACATTACGCGAGTCGCCCTCCCGGAGAACTGCACGGCCCGTTCAAGACCGACGTTGGCTGCGTTGTATTGGAAGTATCTTTTCCCAATCGAACCGAGTGAAGGTAATGCCCATCAACTTTGGAGAGATCTTATGTCCGATGCCGTGTCCGATGCCTTGCCCACTTCAAAGCACCTGCGAATGCTGACGCGCTACAAGGCCTGGGCAAATGAAATCATCTTTTCGATGGTCGCTTCACTGCCCTACGAGGAGGCCATTCGACCACGCCAGACGCCATTCGGCAACATGGTCCACACGCTGAATCACGTGTACGTCATCGACGCCGTTTTCCAGGCCCACATGCTCGGTCGAGAACACAGCTATACCGCGCGCAATACGCCGGACCATCCACCACTCGACGAACTCCGAAATGCGGTACGAATACTTGATGCGTGGTATGTCGATTTCTCCGCTGCATTGACGGCGGACGAGCTCGAGCGGACGGTGCACTTTGAATTCATCGGCGGCGGGCACGGTGCGATGACCTGCCAGGAAATGATTTTTCACGTTGTCAATCACGGCAGCTACCATCGGGGCTTTGTGAGCGACATGCTGTACCAGGCTGGAATCACCCCGAAGGCAACGGACCTGACCGTGTTCATACGGGATGTCGTTCGAACGCATTAGATCTCTTGGGCTACCGATCTGTTTTTTCAATGCCGAAATACGTTGCCTTCCTTCGCGCCATCAATGTTGGCGGCCGCTTCGTGAAGATGGCCGTGCTCGCCGAGCACTTCCACACGCTGGGGTATTCGGCAATCCAAACGCATATCAACAGTGGCAACGTCGTGTTCCAGGCCAGTTCGCGCCGACCCGATGCGCTCGCCCGCACATTGCAGGAAGGACTCGCGCCGCTTCTGGGATATATGTCCGAGGCCTTTGTCCGTACCGTGGCGGAAGTCCATGCAATTGCCAGACGAGCACAATCGCTGGCCGATCAGGAACCGTCCTTGAAAGAAGTGAATGTGGCTTTTCTGGGTGCGCCGCTGAACACGGCTCAGCAAACCGCGTTGCAGGCTTTGCAAACCGACGTCGACTCATTTGTGCCGGATGGTTGCGAGGTCTACTGGTTATGCCGAGTCAAGCAGAGCGATTCCAGATTTTCCAACGCTCTGTTTGAGCGGAAACTCAAAATTCGTACCACCATCAGGCGAGTCACCATGCTGCAAGGCCTGTCGGCAGCGCTCCAAAACACGACCAATGACGTTTAGTCGATGTCGCAGTGCGCTTTGGTTCCACCCCGTTTGAATGCCGGTGTAAATGATATTCACGAAATTGGCCCGCGCGGGCTTGCCTCTTGGGCCACTTTGGTGTGCAATGCACAAATCGCAATTTTTATCTGATTCCCATGGCCGAAAGCAAGAAATACCAGATCGCGGCAAGCGCCGTTCCGCAATTTATTGCCGATCAATCCGATCCCGCCAATGAGAGTTATGTTTTCGCTTACACGATCACCATCGAAAACGTCGGCACCGTTCCGGCGCAACTGATTTCCCGTCACTGGATCATCACCGATGCCAATGCGCGCGTTCAGGAAGTGCGTGGACTTGGCGTTGTCGGGCATCAGCCGCTGCTGCAACCCGGTGAGAAATTCGAATATACGAGTGGCTGCCAGCTCGACACGCCGGTCGGCACCATGCGTGGCAGTTATCAGATGACGGCGGAGGACGGTACGCAGTTCGAAGCGACAATTCCCGAGTTTACGCTGGCGATCCCGCGCGTACTGCACTAACTCCGATAGTCGGCGTTGATTTTCACGTAGTCGTACGAAAAGTCGCAACTATAGACCGTGCCGCGAGCCTTGCCGCGGCCGAGGTCGACGCGAACGGTGATTTCGGCGGCCAGCATGATGCGAGCGCCATCCTCCTCCCGGTACGAAGCCGCACGCGCACCCTTTTCCGCAACGAGGACTTCCTCCCCTGCACTGCCCAGCCAGACGCGAATGCCGTCGACATCCAGACCGGTGACGTCGGCGTAGCCGATAGCGGCAAGAATACGGCCGAGATTGGGGTCGGAAGCGAAGAAAGCGGTCTTGACCAGCGGCGAATGGCCGATCGCATACCCGACGCGTTTGCATTCCGCACGATCCTTACCGCCCTCAATGGCCAGGGTGATGAATTTTGTCGCGCCTTCGCCGTCTCGGATGATGGCCTGCGCCAGTTCCAGCGCCACGCCGGTCACGGCCTCGCGCAGCACGGCATACCCAGGTGCGGCGTCATCGGCAAAGTAGGCGCCGGACTTGCCCGTGGCGATCAGGATAAAGGAATCGTTGGTCGATGTATCGCCATCGACGGTGATGCAGTTGAAGGATTCGTCGGCGGCTTCACGAACCAGTTGTCGTAACAGCGATTCGGCGATGCCGGCATCGGTCGCCACGAATCCCAGCATGGTCGCCATGTTGGGCCTGATCATACCGGCCCCCTTGCTGATGCCGGTGACGGTGACCGTCTTTCCATTGATTTCAACCCGCCGCGAGGCAGCCTTGGCCACCGTGTCGGTGGTCATGATGCCGTGCGCCGCGGCATGCCAGTTATCGGACTTGAGATCATCGACACAGCGCGGCAGCCCGGCGATCAGCCGGTCGACCGGCAACGGTTCGAGAATCACGCCGGTCGAGAAAGGCAATACCTGAGCGGATTCGACGCCCAAGAACCTGCTCACGGCTTCGCAGGTGTCCTGCGCGGCTTGCAGGCCGGGTTCGCCTGTTCCGGCATTGGCTATGCCGGTATTGATCACCAGCGCGCGAATCTCACCGCCGGCGTCCAGGTTTCTACGACACAGCAGCACCGGCGCGGCGCAGAAGCGGTTTTGTGTAAACACGCCGGCCACCGCACACCCCGGATCGAGTGCCAATAGTGTCAGATCGCGCCGGTCAAGCTTGCGTATGCCGGCCTCGGCGAGACCAAGACGGATTCCGTCAACGGGGTAAAGGGCTTCGGGCGAGGGGGTGGCGTAGTTGACGGGCATGGTCTTAACCTCTTTCAACACAGAGATCACGGAGACACAGAGAACACGGAGATTAAGTTCTATGTTCTTCTCGGTGATCTCTGTGTCTCTGTGTACTCCGTGTTGAAAGCGTTTTGCCTAACTTAATTTACCGTGGCATTGCTTGTATTTCTTGCCCGAACCGCAAGGACAGGGGTCATTGCGTCCGACCTTCGGTCCGGCGTGAATCGGCTGGACCTTGGATTCTTCCTTGTCGCCCGGCCCGATGACTTCGTCGTAATCGGCATGGTGGTACTGCACGTTTTGAACCTCGGCGTGCGGCGCAGATTCCTCGATGTCTTCGGCGCGAACCTGAACGGTCATCAACAAACGGTTGACTTCAACACAGACGCTGTCGAGCAGCATCTGGAACAGTTCGAAAGCTTCGCGCTTGTACTCCTGCTTGGGATCCTTCTGCGCGTAACCCCGCAAGTGGATGCCCTGGCGCAAGTGATCGAGCGCCGCCAGATGCTCGCGCCAATGCGTATCCAGGCTTTGTAGCATCACATTGCCTTCGAATTGGTGGAAACTCTCGGCGCCCACCAGATCGATCTTCGCCTGGTATGCTGAATCGGCCATCTCAATGATGCGGCCGAGAATGGCTTCATCGCCCAAGGTCGGCTCATTGCTGAACCACTCGACAATCGGTAACGTCAGCAACAGTTCGGAAGCCAGTTCCTTCTCCAGCGCCGGCAGGTCCCACTGTTCTTCAACGCTCTCGGCCGGCACATAACGCCGGAACGTGTCGCTCAGAACGCCATGGCGCATGGCTGTGATGGTTTCGGTGATGTCGTCGGTTTCGAGCAACTCGTTGCGCTGTGCGTAAATGACTTTGCGCTGATCGTTGGCCACGTCGTCATACTCGAGCAATTGCTTTCGGATATCGAAGTTGCGGCTTTCAACCTTGCGCTGCGCCGATTCGAGCGAACGCGAGACCAGCGGGTGCTCGATGGCTTCACCCTCCGGCATCTTCAGTCGCTCCATGATCGACTTCAGCCGTTCACCGGCGAAAATCCGCAGCAGCGCGTCGTCCAGCCCGAGATAAAACCGCGAGGAGCCCGGATCGCCCTGGCGGCCGGAACGGCCACGCAACTGGTTGTCGATGCGACGTGATTCATGGCGTTCGGAGCCGATGATGTGCAGCCCGCCGGAAGCCACGACCTGATCGTGAACGATCTGCCAGTCGGCACGTAGCGCGGCCATGCGCGACTCCTTGGTGGCCGCATCGATCGTCTCGTCGTCGCGTATGGCCGTCAGCTGTTTCTCGATGCTGCCGCCCAGCACGATGTCGGTACCGCGTCCGGCCATGTTGGTTGCGATGGTGATCATGCCGGGGCTGCCTGCCTGGATGACAATCTCGGCTTCACGGGCGTGCTGCTTGGCGTTGAGCACTTGATGCGGGAGCTTCTCGCTGTCGAGCAGGGTCGACAGTAGTTCCGAATTCTCAATCGACGTGGTGCCGACCAGGACCGGCTGCCCACGCTTCTGGCAGGCGCGAATGTCGGCCACGATGGCTTCGTGCTTTTCCTTGGAGGTACGGAAGATCTGATCGTTGTGATCGATACGCTTCATCGGCATGTTGGTGGGTATCACCACCGTTTCCAGGCCGTAGATCTGCTGGAACTCGTACGCTTCGGTATCCGCCGTGCCGGTCATTCCGGCCAGTTTGCCGTACATGCGGAAGTAATTCTGAAAGGTGATCGAAGCCAGTGTCTGGTTCTCGTTCTGGATCGCCACTCCTTCCTTGGCCTCGACCGCCTGATGCAGACCATCGGACCAACGGCGTCCGGACATCAGGCGCCCGGTAAATTCGTCCACGATGACTACTTCGCCATTTTGCACCACATACTGCTGATCCCTGAGGAACAGGTTGTGTGCGCGCAAGGCGGCGTAGAGGTGGTGAATCAGCAGGATGTTGGTCGAATCGTACAAGCTGCCGCCTTCGTGCAGCAGGCCCACGCGGGCAAGAATCTCTTCGGCGTGCTCGTGCCCGGCTTCGCTCATCAACACCTGATGCGCCTTCTCGTCGACCCAGTAATCGCCGGGACCGTCCTCTTCCTGGCAGCGCACAAGCAGGGGCGCCACCTGATTCATGCGCACGTAGAGATCGGTGTGATCCTCGGCCTGGCCGGAAATGATCAGCGGCGTGCGTGCCTCGTCGATGAGGATCGAGTCGACCTCGTCAACGATGGCATAGCTCAGTTTGCGCAGCACGCGTTCTTTGACGCTGTAGACCATGTTGTCGCGCAGGTAGTCGAATCCGAATTCGTTGTTCGTGCCGTAAGTGATATCCGCGGCATAGGCGACCTGCTTGTCGTCGTGTGACATCTGCGACAGATTGACGCCGACCGTCAACCCGAGAAAGCGGTGCAGTCGCCCCATCCATTCGGCATCACGACTGGCCAGATAATCATTGACGGTGATGATATGCACCCCTTTGCCGGAAAGCGCATTGAGGTAGGCCGGCAGGGTGGCGACCAGCGTCTTGCCTTCCCCGGTGCGCATTTCGGCAATTTTGCCGTAATGCAAGACCATGCCCCCGACAAGTTGCACGTCGAAGTGACGCATGCCGAGGGTCCGCTTGCCCGCCTCACGAACAACCGCGAATGCCTCCGGCAGCACGGCATCCAGATCTTCGCCGTTGGCCACGCGCGCCTTGAACTGCGTCGTCTTTTCGCGCAATTCATCGTCGGTGAGCGAGCTGATGCCTGCTTCCAGCGCATTGATCTGACGAACAACCGCTGAATACTGCTTGATCAGCCGATCATTGCGGCTGCCGAATATCTTCTTGAGTAGGCCGGGAATCATTCTGGGAACAGTCGAAGCAAATAAAGGGGAGGATTCTAACACGCACAATCCGTGCGGCGGTTCTTGGAAACCCCCGCGATGCCCTGCGGATGACCTGCACCCGGCAAGGGCTCGCCAGGTGCAAGTTTGCCGACTCGCTAGCGCGGTGCGCTGAAGGTCGCTGCCGCCCGAGAATTCCGGGTTGTCGCCACGGCCCGGGTTGCTGGCGGAGCCGACTTCGCTACTGCCGGTGAGTTGAGCGCCATCTGCGCACCCGATTGAAGGAAACGTGCCGGATTCTGCGCGACGCCCCTGAAGCGTACTTCGAAATGCAGGTGCGGGCCGGTGGAACGTCCGGTGTTGCCGCTGGCGCCTATGATCTGGGCCCGTCTGACGACCTGCCCCACCTTGACGTCGATCTTCGACAGATGCGCGTATCTTGAGGTGAATTCGTTGCCGTGGTCAATTTCGATCATGTTGCCGTATTGCGGATGATACTCGGCCGCCTGAACAACCCCGCCCGCCGAGGCAAGGACGCGCGTTCCCTGATCCGCGACAAAATCGATCCCTTCGTGCAGGGCACTGACACCGGCAATCGGATCGACACGGTAACCGAACGTCGACCCGATGTGATCGGCTTTGATCGGCACCAGCCTGGGTAGCAGCGTGTTCTTGATGCGCCGCTCCATGAGTTGCGACTCAAGCGCAGTCAGCGTGTCGCTGCGCTGCTCGACGTTCTCCGCCAGCCGTTCGATTTCGTGCTGCAATTCATGGGCGGCGTGCGGCTGGACAGAATAAATCAGCGGCCCCCCCTGCCCGTCCTTGCTGCTTGCCTCGCTTTTCGGGGATTTGATGTCCGCCAGCTTGGCTATACGCTCCCCCAGGGAATCCAGGCGGATTAATTGCGCTTGCATCTCGCCCAGTTTGACGGCCATCGTCGAAACGTTGTAACGCATGTACTCTTCCGTTTTGCGATTGTGCACCTGTTGCACGGCCGCCACCAATTCGGCGGCAAAAGGCATATTGAAGCGAACGCCGATCCACGAAAACAGGAAGGATAAGGCAAAGGCCAGGATAACCAGGCCAGCCGCCAACGCCATCAGCACCCGGGACGTAAGATTCAACGTCTTGGCTGTTGCCAGTCGATTGGAGACGAGAATAATATGCATGTTGCCTCTCCTCGAAGTTACCGATGCAAAATTCCCTTGAAAACTATCTGGAAGCAGACGGTGGCGCCGGAAATGTCCTGGCACACGCGAGACTGCTCATGAAACTGACGAACCTCTATCAGGAGATTGCGCCCGTCTACTTGGGCCGGACAAGCTGTCTGGCCAATTACAAGTCAGGAATTATTATTATTCACGCCTTCAACGGGGCGGTCGCTGCCAAGTTGCGCCAGCTGGCGCCCACGCTGGCCGATGGTTTTTCCAAGCGGGGAATTGAGTGTAACGGCGTTCAAGTGAAAGTGCAAGCCAACAAAATTATCACGCAATCAACGACTTCCACTCAGAAACCGCTGGGGTCTCGCGCCCTCAGGGAAATTGAAGGTTTGCGCGATTCATTGCCGGACGCCCCCTTGCGGGCGGCACTGGACTCCTTGCTCGCGCATGCGGCTAAAAAGGAATGACCGCCATCCGCTCAAAAATGAGCAGGGCAAATACCAGCAGGGCCACAATCAATGCGTAACGGAACAAGCGCCAGGAGAACTGCAGGTAGCGTTGATCCCGGGTCAGCAGAAACAGCGCCACGCCGACGACGACAGAAATGACCGTCAATACCGCCAGCAAGCGTAGCAACCACACGGCGGGCCGCCCCGGTTACTGAAAGGCCCGCTGCGCCATCCACCGGGCAACGGCGTGTGGCATCTGTGCCTGATCCTCGAAGGAAACGTATTCCCAAGCGTCGGGGTTGGCCAGCAACTCGCGGGCCAAAGCGTTATTCAGCGCGTGGCCCGACTTGTGCGCAGTGAACGAAGCCAGCAAGGGGTGCCCGAGCAGATACAGGTCGCCAATCGCGTCCAGCACCTTGTGTTTGACGAATTCGTCGGCGTAACGGAGCCCGTCGGAATTCAGCACGCGGTATTCGTCCAGCACCACCGCGTTGTCCAGCCCACCTCCTTGAGCCAGGCCATTCTCGCGCAACCATTCGACTTCCTGCATGAAGCCGAAAGTGCGGGCCCGCGCCACTTCACGGGTATAGGAATGCTCGGCGAAATCAAAGCTTACTTCCTGGCCGGTGCGGTCAATGGCCGGATGATTGAAGATGATCGAGAAGGTCAGCTTGAATCCTTCATACGGCTCGAATCGCGCCCATTTGTCTCCAGCACGGTCGGCTTCGCGCACCTCGATCGAGCGCTTTATGCGAATGAATCTTTTGGCCACCGGCTGCTCTTCGATGCCGGCTGACTGAATCAGGAAGACAAACGGCGAAGCCGATCCATCAAGTATCGGCAGTTCGGCCGCGTCGAGATCGACAAATGCATTGTCGATGCCGAGCCCGGCAAAGGCCGACATCAGGTGCTCGATGGTGCCGACCCGAATATTGCCCTGAGCGCTTTGTTGCTCCAGACAGGAACACATGCGCGTATCGCCCACTGCCAGCGCCGTGGCGCGCAGATCGACGACCGGGTCGAGATCGACCCGCCGAAAGACGATTCCTGTATTCGGCGCTGCCGGGCGCATCGCCATATTGACCTTGACCCCGGAGTGCAAGCCGACGCCGGAAGCCCGGATCAGCGTTTTTAATGTGCGTTGTTTTAGCATGTCTTTGAAAAATAGGGGAATTGGCGAATTGTAACACAATTGGCCAACCCCCTTGCTGAAGAGAAGACGCCGAATCGCTCAGCTTACAGGGACAGTTTCAATCTGCCTGCTTGCGGAGGAAAGCCGGAATATCGTAGCGATCGACACCGCTGTTGGCCAATGCCTCGACGGTGGCGTTGCGCCCTTTGCGGACCACGGCCGGAATCGCATCAAGTTGCCCGTAATCGATCCCCGACGCACTGTTCTGCGCGTAACCCCCGTCGGTACCGTTGGCCTTCATCACCGGCGTGTTGATAATCTCAAAGTTCTGCCGTTTGACTTGCGCCTGACCCAGCCCGGTGGCGACCACCGTGACACGAATCTCTTCATCCATGGATTCGTCGTAGACGGCACCGAAAATGATGTGCGCATCTTCTGCGGCAAATTCGCGAACGGTATTCATCACTTCGTTGACCTCTTTCATCTTCAGCCCGCGCGACGATGTGATGTTAACCAGCACGCCCTTGGCGCCTGAGAGATTGATCCCTTCGAGCAAAGGCGAGGCGACGGCCTGCTCGGCGGCGATGCGCGCGCGATCGACCCCGCAGGCGTTGGCCGAACCCATCATGGCCATGCCCATCTCGCCCATCACGGTGCGCACATCTTCAAAGTCGACGTTGACCAAGCCCGGGAAATTGATGATTTCGGCGATCCCGCCAACGGCGTTGCGCAACACATTATCCGCCGCCTTGAAAGCCTCGTCCATCGACACATCGTCGCCGAGCACATCCATCAACTTGTCGTTGAGAATTACGATCAGCGAATCGACATGCTTCTGCAATTCGAGGATGCCTTCCTCAGCGATTTTCAGCCGCTTTCCCTCAAATCCAAAGGGCTTGGTCACCACGGCAACGGTCAGAATACCGAGCTCTCTTGCCACTTCGGCGACGATGGGCCCGGCCCCGGTCCCCGTGCCGCCCCCCATGCCCGCGGTGATGAAGACCATATGGGCGCCCTTGAGCGACTCGGCGATCTTTTCGCGCTCCTCGACGGCGGCATTCCGCCCCGCCTCGGGCTTGGCGCCCGCACCCAGGCCCGTTTTGCCCAAACGGATCTTTTTGTGCGCCACGCTGCGCTTCAAGGCCTGAGCGTCGGTGTTGGCGGCGATGAACTCGACGCCCATGACGCCTTCACGAATCATGTGATCCACGGCGTTGCCACCGGCGCCGCCGATGCCAATGACCTTGATCACGGTACCCCAATCGCTAACGATTTCTTCCTTCTCGATGATTTCAAACATGGCTCTCTCCTCCGCAAAAAACTGATTAAAAGTGACTAAAAATTCTTTTCCAGCCAAGATTTCATCCGGCCGAATACCTGTCTGACATCCCTGGTTTCGCGCACTTTCATGCCGCGTTTCCGCTGGGTGTGTGCTTCGAGCAGCAGTCCGCATGCCGTGGCGAAACGGGGGGCCTGCACGACATCGGCGAGCGCTCCGTGATACTTCGGGGCGCCGAGCCGAACCGGCATGTGGAAGACTTCTTCGCCCAACTCGATCATTCCCGGCATCACCGACGAACCACCGGTCAGCACGATGCCGGATGACAACACCTCTTCGAATCCGGAACGGCGCAGTTCCGCCTGGATCAACTCGAACAATTCCTCGACGCGTGGTTGTATGACATCAGCCAAGGCGCGACGCGAAAGTTTGCGCGACGGACGGTCATCGACGCCGGCTACATCAAGCACCTCTTCCGGGTCGGCCAGATCGGACAGCGCGCAGCCATACTTGCGCTTGATGTCCTCGGCTTCTCTCGTCGGGGTTCGCAAAGCCATGGCAATGTCATTGGTGATCTGGTCGCCGGCGATGGGAATAACCGAGGTATGGCGAATCGCGCCCTGCGTCCAGATGGCCAGATCGGTCGTACCGCCTCCGATGTCGATGAGGCAGATGCCCAGATCCTTTTCGTCCTCGGAAAGCACGGCGTAACTCGATGCCAGTGGCTGAAGCACCAGATCGTTTACCTCCAGTCCGCAGCGACGAACACATTTGACGATGTTCTGCGCGGCAGAAATTGCGCCGGTCACGATATGCACCTTGACTTCAAGACGAAACCCGCTCATCCCGATCGGCTCGCGGATGCCGTCCTGATCGTCGATGATGAACTCCTGGGTCAGGATGTGCAGGATTTCCTGATCGGCCGGTATCGGCATGGCGCGCGCTGTTTCGATGACACGATCAACATCCATCGGCGTGACTTCTTTTTCCTTGATCGCTACCATCCCATTTGAATTGAAGCTCTTGATGTGACTGCCGGCGATTCCGGTATATACGTTCTTGACCTTGCAATCGGCCATCAGCTCGACTTCCTGGATCACGCGGGAAATCGTCGCGACGGTGTCCTCGATATTGACCACGACCCCTTTTTTCAGCCCCCTCGATTCCTGCGAGCCCATCCCGATAATATTGAGACGCCCTTCCGGACTGATATCGGCAACCAGCGCGACGATCTTAGAGGTGCCGATATCGAGACCCACAATGATTTCCTTGCTATCCCTGCTCATGGCTTCCCTTTGTTCTCAGTTGCCGGCAATGCCGCAACGCGCAGCGCAAACCCATTCGGATACCGCATATCCACCACTTTCGGCCGCTGCCTGGCAACCGACATTATGCTTTTGTAATGCTCGACGAAGCGTTCCAGCCGCTCCTTGACCGGTGCCTTTGTTTGCTGCCTTCCCAACTCGACGATTATTCCGTCGTCCAGCTTGAGCTGCACGGCAAGCCGTGGCGAAACGTTCAGTACCTGGGGAACGCGTCCGATCGGTTTCAGCATTTCCTCGGCCTGCTGATAGTAGGCGAGCATTTCCGGCGCCATTCCCGACGGACCGACAAGCAGGGGCATTGACTCGTCGGGCCTCTGGCTCGCGATAGCTGAAAATACTTCGCCATAGGTGTTCACGAATTGCCCGGTGGCCAGCCCCCAGAATGCCACTGGCACATGTTCTTCGATGTTCACTTCGAGGCTCGATGGCCAGACGCGCCGGACTTCGGCATGTCGCACCCAGGGCAACTGCTCCAGCGACAGGCGCAAAGGCTCCAGATTGATGCTGAACAGATTTCCGCGCAGGCGCTCGGACAAGGCGCGTTCGATTTCGCCGCGCTTCACTTCGCGCAACTCCTGCTTGACGATCACTTCGCGCAACGGCAGCAATGGCAGGCGTGCGCCCCACACCAAAAGCGCAACGAACAGCACGGCCGCTGCCGAAACGAGGAGCAGATCGGACACAGCGGTCATCAATTGCGGTTTGTCCCACATCGATCATCCCAGTGCGGCCAGCGCCAGCACGCGCAAAACCAGGTCATCGTAGGAAATACCCGCCGCCCGTGCCGCCATCGGCACCAGCGAGTGATCGGTCATCCCCGGCGAGGTATTGACTTCAAGAAAGAATGCCTGACCATGATGGTCCATCAGAAAATCGACCCGGCCCCAGCCACGGCAACCCAGAATACGAAACGCTTCCATTGCCTGGACACGCAGTTCGAGCTCGCGCGTTTCGGGCAATCCACAGGGGCAGCGGTAATGCGTGTCATCGCGCAAGTACTTCGCCTCATAGTCATAGAACTCGGTCGCCGGTTCGATCCTGATGATGGGCAGGGCTTCGTCACCCAGAATCGCCACGGTGTATTCACCGCCCAGAATGCCCCGCTCCGCGATGACAAGCGCGTCATGCTTGGCTGCCGCCGCGTAGGCTTCGCGCAACTCTCCGGGTTTGTGTACCATCGAGACACCGATCGACGAGCCTTCGCAGGCCGGTTTGACAAACAGGGGAAAGCCGAGCCGCTGTTCAACCTGCTGCAGATTGCTGCCGGCGTCGAGCATGACGAACTCGGGAATGGCCAATCCGACCGAGCTCCACAGCAGCTTGGTGCGCCATTTGTCCATGCCTACCGCAGAGGCCATGACGCCGCTGCCCGTATAAGGAATGCCCATCAATTCAAGCACGCCCTGGATCGTTCCGTCTTCGCCATAGCGCCCGTGCAAGGCAATGAATGCACGATCGAATGCCGCCAGTTCGTCCAGCTTCCGCTCGGCCGGATCGAAGGCCTGCGCATCAACCCCGGCACGTTGCAATGCCGCCAATACACGCGCGCCGCTGTTCAGCGACACCTCGCGTTCGGCAGAGCGTCCGCCCAGTAGAACCACCACTTTTCCGAAATCAGCCATTCATCGACCCCTAACCTCATTCAACACAGAACCCACAGAGATAGGGAGGCCACGGGGAAATTCTCCGTGCTCTCGGTGTCTCGGTGATCTCTGTGTTGAAAGCGTTTCTTGCGTCATATCAAACCTGCACCAGCTTTGCGGGCACGCCGCCGATCGAACCGGCACCCATGGTGATCACCACATCGCCATCGCGCGCAACATCCAGGATGGCTTGCGGCATGTCGGCAATGTTTTCAACAAAGACCGGTTCGATCCGGCTTGCCACACGTAAAGCCCGCGCCAGGGCGCGGCCATCGGCGGCAACAATGGGCGACTCGCCGGCGGCATAGACTTCGGTCAGCACCAGCGCATCGACACTGTTCAGGACATTGACGAAATCTTCGAAGCAGTCACGCGTCCGGGTATAGCGATGCGGCTGAAAGGCCAGCAGCAGACGCTTTCCTGGAAAGGCCCCGCGCGCAGCAGCAAGCGTCGCCTTCATTTCAACCGGGTGATGACCATAGTCGTCGACCAGCGTGAAACTGCCCCCGCCGGCAATCGCCACCTCGCCATAGCGCTGGAAGCGACGCCCAACGCCCTTGAATTCGTTCAGCGCCTTGATGATGACGTCATCGGCAATGCCAACTTCGGTAGCCACGGCAATTGCCGCCAGCGCGTTCAGGACGTTATGCATGCCGGGTAGGTTGAGCGTAATCGGGAAGCGGCTAACGCTGCCGTTGACGCGCACGCAATCAAACTTCATCTGGCCGTCGGCTGCCACCACGTTCTCGGCGCGCAGGTTGGCCGAAGCGTCTTCACCGTAGGTGATGATTTGCTTGGAAACCTGCGGCATGATTTCACGCACGTTGGCATCGTCGGCGCACAGCACGGCAACGCCGTAAAAGGGAAGTCGTTGCAGGAAATCGACAAAGGTCTGCTTGAGGCGACCGAAGTCGTGACCGTAGGTCTCCATATGATCGGCGTCGATATTGGTGACGATGGAAATGACCGGTGTCAGAAAAAGAAAGGAAGCATCGGACTCGTCCGCCTCGGCTACGAGAAAGTCACCTGTGCCCAGGCGCGCATTGGCGCCAGCGGCGTTGAGCCTACCTCCTATCACGAAGGTCGGATCCATCCCGCCCTCGGCCAGGATCGAAGCCACCAGACTCGTCGTCGTGGTCTTGCCGTGCGTGCCGGCGATGGCGATACCCTGTTTCAGCCGCATCAACTCGGCCAGCATCTGGGCTCGGGGCACTACCGGCACCTTGAGGCGACGTGCCGCAAGCACTTCCGGATTGTCCTCCTTAACCGCCGTCGAAACGACAACGGCATCGGCACCCTCGACGTTCGTTTCGGCATGGCCAACCCGAATGCGCACGCCGAGCCCGGCCAGTCGCCGGGTCGTCGCATTGTCGGCCAGATCCGAGCCGCTCACGGCGTAACCCAGGTTGGCCAACACTTCGGCTATGCCGCTCATGCCCGAGCCGCCGACGCCGACGAAATGTATGCTCTTGACCTTATGTTTCATTGTTCATCACTCTTAGCTATTTCCTCGCACACCGCCGCGACCTCGGAGGTCGCTTCCGGCTTGGCCAGCGCACGCGCACGTTCGGCCATTTGCAGCAACTGGCTGCGGGTATAGTTGCGGATCAGGCTGATCGATTCCGGTGTCATCTCGCTTTGCGGCAGCAGGATTGCTCCGCCGGCGGCGGCGAGAAATTTCGCATTGCTTGTCTGATGGTCATCGACCGCATGCGGAAAGGGCACCAGAATGCTTGCCACGCCAGCAGCGGCGAGCTCCGAGACGGTCAGCGCGCCCGCCCGGCAGATCACCAGGTCAGCCCATTCGTAGGCGCCCGCCATATTGTCGATGAAGGCCACGCAATGCGCCTGGATTCCGGCGGCGGCATAGTTCTGTTCAAGCTGCTCCAGATGCTTTTCACCGGACTGATGCACCACATGCGGACGTTCATCTTCTTCGAGCATGGCCAGACCCTGCGGCAACACTTCGTTCAACACCGAAGCCCCCAGACTTCCGCCGATAACCAGCAAACGCATGGTCGGTTCGCGTTCGGTAAAGCGTTCGCCCGGCGTTGACATCTGGGCGATCTCTGGGCGCACCGGGTTGCCGGTATAGGTGCTGTTCGGGAGCGTGTCCGGAAAGCCGCAGAGCACCCGATCCGCGACTTTGGCCAATACCCGGTTGGCCAGACCCGCGACCGAATTTTGTTCGTGAATGACCAGCGGGTAATTGAACAGGGCGGCCATCATTCCGCCCGGAAAGCTGATGTAGCCGCCCATGCCGAGTACAACATCCGGTTGGATCCGACGGATGGCCTTTGCCGCCTGCCAAAACCCGGAGAGCAAATTGACGGGCAGCATGAGCTTGCGTAGCCATCCTTTGCCTCGCAAGGCGGCGAAACGAACCCAGGCCATGTCATAGCCACGCGGGAGAACCAGCTTGTTCTCGATGCCGTCGGGGCTCCCCATCCAGACCACGTTCCAGCCCCGGCTTTTCATCAGATCGGCGACGGCCAGACCGGGAAACACGTGCCCTCCGGTACCGCCCGCCATGACGAGAAGCGTCTTGCTCATGGCCTCGCCCCGCGCTGGAAGGCTGGATTTTGGCTGCGGCCGCGCTGCGCGCTTAACTTGCTGCGCAAGTCAGCCTTCGCCGAAATCGCCAACTGAGAATAGGCGTGAGTGCTCATACCTTCGCCCCACGCATCAGGCCTTGGTTTTGGCTGCGGCCGCGCTGCGCGCTTAACTTGCTGCGCAAGTTAGCCTTCGCCGAAATCGCCAACTGAGAATAGGCGTGAGTGCTCATACCTTCGCCCCACGCATCAGGCCTTGGTTTTGGCTGCGGCCGCGCTGCGCGCTTAACTTGCTGCGCAAGTTAGCCTTCGCCGAAATCGCCAACTGAGAATAGGCGTGAGTGCTCATACCTTCGCCCCACGCATCAGTTGACGATTTTCCCAATCGACTCTGAGGAGGATGGCCAGGGCTGCGCAGTTGGCGAGAATTCCCGATCCGCCAAAGCTCATCAGCGGCAGGGTCAAGCCCTTGGTTGGCAGCAGGCCCGTATTGACGCCCATGTTGATGAAGCTCTGTATGCCGATCCAGATGCCGATCCCTTGCGCAACCAAGGCAGGATACAGCCGTTCGAGCGCTACCGCCTGGCGTCCGATGACGAATGCGCGCTGAATCACCAGAGCGAACAAGACGATGACCATGACGACGCCCGCGAAACCCAGTTCTTCTGCGATTACGGCGAGCAGAAAGTCGGTATGCGCTTCCGGCAGGTAGAACAGTTTTTCCACGCTGGCGCCCAGGCCGACGCCCAGCCATTCGCCGCGCCCGAAAGCGATCAAGGCATGCGAAAGCTGGTACCCGCGCCCCAGGGCGTCAGCCCAGGGGTCCATGAAGCCGAAGATGCGGTCCCGGCGATACGGGGAAACAATGATCAGCACGGCAAAGGCGGCAACCAGCACGACGATCAGAATGGCAAACAGTCGGGCGCGCATGCCGCCGAGGAAAAGAATGCCGATGGCAATCGAAATGATCACCACGAAAGCGCCGAAATCCGGCTCCTTGAGCAGAAAGAATCCGACGCCCACCATGGCGCCTGCCAAGGGCAGGAAGGCCTTTTTCAGATCGTGCATGTACGGCATCTTGCGTACCGTGTAGTCAGCGGCATACAGCACGGCAAACAGTTTCATCAGTTCGGAAGGTTGAAGATTGACGATGCCGAACGACAACCAGCGGCGTGCGCCATTCACATCGCGGCCGACCCCCGGAATCAGCACCAGCGCCAGCAATACAAATCCGGCGACGAAGAGCCACGGCGCCAGTTGCTGCCAGGTTGATAGCGGAACCTGAAAGACAAACGCCGCGGCGATCAATCCGATACCCAGAAACACGCCATGACGGACGAGAAAATAGGTCGGGTGATTTCCCGAGAAGTGGCCGGCTTCGGCAATGGCAATCGACGCCGAATAGACCATGACCATACCGGTGAGCAAGAGGATCATTGCGCTCCACAAGAGCGTCAAATCCACTTCGGCCGGCATCCGGCGAGGGGTATCGAGCGTCGACAGCATCAGGCTGCCTCGCTTTCCAAAACGCGCACGGCACCGATGAAGACTTCGGCGCGGTGTGCGTAGTTTTGGAACATGTCGAAACTGGCGCAGGCCGGCGACAGCAGAACGGCATCGCCGCGATGTGCCTGCGCGGCGCTCCAGCGGACAGCTTCGACCATATCGACGCAATGCTTGACCGGAATTCCGCAACCTTCGATGGCCGCGCCGATCAGTCCGGCGTCGCGCCCGATCAGCGCCGCCGATCGGGCATGTGCGCCAAGCGCTGCCTTCAGTGGTTTGAAATCCTGCGACTTGCCTTCGCCGCCAAGGATGATCGCGACCTTGCGCCCCAGGCCTTCCACCGCCGCCAGGGTTGCCCCGACATTGGTTCCCTTGGAATCGTCGAAAAATGAAACCCCGTTGATTTCGCCGATGAACTCGACGCGATGCTCCAGCCCGGTGAATGCGGCCAGCGCCGTCAGTACGGCATGCGGATCAATCTCAACCGCCTCGCACAAGGCTAGAGCCGCCATGGCATTGGCAGCGTTGTGCAAACCCACCAGTTTGAGCGCGTCGAGCGCGATCAGTTTTTCGTTCCCGCGCACCAGCCAGCCTTCGACCAGTCCATAGTCGATCGAACGGGGCGCCGGATTCAGTCCGAAGCTGACTATCCGGCGCCCGCATCGTCCGGCGGAAAGACTGCGGTCATCGTCGCGATTGAGCACCATCACGCGGCACCCCTTGAAGATGCGTTCCTTGGCTGCCGCGTAATCGGCCAAGCCAGGGTAGCGGTCGAGATGGTCCTCGCTGACATTGAGCAGCGTCGCGGCATTGGCGTTGAGCGAATGCGTGGTTTCAAGCTGAAAACTGGACAGTTCGAGAACCCAGATTTCAGGCAGCGCATTGGTATCAATCGCCGCCATCAGGGCATCGAGTGCCGAGGGGCTGATATTTCCGGCCACGGTTGCCGGCCGGCCAGCCGCGGCGCACAGCACGCCGACCAGCGCCGTCGTCGTGGTTTTGCCGTTGCTCCC
>WBZP01001665.1_pt1 | contig 26833 bp, 23 predicted proteins | sample 5204301 | NCBI WGS metagenome assembly WBZP01 (sample SAMN12412401, study PRJNA552823) | activated sludge metagenome | isolation source: activated sludge from nitrification reactor of wastewater treatment plant... | place: USA: Pennsylvania | collected 2017 | reverse complement strand
CCCGGACCACCAGGGGTGGGCGGGGTTCTGGTCGCCGTGCCAGGTGTAGTTCGACCAATACCGGCCGCCCTGCGCCTGTTCCGGGCTGACCTTCCGAATCCAGGTGTCCAACAACGCGTTGATCCCACCGTTCATACGGGTGTTGCCCATCTTACCGAGAATACCGAGCACCGGCATACCTGCGCGATGCTTGAAGCACCGGGTCCCTGCGCCCTTCATCATTTCGATCATTTCCGGAGCATAGCCCTGCTCGCGGAGACGACGCGCCCCAGCCTCACCGCTATACCGCGTGGCAATGATCACCATCGCCTTGGCGGCATAGGTAAAGGCCGTATCCCAGGACACGCGAAGCATGTCGTCCAGGAAGCGGCTGTCAAACTTGTATTTCCGCTTGGTGTCCGGCGTCAGTTCGGGGGACCCGTCGTCCATCCACGCCTTCCAGCCTTTCCGCATCAACGGACCCTTCAAACGATAGGGGCCGTACACGCGGCGATGGAAGGTGAAGCCCTTCAAGCACATGCGCGGATTGTGTGCGAACGTTCCGCGGTTGCCGTAGAGGTCTTCATAGGTTTGGTGGTCGTAGTTCTGCTCGACGCGCATCACCACCCCGTTCCGGACGAAGGCCCGAATGCGGCAGGCGTGCGTATCGTTCGGCGAACAACACCACGTAAAGGATGAATCGTACCGGTATTGGTCGTGATAGACACGCTCCCACGAACGATCCGGATAGTCACCCAGCGGGTTCCCGACTTCAATGACCGGCTGCAGCGCGGTCAACGCCAGGACCTTGTCGGCCACCGCCACCGCGGCGACCGTTCCCGCAGAGACTTTCAAAAACTGTCTGCGTGATAAGAACATAAAGGATCTCCTCCTTGCCAAAATGAATAGGTCGGATGAGTTCTTGTAAGCCCGCCGCATTCATCTATTTCACCTCCTCTCATTCACCACTGCCAGAATAGTCTTCGTATGGCATGGCGACCATGCGGCGCTATCCAAGCTGGCAACTCTCATACCGTCGCGCTGTCGGCGAGCGGCGGCGACAACTCATTGAATTAATGGAACAGCGCAGGAAGATCACATTGCAGCAGTCATGGATAGTCGCGATAAACCGCGAACGGACCGCGAAAATCGAGTGGGAGCGTCGCGGGAGAATTGTCCGGCGAATAGCAAACGAAAGGCCGGGAGAACCGGCCTCAAAACGGATATCCAACTTGAAACCGCGATGGCGCGGATATCAGAGTTGACCGGCGGTCATTCGGTCCCGGTTCTATGCCAACCATTCGGACGCCAGGCGCTCAGTCCTTTAGATCGAACATGAGGCTGCAAATCGGCCAGACCGGCAATTATGTATGACATCCGGTTCGCACGCATCACGGGATCATCCATGAATCCACAGTTGATACACCGGTATCCCTGGAGTGACAACCAGGTTTTCTCCTCGTAGATGCCGGTTACCATCTCATTATTCGGAACCAGCAATCCGCCGCATCGGGGACATGCCATGGAGATCTCCGTTCCTGCCGTCGATAGAAATTCCTTCACGGTGGCTCGTCATTCATCTCGGCTCCGCGAACTGCTCCAGCTTCCGTGCAAGCAAATGCAAGATGACCTCGCGCTCGGGAGACGAATTTCTGCAGCTATGACCGCAAGGCACGTGCCAGTCCATCCCGGGCATTCCCCCGAGTGAAGACCTTTCCCGTTTTCCGAGAGATCAGGCCAGGATCGGTGTTGAATTGAGTTCTGGAATCTGCGGTCGAAGCGGCGCGGAGCGTGAACGCTCATGGTTTTTCGCGAGGCGCTTTTCTATATGACGGGCGAACTGTTAAGACGGGGCAATCTGACCGAGCGGAGAGGATGCAGTGGGCCGGGAGATCCCCAACTTCTTCATTCGACTGCGCAGGGTACTGGGATTCATACCCAATCGTGCGGCGGCTCCCAACGGACCGTAAATCCGCCACGCCGCCCATTGGAGAGCGTCGAGAATGTGCAGCCGTTCTGAATCATGCAACGTGACCGGTCGTTCATGGACCACCACCTGCTTGAGAGAAGGAGCCAGCGCGCGTTCATCAATTTCTACGACCTGCGTGGTTGCAAGAATGGCCGCGCGCTCAATGACATTCTGCAGTTCGCGAATGTTTCCAGGCCAGTCATAACACGCCAATCGTGGCATCGCCGACGCATTAAACATGAGATTGGTGCGGTTCAATTTCGTCTTGCAGAGCTGCAAAAAATGCTCGGCCAGAAGCGGAATGTCCTCCCTGCGATCGCGCAATGGTGGAACCATAATGGGAAACACCTTCAGCCGATAGTATAAATCGGCTCGAAACCGACCATCGGAAACGGCTTGTGCAAGATCGACATTGGTCGCGGCGATAAGACGCACATCCACCCTGATCGATTGCGTGCTCCCGACCCGATCGACTAATTGGTCCTCCAGCACCCGCAACAGCTTCGCCTGAACCGACAACGGCATTTCTCCGATTTCATCGAGGAAAAGCGTCCCTTCATGCGCCAATTCAAACCGGCCGTGATGCCGTTGAACCGCACCGGTAAAGGCTCCCCGCTCGTGCCCAAATAATTCACTTTCAACCAGGCCGCTCGGCAACGCCGCGCAATTGAGGCGCACAAACGGCTTCTTCTGTCGCAGACTGCTCTCGTGAATCGCACGTGCGACGAGCTCTTTTCCTGTGCCGGTCTCGCCCATGATGAGAACCGTGGAGGGCGTCGCGGCGACAGCCTCAATTTGGTCGAGAACCGTACAGAACGATTTGCTTTCTCCGACTAAGAGTCCGAAGTTGCATTTCTGTTTAATCTCTTCGGTGAGGTAGGCATTCTGTTTGGTGAGTTGCAGGCTCAGCCGGGCCAGTTGCTCATAGGCTTGAACATTCTCGATAGCGAGACCGACTTGAACGGCAATTTGGCGTAAAAACTCCAAGGTGACGGCATCCGGCTGTCCGGATGCGATACTCCCGATATTGAGCGTGCCCAGGCAGCCTCCGCGCACAAGCAGCGGAAGGTTCACCATCCGTCCCAGACCCTCTTTGGCGTAGAAATGATCTTCTAAGAAAACTTGTTCTTGCTGGAGATTCGGCCGAATGTGCACTTCACGGTTGTCATAGACCCAACCCACCGCACTGCCGGCTCTCGGAATGACCGTGTCTTGTTTGAGGAACCGTTTCGGCAGGCTGGTCTCAAGGGCATGGAATCGAAAGCCATCATCCTCCGATGCATATAACATGATCCCGGCTCGTTCCCATGCCACAACCTCTTTGATATGTTCCGTGCATGCCTGCCAGAGCCCGTCCATCTTGCGCTGGGAGTTCAGCACGTTCGTGACTTCCAGTAACGCGTGGTACCGGCGATCAACTGGAGTCATAGCGACCGACTCTTGCATGGGAACTCCGTCGTGACAGAGATTTTTAAGACAAACCCATTTAGTCACCGTATCGGGGACAAGAGCGCACTATAATAACATGATATGGATGCGCAATCTTTGTCAGCAATCTTCGTGCCTCCCAAATTCTCACTTGCGGAAGAGCTACTCGAAACAGGCAAACAACCGCTTACTGCTTGAGGTCGTTAGTATTTTCATTGTGCGGTACGAGTTCATAACAGCTTAATTTTTGGCCGAACACTCTCGGCGTAATGGAATGAGAGCGAGCGCACTGTGCGTAATCACTCGTCTTGTTTACGAATCCAATAATGACCGAGCAGCTAGCGCAGAGCAAGGTGGCCGGAGCGTGCTGCGCAACGAGAATCACTCGCGGACATAACATTCCTGTATGAGGACACAACGTTTCCTAGGGTCCTGTATTCGAGAATTGTGATTGACTTGATCACAAGGCTCACAGCTATCACGTCTGCTACAAATTATGCATTGAACCGGAAGGCTATCTACTCCATAGAACCTCTGGCATCCTCGGATTTACCCGCGAACCGCCATTGAGCAATCTAGTCCACTATACAGAAATTGAATCGTTCAAATCAGCTGGGCTTTAGCCAGACGATTCAAGACTTGTCGATACAACTGATCGCCTTCAGCAATTTCTGACAAGGCAACCCCGGCAGGGATCATACAGAACTGTATCCACGGCAAGGATCTTTTCCTCTTCGTTGGAGCCCTTCGGCTATCGTCTGGCCCTGGCGAGTTCGTCCATCCGCAGTCTTCCTGTCATGTCTAAGCCTTTCCCTCTCGTACCCGATCTCTCCTTCTGAACAATTTGCTTCCCCATTCTGCTCTCTAATTCAACCGAACGAATCAGGCTATATCTCACCTACATGAGGACGTCATGAAACTCCTTACCGCAACGAAGCGATATTCTTTCTGGGCGTGCTGGCCACCGCCGGAGCCATCGCGCAACTCGGCGTCATGTTCGACACGGGCAGCGGACACTACTCCATCCTGTTGCTGCTCTCGTTTCTGATCTATGCCGTCCTTGGCGTTCGGCTTGAGTCCAATCTGATCTGGGTGTTTGCGCTGGCGTCGCTGGGCGGCTGGATGGGAACGGAAACCGGCTACATGTCGGGGTGGGGCGCCTATTATCTGGGCATGAACTATCCGCTCCGCTTCGTCCTCTTCGGCGGACTGCTGACCGCCTGCGCGCTCTTCCTGGAAACGCACCCGATTGGACAGCGGTTCTTCCGCAGCACGCTGGTGATGGGACTGCTGTACCTCTTCCTCGCCCTTTGGATCATGTCGATCTTCGGCAACTACGGCGACATCCCCTCATGGGGACGAGTGAAACAAATCGAACTGTTCCACTGGTCGATTCTCTTCGCCGCTGTCGCAGGCTGGGCTATCTATTACGGATTGCGGCACGACAACGACATCACCAAAGGCTTCGGGCTGACCTTTCTCGGCATCAACCTCTATACCCGTTTCTTCGAGCTCTTCTGGGACAACTTGCACAAAGCGGTCTTCTTTGCGCTGCTCGCCGCCAGCTTCTGGTACATCGGCAACAAAACCGAATCTATCTGGAATCTAGGCAAAGGAACCGAGGCCCGTAAGGCGAGCGACAGAAGATAGGGACAGGCCCTCCCTCAACGAGGAACGGCCTGTCCCCTCCCGACCTCCGCTAGAACTTTGCGGGAAACTGCTGGGCCAGGGCACCGGTCAAGGCGTCGGCCACGACGTAAATATGCTTCTTCATGCCGGTCCAGGTCTCTGCTTCCTGGGCATACTCGCCGGCTTTCAACTGCTGAAACTGTTGGATGTGGTGCGCCGCATGGGCGGTCAGAAGCCCCATCACGGCATCTTTCGGAAGATACGGATTGGCGCCGCTCAAGAATGTGGAGATCTCACCCGCATTAGCCGTGAGCGTCTTGATCGCCGCCTCCTGCTGCGCGGCATCGCCCGCCACAGTCCCGTCAAGGTCTTCACGAATGGCGCCGTAATGTCCGGCTAACAGGGTGAACAGCTTGTCCGACGCCGGCTTCCCATAAAACGGCTCAATAGATTGGGCGATCTGCTGGGCATTCGCCACCACCGCCTTTTCAGCGCTCTCGCGGGCCGCGGCATTCTTGTCCATCGTGGCGACGGCCACGTTCCGGATGCCGAGGATATGACCAAGCCAGAGATCGCGCAACGCCGCTTTGGTATCGGCTACTTTGGCTGGAGTTGCGGTGAGAGCGGGAGTCTGAGGCGTCGTGCAGGCGACCGACATGAGAATGAGTCCGAGGACTGACAAAGAACGAAACGAGAGAACCATACGAAACCTCCTGGTTGGAAACCCCTGAATGCATGACCGGCCCCGAGACTAACGGACCAAGAGATAGTTTGTCAATATATATATGTTATAAGTATCTAAATAGCCAATTCGACTGACTTTCTGTATACTTCGCCAGGAGGTTTGCACGATGCGCGTACAAGGTTCCCGGCGAGACCAACTCCTACGCTTGCTCCTGGAAAAGAAAACCGGTCGCACGATCGACGAGCTCGCGCGCGGACTCCATGTGTCGCGCAATGCCGTTCGCCAGCACCTCACCTCTCTGGTCGCAGAAAGCCTCGTCACAAAAGGCTCAGTGCAAGCGACTGGAGGCAGACCGGAGCAGTTGTACATGCTCAGCACGGAAGGCCATGAAGGCTTCCCCCGCAAGTACTCCTGGTTTTCCGAGCTGCTGTTGGACTCGCTGAAGTCTGAAAAGGGAGAGGCCGCGCTCATCGCGCGGTTTGAAAAACTCGGAGTGCAGGTCGGCACGCAACTCCAGCACGCTCACCCCCTGCCGGGATCCGCCTCAGAACGGATTACCCGCCTGGCGACGGCCATGGACGAACTCGGCTATGAGGCGGCATCGACGGCCGCAACCGGCCGGCAGCTGCCAATGATCGAGGCCTCCAATTGCGTCTTTCATCACCTCGCTACCCGCTTCCCCGAGGTCTGCCATTTCGATCTCGCCCTGCTTTCGACCTTTGTCGGACGCCCGGTCGAGCATGACGAATGTATCGTCCGAGGCGGCCATGTCTGCCGGTTCAAATTTAAACCTGCGTGATCTTCTTAAATTTCTTCCGCCGCGCAAGTTTGACCGCAAGATTCGGATAGCCCCCTACCCCGCTCTGGCAGTATCATGATCCATGAATCAGGATCGTGAGGAAGACATGGATCCGGTCGACGCAAAGGTAGCATGGCTCGCCGTGCTGAAACATGACCGACAGTTTGACGGACACTTTGTCTACGCCGTCTCCTCCACCCGCATCTACTGCCGTCCGTCCTGCCCTTCGCGGCGCCCCGCCCGGCATCGCGTGTCGTTCTTTCCTTCGGCACAACAAGCAGAAACTGCTGGATTCCGTGCCTGCCTGCGTTGTCAGCCTCAATCCGATCAAGGCTCCCTGCACGAACAACGAATCGAGCAAGCCCGTCAGTACCTGGAGAAGCATCCGGGCGAAACCGTCACGCTCCGTCGTCTAGCCGACCAGGTTGGGCTAAGTCCGTTTCACCTGCAACGAGCCTTTCAGCGATCGCTTGGCCTCTCTCCCAAGGCTTATCAAGACGCCACACGGATCGAACGATTTACCGCCTTGCTGAAGTGCGGAGAGAGTGTAACGAATGCAACATACGAAGCCGGCTACGGGTCCAGCAGCCGTGTCGCAGAGCGCGTGACGAACACACTCGGCATGACGCCCTCATCCTATCGCTCAGGCGGCAACGGTGTGACGCTGCGCTATACGACGGTAGGCACGCTGGTTGGTCGCATGCTGATTGCCAAGACGGAACGCGGGGTGGTCTCGGTGAGTCTCGGGCACAATGAGGACGATCTGGTCGCCTTACTCAGGAAAGAATACCCACAGGCGCTGCTCTCCCACGATCCGAAAGGAATGAAGCCCGAGGCACAGGCTCTGCTCCAATGCCTCAATGGTGAGCGCCTGTCCAATGCCATTCCCTTCGATCTGCAGGGAACGGCATTTCAGCGGAACGTGTGGAAGGCGCTCCGGGACATTCCTCGCGGATCGACCCGGACCTATCGTGAGATCGCCTGCGAGATCGGGCAACCGACCGCTGCCCGGGCCGTGGCCAGAGCCACCGCGACCAATCCTCTGGCCGTCGCCATTCCCTGCCATCGCGTCGTGCGGGGAGACGGCCACCTAGCCGGCTATCGCTGGGGGTTGAAGAATAAGAAACGGCTCCTGGCGCTCGAGCAAGAGCGCCAGGAAGACTGACTACGCGGTTTCCTGATCGCTAAACGCGCGGACCAGATCCGACACGGATAGCACACCGATGACGCTGCCGTCGGCCGTGACCGGCAAATGCCGGATCCCCTGCTTCTTCATCAACGCCATCGCCTCAGACAGGGGTTCGTCTTCCTCGATCGTGACGAACGATTTGCTCATGCAGGCCGACACCGTGGTCGTATTGGGATCCAGTCCTTTCGCGACGACTTTCCGGCTGAGATCGCCGTCTGTGATGATCCCGATATAGCGAGACCCGTCATCCACCATCAATGAGCCTACTTTATGCTTCAGCAGCAGCTTCCCAGCCTCCTTCACCGTCGCCGCCCGATGGATACTCCGCACATCATGCGACATATAGGCCTCCACCGTGGCGCGTAATCGCTTCTTCCCGTTACGGCTGCTTTCCCGCGTGGCCTGCACCCGGCGGCGCAACTCCAGATCGGCCAGACAACTGGCAAGCACTTGGCGGCGCTGCTGCAGCGTTTCCCGCTCCACGTCGTGCATGCCGCTCTCCTGGGCCTCTTCCGGGAGCATGATCGACTCCCCGCTCTTCGCATAGAAATAGGCTTCGGATTCTTCGGAGGCGGCGCCGAACACCTGTCCGATCAAATCCTCGGCGGCCTCGTCGAAGTCTTCCAAAGATACGTTCCCCCGCTTGCGCGAGAGAAACGGCTGGAACTTGACCAACATCTGTTTGACGCGTTCAATGTACCGGTCGAGAATGTCGCTGCGTGTGAGCCCCGTGCGAACTCGCTTTGCCATGTGATCCCTCCTGCGTTGTACGCACGAGGATATCCCATGCGCAGCGCAGCCTCAAGCCTCCGCTCCCTACACCGCAGGCGAAATATTGGCTTCCTTTCCCACCAACAGCTTCCTGGCTCCGCCGCCGCGGACACGGTGCATCTTCTCCCGTGTGTGGTAGGGCAGCAGACCTTCGAGCACTGCCGGAAGTTTGTCGCAGGGCACGTCTTCCATAATCTTGACTGCCAGCTTCGGATCGGGCCCCGAGCGGCCGCCGACGTAAATATCGACCGCCTCGACGACCTTCCCGTCGATTTTCGCCTTTTTCCCCAACAACCCCACATCCGCCACTAAGTGGTTCCCACAACTCGCCGGACACCCTGACCAGTGCATGGTAATCGGCTTCAGGGAACTGCCCAGCCGCCCTTCCAAGGCCTTGGCCACCGCAACCGCTCGCCCCTTGCTCTCGATCACGGCCAGATTGCAGTAATCGCTGCCGACGCAGCTAACGAGGCCTTTATAGAGCGCGGAGGGGTTGTAGGCGAATTGTTTCAGAAGCGGCTCATCCGCCAGATCTCCGACGATCCGATCACTGATGTTGGGAATGATCAGCGCTTGGCTCGGGGTAATGCGAATTTCCCCGTTGCCGTACTTTTCCGACAGGCTCAGGATCTTCATCAGATCCGCCGCTTTGACCCGCCCGACAAGCACTTTCAACCCCGCGTAGTTCATCCCTTGTTGCCGTTGCCGGAAGATCCCGACGTGGTCTTGTTCTCCCATTTTCCTGGCATCTACTCCGGCCGACACGAGCCGTTTGCCCATACGCGCCTCGACTTCGGCGCGGAATCTGGCTTCGCCCCACTCCTCGATCAAGAACGCGAGACGGGCTTGCGTGCGGCTCTCCCGCGGCCCGTGATCGCGATAGATTTCCAGAATCGCCCGGCAGACATCCAACGCCTCGGCCGGATTCACGAACACATCCAACGGGGTGGCGATCCGGTACCCGCCCGATCCCAGCTTGCCGCCCACGAGCACATTGAATCCCACACAGCGGTCATGGCCCAGATCATAGTGCGCGGGCACCAGCGCCAGGTCTTGCGTCTCCATGTGTACGCAGTTGTGCGGACACCCGGTCACCGCCACATTCACTTTCCTCGGCAGATTGGAATAGGCGGGATTGCCGAGAATCGCTTCGTTGATCGCCCGCACCAGCGCCGTGGTTTCGACGATCTCGTCCGGGTTGAGTCCGGAGACCGCACAGGTCATCACGTTGCGGACATTGTCCATGCCGGTTTGCATGGAGGTTAGTCCGACCCCGTCCATCCGGGCAAAGACCGCCGGCACGTCTTCGATCTTGATGTTCCGGAGTTGTATTTGTTGCCTGGTGGTCAGGTCCAAGACTCCGTTTCCATAGGTCGACGCGATCTCCGCCAGCGTCCTCAGTTGATACGACGTCGTCTGCCCTCCAGGAATGCGCACCCGCACCATAAAGTACCCCGGCGTCGGATTGCGCAGAAAGAGGCCATACCACTTGAGCCGCTGGATATCGGCCTCAGGAATCGACTCCCACCCGCTCTCGGCATAGTGGGCAATCATCTCCCGCACCGCCAATCCGTCACGCTCAGCCTTGATCGCCTCGATCTTGTTCATCCCGTTCTCCTCACGATCTAGTTGATTAACTCTACCCGATATCCGGTGACATCCCGTACTAATCGTACGATTCCCGCCCGGCTCCACCGATCGATGGTGAGAAAGATCTGCGCAAAACAGTCTCCTCCCAGCACGCCTGCGATATCGTCGAGCGTCACCGCTCGGCGGGCGCGCAGCAGGTCGCCGAGGGTCTTCTCCAATCCCATGTGTTCTCGATCGCCTGTTCGTTCCATGCCCATTACCGCCTCCTTTCCATCCCCTTCAAACACAACGGCGCCAGCCTCCGGAACGCTCCCGCCCGGGAGCCCCGAAAGCCGGCGCCATTGCCAGCCACATGGTGCCGACAGCACTGTCGGCACCCGCATTCTTCGAGCCTGCTAGAACGTCTTATACTCGAGCCACTTGCCGTTCAACGTGATTTTGCACCGGGCTTCCCCCTGGCTGCCCGTGACCTTTTCCATTTCCATGGTATAGTCGATCGCGCTCATGATCCCGTCGCCGAACATCTCGTTGGCTTGCTCGCGCAACGAATCTCCATAGACCCCGATAATCTCCAACAGGCGATACTTGAAGGGATCTGTCGTATTCGGGAAATCGGTGCGGACCGGGAATTTCGACAGCGCATTCGTCAACTCCGGACTCAGCTCAAGGAGACTTCCCACCTTCTTCGCTTCGTCGAGCGTGAACTTATGATTCAAATTAAGCGCGGCCGCCACGAATGTCGGATTCTTGCCGACCGTCTTCGCTACATCAGCAATGGTCACGTTCTTAGCCACTCGTTTCGCCTTGATCGCCTTCCGAATTTCATCCTTTTCCATTGTCCGCTCCTTCTTGAGAATGGTGAAGTGTATGGCCCGTTAAATCTGGTGACTCTCACTTACGATTGCGCCGCCACTGCAGACACAGGAGCTTCGTCCATTGCTGTTGCCGGCTCAGCCACCCGATAGGGGCTCACAAGCCAATACAGGCCTCCGACGAACAACCCGCCCCCGACAATGTTCCCCAGCACCACAAAGAGCTGGTTGTACCAGAACCCCGCCCAGCTCACGGCAGCCTCATGCGGCATGAAGAGCGCCATGCCGAGGAACGATTGATTGGCGATGCTGTGTTCAAACCCGATCCCGATGAAGGCAAACAGGCACCAGAATATCAGCATGATCTTCGCCGCATCGTTCGTGGTGCGCCCCGCCGTCCAGACCGCCAGGCAAATGAGCCAATTGCACAGAATGCCTCGCACGAACAATTCCCAGGGCCCCAACGACATCTTCACGCCGGCCACTTTTTGAATCATCTCGGCCGTCGGCCCCTTGGCAAAGACGCCGGATTCCACTACGAGCCAGGCCAGCGCCAGCGACCCGATCAGGTTCCCGAACCAGGACCAGAAATTCAGTTGAATGACTTGCCCCCACGTGACACTGCGCGAAAGCCCACCGATTGCCCCGATCATATTGTTGCCGGTAAACAGTTCCGATCCCGCGAAGATCACCAGAGTCAGTGCGATGCCGAACGAGGCCCCCATCACGAGTTTCACTGCCGGTGACGCGACCGCCGCAAGGGGCCCACCCAGGCTGAAGATCAGTGCGATGCCGAAACCCAGGTAGATGCCGGCCATCGCCGACAGCAGGAGATAGCCGCCCAGCGATGTGTCGAGATACCCGACCTTCTTCTTTGCGACGCCTGCGATCCGTTCATGATCTGCGTGATGCATGGTCCCCTCCAGGTTTGTGGTTTGCCGCTGGCTCCAAAAACACAAAAGGCGCCCCTCTCCCGATCGGGAGAAGGACGCCTTTGTCCATCGCACTGCAGGTCTCCGACGACCTGCTTCTATCCGCGAGACTTCGAAAGCGAAGCCTCACTGGCTCAGAAAATCAAAAGGCGCCCGCCACTCTTTGCAGAATGACGGACGCCTTTGTCCGTTGCCTTATGTCGAGAGCTTCAACCGTGGCGCCTTTGCCACAATCAGCTCATACACGAACTTCTAGCACGGCTCTAGCTCCGCCGTCAACCCATACTTTCGAATAGGCCGGTCGTGTCCTAGACGTCGTAGTACAAGAAGAACTCGTACGGATGCGGACGCAGCCGCATGGTATCGACTTCCTTGGTACGCTTGTAGCTGATCCAGGCTTCAATCAGATCCTCAGTAAAGACTCCGCCCTTCAGCAGGAACTGGTGATCCTTTTCAAGGTTGTTCAGCGCCTCGTCGAGGCTGCCCGGCATGGTCTTGATCTTGGCGGCTTCCTTCGCCTCGAGATCGTAGAGGTCCTTCTCCGCCGGTTCGCCCGGATTGATTTTGTTTTCGATTCCGTCCAGACCCGCCATCAACATCGCCGCGAAGGCGAGGTACGGATTGGCGCCGGGATCCGGGAAGCGCACTTCGATCCGCTTCGCTTTCGGACTCGGTGAATACATCGGAATGCGGATACCCGCCGACCGATTCCGGCTGGAATAGGCCAGCAGCACCGGCGCTTCGAATCCCGGCGTCAACCGCTTGTACGAGTTGGTCGTCGGATTGGTAATCGCCGCCAGCGCCGGCGCATGCTTGAGAATGCCGCCGATATAGTGGAGACACATCTGGGATACGCCCGCATACTCCTTGCCCGCGAAGAGGGGCTTGCCGTCTTTCCAGATGCTCTGGTGCGTGTGCATGCCCGATCCGTTGTCGCCGAAAATCGGCTTAGGCATGAAGGTCGCGGTCTTGCCGTGACGGCGCGCGACGTTCTTGACGATGTACTTGTACATCATCATTTTGTCGGCCGTCCTGACCAGCGAGTCGAACCGGATGTCGATTTCCGCCTGACCGGCCGTGGCCACTTCGTGGTGATGCTTCTCGATGGAAATGCCGGCCTTCTCCATCTCCAGCACCATTTCGGTCCGGATATCCTGCTGTGTGTCGGTCGGGGCCACTGGAAAGTAGCCTTCCTTGGAACGGATCTTTCCGCCCAGGTTGACACCCTCCTGGCCCATGTTCCAGACACCCTCTTCGGAATCGATGAAGTAGTACCCGCTGTGATTCGTCTGATCGTAGCGGGCCTGATCGAAGATAAAGAATTCGGCTTCCGGGCCCCAGTAGGAGGTGTCGCCGATCTTGGTGCTCTGGAGATACTTCTCCGCCTTCTGGGCGATGAAGCGGGGATCACGATTGTAGGTCTCGCGGGTGATCGGATCGACGACGTTGCCGATCAAGCTCAGCGTCGGCACGGCGCAAAACGGATCCATGGTTGCCGTCGAAGGATCGGGCACCACCAGCATGTCGCTGTTGTTGATGGCCCTCCATCCACGGATCGATGAGCCGTCCAGACCGGACCCGTCCTTGAAGAGGTCTTCCGTCAACTCCCCGAGCGGAATTGTAAAATGCTGCCAGGTTCCGATCAAATCGACGAACTTCAAGTCCACCACCTGGACCTTGTTCTTCTTCGCAAACTCTAACACTTCACGGACGTTCATCCCCTCCTCCTTTCAGGCTCCTCACAACAACCTGCGTGAGACCTTTTCGACGGTTATGCTACCTTCACACCCACAAACTCTTCGATTTCCTTCCAGACCCCATGACGCACCCGCTCGATCTGCTCCGCCTGCTCCACCTTTTTCCCCTGCGCATCGGTCACATAAAACACGTCGGCCACCTGATCGAGCCTGGTAGAAATACGTGCGGCATGCACCGACAATCCTTGGAGAAAGATGGCATTGGTGATCACATGGAGCAAGCCCTGCCGGTCGTCTGCAAAGACATCAACGATGGTGTATCGCTCCGACGTTTCATTGTCGATCCGCACTTCGGTGGCCTGCCGAGCGGGACCGATCGACCGCAACGCCGACATACGCGCCCCGCGCTGCACGACCGCTTCGACCGATTCCTTTCCCCGCAGCACCGAACGAATCATCTCCCCGATCGACTCACGACGATCTTCCGGCGGCGTCCCTTTGTAATCCGGATCGGTGACCTGAAAGGTGTCGACCACCACGCCGTCCTGCCTGGTCAAAATCTGCGCATCCAGAATCTGCAATCCGTTCGCCGCCATCACGCCGGCGATTTTCGAAAAAATACCGGGGATCACATCGTTGAAGGTCACAACCGCATATTCGCAGGTTCCCAGCGCTTCGTTGAACTCCGAATCGACCAGGACCTCTCCGGGACTCAACCGTCTGATCGTCGACAAATGCGCCGCAATGCGTCTCGGGGAGGTTCCGTAGGCATACCGCAATGGAAACTGGCGCAACTGCGCTTCCACCCAGGACGGAGAAATGTCCGCCTGTCCGCTGAGCGCCGGCTGCTGCATGACCTCGACCACAATACTCTTGAGGCGCTCCGGCGCATCGGCGGCCTCCCGCTCCCCCGATACTTCCTGCATCGTGCGCACATACAGCTCGATCAGCAGCGATTCTTTCCATTTCGTCAACACACCCGGTCCTACCGCCGCAATGTCGGCCGCCGTGAGCGCCAGGAGTTTGCGCAGGACTTCCGGAGTTCCGACTTCGCGGGCGAAGGGCAACACAACTTTCTCATCGTTGGGATCTCGGCGAAAGGCGGTATGGGCCATCATGAGATGCCGGTGCACGAGAAAGGACACGGTCCGGCGCTCCGTATCGTCCAGGCCCAATCGCGTGGCCATCTCTTCGGCGATCCGCCGGCCGACTTCGCTATGATCCTCTTCCTGGCCTTTCCCGAGATCATGGAGAAACACCGCGAGATGGAGCAGATCCTTGCGCCTAATCTCCCGATACACTTCACCCAACATGCCCTGATCCTGCGCGAACGATTCCACTTTCGCGACCGCCAACAGACTATGCTCGTCAACGGTGTATTTGTGGTACTGGTTGAACTGCATCAGCCCCCGCACGGATGAGCAGACGGGAATCAACTTCTCCAGCAAATGCGCGCGATGCATCGCCTCCAGCGTGGCGGCCGTGCCAGGTCCAGCTAGAATACTCAGAAAGATCCGGCTGACTTCCGGCGTCCGGAACCCTTCGTCCGTGAGCCCTTCCATATGGCGATGGATATCCTCGACCAACGCCGGCTCGATCACGACCCGCTTCGAACGGGCCAGATCAAACAACCGCATCAGCAAGGCCGGGCTTTCAATCACCCGCGGGCGCAATTCGGCCGGCACGGTCAAGGTCTCGCCGCTGAGAGCAAAGTACTGCTCCAGCTTAGCTGACGGCAGCCATCCGGTGAGGCGCGCCCAGATCGAGCGCGGCTTGCACCGCCGGACAAACCGGACCGTCGCTTCGTGCAGCCCCATGGTATGGCGATAGTACTGCTGCATGAACTGCTCGACGGCCAGGAGATGCGGACGGTCCTCGAATCCGAACCGCTCTGCCAGCCACACCTGCTCATCGAAGGAGAGGATCTCTTGCGCCATGCCCGCATGAATGTGCAACAATCCGCGCACGCGCAGTAAAAACTCCCGGGCTTCACTCACGACGGCATAATCTTGCCGCGAAAGGAACCCCCGATCCGACAGTTCACGAATCGTCGGCGCCTGGTACCGGGCGATCCCGGCCCATTGCAACAGATGCAGATCGCGCAAACCGCCCTGGCTTTTCTTTACATTCGGCTCGAGCAGATAGACCGTTTCGCCGAATTTTTCGTATTCCCGGCGTCGCTCGGCCAGCTTTTGGTCCAGATATTTGTCGACTCCAACCGTGGACACTTTGCGCGAATAGAGTGCATGGAATTCCTGAAACAGCTGAGAGTGTCCGGTGAGGAACCGGGCTTCCATCATCGAGGTGCGCACGGTGGCATCACTCAGCCCCAGGCTGATGCAGTCCGCGATAGTACGCACGCTGTGACCGACTTGAAAGCCGATATCCCAAAGAGGATGAAGCACCTGCCGCACGAAATCCGGGACGAGCTTCTGCGCCTCAGGACGGAACAGCACCATCAAATCGATATCCGAATAGGGTGAGAGCTCACGCCGGCCATAGCCGCCAATCGCAACCAAACAGCACTGCTGAAAGGCGGCGGTCATCATCGCCTCGCCACCCTGGCGTGCAGCATTACGATACCGGCCAACGATTAATCCGTCCGCCAGGTCGGTCTGGGCCACCACCAACTCCGCCCCGGACGCTCCGTCCATCAAGCGTCGCGCAATGGCCTGCCGCTGCTCGGCCAGCATGGCGCCGACAGCCGCGCCGTCGAGGTCGGTTTGGGCAAAGACCCGCTGATCGGACGAAAGACTCACAACGCGGTGTCCCCCGTTTCCCCCGTACGAATCCGGACGGCCATACCGAGATCGCGCACAAAAATCTTCCCGTCTCCAATGCTGCCGGTTTTGGCCGTTCTGGCAATCGTATCGAGCACCCGCTGCACCTGGCTGTCCGGCACGGCCACTTCGACTTTCACTTTCGGCACAAACTCAATCGTATATTCCTGTCCGCGGTAGGTCTCCTTGTGGCCCTTCTGGCGGCCGAACCCTTTGACTTCCGTCACGGTCATCCCCTGTATGCCGATCTCCAGCAGGGCATCCTTGACCTCGTCCAACTTGAAAGGCTTGATGATGGCTTCGATCAATTTCATGCTCGATCTCCTATGAGTAGGCGCGCTCGTTGTGTTGGCTCAGATCCAATCCTGTCGCCTCTTCTTCAGGCTCGATACGCAGTTTCGTCATGCCATCGACCAGCTTGAGCAAGAGATACGTCACGACCGCGGAAAAGACCGCAACCACGATCACCGTCAGCACCTGCACTCCGAAAAAGGCAGCGTTGCCGTACAACAGCCCGTCGGCTCCCCCGGCATTGATCGCCTTACTGGCGAACAACCCTGTCGCGAGAATGCCCAACACCCCGCCGACCCCGTGGATCCCCACGACGTCAAGCGAGTCATCATAGCCGAATCGTCCCTTCCAGACAATTGCGAAGTAGCAGGCCAGTCCGGCCGCTGCACCGATCAACATGGCCGGAAATGGCCCGATATACCCGGATGCGGGTGTGACGGTCGCCAGTCCGGCGACGGCACCGCTCGCCACCCCGAGCACCGTCGGCTTGCCTCGATGCACCCACTCCGCGATACACCAGACGAGCGCCCCCATCGAGGCCGCGGTATGGGTCGCCACAATGGCTGTGATCGCCACTCCGTTGGCGCCCAGCGCGCTGCCGCCGTTAAAGCCGAACCACCCGAACCAGAGCAATCCCGTTCCTAGCAAGGTCATGGGAAGATTGTGCGGGGCCATATAGTCGGTGCCATAGCCGCGGCGCTTGCCCAAGACAAGCGCGCAAACCAGCGCCGCCGCGCCGGAACTGATGTGCACGACCGCGCCGCCGGCAAAGTCCAACGCGCCCAGCTTCGCCAACCAGCCGCCCCCCCAGATCCAATGAGCAAGCGGCGCATAGACGAACAGTGACCACAGCGCCGAAAAAAGCACCATCGCGCTGAACCTCTTCCGCTCGGCAAACGCCCCCGCGATGAGCGCCGGCGTAATGGCGGCAAACATCATCTGAAAAAACATGAAGGCCTGGTGCGGAATCGTCGGCCCGTATGTCGGATGCGGTTCGGCCCCGACCCCGCTTAACCCGACCCAATCCAACCCGCCGATCACACCCCCTTTGTCCGGTCCAAAGGCCAGACTGTACCCGATAAGAATCCATAACAGGCTCACCACGCTCAGGATGATAAAACTCTGCATAATCGTGCCCAGCACATTCTTGCTCCGTACCAGCCCCCCGTAAAACAGCGCCAACCCAGGGACCAGCATGACCAGCACCAACGCCGACGACATCAGCACCCAGGCCGTGTCTCCCGAATCGACCTTCAATGCCGTGGCCTGCGCGCTCGCCTCTGGCATCCCGACCAGCGATGCCCAGAGCATCCCCAGCCCGGCCCCCAGTACGACCGCAAAACGTGTGAACATGGTCACGATCTGCCTCCTTCGCATCGGATTGTCGCAAACCCAAGAAGGGGGGCGAGAGAAACCTGCTCCCCTCGCCCCGCCCCCATTCATCAGCTATCAAACACTAGAACGTCTTGGTAAACTTCAGCTTGTAGAAATCTTCGTTGTTCCCCATGTCTTTTCCCGCGGTAAACCGAAAAGACATCCCGCCCGCCAGCTTCATTTCCACATACGGCCCGATCCAGCGATAGTAATCCTGCTGATAGCCTGGCAGGGACCCTCCTCCTAAGCCTGTCGCGGATGCACGCGTTGAGAGCAGCTGTTCGTAGTGCACGCCCAATGAGAACATGCTGTTCGCCCGATAGCCCACGTTCGCCCAATAATGCAAGAAGTCCCACGAACCGCGCCCCCCCACTCCGCGTGCCGAAGTCAGCAAGCAATTGGGATCACTTGAGCCGACCTGGGTACAATTTGACGCACCGGGCTGACCGGCTTTCCCGCCCTCTTCCCGAATCGCTTTGTAATACCCCATGTAAAACTCGCCCTCAAAACGATCGTCGACATAATTCATGGTCAGACTCGGCACGATACCCTCGAATGCCGTCGTCCGTTCGTTTGTGGCGCCATCGCCGTTCGAAAAAAATCCCCCGCGGGAGGACAACAACTGTCCATGAACAAATCCGATCATGGGTGTAATAGAGAGACGCTTGTCCAGAAAGGTCAGATTCAACCCCATGTCCGTTTCCAGCCACGGGTTGTTATTGTGAACGCCGATTCCAGAAATGGCCGTCCAATAGGTCACACTGAATGCCAGCGCCACATTGTCGGTCAGGCCATAGGTCCCATAGATCGCCGGATTGAAACCAAAAAAACTGTCTGCCTGCATGGCCATCGTCACTGATACCGGATGCTTCGTGGTATCCATCAAATCGTCCGTCATACCGGCCTGAGACACTCCTGGAGAAAGGACAAGCCCACTGATCCCCAACAGAGCTCCAACGACCCACCCACGCACACCTCGAGACCCTACCTTTTGCATGGCGCCTCCAAATGAATAAAAGACCTGCCTCTTGATGGCTCCCAAAGCGAGAGCCACAAAAATGACGAACTCTGGCGCCATTGCCAGTGAAAACGACCAACCCCTTCGTCGGTCGATGCGGCACAGGCGAAGGAGCCCCGCGAAGGCTCCCCGCAACACACACGGTTATCGATACCCGTTGGTGATCGGCATGCGCCGATCCTTCCCGAATGCCCGGTGCGAAATCTTGATCCCGATCGGCGCCTGACGCCGTTTGTATTCGCTGCGATCCACTAGACCGATAACCTTGGCCGCCACGGCCCGGTCGAATCCCATCGCCACGATTTCTTCCAGCGACCGGTCCTCTTCCACATAGGCCTTGAGGATTGGATCCAGTACCGGATAGGGCGGCAGACTATCTTCGTCTTTCTGGTTCGGGCGCAATTCCGCCGTCGGCGGACGGTCGAGGACACGTTTGGGAATCACGGGGGTCTTCCCGACCGCATTGCGCAAATGCGAGAGGTCATAGACCATGGTCTTCGGCACGTCCTTGATCACGGCAAACCCGCCGGCCATATCCCCATAAAGGGTCGCGTAGCCCACGCTCATTTCACTCTTATTGCCGGTGGTCAGCACGAGATGGCCGAACTTATTCGAAAAGGCCATGAGCAGATTGCCCCGGATGCGCGCCTGGAGATTTTCTTCAGTCGTATCGACAGGACGCCCCTCGAACGACGACGCGAGCGATTGCCGATAGGCGTCGAACGTCGGGGTAATCGCAATCGTGTCATAGGCGATGTGCAGCCGCCGGGCCAACTCCGCCACATCGTCACCGCTGTCCTGCGACGTATAGGGCGAGGGCATGAACAGGCCGAGCACGTTGTCCGCGCCCAGCGCATCGACCGCGATCACGGCGGTGATTGCCGAGTCGATTCCCCCGCTCAATCCGATGACGACTTTCTTGAATCCGTTTTTCCGGACATAGTCCCGCACCCCGAGCACCAGCGCGGCATACACCTCGTCCAATTCCTCCCGCAAAGGCTCGAGCCCCGGAAGGACGCGCACACCCTTCGGAGCGGCGGGGAGCTTCACGGTCATCCGCTCGACGGCGCCCGCCAGCTTGGCAGTCAGCGCCTTCGTCCGCCGCTGCGCCATTCGGTGCCGCAGCACGGCATCGGCATTCAAATCAGCCAGGAGGAAATCTTCCTGGAAGGCTTTGGCCCGCGCGATGACTGCGCCAGTCTGATCGAGCACCAGGCTGTTGCCGTCGAACACCAGCTCGTCCTGCCCGCCCACGGTATTGGTGTAGGTCACGATCACGCCGTTCTCCCGGGCGCGCGTCGCCAGCATCTGCTCGCGAATCCGGCTCTTCCCGATCTGAAAGGGAGACGCGTTGATGTTGATGATGACATCGGCCCCGGCGGCGGCTTGCAGCCGCGTCGGACCGTCCGGAAACCAGATGTCTTCGCAGACGTTGAGTCCGAGGGTGACGCCGCGCAACGTGATCACCGGCAACGTCCGGCCGGGATGGAAGTAGCGGCTCTCGTCGAAGACGCCGTAATTCGGGAGAATCCACTTGCTGTACCGGCAGAGCACGCCTCGTTCGCCGATCAGTGCCGCCGCGTTGGTCAATTCATGCTGCCCCGCCGCGACCACCGATTGCCGGGACTTCCCGTTGCCCGCCTGTCCCTGGCCGACATGGCCGACCACCGCGAGCACGCCCTTACATTCCTTCGCAAGCTCATCCAGCGCCCGCAGATTGTCCGCTACGAAGCGCGGCTTGAGCAGCAAATCTTCCGGTGGATACCCCGTCACCGCCAGTTCCGGAAAAGCCACCACATCCGCCTTGGCCTTCCGGGCCTCCTTGATCCAGCGCTTGATCGCACGGGTATTCCCGGCAATATCGCCGACCGTGGGGTTCATCTGGGCCATAGCAATTCGAAGGATGCGCATGAACAACCCGTTTCCCAAACAATACCCAAAACAGTCGCCCGCAAGGCCACAGCGAGGTGAAGCACCAAGGCGTACAAGTCCGGTACGTCGAGATGCCGAACTAGCGAGAACGAAGCCGCCGGCTGTGTTGAGCACTGCACAAAAAAAAACGCCCTCAGGCTTTTCTTCCCGTAACCGGGTGAAAACGCCGGAGGACGTCATTGTCCGACCAATGCGATCAAAGCAGCCGGAGACTCCGTTGTCTCCGAATTTGGTAGGCGATTTATAGCAATCGGACTTCTCTTCTGTCAATGGCCCGACCGGACTTTTGCCAGGGAGCAGAAAGGAGATTCGCACAAGGCACCTATGCTACACTCTCCCTCTAAGCTATGCCTAATCATCAGTCTCAGATGACCCGAAGTATGACCAGTTTCGTACTGGGGGGGCTGCTGCTTTCAGGATGCGGAATGTTCTCGGACCAGACCCTGGTTAAGGACAGTCCCGGTGCAGGGGTCTATCTGCAGCGGCTCTCGAATAGAGGGACCACAGCCCGCTACAGTGGCCCCCTCAAAGCCTTTAAGGCCAGCCATCCCATCACCCTTGCTCCCGAGACCTTGGCAAAAGTCCTGGCCGGCATCCATATCGGCATCCTTCCCACCGATCAAACCAGCCGCTCGGTAGGGATCAAGCCAACCCCATTGCTCACGCCTCATGAAATCGCCTTTCTGGCACCGACCATTGCTGGTGCGCTCCAGCAATCCACCTCGGATCAACGGGTGAAGTTCCAGGTCGGACCCGAAACAGACCGGACCGAGGGCACGCTCTATGTGGATGGGGCGGCGCTTCGAATCGCCCTGGGACGCTATCATGGATCCGCGCAAAGCAGAGACGAACAGCTCTCGATCTACGCCTTGTCCTTCAAACCGGAACAGGCGATGCTCGCAGACGGCGGCCCACAAAGCTGGCTGGAAATTGAACCGGATCAGCCGCGCCTCGCCATTGCGCTCGACGCCCTAGCTCCCCTGCCAACGCTTTTGTTGCCTCCTCTCGCCTCGTCTCCGCAAGAGCCGGCCAGACCGTCTCCAGCGCCGGAGACACAGAACGTGAAAAACGTGGTGAATAAGCAAGCGCAGGAGCTGGAAGCGCTGAAGGCCGAACTCGACGCGATCAAGAAGCAACTCGGTCGTCAGGCCGCACCCGCAAAACCCACTCCCGTTCCCCAATAGCCGCTATGGTCAGTACCGCCGCAGCACGGGAGCGGGAAGGTCCCAGAGGCTGAGTCGTAGATGGCTCCAGGCGGCTTCCAAAAACCTCGTGAGGACCGGAGCGGATCGCGCCACCACTTTCACGACCAGTCCGGGAACGGCCGGTCTGGACACCCCGCCAAGCAGCTCCCCTGGCTGCCGCTCGCATAATTCAACCAGCTCAGCCTCCAACGCGACCAGTCTCCCCGGCTCGATCGCCTCCCCAACCACAAAGAGCGACCCGACATAGTCCCAGCTTGTTACCGTGGCGCCGACGAAGTCGGAAGTCACCGCCAGCCGCTCGACAGCCGAAAGGCCCGAAGCCGTCCGGATCACGAGCTCGTTCTCATAACTAGCAAATGTCCAGCGTTCGTCCCGCGCCACGCGCCCGGAGGCCATTGCATCCCACAGGACCACCGTTGCGTCTTGCGCCAAATCGACATGAATCGATTGACAAAAGCGGGAACCGGCAAAAGGGATCGTCACTTCCGGCAGCCATTCCAGTCGCGCACGGGTACCAACCTTCAGCCGGACTTCCTGCACCGCCGGCTTGCCCTCACTCCGGTAGACACGGTTCGCCGAAGGGCTGGTCATCAACACATGCGTATCGTCCTGTAACTGCGCGGCAACCGTCACATGATCGCCGCCGACCAGGCCGCCGGACGGATTCACCAGCCAGGCATACGCACAACCGCTGTCGTCGAGGAAAGACGGAGGAAAGTAATGCCAGGGACTTGAACAGGAAGAACGAGTGAGCACCGTACGCGCCCCCTGCCGCTCGAAGACATAACTCAGGGCGCCATGCCGGCCGACAGCGTCCAGAACCGGATCGTGCGCAACCTGTAGCGTCACGGCCAACCTTTCGTCAGTGGCGATGGGACTGGCGAGGAATGAACGACTCAACCCAGGCGACGACGTCGTCGAGGCCCCGGCCGGTCTTGAGGTTGGTGAAGATAAAGGGCAACGCGCCGCGCATCTTGCGACTGTCCCGATCCATCACGGACAATTCGGCGCCGACATGCGGAGCGAGATCGACCTTATTGATCACAAGCAAATCCGAGCGCGTGATACCGGGGCCGCCCTTGCGCGGGATCTTGTCCCCGGCGGCGACATCGATGACGTAGATGACCTTATCCGCCAGCTCGGGGCTGAAGGTCGCGGCCAGATTATCCCCCCCACTTTCGACAAACATCAGTTCAACGTCGGGATGACGCTTCAAGAGATCGTCCAGGGCTTCCTGGTTGTGCGAAGCATCTTCGCGGATCGCCGTGTGCGGGCAGCCGCCGGTTTCAACGCCGAGAATCCGGTCCTGCGGGAGCGCGCCGCGCTTCGTGAGAAACTCCGCGTCTTCCTTCGTGAAAATATCGTTTGTGACCACCGCGAGACTGTAGCGATCCCGCAGCTTCAGGCAGAGCGCCTCCACCAACGCCGTCTTCCCAGACCCGACCGGCCCGCCGACGCCGATGACCGGAATATGCCGCGCCCGCGCCGCCGTGACCCGCCCCGATCCGCAGAACTGTTCGTCTTCACGATGCATCGCTGCCCCTCTATTCGCTACGACCGAAACAACCGCGAATCCAATCGGCTATGCCGCATGGCATAAATATCCTGAACCGGCGACCAGGAGCGCAACGTTCGTTGCTCCGCCGCTTGCCGGCTCACACGTTCGATGACTTCAAGCCAGCTGTTCAGCAGCCGTTGACCTTCACGCTGTCCGACCGGAAGCAGCTTCATCGCGGCGGCCACATACCCCGTGGCCATCTGAAAGAGCAGCGCAGCGATCGCATCTACTTTCGACCAGCCGGCGGCCGCCAACGTCAATCCAAGACTGACTGGCATGTGGCCGGGAGTCCGGTCCGTCTCCACCACGGAGCCATACTCCGCCAACAAGGGATGGCGATCTGCCTGTTCCACCGCCAGACGAATCACCTGTCGGCCCATCTGTCGGCTCGCCATTCGGCCTTCGTACCCGAGCTTCATCGCCTCCAGTTCACGATCGGCCTTCACCGCCAATTCCAGAATGCCGGAAACGAATGCGGCATGGGCCAATCCCGCCGCGACCGCCTCCCGTTCCCCCATCCCGGTGGTCAGCGACTCTGTAACAAAACAGGCGAGGTCATCCGACGTCTTAACCAGTCCACCCTGCACCGCCGCTTCCAGACCGGACGAATAGGCATAGCCTCCGGACGGAAAGAAGCTATCGACGAAGCGGAGGCCGGTAAGCAGTGATCGTGTATTCATTCGTCTGGCCGACTCATCGGACCGCTCCTTCGAATAAGGCTGCTCAAAACGTTGTCCAGCAAGGCCGCAGCCGACGAACGCACCGGAGGCGTACCCTCTCGGGTACGTCGAGGATGCGTTCAAGGCGAGAACGCCGCTGGACGGCGTTTTCAGCAGCCGTCAAAACAGGAAATACCGTTGAGCCATCGGCAGCACCGCCATCGGATCGCACGTCAAAATCTGGCCGTCGGCTTTGACGACATACGTTTCCGGATCGACGTCGATCTGCGGCAAGGCATCGTTGAGCTTCATATCGCGCTTGCCGATCCCGCGGCATTTCTTGACAGCGGCCACGCGTTTCTGCAACCCGAGCTTCGTATGGACATCCTGCTCAACGGCTGATTTCGAGAGAAATGTCAGACTCGTCGCAAAGGGTGCCCGGCCGAAGCTGCCGAACATCGGCCTCGTCAGCACCGGCTGCGGCGTCGGGATGGAGGCATTCGGATCACCCATCGCGGCCGACATCGGAAATCCTCCCTTCAGCACAATCTCTGGCTTGACGCCGAAAAAGGCCGGCTTCCACAACACGAGATCGGCTAGCTTGCCGATTTCGACCGAACCGACTTCATGCGCGATCCCGTGCGCGATCGCAGGATTGATCGTGTACTTGGCCACATAGCGCCGCACGCGGAAATTATCATTGTTGCCGGACAGCTCTTCCGCCGCCGTCTGCGAGAGATGGCCGCGCTGCACCTTCATCTTATGCGCCGTCTGCCAGGTGCGGATAATCACCTCGCCCACCCGGCCCATGGCCTGCGAATCGGACGACATGATGCTGATCGCGCCCATGTCGTGCAGAATATCCTCGGCAGCGATCGTTTCGCGGCGGATCCGCGACTCGGCGAACGCAATATCCTCCGGTACGCGCGGATTCAAATGATGGCAGACCATGAGCATGTCGAGGTGCTCATCCATCGTATTGATCGTAAACGGCATCGTCGGGTTGGTGGACGAGGGCAATACGTTGGCCTCGCCGCAGACCTTGATGATGTCCGGCGCATGCCCCCCGCCGGCGCCTTCCGTATGGAAGGAGTGGATGGTGCGGCCCTTGAACGCGTTGATCGTATCTTCGACAAACCCGGCTTCGTTCAAGGTGTCGGTATGGATCGCCACCTGCACGTCATATTCTTCCGCGACATCGAGACAGGTCGAAATTGCCGCCGGGGTCGTCCCCCAGTCTTCGTGCAGCTTGAGCCCGATCGCGCCGGCTTCGACCTGTTCCCGTAACCCGTCGGGCAGCGACGAGTTGCCCTTTCCAAGAAATCCTAGGTTGATCGGGAATCCGTCGGCGGCTTCCAGCATGCGATGCAGATTCCACGCGCCCGGCGTGCAGGTCGTCGCATTTGTGCCCGTCGCGGGGCCGGTCCCTCCGCCGATCAAGGTGGTGAGTCCGTTCGCAATCGCTTCCGTAATAATCTGAGGGCAGATGAAGTGTATATGGGTGTCGATTCCGCCTGCCGTAATGATCTTCCCCTCGGCGGACAGTACTTCCGTCCCGGGACCTATTTCCATTCCCTTCGTGACCCCGTCCATGTGATCAGAATTCCCGGCCTTGCCGATCCCGACAATGCGACCGTCACGGATCCCGATGTCCGCCTTCACGATGCCCCACCAGTCAATGATGATGGCATTGGTGATAACGAGATCGAGTGCGCCTTTTGCGCGCGTGGCTGAGGGCGATTGCCCCATCCCGTCGCGGATCACTTTGCCGCCCCCGAACTTGGCCTCTTCTCCGGGTACCGTCAGATCGCGAGTGATTTCAATCAGGAGCTCGGTATCCGCCAGGCGAACGCGGTCGCCGACTGTCGGTCCGTAGAGGTCGTTGTACTGGCGCCTCGTCAGCTTCATACTCAGACCCCCTTCCCGATAAAGCCCAATGCTGTGGCTTTGGCCATCGCCTGCTGCTTGATACTCGGATCATCCAGCCGGCCATTCACCAATCCATTAATTCCGTAGGCCACCCGATTGCCGCCGATGGCCACCAGCGTCACGCGCTTGTCTTCGCCTGGTTCAAATCTCACAGCCGTCCCGGCCGGCACTTGTAGGCGAAAGCCATAGGCCTTCTCGCGATCGAACTGCAACGCCCGATTCGCTTCGAAAAAATGACAGTGCGACCCGACCTGAATCGGCCGGTCGCCGTGATTCGAGACCGTCAATTCGACAAGCTGCCGGCCGTTGAGCGCGATGATGTCACCTTCCCCGAGAATCACTTCACCGGGGATTACCGCAGTAGGCTGGAGCGAGACTTTCTTCACCACCTTCGCACGTGCTGTCCGCTTCGCCGGTGTTTTCTTTACCTTCGATGACTTTTTCATGGGGCATCACCTATCGGATCGGTTCGTGAACTGTCACGAGTTTTGTCCCGTCGGGAAACGTGCCCTCGATCTGCAGCTCTGGGATCATCTCCGCCACACCGGACATGACATCGCTCTTCTTCAGCAACGTCGCGCCGTAGCTCATCAGATCCGACACGGAG
>WBZP01001416.1_pt2 | contig 26838 bp, 28 predicted proteins | sample 5204301 | NCBI WGS metagenome assembly WBZP01 (sample SAMN12412401, study PRJNA552823) | activated sludge metagenome | isolation source: activated sludge from nitrification reactor of wastewater treatment plant... | place: USA: Pennsylvania | collected 2017 | reverse complement strand
CGATCCCGTCCGAGCGGGCGGGCAGCAGGAGCGCCCGCGCGGCGGAACCGTCCGGAATCTCGAACTCGAGCGTCAGGCGCACCGACGCGGGCGAGCCGGCCTCGACCCAGTACCGGCCGGGGCTGATCTCGAGCTGCTTCGCCGGGCCGCCCGGCGCCGGCTCGTCGGCGCGAGCGGAGACGAGGCGTCCCACGCCGTCCGGTGTGCTGCCGAACAGCCGCGGCCAGGCGAGAGCGGCGACCGCGCCGGCGAGGACGACGCACGACGCGACGATCGCCGTCGCGGCGCGGTCGAGGTGGGTCATGCCCCCTCCGGCTCGATGCGCACGACGAGGCCGACGTCGAGCGGGCCCTCGCGCCGCCAGGCGAGCCTGACGCAGGGCCGGGCGACGCCGTAGGACGGCGAGACGCGTCCGGCGCCGATCTCGAGCTCCCAGGCGGCGGCCGGCGACCACTCGAGGCGGAAGCGCCGCTCGCCGGCGACCAGACGGAGGGAGCCGGCCGCGAGCGCTTCGGCCGAGACGCCGGGGGCGAGGTGCAGGGGGATCTCGACACGGTGCCGTCCCCGGCCCTCGAAGAGGTCCTCGATCCGCAGGGCGTGCCGGCGGCGGTCGAGCTCGATCGTCCGCACGGGAGTGACCGGCTCCTGGAGGCGGCGATAGCCGGCGTGCGCGCCGACGAAGACGTCCCCGTCCTCTCCGGTCTCGAATCGCCGCGGCTCGGGCTTCGCGTCGTACGCGAGGTTCCACAGCAGGTCCGGCTGCAGGCGGTTCAGCTCCTGGCCGTCGACGATCGGCGTGTTGTGGGCCGCCGTCGAGCGGAAGCGGTTGCGCTCTTCGAAGGATCGCGTGTAGACGAACGAGCCGCAGTCGGAGACGAGGCGCACGCCGTCGATCACGGCCTCGAACGACAGGCAGTCGTTGTGGCCGTGGCCGCCGCGGTCGGCGAGGCCGACTCGGCCGCAGTCGACGAACACGTGGTCGACCGCGGTGCGCATCACGAAGAAGCCGCCGTCCGCGAACGCGCGCGAGGGCGGCGGCTCGGCCGCGTCCGAAAGCGCCGCCGTCGCCGCGGGCCCGAGCGTCCAGTACACCTCGCTGCGGTCGCCCGAGAAGGCCCGGCGAAGGTCCGCCACGTCCCACGCCGCGCCGACGAGACCCACGAAGTAGCGGTGGTCGTTCAGGTCCTGGCCGCCGAGCGGCAGGGCCCGCGCGTCGTCCGCGTCGCCCCAGAGCGGGGCCCGCCCGTCGGGGCCGCAGTAGGCGGCGGTGAACCGCGCCATCGCGGCGACCCGCTCGCGGTACGCCGCTGGGACGTCGAGCCCGAGCCGCTCGCAGTAGAGGGCCGGCAGGAAGAACAGCTCGGCCACGAGGCGGTGGTACGCGGTCGAGGCCTCGAAGTCGACGCCGTCCGGGTAGACCTGTCGCGGCAGCTCCGTCGACAGCAGCGACCAGGCCGTCGCCTGCCAGCGGGCGGGGCCCGTGCCCTCGCCGAAGAACATCCCCGCGAACGCGAGCCCGGCCGCGTCCGCCGTGCAGTGGTTCCCGTTGACGTCGGAGAGCTCGAGGTGCCGTTCGGTGAAGTCGCCGTGGAGGTAGAGCGCGCCGAGGAAGCGGCGTCGGAAGCCGGGGTCGCGCCAGGCCCGGCTGTCGTGGAAGGCTCGGAACAGCCAGGTCCAGCTCAGGATCCGGATCGCGGCCTCGATCGTGGAGGACCAGTTGACGCTCTGCGCGTACGGGTTCTCCGCGATCCAGTCGTCGAGGACCGCCCGCACGCCTTCCGCGTAGCGCTCGTCGCGGGTCAGGAGGAAGGCCTGGCCGGCCGGCAGCAGCCACTGGGCGCGCGAGACCTCCCACGGGTACTTCACGTCGCTGTCGTCGTGCGGGTTCACGTACCGGATGTCGCGCATGTAGCCGCGCGGCCACGAGACGCCGCTCCGGTAGTCCTTCGACCAGTCGATCCGCTCGCCGAGGTCCACGACGTCGGGGCCCATCACCCGGACGCGGTGAGCGAGGGCCGCCTCGGCGGCGGCCAGGATGCGGGCCTCGTCGCCGGGGCAGAGGCGGCGGTGCTCCGCGGGATCCGGGGAGGTGAAGGCCGGGTACGGCCGGGCCGCGAGGCGGCCCCACAGGCTGTCGAGGTCGCTCGCCTCGCAGGCGCGCAGCAGCTGGCCGAGCCCGAAGGTCCTCGCCCGCCACGGCGCCCGGTAACGCTCGGCGTGGACGCTCGCCTCGTAGACGAGGCGGCGGAGGACGACCCCGGGGGGCTTGCGCAGCGCCCGCACGAGAAGGGGGGCCCGTCTCACCGATCGCTCCTCCGGGTGCGGCACGCGCCCAGCGGCGGTCGTGCCGCACGCACCAAACCACCTATTCTAGCGCCGGAGCGGCTATCCTCACTCCCCGTGGGCCGGCGTCTCCTCGTCGTCGCGATCGCGCTCGTCGGCGTGCGGGCCCTCACGATCGTGGCCTACCGCGACACCCTCTACTACTACGGCCTCGTCGCCCACCAGTTCGCGATCGCCGACGCGGCCTCCGCCGGTCACTGGTTCGCCTGGGACGAGGTGCGCTCGGGGGCCGCGTTCGACCTCGCGAACCGCGAGAAGCGGCACGTCCCGCTCGAGGAGTGGGCCCGTCTCCCCTCGTCGGGCCGCTACACGACCTTCCCGGCCGCGGACCTCCCGGGCCTCGCCTACGTGATCGCCGAGACCAGCCGGTGGGCCGGGGGCCCGCTCACGACGCGCTACGCGCTCGCCGTCCAGGTGGGCGTCGAGCTCGCCGCGGTGCTCGGATTCGTGGCCTGCGTCGGGGCCGCGTTCGGAGAGCGCCCCGCCTTCCTCGCCGGCCTCGTCTACGTCTTCGGCTTCCCGTTCATCTGGCCGGTGGCGAGCCAGCCCATGCGCGACGTGTTCCTGCTCGGGGTCTACGCGGCCTTTCTCGGCGCGCTCTTCCTCTTCGCGCGGACGCGGGGGCCGTGGTCGTGGCTCGGCCCGCTCGCCCTGATGACGGTCGGATCCCTGCTCCTCTGGGTGCGCCCTCACGGCTATTACTTCTTCGGGGTCGTGGCGCCGCTCGCGCTCCTCGTCCGCGGCCGCCGCGTTCGCGAGCGGGCCGCGTTCGCCGTTCTCGCGGTGCTCGTGCCCTGGCTCGTCTTCGGCCTTCCCCTGAGACGGTTCAACCTGAGGCACTACGGCGTCGCCGAGACGCACGCGATCGGGCGCGCGGTCTGGGAGCACCTCGGGATCGTGCGCGACAACCCGTACGGCTTCGCGATGGACGACGCCGCGATGGCGCCGTGGGTCAAGGCCCGCTACGGCCGCGACGTCCCCTACGCCTCGCCGGAGATGAACCGCCTCCTCTCGGAGTACGCGTTCGGCGTCATCCGGAAGGACCCGGCCTTCTTCCTCCACGCGCTGGCCCTGAGCTTCGGCGAGATGCTGAAGACGCCCCTCGACGTCGTCCCGCCCTTTGCGATCGTCGAGTACGCGAAGAGCGGCCTCCGCCCCCTCGAGTACGCCCGCGCGCACCCCGGCAGCTTCGCGTACAAGGTCCTCAACCGGATCGTCCTCCTCGCGTTCTTCTACGGCGCCCTCGGCGCCGCGGTGTCGCTCGCGCGCCGCCGGCCCGAGCGCCGCTTCGAGCTGGCCGTCCTCCTGAGCCCGCTCGTCTACACGACGCTCGTCCTGCTCGCGACGCACTTCGAGTCGCGCTACATGGCCCTCGGCGCCTGGACTCTCGTGGCCCCTCTCGGCTGCGCGCTCGACCGCCGCCTCGGGCCCTCCGCCCGCCCGTGATCCCCGGTGTGGCAAGATGCTCGCGGAGCCGCCGCCGCGGGCGCTCCCCGAGACACCCCCGATGAACGATCCGAACACGAGAGAGGCCCCCGCCCGGGCCGCCGCGCCGGGCCACTACGAACCGGGCCTGCTGAGCGTCGTGATCCCCTGCTACAACGAGACCGCCGTCCTGCCTCTCCTCGAGGCGCGGCTGAAGGCGGCCCTCGACGCGATCGGAATGCCGTGGGAGGTCGTCTTCGTGGACGACGGGTCCGTCGACGGCTCGTACCAGCAGCTCGTCGTCATGGCGGCGGCCGAGCCCCGCTTCAGGATCGTCCGCTTCTCACGCAACTTCGGCCACCAGGCGGCCGTGGCGGCGGGCCTCTCGTGGGCGCGCGGCGAGGTCGTCGCGATCCTCGACGCCGACCTCCAGGACCCGCCGGAGCTCGTCGCGACCTGCCTCGAGCACTGGCGGCAGGGGTTCCAGGTGGTGTACTGCCAGCGCGAGGACCGCAAGGAAGGCCTCCTGCTCCGCCTCCTCTACGGCGCGTTCTACCGCCTCTTCCGCGCGTTCTCCGACGTGGCGATGCCCCTCGACGCCGGGGACTTCTGCGTCATGGACCGGAAAGTCGTCGACGTGATCGTCCAGATGAGGGAGCGCCACGTCTTCGTCCGCGGCCTGCGGGCCTGGGCCGGCTTCCGGCAGAGAGCCCTGCCCTACGAGAGGCCGGCGCGCGCCGCGGGGGAGACGAAGTACCCGCTGCGGAAGCTGCTCGCCCTCGCCGGCGACGGCCTCTTCTCCTTCACGGTCATCCCGCTCCGGCTCGCGACGTGGCTCGGGCTCGCGCTCACGGTCCTGAGCGGGTTCTGGGGCGTGTTCGTCCTGCTCTGGCGACTGCTCGGCTTCCGGGTGATGGGCAACACCGCGCACGACCTGCCCGGCTGGACCGGCTTCGTCCTGCTCCTCATCCTCTTCGGCAGCGTCCAGCTGCTGCTGCTCGGCGTCCTCGGCGAGTACGTCGGCCGGATCTACGAGGAGACGAAGGGCCGGCCGCGGTGGATCGTCGAGACCGCCCACGGCTTCGCCGAGCGGCCGCGGGGCTCCGAGGGCGGGCCGGCCTCGGGACCGCCGGCGTGAGCTAGACCGGGAGCCTCGTCGCGGCGGCCATCACGGACGTCCCCACGGGCGGCCGCCGCAGGAGGGTCGTCTCGGCCATCATCAGCCTTGCCAAGGCCTCGTTCGCCAGTCGGCCGGGCGGGCGGAACCCGGCCCTCATCGTGCGGTCGGAGGGCCGCGAGCCGAGCAGCAGCTTGCGGACCGCGAGCAGCGGCACGAGGCTCATGCCCCAGTAGGCGACGGAGTCGACCCGGCACGGCAGGCCCGCCAGTTCCTCGCGCAGCGACCGGAGCGTGTAGCGGCGGCGGTGGCCCTGCGCGGCGTCGTAGGCGCTGAAGAGCGCCGGCAGCGCCGGGACGTTGATCAGGAGGCGGCCGCCGGGGCGCAGGTGATCGAGCGCCGCGGAGACGAGATCCCGGGCCGGCTCCACGTGCTCGATGACGTCGAACAGGAAGACCGCGTCGTACGCGCCGACCATCCCCGCGGCCCGCTCGGTCGCGTCGTAGTAGAGCACCCGGCCCCGGCCGGAGCGGGCCGCCTCGAGCGCCGCGACGTTGAGGTCCGTGATGTCGATGCGCCACCGGGTCGCCGCCTCGAGCTGGTCGCGGAACTGCCCGGCCCCGCTGCCGATGTCGAGGGCCGCCACCGGGTCGGCGCGGCGCGGACCGAGCGCGTCGAGCGTCGCGAGGGCGACCGCCGTGCGCGAGCGCATCCAGAAGTGCTCGTCGCCCGCCATCTCGTACCACTCGGTCGGGAAGCCCGTCTCCCGGACCGGCGACAGGTACTCGATCCGTGCCGCCATCAGTGCTCCGGGCGCCGGACCGCCGCGAGCACCGACGTGCCGAGGGGCGGACGCTCGACGAGCTTCGCCTCGAGCCGCGAGAGCGCGGTCAGCGCCGAGTTGACGGCGCGGCTCGGCGGCTGGAAGCCGACCCGGATGGTGTCGGGCGTCGGGGTCTGCCCGACCCTCACGCGCCGGGCCGCGGCGAGGGGCACGAGCGTGAACCCCCAGTACTGGACGGCGCGGAGCTCGGCCGGAAGGCCGACGAACGAGGCGGCGAGCCGGCTCCTCGTGTAGCGGCGCAGGTGCCCGGCCGCGACGTCGTAGGCGCTGAACAGCGACTGGAGGGCCGGCACGTTGACCAGGAGGTGGCCGCCGGGGCGGAGGTGGCGCAGCGCCGAGGAGAGCAGCGCCCGCTCGTCCGGGACGTGCTCGATGACGTCGAAGAGGAAGCACACGTCGTATCGGCCGACGAGGGACGGGTCCTCGCGCGTGACGTCGTAGTAGAACGTGCGGCCGCGCGCGGCCCGCGCCCTGCGCAGCGCCGGCAGGTTGAGGTCGGTCGCGTCCACGACCCACCGCGTCGTGCCCTCGACCTGCTCCCGGAACAGCCCCGCGCCGCAGCCGATGTCGAGGGCGCGCAGCTCGCGGTCGCGGGGCACCGAAAGCCGGTCGAGCAGCCGCAGCGTGACGCCGAGGCGCCACTGCATCCAGAAGTGGGTGGCGTCGGCGAGCTCGTACCAGTTCTCCGGAAACTCGGTCTCGCGGACCGGGGACAGGTACTCGATCGACGCCTCGCTCATGATCCTCCGTCGGGCCGACGGCCCCAGGCGATACTACAACGCCCTTCTGCATCGCGGTCGCCGTGGACGGCGGCCGCCCAGGCCGCGACAATGGTGGGCGATGTTCGGCTCCGATCGGCCCCCCGCGCTCCGCCCGCGCCCCGCCACCCGCGCGGCGTTTTGGGTCGCGTACGTGGCGTTTCTCGCCCTGCTCTTCGAGGGCTCGGCCCGGCTCTGGCAGTTCGTGTCGCCCGGCATTGCCCGCTGGCGGGCCGACCACGCGCGACCGGCCGCGCGACCCTCGACGGACGAGCTCGAGGCGATCGGTCGCCGGCTGGGCCTCGATCCCTACGAGATGGCCGACCCCGACCGCCCGGGGCGCTGGAGGCTGCGGCCGGGGTACCGCGCGACGCTCGCCGAGCTCCTCGACGCCAAGCGCCGCGACGGCAAGACGCTCACCGTGTCGCGCATCGAGGAGGAGGCGCCCCGCCTGGGGATCCGGCCCGGCGACGTGGCGGTGGCGATCGACTCCGCCGGGTACCGCGGCCCCGAGCTCGACCCGTCGCGCACCGTGCGGGTCCTGACGCTCGGCGACTCCTGCACGTTCGGCAGCCCGTTCGCGCAGGAGCTCGTCTACGCCCGCGCGCTCGAGCGAGGGCTGCGTGCGCGCGGCGCCGACGCGGAGGTCGTGAACGGCGGCGTGGAGGGCTACGCGCCCGCGGACGTCCTCGCTCGCATCGACGAGTTCAAGGCCCTGCGCCCGACGCTCACCACGGTCTACATCGGCTGGAACGCGCTCTACACCGAGCGGTGGATGGACGAGCACGCCGGCCTCGGCCGCTGGTCGGCGGGGGCGCGGCTCGTCGCCCGCGCGCTCGAGCTCGCGCGGGCGCGCTTCGGCGGCCGGCAGGCGGCGATCGCCGCGTACACGCGCCCCAAGCGGCCCGATCGCGCCGCGGCCGAAGTGCGCCTCGCCGGGGAGTACACGCCGTCGTTCCTGCCGGACGTCGTCCGCATCGTCGACGAGATGCAGGCGGCCGGCAGCCGGGTCGTGCTCGTCGCCCTGCCCGGCCTCTACTCCACCGACCGGGACCCCGCGCCGCGAGCCCTCGAGATCGGACACCTGCCCACCTTCACCGACAACCCGTTCGTGCTCGCCCGGATGGCCGAGCGCTACAACGGCCAGTTGCGCGACCTCGCCCGGTCCCGCTCGCTCGTCCTCGTCGACCTCGACGCCTGGTGCCGGCGCGAGCTGCAGCCGACCGAGGCGCACTTCGTCGACTCCGTCCACCTCGACGAGCGCTCGCAGGAGCGCGCGGGGACGTTCCTCGCCGAGGAGCTCGCGCCGCTGCTGGCGGCCGGGTCTCCGGCGCCGAGAAAGTGAACGGGCGCTACGGCCGGCGGACGGAGGAAGGTCGCAGCGCGGCGACCTCCTCGGCGAGGCCTTCGCGCCAGCCCCGGGGCGCGTAGCCCCAGTCGCGGCGGGCGTCGTCGTACGAGAAGGCCTTGTCCTCGGCCAGGCGGAGCACCTGCTCCGGCTTGATCCGGGGCGGCAGCCTGAGGGCGCCCCAGAGGCGGAGCGCGGCGGCGACGGGACGGACCGGGACGCTGACCAGCAGGGGCCGGCGGTCGAGAAGGCCGGCCGCGTGGGCGACGAGGTCGCGCAGCGGCGCCGGGTCGGCTCCTGCGAGGTTGTAGGCACGCCTCGCGGCCACGGGGCAGAGGAGCGCGTCGACGGCAGCGCGGCCGAGGTCCTCGACGTGCACCGGCTGGACGAGCGCCCGGCCGCCGCCCGGCAGCGGCACGACGGGCGACCACGCGAGGAACCGGACGAGCCGCTCCATGTTCCGGTCCCCCGGGGCGCCGTAGATCATCGTCGGGCGGACGATCGTCCAGTCCGGGCCCAGCGCGCGCACCCGCTCCTCCGCGTCGAGACGGATCGCCTTGGATGCGGCCGGGAGGTGAGTGAAGAGGGCGGTCGAGGAGAAGAAGACCGAGCGCCGCGGGCGGGCGGCCGCGACCGCCTCGGTGACGACGCCGGCGTGGCCGAAGCCGAGCGACGCCGCGTGCACGAACGCCTCCGCGCCGGAGAGGAGGCGTTCGAGAGCGCCCGCGTCCGCCATGTCGCCCTCGACGACGCGGAGGCCCGGGGCGGCGGCGAGCCGCGCCGCGGGGGCGCGGACGAGGGCCGCGACCTCGTGTCCGCGGGCGAGAAGCGCCGCGACCACGCGCCGGCCGGTGAAGCCCGTCGCACCCGTGACCGCCACTCTCATGGCCGGCGATGCTGGCACGCGGCCCGGGGGCCTTCAAGTCGCCCTCCGCGCGGGTCGGCGCCGGTCCGCGTGTAAGATGGCTCGTTTCGGGGAGGCGATGGAGCGCCAGGAAGACGAGGGCCTCGCGCGATCCGCGCGGGAGAACGCGGTCCGCCAGTGGAGCGATCACCCGTGCGGAGCGGTGGCCGGCGACGAGCACACGCTCGAGTACTTCCTCGAGGTCGAGCGGGCCCGCTACGAGTCGCAGCCCTGGCAGCGCCCCTTCTTCCGGTTCGAGTCGTACGCGGGGCAGAGCGTCCTGGAGATCGGAGTGGGGCTCGGCACCGACCTCGCGCAGTTCGGCAAGGCGGGCGCCCGGTGCCACGGGGTCGACATCACGGATCGCCATCTCGAGATGACGGCCCGCAACTTCGCCCTCCGCGGCCTCGCGGTGGACCTGAAGCGCTGCGACGCGACGCGCATCGAGCACCCCGCCGGTGCCTTCGACGTCGTCTACTCGTTCGGGGTGATCCACCACATCCCGGACGCGCCGGCGGTGGTCCGCGAGATCGAGCGCGTGCTCAGGCCCGGTGGGCGCTGCCTGGTCGCGCTCTACCACAAGGGGTCCTTCTTCCATCTCTACATGGTCCTCGTCCGCGGGCTGCTCCTCGGCCGGCTCTTCCGGCTCGGCTACGACGGCCTGATGGCCACCGTCGAGTCGGGCGCCGACGGCGTGCGGACGAAGCCGTACGTGAAGGTCTACAGCCGGCGTGAGGTGCGCGCGCTCTTCTCGCGCTTCCGGGTGGAGCGGATCGCGGTCCGGCACGTCGACCTCGGCCGCTTCCGTAGCCGCCTCGCCGGCCGGCTGCTTGCGCCCCTCCTCCGCTTCCTCGAGCCGGTTCTCGGCTGGTACGTGATCTGTGAAGCGACCCGCCGCTAGCGGCGCGGAGCTCGTCGAGGCGCTCCGCGCGCGCAGCCGGAGCCCCCACGCGCCCGAGCCGCCCCGCGCGCACCCGGTCGTCACCTGGGTGGCGCGCCGGGCCGCGCGCTCGGCCGCCGGCCGCCGCACGCCCCACCTCTGCGGAGGCGTCGACGTCGAGAAGACGCGGTACGAGTACGCGGAGGGCCCCGCCTTCGTGGAGACGCTCGCCGGCTGGCTGCCGTCGCCGACGACGGGCCTCGCCGTCCTGGACGTCGGCTGCGGCTGGGGCGGCAAGTCGGTCTACGTCGCGGAGACCCTGCGGCCCGCGCGCGTCGAGGGGTTCGACCTTCCCGGCGTCTTCGACCCGCAGGTGCCGTTGCGCTTCGCGGCCGAGCGCGGCGTGGCCGGCTGCGGCTTCCGCACCGGCTATGCCGAAGCCGTCCCGTACGGCGACGCCGAGTTCGACCTCCTCTTCTGCGAGGACGTCCTCGAGCACGTCGACGACCCGCGGAAGGTCCTCGCGGAGTGCCGGCGCGTCCTGCGCCCGGGCGGCCTCCTCGTCGCTCTCTTCCCGTCGTTCCGCATGCTCGACGCGCACCATCTCGATCGGGCGGTCAACTGGCCCGGGCTGCACTACCTCCTGCCGATGAAGACGTGGGCGGCCGGACTGAACGCCTACCTGCTGGAGCACCCGGCGGCCGCGTTCGAGCCCTTTCCGGAGGCGATCGCCACGCCGTTCCACCGCTGCGTGACACGCGACCTCAACGGAATGAGCCTCCGTCAGTTCGCAGTCATCGCCGATGCCAGCGGGCTCGAGCGCCGTCACCTCGGCCTCATCCCTCGTCCCACGCCCGACAATGGCCGCAGTCGCTTCCTGAAGCGCCTCTACCGTGCGCTCTGCCGCGTCCCGGGGCTCGACGAGGTCCTCGCGCAGCGCGTGCTCTACGTCGGCCGCCGCCCCGCGTAGCCGCTCACGGTCGTCGCCGGCAGGCGAGCATGAAGCCCGACGCGAGCGGGCCGAGACGGCCGCCCCACCGCGCGTTCGACGCGAGCACGGGCTCCACGCCCGCGAACAGGAGGTTGCTGAAGGGCCCCGAGAAGACGACCGATCCCCGCCGCTCGACGACCTCGAAGCCCGCCGCGGCGAGCCGTCGGCCGATCGAGCGGTAGGTGAAGCGCTGCACGTGGGGCGAGCTCGACAGGGTCGAGGGCGGTCCCGCCTCCACCGCCTCGGGGCCGAGCCAGCGCGACTTCGTCTTCTCGACCAGGTGGCAGATTCCCGAGCGGAACAGGAGCGACCCCAGCCCTCGTGCTGCCGATCACCGGGTGGCTTCAGGAATCGTCCGGATGGCGCCGGCCCTCCCGGGACGTAGCTGCTGCGTCCGGCGTCACTCCACTCTGACCGCTGGAGAGGCGATTCATGCTCCTGGCCCGCGTCGGCGGGGCCGCCGTACTTCCTCGTTGCCCGGCTCGATCTGTCGACTTGGCGCGTCGGTTCTGCCGCTGACCTTCGTCTTCGAGCGGGGCGACGGACGCGCCGGTGCTCCCGTCATCGGCGACGAACGACCCGCCACCCAGACGGTGAGCATGGAGCAGGCCCGAGCGCTCCTGAGCGACCGCCGGGACCATCACCTGCAGTGCCCGTCGCGTCATCGCCCACCGGTCGCGCGCCATGGCGACCGCCGACAGGCCGAGCGCGACCGTCAGGAGGACGAGGCCGAAGACGGCCTCGGGTGACACGACGCCGAGCATATTGCCCGAGGCGCGCCCGGCTCGCGCGAGACGAAGTACGTGTTCGACGAGTGCAGACCGAGCGTCCCGAGCTGTACGCCGACGGAAATCACGGTGTTCGCGGCCGCGAGCTCGCCCCGGCCCTCCGGCCCGAGCAGCCGGGTGACCAGGATGCTGTTGACGAAGCTGAGCGCGACGATCGAGACCTGAGTGAGGTACGTCTCCAGGACCTGCCGGATGAACCCGGAGGGGCGCAGTCTCGCGAGCGCGGTCGCGGCTCGACGCCGCATGGGGACTACCGCCGAGCCGCCTCTGCCGCTTGTCTCCATCAGGAGCGTGCGTATTGTCTCCCACTACGGCCGCTCGCCACACCGCGCGAGCCGGCGGCCCTCGCGGGTGCGGCGAGCCGTCGCGCGGGCGGACCACGGCGGTTCGCGACCGTGATACTAGTAGCGCGATGTCCGACCCCCCTCCGCGCGCGCGCCTCTGGTCCTTCCTGCGCGAGCGCCGCGGCCAGCGGCGCGACTTCTCCCGCTCCGGGCCGCCGCTCTCGCCGGCCCAGGTCGAGGCGGCGAGCCGGGCTCTCGGGCTCGACGTCTACGAGTCGGCCGACCCGGATCGGCCCGGACGTTGGCGTCTGCGCGCGGGGTACCGGGGCATGTTCGGCAAGGTGCTCGAGGCAAAGCGGGCGGCCGGGCGCGTGCTCGCCGTGCGGCACATGGAGGCCGCGTCGCGCGCGTTCGGGATCGCGCCCGACGACCTGGCGGTCGAGGTCAACCCGTCCTTCCTGTGGCAGGTGGAGCGAGTCGTTGCCGGGATGTGCGCGGCCGGCCGCCGCGTGGTCATCCTCACGCTGCCCGGTCTCTACGCGCCGGACCGGGAGCCGTCCGCCCGCGCGCTGACGATCGGACACCTTCCCGCGTTCACCGACACTCTGCGGCCGCCCGAGAGCCATTTCGTCGACTCCGTCCATCTCGACGAGTCGGCCCGGCGCCAGGCTGGCGTCTGGCTCGGCGCCGCCCTGGAGCCGCGGCTTGCCGAAGTGGCCGCGCCGTGAGCGCGGTGGCCGGCCGCGGTCGGACTCGATCCTGGCCCTTTGCCGCAGCGCTCGTGCTGTTCGTGGCGCTCCTGGGGGCCCTGCCCCACGTGCGATTCAGCCTGCTGGTGGGAGAGCCGGCGTTCTTCTCCTCGGCGTACGACGAGGCGACGTATGCGCTCTGGGCGGTCGACGGCGGCATCCCGGCCGCGCCGAATAGGTGGCTCTCGCACGCGGCGCTCGTGGGGCTGTGGAAGCTGACCGGGCGGTCCTGGGATGCCACGATGCTGCTGGCCGACGTGGTGTTTCCCGCGGTCGCCGCCGGGTTGGCCTGGCTGCTGGCCGGGCGGCTGGCCAAGCCGCGGCTGCTCCGACTGCTGCTGGCGCTGGCCCTGCTGTTCGCGCAGGAGTTCTTCTCGCTCGGGTGCTGGACGATTTACCAGTTTCGAGGGCTCGTGGACGTGCCCGCGCTCTCGGCGAGCCCCCCCCTCGACTGGCGTTCGCTGCGCGCCGCGGCGCCCGAGTGGTTGCTGCCGCTGGTTCCCGAGTACGCGAGCCCGTTCCTGTCGATCTTCCGCACACCCGAGCCCCAGATCAGCCAGAGCGTGCTGCTCGGGGCCCTGATCCTGCTGCTCGACCTCGCTCGCCGCGGAACCCGCAGCCGCCGCGGCGCCGTCGTGGCGATCGCCGTCGTCAACCTGATGCTCGGCGCCGTCTATCTCTTCCACGCGACAGCGATCGTCGTGTTCGAGGGCGTGCTCACGCTCGCGCTCGCCGCGCTGGGAGAGCGTCGGCCCGCGCGCGCGGTCGCCGTCCTGACCGTGATGGGCGCGACCTCGATCGGTCTCGCCACCATGGTCTACCACGCTTCGCCGTCCGCCCGGGCATGGAGCTTCGCCTCGCGACTGCCCGTCCTCACGCCCGCCTCGATCGCCGCGCTCGTGGGGCTGCTACTGATCGTCGTCGAGCGGTGGCGATTCGCGCGCCGGGATGCCCTGCTCGCTTTCGCGGCGGCCTGCTTCGGCAGCGTGCTCGTTCTCACGAACCAGCAGCTCGTCACCGGCCGGATGATCTCCACGCGCGACTGGGAGCGCTACGTCGTCTACTCGCTCGTCGTGGCCGGGGTGGCGATCTTCGGCGCGGCCTGGCTGAGACGTGCGCGAGTGCGGCCGCGCGTCGTCTATGCGGTCGCCGGCGCGGGCCTGCTCGCGGGCGGCCACGTGCTGCTCGTGGCGCAGGACCGGGCCTTCGAGAACGAGTTCCTGTCCGCGAACCTCAAGAGCATGGCCCTGAAGAGAGCCGTGGGCGAGCTGCGCGCACGGGGGCTGGAGAGCGCCCCGCTCGTCCTGGAGGAGCCTGAGCTCGCGTCGCTCCTCCAGCTGCGACTCGATCGGCGCGTCGACAGCTTGCTCGACATTGCACGGGCCTTCGACGACCCGCCGGACCCGCTCGACCTCGTCGGCGGCCGCTGGGGCGCGCGCAGCGCGTTGAAGCGGGAGCTCTTCGAGTACTTCGCGCGGTGGCCACGCACGCCTGGAAGAGTCGAGCGCATCCTGCGACACGAGGCGGATACCGGCGCCGGCTACTTCCTGTCCTTCCTCTTCCACGGAAGAGACTGGTGGCGGCCGGCCAGCGACGGGCGCGCGGTCCAGCCCGAACGTATCGGGCCGCTACTGCCCGGAATCCGCCAGGACTTCGAGGAGTACCTCGAGACGGGCGACCCCTGCTGGTCGCGCCCCGCCGTCGTGCTCACCCGTGAGAGCCCGACGGGCCGGGTGAAGGAGCGGTGGAACGAGGAGTTCCTCGCGGAGACGACCGTCGTCGGGAGAGGCGAGCCGCTGATGAACGTTCACGCGCTGCTGCAGACGCCGCTCAGGCCACCGCCCGCGCCCACCGCCGGCCACGTCGACTGCCACTGAGGCCGCGGCAGAGCCGGGCGCAAGCCGATGAGGCCCGTCTCCCGCAGCCGCCGGACCTCTTCGGCGAGGCCTTCCCTGTAGCCGCAGGGTGCGTAGCCGAGGTCGCGAGCGGCGTGGTCGAACGCGACCGCCTCGTCCTCGCCGAGTCGGCGCACCTGCTCGGCCGAGATGCGCGGAGGCAGGCCGAGACGATGCCAGGCGCCGGCCAGCGCGGCCGCCGGCCACAGCCGCAGTGGCGCGAGCCGCACGCGTCGGCCCAGCAACTGCGCCACGTGGAGCACGAGGTCGCGCAGCGGCATGGCATCCCGGCCCTGAAGGTTGTAGGCGCGCCGCGTGGCGGCGGGGGACGGTGAGCGGCGCCACCGCAGCCCGGCCCAGGTCTTCGACGTGCACCGGCTGCACGAGCGCCGTGAGGTCGTGGCCTCCGGCCAGAAGCTCCGCGGCGACGCGCCTTCCGGTGAAGCCGGTCGCTCCAGTGAGGGTGACGCGCATGGGACCCGCACCTCCTGTCGGGCGGTGGCATGTTGATACGGGCGGGAGACGTTCGACAGCGGAGTGCGCCGCCCGTGGCGGGCCGCCGACGGCGGACGCCCCTTGCTGGCGGCGCCCGAGACGGCGCGCGTGGCTGGACCGCGTTCGCGCGGTTGCGTAAACTGCACCCGCTGCGGTTCAGCCGATTCTCGAGTCGGGCTCGCGGCCAGGTTGAAGGCGACCGGCCAGGGATGATCGAGCCGAGCACCCATGAGCAACGAGGGCCTTGCGGCGATGAATAGCGTGCGGGGCATCCCGTTCGACGGCGCCAGGCGGTCACGCGACCACATGACGCGGCCTCGCCGGTGAAGCTCTCGATCGTCGCGACGCTCTACAGGTCCTCGTCCTACATCGACGAGTTCCATCGACGGGCGACTGCCTCGGCGGCGGCGCTCGTCGGCGACGACTACGAGATCGTCCTGGTGAACGACGGCTCTCCGGATAGCAGCCTCGAGCAGGCAATCGAGCTGTCGGCTCGGGACCCGCACGTGATCGTGGTCGATCTCTCCCGCAACTTCGGTCATCACAAGGCCATGATGGCGGGCCTGGAGCAGGCGGGCGGCGAGCTGGTCTTCCTGCTCGACAGCGACCTCGAGGAGGAGCCCGAGTGGCTCCCCGAGTTCCATCAGTCGATGCTGGCCGAGCGCGCCGACGTCGTCTACGGGCGCCAGCAGGAGCGCAGGGGCGGGTGGCTCGAGCGGTGGAGCGGAGAGGCCTACTACTCGCTCTTCAACTGGCTCTCCAACATCGAGCATCCGCGCAACATCGTGACCGCGCGCCTGATGACGAGGCGATACGTGCAGGCCCTGCTGCAGCATCGCGAGCGGGAGCTGGTCATCTCGTGCCTGTGGGTCATCACCGGGTTCAGGCAGGTCGAGCGGGTCGTCCGCAAGCACTCGTCGAGCGGGACAACCTACAGCCTGTTGAGAAGGGCCAGCCTCGCGGCCAACGCGATCACGTCCTTCAGCGAGACTCCGCTGAAGATGATCTTCTACGTGGGCGTAATCGTCTTCGGCGGCGCGCTGCTCTATGCCAGCTATCTAGTGGTGCGCCGGCTCTTCGTCGCTCAGGCCCTCGACGGCTGGACGTCGGTCATGGTGTCCGTCTGGCTGCTGGGCGGAATGATCATCTCGTTCGTGGGCGTGGTCGGGCTGTACCTCTCGAAGGTGTTCGTGGAAACGAAGCAGAGGCCGCTCACCATCGTCAGGGAGATCCATGGAAAGAAAGCCCTCCCCTGAGATCGACGCTCACTACGAGCGGTACTACGCCGAGCGGACCGCCGTCCGTGTCTATCCGACGGAGTTCGTCGTCCGCACGTTTCTGGCCACCTACCCTGGTCTCGGCTTCACAAAGCTCCGCGGCGGCGAGCGTGTTCTGGACGTCGGCTTCGGCGACGGAAGGAACACCGCGTTTCTCTGCGATCAAGGGCTCGCGGTGAGCGGGACGGAGATCACCCAGGGGATCGTCGCCCAGACGCAGGACCGCCTACGGGAGCTGGGGCACACCGCGGACCTGCGGGTCGGCCGCAACAGCCACATTCCGTTCGAGGACGGCTGTTTCGACTGCATACTGGCCTGCCACTGCTGCTACTACTGCGACGAAGGCGAGTCCTTCGCCGACAACCTCCGCGAGTATGCACGGGTCCTGAAGGCCGACGGGCAGCTTGTCGCCTCGGTGGCATGCCGCTCGTCCTACATCTTCGACGGCGCGCTCGAGTGCCCCGACGGGTCTCTCGTCGTCCAGTCGGATCCCTACGGAAACCGCAAGGGGAGCCGGCTGCACGCCTTTCGGGAGAAGCACGAGGTCGAGGCCTACATGGCGCCTCTGTTCTCCGGCTTCTCGTTCGGGTTCGCCGACAACGACTACTACGGCATCCAGGAGCGCGTCTTCTGGGTGGTCTGCCGGAAGAGCTGATCGTGCCCCTGCGGCCGCTCGCCTACCGTTGCCCGAGCCCCGGCTGCGGCCGCACGCGGCTGGAGCCGGCGCTCTCGGGGCTCGCCTGTCCCAACGGCCACGTCGTGCCCTACGTTCCGGGAACGACGGTGCCCGTCTTCTACAAAGAGGCCGACGGCGCGAACGAGTACGCGAGCGGCGACTCGGCGGCGAAGCACGACAACGCGCTGCGCTGGGTGCTGGCGACGTTCCACGCGGACGAGGCGGAGCTTCGTCGCGGCCTGGCGGCCCGGCTGCAGCTGAGCGAGGGCAGCCGCGTCCTGCTCACGGGAGCAGGCACCGGCAACGACCTTCCCTTCCTGGCCCAGGCTCTCGGCCGCAGCGGCGAGATCTACGCGCAGGACATCGCGCAGCAGATGCTGCTGACCGGAGTGGAGCGGTATCGCGCGGAGGTGGAGCGCGCGGGGATCGGGCTCCACTTCTCGGTGAGCGACGCGACGAGCCTGCCCTTCGGTGACGGCGAGTTCGACGCGGCGTACCACTTCGGCGGCATCAACCTGTTCACGGACATCCGTCGAGGTATCGCCGAGATGAACCGGGTGGTGAAGCCCGGCGGCAAGGTCGTCATCGGGGACGAGGGTTTGGCGCCCTGGCTCAGGAGCAGCGAGATCGGGCGCATGCTGATCCGGAACAACGCGCTCTACGCGTGCGACGTGCCCCTCGCTCTCCTGCCCGAGACCGCGAGGTCGCCCCGGGTCAGCTGGGAACTCTGCAACACCTTTTACGTCATCGAGTTCTCGGTCGCGACCGACCCGCTGCCCATCGACGTCGACGTTCCCCACGTGGGTACGAGAGGGGGCACCGTCAGGACGCGATACCAGGGACAGCTGGAAGGCGTGGATCCGGGCCTCCGCGACCTCGTCTACGCTGAGGCCGAGCGGCGCGGGCAGAGTCGCGTCGAGTACCTCGAGTCCATCCTCCGGCGTGCTTTGTCGGAGCCCCCCGGATCAGCGGACCGCAAGTGAAAAGCTTCGTGGCAGAAGGCGTCGCGTTCCCGTGGCGGAAGCAGGGTCGCATATTCGCCCCTGCCGGCGGGGAGTGGAGCCACGCCTCGCATCCCTGCGCGATCCACCTCGAGGGCGATCGCTTCGTGGTGGCCTTCACGCGGAGGGATCGCCGCCAGCGCTCCCACGTCTTCCTCTCCTACGCCCGCGTGGGCGACGGGCGGCTGAACCTGGAGGGGGAGCCGAAGATGGCGCTCCGCTACGGCGAACCGGGCTATTTCGACTGTGACGGCGTCATCGGTGTCTGCTTCGTCCGGCACCGGGAGAGCATCTACCTCTACTACGTCGGCTGGCAGAACCTGCCCGACTCGCTCTGGATCTGCGACACGGGACGGGCGATTCTCGACCCGGCCCGGCTCGAGCTCGAGCGCGAGTTCGGAGGGCCGGTGCTGGCGCGCGACAAGCACAACCCGTTGTTCGCGGCCGCGACGGCGTTCGACGTGTCCGGCGAGAAGTGGCGGACCTGGTACAACTCCGGCATCCGCTGGGAGAAGACCGAGCACGGGTGGAAGCACTACTATGGGATCCACTACGCCGAGTCCGACGACGGAGTCGACTGGGTGAGCTCCCCGGGTCAGTGCATCCCGTTCGCCGACCAGTACGAGTACGCCTTCGGCAGGCCGACGGTGTACCGTCACGACGACTCCTACTACATGTGGTTCGCCCACCGAGCGACGCGGGACGTCAGCAGCTACCGGATCGGATTCGCCTCGTCGCAGGACGGTCGGAGCTGGCAGCGCAACGATGCGATCGCCGGCATCGACGTGTCGGCCGACGGCTGGGACAGCGAGATGGTGTGCTACCCCTCCGTCTTCGAGCACCGCGGGTATCTGTACATGCTATACAACGGGAACGACTACGGTAAGACCGGCTTCGGGCTGGCGGTGCTGGAGCGCGACTGATGGCACGGAAGATCATCCTGGCGGGTAATGCGATCACCGCGCAGATCCTGCATTCCTATCTCGTCGCCGACCCGCGCTACAGCGTGGTCGGGGTCACCGTCGACGACGCCTTCGTGCCGAAAGGCAGTGTCGGGGAGTTGCCCGTGGTGCCGATCTCGGCCCTCGCATCGGTGTTCCCGGCCGCCGAGTGCCGCATCCTCATGGCGATCGGCTACAGCGACCTCAACCGTGTCCGCGAGTCGTTGTTCTCCCGCCTCAAGGCCATGGGCTACGGCATCGAGACCTACGTCCATCCGGGGGCCCACGTCCACACCCACTTCCCGCTGGGTGAGGGCTCCGTCGTCTTTCCCGGCGCGGTCGTCGAGCCGTGGGTCACGGTCGGCGCCAACGTGAAGGTGTGGGCGAACGTCACGCTGGCCCACCACTCGTCCGTCGCGGAGCATTGCTGGATCGCCTCCGGCGCCGTCGTTTCCGGCCAGGCGAAGATCAGCCGCAACACGTTCGTCGGGGTCAACGCCACCATCGTGAACGGCGTGACGGTCGGCGAGCACAACATCATCGGGGCCGCCGCACTGGTTTCGAGGGACACCCGGCCGCACTCGGTGCACCTCGCGCGTTCGGCGGAGCTCATCCGCTACTCGTCCGACGAGTACGCCAAGCACGTCGAGTTCTGAAATGGACCAGCGCCTTCTCGCGACCCTGTCGGAGGTTCTTGGCCTGAAGGAGACGGAAATCCGCCCGTCTCTGACCCGGGACGACGTCGGAAGCTGGGACTCGCTCAAGCAGATGGACCTCGTGCTCAGCCTCGAGCGGGAGTTCGGTATCACGCTCGAGATGGCCGACATCGTGCGGATGGAGTCCGTCGCCGGCATCCAGGAAGTTCTCCGCGCCAAGGGAGTCGACCTTGGAGTTTAGCGGTGCCGTGGCCCTGGTGACGGGTGGTGCCAGGGGGCTGGGGCTCGCGATCGCGAGCCACCTGCATGCTCGTGGCGCGCGGATCGTGGTGGCGGACCGCGACGCCGAGGCCCTCGAGGGCGCTCCCGCCCACTTCGAGCGCCAGGCCGTGGACGCGACGCAGCCGCCAGGCGTTCAGGCGGCAGTCGCGGAGGTCGTGGCCCGGCTCGGCAAGATCGACATCCTGGTCAACAACGCCGGCGTGATCTCGAGCGAGCCGTTCGTCAACGTAATGAACCCCGCGCAGATGATGCACGACTACGGGCGGTTTCGCGACGCGGTCGTGGCCAATCTCGACTCGGTGTTCATCGTCACCTCCGCCGTAGTCCAGCAGATGGTGAGCCACCGCTGGAAGGGCGTGGTCGTGAACATCAGCTCGATCAGCGCGGCCGGGAACGAAGGCCAGACGGCGTACTCCGCGGCGAAGGCGGGAGTCGACGCCATGACGGTCACCTGGGCGAAGGAGCTCGGGCGCTGGGGGATCAGGTGCAACGCCGTGGCCCCTGGTTTCATCGGCACGGAGTCCACCCGTCAGGCTCTCAAGCCGGAGATGGTCCAGCGCATTCGGACCGGCACGCCCCTGCGCCGGCTGGGTGAGGCCCAGGAGGTCGCCCTGGCCGTCGCCGCGCTCGTCGAGAACGACTTCATGAACGGCGTCGTCCTGAGGGTCGACGGGGGGCTGAGGATCTGACGTGTTCAGGCTCGAACCGCAGGATCGCGAGGCGGCGCTCCACCTCTACCGGGCGACCGCGGCGCGGTTCCCCCTGATCGGCGCCGTCCTGCAGAACCGGCAAGACGGAGTCGTCCACGCCGACGATGCCTCCCGCCCCCACTGCGCCTACGTCGAGCATGCCTTCGGCTTTGCCCAGGTGCTGGGCACGCCCACCGCGGAGTTCGAATCCGAGCTCGAGCGCTACCTGCTGGTGGACAAGAGCTTCGCGGCACCGAAAGTACGCTTCTACACACCCTGGTTGCCGGGCTTCCTGGACGATAGGGGCCACGATTCGCTCCGTTCCCTGCGGCAGCGCTTCGTCCTCGATCCCGCGAGCCGGCGAGGCGCCACCTCGCAAGCGGCGGGGGACGGGGGTCCGGACTCCGACCGACGGGCGGTCGAGGTCGACGAATCGAACGTCGGCGCGATCGAGCAGGCGTTCGGGGTCACCCGCCGCTTCTGGCGCAGCGCGGCGGATTTCGTCGAGGGCGCCCAGGCCATCGTCGTGATGCATCGCGGGGAGCCTGCGTCGCTCTGCTATGCGGCCGCGGAAGCTGACGGCCAGGTGGAGATCGACGTGCTGACGCGCCCGCCGCACCAGAGGCTCGGTCTCGGGAAGCTGGCAGTGTCGAGCTTCGTTCGACACTGCCTGGAGCGCGGCCTCACGCCGGTCTGGGACTGCTTCGCCAACAACACCGCGTCGGTGCAGCTCTGCCTGTCGGTGGGGTTCGCTCCCGCGGCGGCGCCCTATCCCTTCTTCACCATAGGCCGATGATCCCGCTCCCTGGAAACGCCCTGCCCGACCATCACTACAATCTCGGGCTCCTGTTCCGGGATGTCGTGGCGGCGCACGCGGGCCAGCCCGCGCTCCGCTTCCCCGAGCACGCCTACAGCTACGCGGACCTCGCCTCCTGGGTGGAGCGCCTGGGCGCCCTCATGCTCGCCAGCGGCTGCCGCCGGGGCGACGTGATCGCCATCGGGCACACCAAGCAGCCTCTCTCGTATGCGCTGATGCTGGCGGCGCTTCGCCTGGGCGTGGCGTACGTGAACTTCGACGTCACCGCGCCCGCCGCGCGCACGACCGCGATTCTCGCGGTCTGCGGGGCCCGGCTCCTCTTCTTCGACGACCAGGCTCACGCGTCGGACCTCGAGACCCTCGCCGCCGGGAGCGGGTGCCGCGCGCACCTACTCGACGCGAACGCGCTGCCCGACCTCTCCGCCCACGAGCGATCGGAGCTCGAGCGGCGGATGGCGGCGGTCGACGGAGCGACGATCGCCTACATCATGTTCACCTCGGGTTCGACCGGGGTTCCGAAGGGGGTGGCCGTCACCCACGAGAACGTCCTGCACTTCATCGAGTGGGGGCGCAAGCGGTTCGACGTCTCGCGCAACGACAACTTCGCGAACCTGAGCCCCATGTACTTCGACAACTCGGTGTTCGACTTCTACGTGGCGCTCTTCTCGGGTGCTTCGCTTTCGCCGGTGCCTCGTTCCCTGATGACCCGGCCCTACGACCTCGTCGAGTACGTGGGGAGGATGGGCTGCAGTATCTGGTTCTCGGTGCCCTCTCTGCTCATCTATCTGATGACGATGAAGGCGATGGGACCCGGTGCGCTCCAGTCGTTGCGCTTCATCGTCTTCGGCGGCGAGGGCTACCCGAAGGTCGAGCTCTCGAAGCTCTACGAGCGGTTCTCCGGGCAGGCCAGTCTCGTCAATGTCTACGGGCCGACCGAGTGCACGTGCATCTGCAGCGCGTACACTCTCCGGGCCGAAGATTTCGACGACCTGTCCGGGCTGCCGACGCTCGGTCGCCTGAACCAGAACTTCGACCATCGCATCCTCGACGAGAATGACCAGGACGCCTCGACCGGCGAGCTCTGCCTGATCGGGCCCAACGTCGCCGCGGGCTACTTCAACGATCCGGAGCGCACGACGGCCGCGTTTCACACGATCCGCGAGCCGAACCGGTTCATGAAACGGATGTACCGCACCGGTGACGTCGTTCGCGAAGATGGCGGCAGGCTGTACTTCGTAGGCCGGAAGGACAACCAGATCAAGCACATGGGCTACCGGATCGAGCTCGAGGACATCGAGCACGCTCTGGTGAGGTTGCCCCAGGTGAGCCAGGCGGCGGTGGTCTATCACCGCCACAGCAGTGCGGTCGGCAAGCTCGTCGGGTTTGCCGCCTGCGCGGTGGAGGTCGAGGCGGGCACCTTGCTCCGTGAGCTCGCGACGCTCCTGCCGGACTACATGATCCCCAGCAAGCTGATCCTGATGCCGAGCCTTCCCACCAACCCTAACGGGAAGGTCGATCGCCAGCGGCTCAAGGCGATGCTCGATCAGTAGGGCACGCCAGGAGGCGCCATGGTGATCTGCCCCGCGTGCGCGGCGCCCCTCGGCGCACCGCTGTATCAGTGCGGGCGGTGCCCCTTCCACCCCGTCGAGAGAAGCGGCTTTCTCGCCTGGGCGCCGGGGTTCACGGACTCCCCGGACGGCTTTCATCGCGAGGATTTCTCAACCCTCGCCAGGATCGAGGCGGGGCACTTCTGGTTTCGCGCCCGCAGCGAGCTGCTGATGTGGGCTCTCAGGAAGTACGCCCCGAACTTCGGATCCCTGCTGGAGAGCGGCTGCGGAACGGGGTTCGTCCTCTCGGGAATCGCGAGCGCGTTTCCCGAGGCGCGACTCGTGGGAACCGAGGTCTTCGTGGAGGGCCTTGCCTTCGCGCGCGGACGCGCCCCCGCGGCGGAGCTGATGCAGATGGACGCCCGGACGCTTCCTTACGCCGACGAGTTCGACGTGGTGGCGGCGTTCGACGTGATCGAGCACATCGACGAGGACGAGCTCGTCCTGCGCAATCTCCATCGCGCCACTCGGCCGGGAGGACGCTGCCTCCTCTCCGTGCCGCAGCACATGTGGCTCTGGGGCCCTCTGGACGTGGAGGCCTGTCACAGGCGTCGATACGGCGTCGGCGAGCTCGAGGCGAAAGCCGGGCGGGCCGGCTTCCACGTCGTTCGCAGCACGTCCTTCGTCACCGTCCTGCTGCCCGTCGTCGCCCTGTCGCGATTCCTGGACCGGCGTCGGGGGAAGACGGGTGGGGCGGAGTCCCTGCGCATGAACCCCGCCGTCAACCGCATCTTCGAGGAGTTGCTGCGGCTGGAGCGGGCTGTCATCCGGGCGGGGGTGTCGCTGCCCGTCGGCGGCTCGCGGCTGGTGGTGCTCGCCAAGTCCTGATACTCGGCGAGCCCGTCGATCCTGCAGGGCGGGTCCCGCGGGGCGACGTCCGTGAGAGTTCCGGGCCGGTGGTCTGATAGTGTGAGGCGAGCCGGCGAACCGCGCGGACGACGGTGGCCGCGAAGCGAGCATGCAGAACCCCCAATCCAAGTCGCAGCCGGCACCGGCGCGCCGCACGGACGCCGACAGCGTCATTCCCTTCAACCGGCCGTTCCTGACCGGACGCGAGCAGCGTTACATGCAGGACGCCCTGGAGAGGGCCCACATTTCGGGTGACGGCGACTTCTCGCGCCGGTGCCACGCTCTCCTCGAGCGCGAGCTGGGCGCGGCGCGGCTGCTTCTCACCACGTCGTGCACGCACGCGCTCGAGATGGCAGCCCTGCTGCTGCAGGTCGGCCCCGGAGACGAGGTGATCGTCCCCTCGTTCACGTTCGTCTCGACGGTCAACGCGTTCGTCCTGCGCGGCGCTCGTCCCGTCTTCGCCGACGTGTGTCGCGATACCCTCAACCTGGATGCCGGATCCCTCCGGCAGCTGATCACGCCACGCACGAAAGCCATCGTTCCCGTCCACTACGCCGGCGTCGCGTGCGAGATGGAACTCATCCAGGCCGAGGCGGTCCGCCATGGCGTGGCCGTGGTCGAGGACAACGCACACGGGCTATTCGGAAAGTACCGCGGCGCGTTCCTCGGGACCTTTGGCGCTCTCGCGACCCTGAGCTTCCACGAGACGAAGAACTTCAGCTGCGGTGAGGGCGGCGCCCTCGTCGTGAACGACCCGACGTTCGTCGAGCGCGCCGAGATCCTGCGCGAGAAGGGCACCAACCGCTCGCGCTTCTTCCGGGGCCAGGTCGACAAGTACACGTGGGTGGACGTCGGGTCGAGCTACGTGCTCTCCGACCTCTTGGCTGCGTTCCTGTTGGCCCAGTTGGAGGCCCGCGAGGAGATCCAAGCGCGCCGACGCCGGGCCTGGTGCGGATACCGGGACGGGCTCGCGGGGTGGGCGGCCAGCCAGGGAGTGGGCCTGCCGTTCGTGCCCGGCGACTGCGAACAGTCCTTCCACATGTTCTACCTGATGCTGCCGTCAGCGGGTGATCGCACCAGGCTGCTCGGCGCGCTCAAGTCACGAGGCATCGACGCGGTGTTCCACTACGTCCCGCTGCACTCCTCCGAGATGGGCCGCCGCTACGGGTACGGGGCCGGCGACTGCCCCGTCTCGGAGTCGATCAGCGAGCGGATCGTGCGGCTGCCCTTCTACACCGGCATCACTCCCGAGGAGCAGGACCGGGTCATCCGCGCCGTCGAGTCCTTCGCCGTCGCCTGAAGGCTCGAGTCGCCGGCGCGCGCACACGGAAGGATCATGTCGACTCTGGGCACCGAAACGCCGCGACCGAAGCGGGTCGCCATCGTCCAATCGAACTACATCCCGTGGAAGGGCTACTTCGACCTGATCCACTCCGTGGACGAGTTCATCCTGCTCGACGACGTGCAGTACACGCGCCGTGACTGGCGCAACCGAAACCGCATCAAGACGCAGTCGGGGACGCAGTGGCTCACGATCCCCGTGGCGACGAAGGGCCGCTACCTGGACCCGATCCGGATGATCGAGGTCAGCGATCGCGGTTGGGCCCGCGACCACTGGGCGCAGCTCTCGACTCACTACTCGGCGGCTGCACACTTCGGAACCTACCGGGACGCCCTTGAGGAGCTGTACCTGGGTTGCGATGACACGCGGCTCAGCTCGATCAACCGGCGGTTCCTGGAGCGGATCTGCCGCCTCCTGGGCATCACGACCCGACTCAGCTGGTCGATGGACTATGACGTGGTCGATGGGAAGACCGAGCGCCTGGTCGCGCTCTGCGCTCAGGCCGGGGCCGCGATCTACGTCAGCGGTCCCGCGGCGCGCGTCTACCTCGACAGCGGGCCATTCGAGCAGCTCGGAATGCGCGTGGAGTACATGGACTACTCCGGGTACCCCGAGTACGACCAGCTCCACCCGCCGTTCGACCACTTCGTGACGGTCCTCGACCTCCTGCTGAATGTCGGCCCGGACGCGCCGCGGAAGATGCTGACGTTCTGATGCGGGGAGCCTCCTTGCCCTCGCCACGGAAGAGGCCCGCGCGCGCCCGGGGCCCCGCCGTCCTTCGATGAGCGCTCGCCTCCCGCCGGTCTACTGCTTGTACCTTGCGCTCTCCGTCCTCTGCCAGGCTTCGGCGGCGGTGCTGGGCAAGATGGCCGCCCTCCACCTCGGCTCCCCAACACCGGCGGCGTTCGTCTCGAGCCCGTGGTACCTCGCCGGCCTCATCTTGCTGGTCCTCCAGGCGTTCTTCTGGCAGCTGGTGCTCCGGCGGGTCCGCCTCTTCGTGGCCTATCTCGTCACGAGCCTGAACTACTTCCTCGTCCTGCTCGCTGGGCGCGTCTTCTTTACCGAGCGCGTCACCGCGCTGAACGTGGCCGGCGTCGCGGTCATCGCGGCCGGCGTGTACCTCGTCGTGGCCGAGGATCGCGAGTGACCGCGCTCGCGGCGGCGGGGGTCTTCCTGACCGGCGTCACGATGGCGTCGGTCGGCCAGGTGCTCCTGAAGAAAGGGGCCGTGCGCGGCCGCCGGGGCACGATCCTCGCGTCGTTCCTCGACCCCTACGTCCTCGCCGGCTACACGCTCATGCTTGCCTCGACGATCACGTCGACGATCGCCCTGAAGGTCCTCCCCCTGAGCCTGACCGTCGCACTCCAGCCCGTCGGCTACGTCCTCGTGGTGCTGCTATCGGTCACGGTGCTCTCCGAGCGGATGCGGCGGCGCCACGTGCTCGGCGCCCTCGTGATCCTTCTGGGCGTCGTCATCTTCAATCTGGAGTCCCTCTGATCGTCGGCTCCGGCTCCGCCGCCCTGGGGTCCGACCATGGCCTCACCGGCCGAGCCTTAGCGGAGCGACGAGAGAAGGGGGCGACGAGCGCTCCGCGCGCTCACGGCCGTCGCCGGCAGGCGAGCATGAAGCCCGACGCGAGCGGGCCGAGACGGCCGCCCCACCGCGCGTTCGACGCGAGCACGGGCTCCACGCCCGCGAACAGGAGGTTGCTGAACGGCCCCGAGAAGACGACCGATCCCCGCCGCTCGACGACCTCGAAGCCCGCCGCGGCGAGCCGTCGGCCGATCGAGCGGTAGGTGAAGCGCTGCACGTGGGGAGAACTCGATAGAGTCGAGGGCGGCCCCGCCTCCACCGCCTCGGGGCCGAGCCAGCGCGCCTTC
>WBZP01001663.1_pt1 | contig 26844 bp, 21 predicted proteins | sample 5204301 | NCBI WGS metagenome assembly WBZP01 (sample SAMN12412401, study PRJNA552823) | activated sludge metagenome | isolation source: activated sludge from nitrification reactor of wastewater treatment plant... | place: USA: Pennsylvania | collected 2017 | reverse complement strand
ACTATAGGACGGTGAGCATTCCGGCCCCCGGGCACACCCCCGCCGAGCTGCTGCGAAACTTCTGCATCATCGCGCACATCGACCACGGCAAGTCCACGCTGGCCGACCGCATGCTGCAGATGACCGGGGTCGTCGACGCACGCTCCATGCGAGCGCAGTACCTGGACCGGATGGACATCGAACGCGAGCGCGGCATCACTATCAAGAGCCAGGCCGTACGGCTTCCGTTCACCGCCATCGACGGCACAACCTACATCCTGAACCTGATCGACACCCCTGGCCACGTGGACTTCACCTACGAGGTCTCCCGCAGCTTGGCGGCGTGCGAGGGGGCGGTGCTGCTCGTGGACGCGGCGCAGGGCATCGAGGCCCAGACGCTGGCGAACCTGTGGCTGGCGCTGGAGAACGACCTCACGGTCATCCCGGTACTCAACAAGATCGACCTGCCGGCCGCGCAGCCCGAGAAGTACGCCGCCGAACTCGCCCACATCATCGGCTGCTCCCCTGACGACGTGCTGCAGGTCAGTGCCAAGACCGGCGACGGGGTGGCCGAACTGCTCAATGAGGTGGTCGCGCAGATCCCGTCACCGCAAGGCGAGCCCGATGGCGACGCCCGGGCGCTCATCTTCGACTCCGTCTACGACACCTATCGCGGCGTGGTGACCTACGTGCGAGTCGTCGATGGTGCGCTGCACTCCCGCGAGCGGATCCGGATGATGAGCACCAATGCGACGCACGAGTTGCTGGAGGTCGGGGTCATCTCCCCCGAGCCCGTCGCCACGCAATCGATCGCGGCCGGCGAGGTGGGTTACCTCATCACTGGAGTCAAGGACGTGCGCCAGTCCCGGGTCGGCGACACCGTGACTGCGTTCAGCCATCCGGCGACTGAACCGTTGCACGGCTACCAAGACCCAAAGCCGATGGTCTTCTCCGGGCTCTACCCGATCGACGGCTCGGACTATCCCGTCCTGCGCGACGCCTTGGACAAGCTCAAGCTCAACGACGCGGCGCTCGTGTACGAACCGGAGACCTCGGCGGCGCTGGGCTTCGGTTACCGCTGCGGCTTTTTGGGGCTCTTGCACCTCGAGATCGTGCGGGAGCGACTGGAGCGGGAATTCGACCTCGACTTGATCTCCACAGCGCCGAACGTGGTCTACCGGGTGGTTATGGAAGAGGGCGAGGAACACGTCGTCACCAACCCCAGCGAGTTCCCGAACGGCAAGATTGCCGAGGTCTACGAGCCAGTGGTGCGTTCCACGATTCTGACGCCGAGTGAGTTCGTGGGCACGGTGATGGAGCTATGTCAGAGCCGGCGCGGCACGCTGCTGGGCATGGACTACCTGTCCGAGGACCGAGTCGAGATGCGCTACACGCTGCCGATGGCCGAGATCGTGTATGACTTCTTCGACCAACTCAAGTCGCGCACGCGCGGGTACGCCTCGCTGGACTACGAACTCGACGGCGAACAGTCCGCGAACCTCGTCAAGGTCGACATCCTCTTGCAAGGCGACACGGTCGATGCGTTCAGCGCGATCGTGCACCGGGACAAGGCCTATGCGTACGGCGTCATGATGACCGCCAAGCTCCGCTCGCTGATTCCGCGCCAGCAGTTCGAGGTGCCGATTCAAGCAGCCATCGGCTCCCGGGTGATCGCCCGCGAAACCATCCGAGCCATCCGCAAGGACGTGCTCGCCAAGTGCTACGGCGGTGACATCACCCGTAAGCGCAAACTGCTGGAGAAGCAGAAGGAGGGCAAGAAGCGGATGAAGATGGTGGGCCGCGTCGAGGTGCCGCAGGAGGCTTTCATCGCCGCGCTGTCGACCTCGGAGGAGCCCAAGTGACGCTGGTTCTGCTGACGGGGGCCGACCCGTTCCTGGTCGAGCGGGCCGTGGCCGACACCGTGCGGGCGTGGCAGCGTCAGGACCCGGACCTCGTCGTCGAACAGATCAGCGGTTCCGCCTCGGACGTGCGGTTGCGCCTGGCCGAGGCCGGCGGTGAGGATCTGTTCGGTACGCGCAGCATCCTGGTGGTGACCGAGGCCGATGCGATCGGGGACAACCTTGAGGCACTGCTGGTGGCCGCGGAGACCAGCCCAGTCGTTGCGCATCACCGCGCCGGCCGTGGCGGGCAGGCCGCGTTGAAGGATTTGAAGAAGGCGGCCGGCGACACGATCGACTGCCAACCACTGAAGAAGGGCCGGGCGCTTTCCGATTGGGTGACCAATGAGTTCCGCCGGAACAAACGCCGGATCACGACCGACGGTTTGCAACTGCTGATCGAAGCAGTCGGCACGGATCTGGCGGACCTCAGCTCGGCGGCTCACCAGCTCTCGTCGGACTCCGACGCCGATCCCATCGACGCCGTCGTGGTCGGGCAGTACTTCCGGGGTGTCGCCGAGCTGTCGGGCTACCAAGTGGCGGATGCGGTGATGCTGGGGCGGCCGGCCGAGGTGCTGCACCGGCTGCGGCAAGCTCAGATAGCTGCGGACGGAGCGCGGACGGGACCTGCGATCGTGGCGGCGGTGGCTGGATCGGTGCGCCAGCTCATCGCGTTGTCCGCCTGCCCGCCGGGAATGAACGACGCTGACATCGCCCGCCAGATCGGCGCGCCGCCGTGGAAGATCAAGCAACTCCGGCCGCTGCTGCGGCGCTGGAAGCCCGCCCAACTGGCTGCGGCCGTCACAGTCCTGGCCGACTTGGACGCCCGGGTCAAAGGTGGCCTGCGGGAGGGCGAGCAGCTGGACGCCGCCCAGAAGGTACACGCGCTGGAACGGGACCTGATCTCCTTGGCCGTTGACTAGGTCTGGCATCGAGGCAGTTGCTTGTGTCTCACCAGGGAACCCGCCGGAGTCCGCCCTTACCGCGACCCGCGCGCCACAACCGAACCGTCGGTGCGCACCGCGATGTCCCCGTTGTCCTCGGTCGTGAGCACCTGCGCCCCGCTGGCCTGCCAGGCCGCGATCGCCTCTGGAGCCGGATGCCCGAACGTGTTGTCCGCACCCACGCCGACGAGGGCCAGTCGAGCTGATACGGCAGCCGGCAACGCGGGGTCGAAGTTGGCCGAACCGTGGTGCGGCACCTTGACGATGTCGGCGTCCACGTCGGCACTGGCGAGGATCGCGCGCTGCGCCTCGCGTTCGACGTCTCCCAGGAAGGCCACTGAGCCCTCAGGGGCAGCGAGCAGGAAGCTGATCGAGGCGTTGTTGGGCACCGATCCCTCCTGGATCACTCGCTGTGGCCAGATGACCCCTAGTTGCATCCGTCCCACCTGCGCCTGCGTTCCTGGCTGGGGAACGCTGACAGGCAGCCCGTGCAGCTCCAGCGCCGCCTCACCGTACGTCTCCGCCGGCTCGTCGTACGGACTCACCCAGACCTGGCCCACCTGACGCCCGGACAGCACACCCGGAAGACCGCCCACGTGATCGGCATGGAAATGCGTGAGCACCAGCAGGTCGACTGAGCGCACGTGCAGGCGGTCGAGGCAAGCCCCCATCCGTTGCGGATCCGGCCCAGCATCCACCACGATCACATGCCCTTCGTCACGCAGCACGAAACCGTCGCCCTGCCCCACGTCGCAAGCGACCAGCCACCAGTCGCCGGGCGGCCAGTTGTCAGCGAGGACCGCTGTGAGGGATACCGCACCCACCAGAACCGCCGCGACCAGGATCAGGTGCCGGCCCCCGAAGATCAGTGCCGCGAGACTGACCAGGGCTGCCAGGCCGATCCCGGCGCCCCCGGGCAGCCACCGCAGGGGGCCGAAAGTCTCCCATCCGGCGACCGTGAGCACCAGGCTGCACAACCAGCGGCCGATGCCGGCCAGCGGTGGGACGACCAGGGACGCCAGGCCGACAATCGGGATCATTCCCGCCAGCGGCGCGACGAGTACGTTCGCGACGATGCTGCGCAGGCCGACTTGCGCGCCGATCGCCAGCAGAATCGGCAGCGTCGCGACCTGCGCGGCGACTGTGGCTGCAATCGGACCGCGTTGCAGGAGTGCCACCAGGCCGGCGGTGGCCGCGACAGAAAGCATGAAGCCGACGCTGTAGGCCAGCCACGGATCGATCAGGAGCAGAATCACGACCGCCACCTGCAGCACGTGAGCCGCGGCGCGGCGCCCGCCTATCAGCCCCGCCGCCATGGCCACTCCGGCCATCACTGCGGCCCGTATCACGCTGGGTTGGGCGCCGACCACGACCACGAACGCGATCAGTACGAAGCCACCCACGACGACCCGCGCTTTGCGCCCCAAACCGATCCAGCCGCAGAGCCAGTTCACGAGGAGCAGCAGAACCGCGCAGTTGGCGCCTGACACCGCGGTGAGGTGCGTGAGACCGGCAGCCTTCATGTCCGCGGCCGCTGCTTGGGTGAGTCCTTGATCGAGCCCGAGCGTCATGCCCGAGAGCAACCATCCGGAGTCACTGTCGCCGGCCACGTCCCGCATCCGGTGCCGCAGTTCCGGGGCAAAGCCGGTCGCTGGCTCGATTTGGGGCGCTCCGCGGATCCACAGCGAAGCAGCAGTCCCCCGCCGGCGAGGTTCCTCGACCCGGACCGTGGCAGTCAGCCGGTCGCCCATGACGAAATGCGGTTCGCCGTTTCCACCCAGCGTCACGCGGGCTTTGGGTGCCCCGGCAACGACGTCCGCGGCGGCTTGCCACGAAACGCCCCACTGACCTTGGGAAATACGGGGCATCTCGATCAGTTCCGCCGTGACCTGCGCCGTTCCCGCGGGGTAGGTGGGGATCGCGGCTACGTGCAGCGCCGCGACGGCAGCGCCCGCGGCTAGGCCGATGACGGCCGCAGTGGACCACCACCGCCGGACGACCACGGCAAGAACAAGAGCGACCAGCAAGGGCCACCAGAGATCAGCAACCGCGCAGCAGACCCCTGCCCAGACGCCGCAGACGACTCCGGTCAGCCACCAGCGCCGACGGTCACCATCGCCTGCATCTGCGCGAATGTCGCCTCCCCGATCCCCGAGACCTCCGTCAGCTGCTCGACTGTCTGGAAACCGCCGTTGGCCTCGCGGTAGGCGATGATTCGCTGCGCGAGCACCGGACCGACGCCCGGGATCTGCTCGAGCATCTCGGCGGTGGCGGTGTTGATGTCGATCAGGCCGCCCGGCGATGGCGGTGGCGTCCCACCGGCTGTGACCGGGCTCGGAGTGCTGCTCAAGCCGATCCGGATCTGCTCGCCATCGACCAAGAGTCGTGCGAGGTTCTGGTCAGTGGTGTTCACGCCGGGTTTCACACCGCCCGCCGCCTCCAGCGCGTCCTGGACTCGGGAGCCCTTCGGCAGAGTCACAACCTGTGGGTCGCGGACCTTGCCCACCACCTCGACCACCACGTCCCCCGCGGGGCTGGCACTGCTCGACGCAGACGGACTCGAGGACGCCGAGGGCAGGGCGACAACCGGTGCCGCGACGGGCGCGGCGGGGGCGTTCTTGTGGGTCACGAACAGGGTCAGTCCTACTGCGGAAAGGAAAACGGCGGCCAGCATCATCACGGTCCGCCGGTCGAAGTCCAGGGAGTTCACCTCGCCAGCCTCTGCGGACACTGGACGATGCGGCGCGGGCTTGCGCGTTCTGTGGAAGCGACTCGCGCTCCAGTCCACATGCGTTGCGACGGATCCTCGCGAAGATTTCAGGAACGCGCCAGCGCCGCCCGGATGTTGCTCTGATGCCGGACCACGATCAGTGCTGCCAGGGCGGTCGCGAAGACGATCTGGCTGCGATCGGTATGCCAGATGATGGACGCCGGGATGAGCATCAAGCTGGCACTCAGACTCGCGATCCCCATCCGCCTGCTCACGGCGAAGACGATTCCGAACGCGGCCAGCACGGGCAGCAGCCAGATCCAGTTGATGGCCAGGATCGCACCCAGCGACGTAGCCACCCCCTTACCGCCGCGACCTTTCAGGAACGGGCTGGTGATGTGGCCAACCACGGCGGCGAAGCCGGCCAGCTCGCCAACCCCGAGGTCGCCGGTCCACAGCGTGAATGCGATGGCCGGCAGGAAGCCCTTGAGAATGTCCAGAGCGCCGACCAGGATGCCGGTGCGCTTGCCCAGCGCGCGGCCGATGTTGGTGGCTCCGGGATTGCCGGAACCGACGGAACGGTAGTCGACACCCCGAACCCGAGCGATGATCGACGCCGGGTTGATCGAGCCGATCAGATACCCGACGACGGCAGCGAGCACCCAGATCATGCGGGGGCCACCGATACCGCCACGACACCGGGACCCACGTGCACGCCCATCACAGCAGTGACCTCGCAGACCACCACCTCGGCATGGAGTTTGTTACGCAGGCGTGCGGCCATTCCCTCAGCTCGCTCTTGGGCATCGAGGTGTTGAACTGCGAGCCGGACCGGACGATCGGCGGCCGCTTCGACCGCGAGTTCGGTGAGGCGACCCAACGCGCGGTTGGCCGTGCGTGCCTTCTCCAGCGGCGCCACCACGCCGTCGTCGACATGCAACAGGGGCTTGACGCGCAGCGCCCCGCCGAGCCACGCCGACGCTTTTCCGATCCGGCCACCACGGCGCAGGAATTCCAGAGTGTCGACATAGAACAGGACACTGCTCTCGGCAGCGCTGAGGCGAGCGGCCTCGGCTGCGCGCGCGGCATCGGCGCCGGAGTACACGGCCTCCGCAGCTGTCATGGCGGCGAAGCCGAGCCCCATCACGATCGAGTGGCTGTCCACGACCGTGACCGGGACGGACGCCTCGCGGGCAGCCAGCCGGGCGGAGTCGTAGGTTCCGCTGAGCGCCGCCGACACGTGGACACTGACGATCTCGGTGGCGCCGGCCTGTGCCGCCGCCGTGTAGATCGCCAGGAACTCCTGGGGCGTGGGTTTGGAGGTGCTCACCACCGACCCACCGGACAGCGCTGCCGCCACCTCGTCGCTGGTGATGTCCACGCCGTCGCGGTACGACCGGCCATCGATGACCACGTGAATCGGCACCACCGTCAGCCCAGCGCGAGCGGCCATGTCCGGCGTGAGACAGGCAGTGCTGTCGGTGATCACCGCGACGGTCATGGATCCTCCTGCGTCAGCCTGGGACGATGTTGACCAGTTTGGGTGCTCGGACGATCACCCGTCGCGGTGGCGTGTCGCCCAGCAGGTCCGCGACCTCGGCCAGGGTCTGAGCCTGCAGTTCAGCCTCAGAGATAGCAGGGTCGACCTCCAGTCGAGCCTTAACCTTGCCCGCGATCTGCACGACACAGGTGACCGTCTGGGCGCGGGCCAACTCGGGATCGACGACCGGCCACCCGGCGCGAGCCACGCTCGGCTCATGTCCAAGCCTGGCCCACATGTCCTCGGCGGTGTAGGGCGCGACCAGTGACAGCAGGATCGCTACGGCCTCGGCCGCTTCCCGGACTGCGGCGTCGGCTGGGCCCGGACCGGAGTCGATCGCCTTGCGCGTCGCGTTGACCATCTCCATGGTCTTGGCCACAGCCACGTTGAACCGGAATGATTCCACGGCCTGCTCGGCGTCGGCGATCAGACGGTGGATGACCCGTCGCAGGGACTCGTCGCCGGTGGCCGGATCGACGCCGACAGCACTGGTCACGTCACCGCTGAGCCGCCAGGCCCTGGTCAGGAACCGGGTACTGGCTGCCGGTGAGACATCAGCCCAGTCGATGTCGTCCTCGGGCGGGCCGGCGAACACCATGGTCAGCCGCACAGCGTCGACGCCGTGGGCTGCCAGTTCGTCTGACAGGCGGACCAGGTTGCCGCGGGACTTGCTCATCGCCGAGCCGTCCATGACGACCATGCCCTGATTGAGCAGGCTGCTAAACGGTTCGGTGAAGTCCACCATGCCCATGTCGTGCAGCACTTTGGTGAAGAAGCGCGCGTAAAGCAGGTGCAGGATTGCGTGCGTCACACCGCCGACGTACTGGTCCACGGGCAGCCAGACCTTTGCCTGCACCGGGTCGAAGGGGGCGTCCGTGCGGTGCGGATCCAGATAGCGCAGGAAGTACCACGAGGAGTCCACGAACGTGTCCATCGTGTCCGTGTCCCGACGCGCGGGACCATGACACCGCGGACAGTCGACGTTCACCCAGTCCGCCGCACCCCCCAAGGGCGAGGTGCCCTTGGGTTGCAGGTCCAGACCTTCGGGATCCGGCAGCACGACGGGCAGCTCGGCCTCCGGCACCGGCACCTCACCGCAGTCGGGGCAATGAATGATCGGGATAGGAGTACCCCAGTAGCGCTGCCGGGAAATCAGCCAGTCCCGCAGCCGGTAGTTAAGGGCGGACTTGCCCTTACCCTCGGCCGCGAGTTCGGCGATGACCGCCTCGACGGCTTCGGCAGTGCCCAAGCCGTCCAAGGGTCCGGAGTTCACGTGCGGGCCGTCATCGGCAGTCGCCACGCCGGTCACCGCGGGGTCCTCGTCGGAGGCAACAACCACGCGGACCGGCAGCCCGAATGTCCGCGCGAAATCCAGGTCGCGCTGGTCGTGGGCAGGCACAGCCATGATGGCGCCCGTGCCGTAGTCGGACAGCACGTAGTCCGAAGCGTAGATGGGCAGCTTGTCACCGTTGACCGGATTGATCGCGTAGCGCTGCAGGAAGACGCCGGTCTTGGGCCGGTCGGCACTCATGCGGTCGATGTCGCTGACCATGCGGACCTGGTCCAGGTAGGCAGCGAACTCGGGTGAGTCGCCCGCCAGTTCAGCGGCTAGGTCGGAGTCGGCAGCCACCACGAAGAACGTCGCGCCGTACAGCGTGTCCGGGCGCGTGGTGTAGACGGTGACCGGCTCATCCCGGCCTTCGATCGCGAAGTCGACCTCGGCACCGGTCGAACGGCCGATCCAGTTGCGCTGCATGGTCAGCACCTTGTCCGGCCACGTGCCTTCCAGAGCAGCCATGTCATCCAGCAGCCGCTCGGCGTAGTCGGTGATCCGCAGGTACCACTGCGTCAACTTCTTCTTCGTGACGACTGCGTCGCAGCGCTCACAACGGCCCTGCACCACCTGCTCGTTGGCCAGCACCGTCTGGTCGTTCGGACACCAGTTCACTTGGCTGTCCTTGCGGTAGGCCAGCCCCCGCTCGAAGAACTTCAGGAACAGCCACTGGTTCCAGTGGTAGTACTCGGGGTCGCAGGTGTGCAGTACCCGGTCCCAGTCGAACGAGCACGCGTAGCGGCGCATCGACTCGCGCTGCTGGCGGATGTTGTCGTAGGTCCAGGTCATCGGATTCGCGCCGCGCTTGATCGCGGCGTTCTCGGCGGGCAGTCCGAACGCGTCCCAGCCGATCGGGTGCATGACGTTGAAGCCGCGCTGCACCCAGTACCGGGCGATCACGTCACCCAGAGCGTAGGCCTCGGCATGGCCCATGTGCAGGTCACCGCTGGGGTACGGAAACATGTCCAGGATGTACTTCTTGGGCCGCGAGTCGTCGGGGTCCCCGGAGCGGAAGGGCGCGAGTTCGTCCCAGACCGGCAGCCACCGGTTCTGGATCGTCTCGACGTCGTACTCGACCGGCTCCGACATGGGTTTCCTCTCGTGGGTGCGGTCTCTCTAGGGTAGCGAGACGTCCGCGCGAGGCTTTGTGAGCCAGCGACAACTCCGGAGGGTGTCGCGCAATCTCGACTGGTGGCCCCTAAAGGCTGAGACTGGCGCCCTCGCCACCAACAGGCGCGGACTGCTGCAAGCACCGACGTATTGGCCGCGGTGCGGTGGGGTTATGGTCATTTTCCCGCCGCTGCATGACCGCATCATGACCAGAACCCCGACAGCGCACGCTGGCCCATTACGCAACAGCCTCCTCCGTGGCGCTTCGCTCACAAAGCCCGCGCCACCATCTCCCCCACCGCGGCATGGGTGTCCCAGCCCCAGTGCATCCCGTCCGGGTTGTGCGTGCCGATCGTCAAACCGCGCCGGCACACCTCGGTCACGTCGACCACGGTGACGCCGTGGGCCGCAGCCCACGCATGGCAGGCCGTGACCGAGGCGTCGAAGAAGCGCTGACTGGGATACAACCGCGCGTGATGCGGGGGCGGTGTAATGACCGCGATCGGCAGTTTCGGGTAGAACGTGCGCACGGACTCCACGATGCGAGTCAGGTAATGGTCGGTGGCGGCCTGCGGAAGCTGCCTCCAAGGCCCTCCCAGAGTGCGCACCACGTGCGGGGAGCCGCTGAGATACACCCCGCGGGCGCGGCGGCGCAGCCAGCCCGGGCGGATGTACGACAAGCCTTGGCGTAGATAGGTGGGAATGGCGGCCGGCAGTGCGTCCATGCCCCCGACAGCGAGCACGAGTGCCTGCGCCTGGGGCAAGTACTCCCCCCACACCTTAGGATCGCGCGTCAGGGCCCACCAGGCGTCGCGAGCGGTCCACCCGATCTGGGCCACGACGTCCGCGTCGTCTGCCGCAATGTTGGGCCACAACCGCGGATCCGACGGCGGATGGGCCTGATCAGGGCCGTGGAACGTCAGTGAGTCGCCCAGGACGAGCAGTCTCACCCGATCTCGGCCAGCGCCTTGAGGTAGTCGGTGGTGTCGCGGGGTTCGCCCAGGCCAGTGACGACCGACCAGCGCAGAATGCCGTCGGCATCGATGATGAACGTGCCCCGGTTGGCAGCCCCGAGCGTATCGAGGAAGACGCCGTAGGCGCCGGCGACCGCACCGTGCGGCCAGAAGTCGCTGAGCAGCGGCATCTGCAGGTCTTCTGCCTTGGCAAACGCGGCCAGGGTTGCCCGGCTGTCGCACGAGACTCCGAGCACCAGCGCGTCATCGGCCTGGAAGTCCAGCGACCGGTCGCGCAGGTCGCACAACTCCCCGGTGCAGATGCCGGTGAATGCGAACGGGAAGAACTGGAGCACGACTTTGCTCCCACGCAGGGACGCGAGGCTGATGTTCTTACCGGTACTGGCAGGCAGATCGAATCCTGGTGCGGGCTGTCCAATGGCGGGGCTCATGATGGGCAGCGTAATGAAGGGGCTCCCTGAATCGTGCGGACGGGCCGGTTTCGGTGCTTCACTTGGGCCCGCAACGCGAATCAGCCACCGAAATCGCGCTCACTCCCGAGGCAGAACCGTCAACACGCGAGCGATATGGTCGCGGAACTCGCTCATGAAGTCCCGCAAGAAAGCGGTGGTCGATTCGTCGGACACGGATCCGTCCTGGCCGAACACCTCCGGGTCGAACCTGATGTATGCCTCGGGAGCCGTCATCTGCCGGGCGTTGCAGAACGCAAGCACGGCGCGCAGGCTTTGCTGGGCCACTGCCGTGCCGATCTGCCCGATCGAGGCCCCGATCATCGCGGCCGGAATGTGGTCGAATGAGTTCTGCCCCCACGGCCTCGACGCCCAGTCGATCGCATTCTTGAGCGCTCCCGGGATGGATCGGTTGTACTCCGGAGTCACGAACAGAATCGCGTCGGAGGCCGAGATCGCCTGCTTGAGCGCTTGGGCTTCCGGCGGGTAGTCGCTGTCGAAGTCGGGGCTGTACAACGGCAGGTTGCCGATGGGGATCTCCGTGAACTGCAGGTCGTCCGGCGCCAACTGGATGAGCGCTTGGGACAGAATGCGGTTGATCGACGTGGAGGACAAGCTTCCGACGAAGTAGCCGACGTCGTAGGTGGTCATGGGTGAACCTCTTTCATTGGTCCCCACCCCATGCCCCGTCAACGTCGCGACAGACGTTGAGAAAGCCCGGATAACCAATGCCGGGGTTGCGTGTTGAGTGGACGCAATGGAGCGCTGCGGGAACAGGCGACAGCGGGTCGAGAGGCTGGTTTCCGCGTGGAATCAAGACGCTCACGGGGACGCCGAGTCCGAGGGCGAGGCCGACGACCCGCTGATCAGCGCGTCGGCGGAACCAAAGAAACGACCTCCAACACAGCTCACGGACGAGGAAGTGGACGCTATGCGAACAGCCCGCGCGCAAGGCGTCAGCGTGATCGTGCTGGCGCGCCAGTTCGGCGTCCATCGCGGCACGGTGTGGGCGAAGACGCGCGATCGGTGAGCAAGACTAACTGCCATCGGTCTCTTGCAGGGGAGTCGTGGCATCTCCCTCCGAATTGGCGCGCAGGATCGCCTCAACTCGTCGTTCAAGGTCGATCTCGCCCCTTTCACCCATGCGGTTCATCAGGGATCGTGCGTCGGCTTGGAGCTGGGGGTCGGACGTCTTGAGAGCTGCCGCGATCACCGGTGCTAGTGAGTGTGTACGTAGGTCGTAGTTGTCCCGGTCCGGCGTCTCGGCGGGGGCAAGGAGCATGGTCAGCGCGTCAAGGGCGACCCGTGGAAGCTCGTCGGCGGCGGCAGCTAGTTGCTCGCCGATCATCCCCTTCGTTTCCAGCTCGCCATCCAGCTCCAGCGCCTCTACCAGCCTGGGGAGCCACCACGAGGCCGGGAACTTCTCACTCCGGATAAACCAATAGAAGTCTTTGAGTTCAGCCTTGTCCTCCGGGCGAGCCTTCACATGACGGACCCGCTCGTCCCAGAGGTCAGTAAGTCGGTCACGGATGACGTCATCGACTACCTCGGCGTGCATGAACGACCACGCCGTATGCCCGATCGCATCACCGCGAGTATCGGCGTCGACGCGTGTGTAGAACTCGGCGCGCAGCGGGTCATCCTCGCCGATGTCCCCTCGAATGATCGCCTCGATCACCCACTGGCCGATTCGTTGCTGCGGAGAGACATCGTTGCCCCACCCGATCGCGATCTGCTCGGTGCTGTCGAGCGCGGCGATCATCGGATCCGACAGGAGCCGATAGAGATCTCGGTGGTAGTAGTGCATGGCAATCGCCGTTGTGAGCGCGACCTGCTGGTTCTGGTCGATCGCTGATCTAGTGCCGAAGTACGTGGCCAGGTTCTCTTCAAGCCAGTCGCGGGCATGGTTGAACAGCCGTCCGAGCCCCTCGCCGAGAACTGCTCGGGACCCTCCTCGAGGGTCGTCCAGAGCGAGATGCTCGCGCAGCGCTTCGAGTGCCCTGGCATGCCACTCGTGGCCTTCCCCGATGCTCACAAGGTAGATGAGGCCACGGAGCAAGATAGGCCACTTCCAGTTCAGGGAGACCGTGAGCGCATCCCACCCGGAGGCCTCCTCGCCAACTGTCGATACGTACTCCATCCAGGCGCTCGTGCCTGTTGTGGCTGCCAAGAGGAGTCCCGCAACGCGACTCACGTTGTCGTCGGTAAGCCCCCTTGCCGGACTCTTCGCGGCCAATTGCACGAGAAGGCGAATGCATACCTTCTTGGCCTCCGTGTAGCCGGGATCGTCATCGAAGCGTCCACCCTCAACAGGGAAATCGGACTCATCTGAATGGTCGAGGATGTCCCCAATCAGAGCTAGAGCTTGCTCCCAAGGAAGGTCAAGCTCGGTCTTGAGTGCTCCCTCCCAGCCGCTGAGGATGGCCCGCAGGTAGGTCGGGCGCAATCGCTGGACGAGGTCTCGCTGTCCAGCCAATGCTTGCGGGTTGCCGCTGAGGACTGCCTCAAGCACTCTCGCCTGTCCCTCGTGCGAAGGCTTGGGTCCCCAGCCGTCCCCCGCGTCATGCCACCCTTCCAACTGGGCCTCGAGCTCCATCGGCGCCAGAGCTGACATCTCCTCCTGAGAGATTGGGCTGTTTGGGCCGGTCCAGCCGGAGGTCTGGAATGTGGGACGCATGGGGTCATCGACGATGCCATCCTCAGCGTCTAGCGCGTTCAGTTGCTCTCGGAGCACGTCTGGGAGGAGGTCACGCCCAACACCGGCCAACACGCGGTGCCGCCACTTCTTGTCCCATTGGGTGATCTGGTTCTGAATCTCTTCGTCTGACTCACCCTGTCTCCTCAGGTTGCGCGTGATTCGCGCTGCTGCCTGCTCGGTGATGTGTCCTGATGCAAGCACACCTTCCAGCGGCTCGAGTTCAGCACGAGACACGGTGCCTAGCGTACGGATTAGCCTGATGAAGTCCGAGACTGCGAGTTGGTCGCGGGACTTCGCATCCAGCATGAGTTCGCGCGCGACCGAGACTAGGTCGGAGTTCACAGTCTCGTCGGGCGTCTGGCGCTCAAGAACCTCCGCGACCGCATAGAGCGAGATGCGGCGGACGATAAGGATGGGATTCCGATTGAGGTCCACCCACGCCGCCACCGGGTTCCTCTCCAACTGGTCAATCGCTGCGTCGCGCACAGCGTCGATCAGCGCATCCTGAACCTCGTGGTAGTTGTTCCGCCTGCTTGCGATCTCAGATCGCCCAAAGCCGCTGTGGTCGAACTCCTCTCCGACGCTGCTTTCGTACTCCTCGTAGAGAGTGAGCCAAGGAAGGATGGTCTTCAACGCATTCTCGCCGAGAGCACGGGTCACCTTCGGCAGTTCGCGTGAGTACCAATGTGCCTTCAACTCGGTCACGGGGTCGCCATTGGCACCCTTGTCCTCACTTGGTCGGAAGAGCTTGTTGGCAAACGAAACGCCGAACTTGGTCTCGCCGCCATCCAGCAGGTTGACGGTGAATGACACGAGATCCCGTGGGTCAGTGCGCCACCCATAGCCGGTGTCCTCCCAGCCATCTATGACCGGCTTCAGTCTGGCTGCGATCGCTGAGGGCATGCGCGAGCCGGCAGAGAATAGGATTCGGCGGACCCAGGAGTTGGTGCTGCCTGCAATGCCTACGAGAACGTCAGCGACCTCGTCTGGAACGTGCTCCGCCATCGCATCCAGGTAGCTTGCCTCGGGCCAGTACTGCTCACGAACGATGCCGTCGCTTCCAACCTCCGGTTCGGGTGGGCTGCTGAAAGCCCCCGCATCAGCGAGCGGCTTAACCCAGAGTGGATTCTTGAGCCCCTCGTAGAATGCTCGACGCAACTGGAAGGACGTCAACCGTCGCAGCGCTGCCCGAACCTGCCCTTCGGTCGGAACCTGGTATTCAGCCATCTTGTTCGCCTCCGTCGCTGAGCTGGTTGGCCTGGGCGAGCAGGTCGTCAATCGCGTGCAGGCTGTCGAAGAACTCAGCTCTGATGCCGTCCATGAGCGCCTCGGCAAGTTCGATCCGCTGCCTCAGGTCGTCGTCGGATGGAATCAGCTGAACGTCACTCTGCGCGTCGTGGAGGTGCGCCCATTTCACGAAGAAGTCGATGAGGTCCTTCCACTCGCGGACTGCGGGATGCTTGGTGTTCCCATCGTCAGTTAGCAGCGCGGCAGCGTTCGCACCTACTCGCCCGTCCTCAGCGACGGCAGCTTTGAGCAGGTCATCGAGGAGAACTGCCAGCGCCTGAGGGACCGGGACGTTCTCGACCTCTTGGCGGAGGTCGAGGTTGGGGAAGCGTGCGGCGATCGCAGGAAGTCTGCGCACATGGGTCGAGCTCCGTGGGCCGCCACCGCCTGTCCCCGCGATCCCGAGTGCGCCCGGAAGACGATTCATCATTTCTCGCATTGAGTGGCAGATGTGCGAGACACGCGTCCGCTCATCACCGGGCTTCGCGGCAGTCGCCAGCAGGTCGCGAGCGGTCCTGTACATGCTCGCCAGGTCTGGACGCTTCTCCGCCAGCCAGCTGGCAAGCTGCGTTTGGCGATCGTCGGGGGTCAACCCTGATTCGCTCATTTATCAGGGCCCGTCCCCAACTCGGCGGCCACTCTCGCCGCAAACTCGGGGTCGCTGTGGATGCGGGCGACGACATCGTCGGCGACCTTGTTCACGTCGATGGGACCGTCGTACTCGATCTGCACACGGTCGCTCGGGTAGCTGAAGTCGATCCGCGGTGAGTATGCGCTCTCGCCGTTGTCGCCGTAGGCAGTGAGGACGTGATCGAAGACGAGCTGGACTTTGGTATGGAAGATGTCGACGGTGTACGGCACTTCCGGCAGGCTTTGGTCAAGGACGCGGCGGATGGTGCTGTTGACTTCGTTCGTGGTGGCGACTTTGCGCCGCCAGTCCTGCACGATCTTCTCGTGCAGGTGTTCCAGCAGTTGCTTCGCGCTGGCCTTGACGGTCTCGCGTTCCTCTGCGGTCAGGACCGGGTCGGGTTGGGTGAGCAGGTCGAAGATCGCGAGTTCTTCCTCGGTCATGCCCTCTCGAACGGCGCGTTCCTCCTCGGCGGTCAGGGTCTGGGACAGTTCGATGAGACGGCGCAGGTACTCGTCGATGTTCACGCTGCCCGCGTTGTAGTCCTCAATGAGCTGTTCAATGCGTTCGACGAGCTCGTAGCGCGTGGGGTTTCGTAGGGCGGCGCCGATGGCCTGCTGGCGGAGCAGCTGCGCGAGCCGATCTGTCTCGGCGCGCCGCCGGCCTGCGAACTTGGCGGCGAGGCCGTCGAAGTCAATGAGAGACAAATCGATCAGCGGGTCGGGATTCGTGCCTTCGGCTGCTGCCCGGATGACATACTCTTCCGCGCCGACCGAGCGGTCGAGCAGAGCGTCAACCGCATCGGCCACTGCCGAGATGTCGGCCTCCGGTGGGCGTGTGACATCAACGATGCGCTCGTGGAGCACGCGGATCGCGGCGACGGTGCGCTGCTGGGCCGCGGCCTTCGGGTTCGGCAGGAGCGCTTTGAAGAGCTTGCGCACTTGCCGCGCCTTGCCGGTGAAGTCGTTACGGGTCTCCTCATCGATCAGCAGAGCCTCGACCGCGGCGTCACGCTTGGCGATGTGGTCGAAACCTTCCGCGTCGCGCATCGCCACGAGATCAACGCCGACGTTCGCGCAGAACGAGATCAGCTCGGCCACCGCAGCGTCCAGCTCACCGGCGAGAGCGTCGATGATCTCGATGGGCGACTCGCCCGCACTCGCTGCACCATAGACGGCAAGTGCCTTCTCCAGGTTTCGGAAGACGCCGACGTAGTCGACGATCAGCCCGTTGTCCTTATCGGGGAACACGCGGTTGGCGCGGGCGATGGTCTGCATCAGGGTGTGGTTCTTCATCGGCCGGTCGAGGTAGACCGTCGACACGCTCGGCGCATCGAATCCAGTCATCCACATGGCGCAGACGAAGACGAGCCGCAGGGGGTCGGCGGCGTCCTTGAACTTCTCGGCGAGGTCTTCGCGGTTCATCCGCTCGCGATGGGGACGGATGTCGAGGCCCAGGTCGTCGAGTGTCTTCAGCTCGTTCTGGCCCTGCGACACCACGACCGCCATGTCGGTGGTCTCCATCAACTCGATGCGCGAAGCGAGCCAGGGGCGCTCCAGTTCCGGCAGCGCATCGTGCTCAGCACGCAGCTCGGCCAGGTGCTCCGCCCACGCCTCCTGCACCAGGTCATACATGCGCACGGCGGCAGCTTTGTCGAGGCCGACGTACATCGCCTTGCCCGAGAACCCTCGCCCGACGAAATGCCGCACCAGATCGGAGGCGATGGTCTTCAGCCGCTCCGGGCGGGTCAGCAGGGTGTACTGCGTGCCGAACTCGCGCGCCAACGCACCCTCGGCGTCTTCATCCAACTCGGCCACTTCGAGGAGCGCGTCGAGTTCGTCGGAGAAGTTCTCGTTGACCAGTTGCAGTTCGGGGATGCGGTTCTCGTAGTAGAGCGGCACGGTCGCGCCGTCTTCGATGGCGTCGCGGAAGTTGTAGATGCTGACGTACTCGCCGAACTGCTCGCGGGTCGCCTGCTCCTCGCCCGCGATCAGTGGCGTGCCGGTAAAGCCCATCATCGATGCGTTCGGCAGCGCACGGCGCATGTTCAGGGCGAGGGTGTCGTACTGGCTGCGGTGCGCCTCGTCGGTGATGACAATGATGTCCGAGCGTTCCGAGAGCACCGGCATCTCCCGCTCGCCCGCCGCCTTGGACGGCTGGAACTTCTGGATCAGCGTGAACACATAGCGGTGATCGGCGGCGAGCAGTTCGCGAAGATGAGCGATGGATGCCGCGTGAACGCGTGCCTCGGGCGGAACCGCCCCGGCATCGGCGAACTCGCCGTGGAGCTGGGTATCGAGTTCGGTACGGTCGGTGACCATCACGAACGTCCACTTGCCTGCGATCTGGTGCAGCACCTTCTGGGTGAACCACAGCATCGACAGGCTCTTGCCCGAACCCTGGGTATGCCAGAAGACCCCGAGCCGCTTGTCTTGCTCAGCATGAGCCCGACGCAGATTCTCGATGGCAGCGTTCACGCCGAGGTACTGGTGCGAGCGGGCAACGTTCTTGACCAGGCCGCCGGGGCGCTCCAGATAGGCGACGAAGTTCTCGAACAGGTCGAGCAGGATCGCCGGGTCACACGTGCCCCGCAGCGCGGTCTCCAGTGCGATCGCGCCACGAGTGCCTGCCGCGTCGATGACCTTCCAGTCGCCGAAGAACTCCCAGGGCGCGTACGTGGCCCCGACTTTCGCCTCGCTGCCGTTGGAGAGCAGGATGAAGCAGTTCGGGAGGAAGAGCTGCGGGATGGTGTCGCGGTAGTCGGTCAGGTTGTCGTCATACGCCGACTTCAGCGCGACACCCGGCTCCTTGAACTCCATCAGCACGAGCGGCACCCCGTTGACGAACAGGGCGACGTCGAGGCGGCGGGAGTGAAGGTGGCCCTTGACCCACATCTGCTGCACGGCCAGCAGGTCGTTGTTGGCGGGGTTCTTCAGGTCGAGGTAGCGCAGCGTCTCGATGCGCTTCTCACCGCGGTCGTCTGTCCACTCGGCGCGGTAGCCGTCACGCAGCAGGTCGTAGACCTCACGGTTCGCACGCACCCGATCCATCACCGAACGATCCTTGGTGAGCACCTCGATGGCTTCGTTGACCGAGGCGTCGGGAACATCAGGATCGTTGAGCTTGCGCATCGCGAACCGGAGGCGATGGGTCAGCACCACGTCGTGCTGGGAGTCACGACCGAGAGTTCCCTGCGGCCCCAGGGTCTCTTGGAAGGCGTCGATCTGCGTCCAACCGAGCTGCCCCAGCAATTCCATGCTGGGCTTCTCGACGTAAGCGAACTCCGGTCCCGACGGTGTCATGACCCGACTCCCTCCTGCACAAGGGCGTCCAGGTCGAGCGCCGACACGTCGATCTGGCCCGTGACCAACTTAGGCAGCAGCAAATCACGCAGCTCCACCAGACTCCGAGCCTGCACACTGAGAGCACTCACCTCGGCAATCATGGGTTCGGCCAGCCCTTCGAACTGCTGCACGAGCCGGGTGGGAGGCACGGCGAGGAGATACGAGTCGAAGCACTCGTTGCGAACCCGTTGACGCCCACTCGCTCCACTCATACTCGCAATCGCATTGCCCCTGAAGTCTTCGGACCTCGCGAGGCAGTACGTGAAGGCCGATCCCACCTTGCGACCCCTGAGTACGATGAACTCAGTTGAGCCAAGACCTATCTCGCCCTCATCAAGGCACTGGACAAGGCCTGTCTTTCCGTTCTCAAGCGATGGGGTAATCCGGGGGAACAATGTGTCGCCATTCTCGAACTTCGCGCCCGAGCCGCCAGCGCGGGCCTCACTTGGGAAGCAGACCATGTCGCGCTCGCTAAGATCACCCATCCCCAAAAACGGATGCGCGACGCTGCGGTCGACCTTGATCTTCGGATTGACATCCAGAGCACTCGAAGCAGCTCCGACCTCCCAGTCCTCGGGGATTGGGCCGAGGGTGGAATCGACGAGGGGCACGTCTTCGTGGCCGGGGTAGCGGAACTTCACGAACCACTCGCGGTAGATGGCCCGCGCCACCTCCTCCAACACCGCCACCCGCCGCCGATTGTTCTCAATCAGGTCATCGAATGCTTCGAGGACAGTGATCAAAGAATCTTGGACTGCCAGCGGCGGGATCGGCACAGGCATCCGTTCAACGATCCCGGCATTGAGGTTGGGCATAGTCGCCCCAACCGCGTGCCCTTCGAGGTAGTCAGATGCAAGCCTTGTATGGAAGAAGAAGCGAAGGTAGGCGGGCCGCACGGTCTCCGATTTCCCAGGGTGAACTCGCATCGAGCCGGTCCCGCAGAAGACAGGAAGGTCATCAGCGAAGACCCATGCGGTGCGGCCGACGTCGCCCCGACGTGATAGAACAACGTCGTTCGCAGAGAGGAGATGCTGTCTGAGGCGAGAGGCTGTCGAGTCATCGATCCGCGCGATCGTGGTTGTGTCTATCCGCCCCCGAGCCATATCCTTCGGCATCACCACGGGGATGCCACCCGGGTCATCCGTGTAGTCGCTCCGGTGCAGTTGAGAGCCGAACGGGCCTGTCCGGATGAAGCCGCCACTGTCACGGCAAATCTCGCCCAGGGTCGTCGTCGGCCATGTGCTCATGCGTCGAGGATCCCTTGGACCGAGGCATCCACCTTCGCGCGCAGCGCGTCAGCGTCGTCACTCAGCCGAGTGAACTCCTCGTATAGCCCTTCGAGCTTGGTTGCGAAGTCCTCATCGTCCTCATCGGCGGCTGCCGAGCCTGTGTATCGCCCGGGGTTGAGACTCCAGCCCTGCGCTTCGATCTCAGCGCGCAACGCAACCTTGCACAACCCCGCGACATCCACGTACCGCCCGTCGGGGAAGTTCGCGCCCAGCAGCGCCCCGCTGCCCCCGACGGTCTCGACATCCTCGCCCCGGTAGAGGCGGACGATGTTGGCGAGGAACTCGATCTGCTCGGGTGTGAAGTCGCGGTGCGCGCGGTCGATCTGGTTGTAGATGTGCCGGGCGTCGATGAACAGCACCGTATCCTCGCGCGGGGTGCCGAGCTTGGCCTTATCGAGGAACCACAGCGTCACCGGCAGCGTGACGGTGTAGAAGAAGTTGGAGCCGATGGCGATCATCACGTCGACCGCGCCAGACTCGATGAGTTGCTTGCGCAGTTCCTTTTCGGAGTGCCCGGCGTCGCCCGCGCTGTTCGCCATGACGAACCCGGCGCGACCCGTCGGTGCGAGGGCCGCGTAGAACTGCTGAATCCACAGGTAGTTGCCGTTGTCAGCCTTGGGCAAGCCGAACGGGAAGCGGCGGTCGCCCGCGAGCTGATCCTTCTTGATCTTATCGACGTTGAAAGGAGGGTTGGCCATCACGTAGTCGAACGCGCCAACCGCGCGGTGGGGGTCTTCGTAGTAGCTGTTGGCCTGGCGGATGTCACCGGAGAGTCCGTGGAGGGCGAGGTTCATCTTGGCCAGCGGCACGGTGTCTTCGGTCTTCTCGGTTCCGAAGACCGAGAGCTTGCGGGTGGGGTTGTCGTGGTGGCGTTCGACGAACTTCGCGCACTGCACGAACATGCCGCCTGAGCCGCAGGCCGGGTCGAAGACGCGGCCTTGGAATGGTTCCAGAATCTCGACGATCAGCCGGACGATCGAGTACGGGGTGAAGTACTCGCCGCCGCCCTTGCCTTCCTGGGCGGCGAAGTTGGAGAGGAAGTCTTCGTAGATGAACCCGAACGCATCGCCTTCGAGCTGCGTCGGCAACGGCGCGAAGAGCCGCAGCAGTTCGATCAGCGTCGGGCGTTCCAGCTTCTGGTAGCCGCGCGGCAGGATGTCCTTCAGCTCGGGGTTGGTCGCCTCGATGGCCTTGATCGCATCATCCACGGCCTTCCCGACGTCATCGCCCTCGGGCAGCCCGACCAGGTACGACAGCCGCGATTCGTCAGGCACGTACAGCACCGACTTCGCCTTGTAGTCGGCGACCGTGGCAGGGTTGCGCGCGGAAGCCCGCGACTCGACCTCAGCCCTGATCCCTTCGAAGCGATTCTCGGCGTAGGCGAGGAACACCAGCCCCAGCACCGGGTCGCGGTACTGCACCGGCGTCAACTTCGAGTTCGCGCGCAACTCGTCGGCCGCGGCCCACAGCGTGGCGCGCACCTTGGCGAGGTCAGTCGTTCTCACTACTGGTTCCGTTCTTTCAGCGCGTGGCGCATCGCGCGGCGAATCATGCTGTGCGACTGCGGGTTCTTCAGCAGCTCTTGATAGGTCGAGCCGTCCCTGTCGGCGCGAAGCCAGTTCAGGCACGTCTGCGTCTCGCCCCTCAGATCACCGCCGATCGTTTCGTCGCACCATTCCTCGATCAGGTCCGCCTCTTCGTAGAAGGCGACGGTCTGCTCGTGGAACGTGTGGGTGGGCACCACGACTCGGGAGCTGTAGTGCACCCATCGCTGCAGTAGGAGGTTCACGCCGAACGGCGACAACGAGGCGATCCGCGCGGTCAGCAGGTCAGGTGTCACTGTGTAGAGGTTGTCGAAGTTCGCCGCCTGATGTTGGCTCTGGCTCGCAACCTCGGGGCGGAGGTCGGGCAGCGGCATCAGGTTGAAGTTGCCTCCCACCCAGCCGCGCTCGTCGAGTTCCTTGCGACTCGCCACCTCGGCAACGAGTACTTGCCAGGCTAGGTCGACGCCGTTCGTGCGCATCGAACACGGGTGTTGGAGGACCACGACGGAGCGCGCTTTCGTCTTGCCAGTCGATCCGGGTAATTGCACTCCGGTGAACGCATCACCGGTGAAGATGGGGCGGGTCGCCGAGACCTCGTCGCCGCGCGCACGGTAGAGGGCATCCCAGTCCGGGACACCCTCTACGTACGGGGATTCGAGGTCGTGGCTCAAGATCAGCCCTTCATGCGAATCGAGCGGTTGCCGTCGCCCGCCTCGAAGACCTCGAAGTCGGATCGGTACCGTTCGCGCCAGTCGGGGTCGAACTCCGACAGCAGCGCTTCGGGGTCTACGTGACCGCTCGCGAACTCGAACACGAGGTCCGCACGATTGGCGGCGTAGAGCACGATCGGTGTGACAGGAGCAGACGAGGAGAGCGGCATCTCGAACCACGAGGCGATCTCGTCGACCATGTAGTGGTTCGTGATCAGGTCGCAGGCCGCAAGGAGGCTTGCAATCCGAATGCGGCTGTCACCCGAGGCCTTCTCTCCCTTTCGCCACTTCTGCACAGCGGGCACGCTCACGCCGACCATCCGTGCGATGTCGCGCCAGGCGAACCCGAGCTCAGCCAACTCCGTGAGCATCGACGTCACGCTGGCCCGGCCGCGCTCAGCTGCCGCCGTGCGCCACTCGTCCTCGTGGGTGCGCTTGTGAAGATCGTCTACGTCGTCGTGGAGCGCACGGGCCACGCTCCGAATTCCGCCAACTTCCGTCGTCAAGCGGGGAGGTGTAAGTCTCGTCTCGGTCAGGTTTCGAGTGAACGTGGAGTCACCCGCGGTAGCGCGCGATCCCAGCGCCGACTCAACAGCTGCATTCCGCACCAAGGTGTCAGCCATTTCGCAACACTTCCTCTCGTAGTCGATCCGTGATCACACTCTCAAAGACCCCATGCACTGGCTCATGAAGTGCGTCTGCCTGACGCAGGATGAGCTCTTCGTCGAACTCGGGCACCTCGTCGGCTGCTTGCCAAAAACTGTCAATGTCCAGCTTGAACAGTGGCCCCGGCGGAGGCAACGGACGGCGCAGGTCGGGCGTCGATTGCACGGCGTAGTCGCTCTGCGCGCCATACCTCAGCACTAGCGCATGATCGCTGCCGCCGGAGAAGACGAAGACGCCTTCGTTCACAACCGGCGCAAGCCCCAGTTCCACACCGACGTGCGCAGGACCGAGTAGCGAAGCATCCACCCACTGATCCCAGTCTGGCGCGCTGTCACCGTTCTCAGCGGGAACCCTGATCTCGTCGATGTACCGGAGCCCGATCCGCTCGACTCCGACTGGGGCTGCAACGGCCAGGCGGGTCTGGAGCGCGACGTCGAACAACTCACGCATCCTGTCGTAGCTGCCGTAGTCGGTGGTCTCGATCACGAGGCTGTCTGGCCGGATGGACAGTGCCGTTCGTTTGTCGCGGCTCGTCCACCTCGGGAAGCTGCTGACGACCTGCTGCTGTGTGGGCGGACCGTCCGGCCCTGCCTGCACGGTGACGGAGACCTCGTTCATCTCACTCGGCAGAGGTAGCAGCTGCTTGATCCGCGCGGACACCTCCGCGACCTGCTTGCGGTCAAGTGGTTCGCACAGCGGGTGCCGCACCTCGATCGCCATCAGGACGATAGGTGCGCTCGGGTAAATCTCTCGCTCCCTCACACCACCATCCTACCAAGGCTGAAACCGTAACGACAACCAAATATGTACTTCGGCGATGTCGTGGCGCTACTCCGTCGACGGCTCTGCACGGTCACGCCGGGTCATCAGCTGCATATTGCGCCTGTGCTTGTTCGTCGGCGTCGACTCGGGCGGAGGAGGGCGGCGCTCGTCGGCAGCTGCACGCTTCACGAGTGCTTCGTAGAGAACCTCGACGTTGTTGTAAAGGTCCCAGAACCTTGGTAGGGCTGGGCTCAGCGCTTCGTAGTTCTCATCGGCGACCTTATCGATGAGCACCCACATGGCCTGGACGAGCGCATCGCTGTCGTAGAGCACGGCATCGATGCAGTCGCTTCTCGGGTGCGGCACCTCGATGCGACGCTCTCGTACCTCGGTGACGAGCTTCTCCACGACCTGCACCTTCACGGCGCCATCGCGGTGGGCGCGACGATCCTCATAGGCCGCCTTCCGGCAGGCGGGCGAGCAGTACAGGCGCGGCCTGCCCGTAGGCTTCACTTCCTTGAGCTTGGTTCCGCAGCGTGAGCAAGTGGTTGGCAGCTCAACTCGGCGCTCAACGCGGACCGTTCGGTCGCGACGACGCTGCTCCGCCTGCTCGCGCTCGCGGCGTCGCAGTGCCTGGTTGGCGTTGATCTCGCTGAGCAGCACGATCACGCGCTTCCGCTCCGCCCCTACCTTCGGGTCAGGCTCGTCGCGATCCACCGCGGCGAGCTTTGCCAGCACGCGCTTGTTAAGCGTTGGGAGAGCCACGGTAGCTTCCAGCAACTCGCCATCGTCGCCCGATTCGAGGGCAGCAACCCAGCGGGAGTAACGACCGTTAAAGTCGGTCGCTGCGGGGTCGTAGCGTTTGGTGGCCATGTTCAACGGTACGCCGGTTTCGTCACCGACGTAAGTGGCGAATCCTCGACCTGCAAGATGCGTGTGGACTCAAGGTGGAGACGGGGTGCACGGGTGAGAATGTGCATCGCACAGGACGCAGTGCACCTGTCTGGCATGCGAAGCGACGAGAGGAATCTGCGGCTGCGGGTGACGCGGCGCGAAGAGCCCGACCTCGACAAGCTGATCGAGTGGGTACTCAGCATCGCCGAAGCCCGGCACCGCGCCTGGGTGAGCGGCGAGCCCGACCCCTACGGGCTCCCGCCGCCTGACGACGACTTCCCGCCCGCGCCCCGCTGATCCCTTCGTTTAGTCAGGGGTGCGCGAGAGGATCGAACCAGAAGTACCCGGCAAGGAGGCCCAGCATGAGCACCGTGACACTCGACACCGCGACCGCCGAAGCGGCGGCCAGCGCGCCCATCCTCCAAGCGGTCTCATACCTGCGGGTGTCCACGCGCGAGCAGGCCGAGCGCGGCGGCACCGAGGAAGGGTTCTCGATCCCCGCACAACGCGAGGCCAACGCGCGCAAGGCCGACGACCTGGGCGCACGGATCGTGCGCGAGTTCGTGGACGCTGGCGAGTCGGCACGCTCGGCGGATCGTGACGGCCTACAGGACATGCTGACGTTCATCGCCGCAACCCGTGTGCGGTTCTGCATCGTCCACAAGCTCGACCGCCTCGCCCGCAACCGCGCCGACGACGTGAAGATTCACGAAGCCCTCATCAGTGCCGGGGTCACCCTCGTCTCGGCTACCGAGTCCATCGACCAGACACCCTCCGGGATGCTCGTCCACGGCATCATGTCGAGCATTGCCGAGTTTTACAGCCGCAACCTCGCCACCGAGGTCACCAAGGGACTGACGCAGAAGGTCGCCCAGGGCGGCACCCCAGGGCGCGCGCCCATCGGCTACCTCAACGTGCGCCGCACCGACGACCAAGGCCGCGAGATACGCACGGTCGAGGTTGATCCCGAACGTGCGCCTCTGATCGCGTGGGCGTTCGAGCAATACGCAGGCGGCGAGACCTCCGTGACTGCGCTGCTGCGTGACCTCACTGCACGTGGCCTGGTGTCCGTGCCGTCGCCGAAGCGTCCATCCAGGCCGCTGGGGAAGAACGCCCTCTACCGCGTGCTGACGAACCCGTACTACGCGGGCGTGATCCGCTACAAGGGCGCACTGCATCCCGGCGCGCACGAGCCCATCGTGGAGCCCGCGCTCTTCGACCAGGTGCAATCGCTGCTGAAGGCGCGCAACGCCCACGCAACCCGACATGTCCAACACGCCCACCACCTCAAAGGACTGCTGCACTGCGGAACCTGCGGGTCGCGAATGCTGCTCGACTTCGCCACCAACCCGCGCAGCACCACCTACGCCTACTTCGTCTGCTCCGGTAGAGCCGCGAAGAAGACCGCCTGCACTCGACGGGCGGTGCCCGTTCAGGTCGCGGAGCGCCTGGTCGCGGACTCCTACGCGAGCATCACGATCAGCGAAGACGACTACCGCCACCTCGCCGCCGAAGTCGACGCCGCTTTTGACGAGCGCGGAGCGGGACGCGATCAGGAGTTCGCCGACCTCACTACGAACCGGGCGCGGCTCGAAGCAGAGAGCGACAAGGTGCTCGCTGCACACTTCGCCGACGCCATCGACCTTCCCACGCTCAAACGGCATCAGGACCGCATCCGTGCTGGGCTCGCCGACATCGAGCACCGCCTGCGGGAACATGACGAGCAACACGTCGGCGGTCGAGCGTTCCTCCACGACAGCCTGCGGCTCCTCACCGACGCGCACCACGCCTACAAGTGCTCCGACGACGGGAGCAAGAGACTGGCGAACCAGGCGTTCTACACGCGCTTGGAGATCACCGACGACGAGCAGCTACGCCCGCGACTCGCCGAGCCATTCGCGACCATCGTTCGAGAGACGACCGGAAGCAAGGAAGCCAAACGGGAACACTCCACATCTTCCGATGTCGCGTGTTCCCGTAAGGCACTTTGGGTGGAGCTAAGGGGACTCGAACCCCTGACCCCCTGCCTGCCAGGCAGGTGCTCTACCAGCTGAGCTATAGCCCCGAGATGCTCCCCAAACTGTA
>WBZP01001468.1_pt2 | contig 26851 bp, 23 predicted proteins | sample 5204301 | NCBI WGS metagenome assembly WBZP01 (sample SAMN12412401, study PRJNA552823) | activated sludge metagenome | isolation source: activated sludge from nitrification reactor of wastewater treatment plant... | place: USA: Pennsylvania | collected 2017 | reverse complement strand
GTCGTTGGCGTCGTGCATCAACGCCGCCGCCCCGGTCAACCAGGACGCTCTGGGCGCGGCGGTGCGCTACGCCGCGGTGGACAAGGACATCGTGATCGTGGCCGCCGCCGGCAATCAGGGCGGCGGTGACCAGGGACAGGACTGCGGACAGAACCCCGCCTTCAATGCGCTGGACCCCAACGATCCCCGGGACTGGGCTGGGGTGCGCACGATCGTGACTCCGGCGTGGTTCTCCGACTACGTGCTCACCGTCGGCGCGGTGACCCCCGAGGGGCTGCCGCTGCCGGATTCGATCAACGGCCCGTGGGTGTCGGTGGCCGCCCCTGGCTGGCGGATCATGGGCCTGTCGAACACCAACGGCGCCGCGGTCAACGCCCGACCCGATGAACCCGGCTTGGGTGCCGGTTTCTGGGGGACCAGCTTCTCGGCCGCCTACGTCAGCGGCGTGGTCGCGCTGGTGCGGGCCAAATTCCCCGATCTCACCGCGGCCCAAGTCATGCGGCGCATCACCGAGACCGCCCACAATCCGGCCCGCGGGGTCGACAACCAGGTCGGCTACGGCGTGGTCGATCCGGTAGCGGCGCTGACCTTCGATGTGCCGCTGGGCGATCCGAAACCAGTCGAGCGGCTCAGCACCGACCTGTATGTACCTCCGCCCCCGCCGGGACCGGATCATCGCCCGCGCAACAGCGCCCTGCTCGCCGGCGCCGCGGTCCTGCTCGTCGCCGCGGTCGCCGTGGCGGTCGTCGGCATGCGACGGAGGCTGCGATGAAGGCCCGCACCGTGGGCGTGCGCGCCGGAACACCGGTGGTAGTCGCGCTCGAAGTCGTTGCCCTGGTGGCATTCATCGGTCTGCCGCCGGCGCGGTTTGGATGGTGGCCGGCGGCGGTGATCACCGCCGTGGCGCTGCTGCTGCTGGTACCCACTGTGCACCGCCGCAACGTGCCGGGCTGGCTGGCGGCCGTGCGGCGCTGGCGTCGTTCCCGGCGCGGGAAATACCCGGCGGCGGCTGCGGCCGTGGATGTGCCCCACGGCAACATCGTGTGCGGTGTGCGCGTCGAGGCCTACGAAGCCCTCACGATGATCGAGGTGACCGGAAAGCCCTACTCGCTGACGTTCCTGCGCGGCTCCACAGTGTCGCTGACCCGCAACCTGCTGCCGCTGGAGGTGCTGACCGAGCTGCTCGACCAGCCCGGCGGGATTCAGCTGGCGGCCATTGACGTCGTGCCCGCCGGACACCGCGTGCGCCGCGGCAACGAATACCCCCCGCTGTACAGCACTCTGCTGGCCGACCGGCCCGCGGCCGGGCAGCGCACCATGCAGTTCGTGGTGCGCCTCGACATCCGAAACTCGGTGCCCGGCTTGCAGTATCGGCAATCGGTCGGGGCTGCAGCCGCCGCCGCCACCGAGCGAATCATCAATGCCCTGTTAGAGCGCGACATCCGCGCCACCGCCCTGACCGCCGCCGAGCTCGACACCGCGCTCGACCGGTTGGGCGCGCGGCTGCAGCCGGCGCCGGCGCCCCCGGTCATCGAGGGCACCGACAGCCCGGCCGACCCGGTGCCCTTTCGCTCCACCAGCCCAGCGCAGCGCCGCAGCAAGGTCAGCAACGAGGTTGGCTGGCGCACCATTAAGGGCCACCCCGGGTTTCTCACGACGTACTACTTCTCGCCCGAGGACATCACCACCGCGTCACTGCATCAGATGTGGGCGCTGCGCAGCGACGAGGTGGTGTTGACGCTGAGCTTGTTCAAGCGCCGCTACGTGGAGGCCCCTGACGGCGATGGCCCGGTAATGATCGCGGCCACGGTGCGCACCAACGATCCGCAGCCCCCGCAGCAGCCACCGACGCTGTATCTCAACACGTTGCCCGGTGACCAGTTTTCCGCCGCACTGCGGCCGGCCCCGACGGCGCGTCCGGGCCACCTCGACATCCCCGCGCGCCCGCTGGGGGAGCCCAGCGCGTTGGAGATCCCGATCGGCTCGACGGGCATTCTGGTGGGAGCTGCACTGCGCGATGACCGCCGCGCAGACCCGCCGGTGCAGCGCGACGATCTGGTCATGTTGTCGCTGACCGACCCTCAGCAGGCCACCCGCATCGTCATGGACACCAGCGAGTATTACGTGCGCCAGCTGCTCATCCGCGCCGCCGCGGTGGGGGAGCGGATCGCCATCTATTCCAGCCAACCCAACCGGTGGGCGAGGTTGGCCCAACCCAATATCGCCGTGGTCGACCGCCGCCGGCCCGCAGAGTTCGTGCCCTCGATCATCGTCAACGACCGGCCCCTCATTGCGCCGCCCACCGGATTGTCGGCCACCGTGATCACCCTCGGGCGTGCCCAGCCTGGCGGGCAGCAACCCGACATCCACTTTCAGCAGATCTCGCGGGAATCGGTGCGGATCAGCACCGCCCGCGACACCGTCGAGGTCGCCATCGTGGCCTTCAACCAGGAACAGGCCTGGCTTGGCCTATGAGCGCTGCGCAGACACATTCTCCGGACTGGCCGGGTCGTCGCCTTCTGGACGCCCTGGGCGTCACTGATCTCGACACGTTCGACCCGCGCGCGGGGTGGCGACGCCACGCCGACGATGACGTGCTGACGATCCCGATCGGTGCGCCAGTGGACGCGCCCGACTCGACGGTGTCGATTGAGCTCGGCGATCACGCCAACGTCGCGCTCTGCGTGGGCATCACGGGGAAAACCACAGCGCTGCAGTCGCTTGCGCTGAGCGTGTGCACCTTGTACCCGCCGACCCGCGTGCAGCTCGCGATCGCCGACACACAGAACGGCATCACCAGCGCAAACGCCACTACCGGCCCTCCTCCTCACGTTGTCGCCCACTGCGCGGGCTACCGGCGCGCAGCCGACCCTCCGGCGAACTGGGACACCTGGTGCGCCCAGGTCGAGGCCGCGCTGAATGAGCGCATAGGGCAGTCCCAGCCCGAACTGCTCGTCGTCGTCGATGCCGTCGACGAGCTGCTGGGGTCGCACCCACAAGTGGCGGGCACGCTGCAGCGCATCGCCGACGAAGGCCGCGACAAGCGTGTCCGGCTCCTCATGTCGAGCACTGAGCAGACCTCGACGTTCGCGGTTGGCGCCCGGGTGGGTCGGCCCGTTGAGGCAACCAGCGACGTCGTGATTGCGCTGAGGACCGCGACAGCACAAACGTCCATGGATGCCCTCGGTGGACCCCAGGCGTGGCAGCTGCCGATGTCCCCTCCGGGCCTTGGCTATGTCCGACCACGTGACGGTGCGATCACCGGACCCGTACGGCTGTTCACCGCTGCCGATGTGGCGCCCGCGCTGTCGTCTCGACTCATGACGATCTGATGTGCGTTCGGCATTTTGTGCCTGTCGGGCACCTCGGTCGGCCGTAGCCTTATATCCATGCCCGATGAGCAGCTCGCCGCGCCGCTGTGTTTGGAGTCGTTTCGCCGCCGCAAAGTGGCGGCGCCGATCAATAGCGGGCACGCTGAGTTCACGATCGCTGATGTCGCCGCCGCGTGCGGTCTTCCACAACCTGTTGTGGCGCAACTAGTTCCGCGCACCTGGACCGATGCAGGCTGGATGTACACCGCCGACCAACTGCAGTTCGCAGTCCAGATCGGGCCTGACGTGCGCGCCGGGGAGTACGTCTCACCGCGGCAGGACTAACCAGCGTCCGAAAATAGTGCACGGAGCACCCCTGCGACAGCCCTACTGTTCCAACTATGAGTGCGACACCGGCCGCCTCCGGCGGCTATCGGCCACCGGTGACCCCGTTCGCCGGCTGGGTCCACGACGACCGCGGCCGACTCGTGCCGCTGGAGACAGCCCCGCATATCGGCGCGTTCGCCCCGCCGGGCACCGGCAAGACCCGCAAGTGGCTGGCGCAGTCGGCGGTGCTGTGGCCGGGCCCAGCAGTGGTGTCGTCCTCCAAGGACGACCTCATGCAGATGGTGGCCTCGCGGCGCTACGGGCCTGCCGCGCTACTGGATCTGCGGCCTATCGCTGCGCCGTACTATCCGGCTGACCTGCGTCCGTACCGGTTCGATCCCACCGCATGGATCACCGGACTTGAGGATGCTAAGGCCGTCGCCCGCACGCTGTTGAGCACCTCGGCGGTCGCGCTGTCGGGCAGCTCCTTTCGCGGCAGCGACCCCGGCCCGTGGGATGACCTAGCGTTCGCCCCGCTGACCTGCCTACTGTTGGCCGCGAGTCCGCAAGGGCTGGGGCTGGGCATCGACTGGGTAATCGAGGCTGCCGAGGACGTGACCCTGCCCAACCCCTGGCCCACCTCGCCGCAGATGAGCACTGATGCCTCCTGGGTGACCGCGGCCGTCTGGTCGTCGAACCGCTACTTCGAGGCCCGCGTGCGCAGCGTGTTGAGCATGGAGGCCAAGCAGCGCGACTCGGTCAAAATCACCGTGACCAAGGTCCTGACTGCCTGGCTGCAGACGATGGAACGCGACAGAGGTCTACCAGTCCTCGATGAGGAGTTCCTGGAGGATCCCAACGCGACCATCTATCTGCTGACACCCTTTGATGGCACGGTCGCCGCGCAGGCGATCACTCTGATGGATCAGCTGATTAACCGTCAACGCGTGAAAGTCGCTCAGTGGGACGAGTTTTCCCGGTTGGGCATGTTTCTTGACGAGATCACCAACACGCCTTTGCCGCGGCTGCCGCAATACATCGCCGAGTCCCGCGGCCTGGGGGTCTCGCTGTGTTTTGCCGCCCAGGCCGGCGAGCAGCTCGACGCGATCTACGGCCCGCTGCAGGGGGCGGCGATTCGCGCTGTCGTTCCGGCGTCGCTGCTGATGTACGGCTCCCATGAGAAGGACCTGATGGAGTCGGCGTCGTTCTGGAGCGGCAAGACCACCCGCAGCCAACTGTCCTACGACCACAGCCTGGATTCGACGTCGACGAGCCGCACCTTCGGCAATGCCCTTGAGCCTGAGGAACTTATGCCACCCAATGACTCGTTCGCGCGGCTGCTGATCCGCGGCACCCCCGGGCGCATGGTCACCCTTATCGACTGGACCGAGTTCGTGAAGTACCTCGACGAACTGCGGGCAGCGCGGCTCCACAGCAGCGGCGGCCGCCAGCGATTCAGCGGCCTCGACGCGGCGGCGACGGCATGACGACCGTTGGTGCACAGATGATTCCCGCTGCTTCGCAGGAGACCTCGCTGCGGTCACTGAGCGTGTCCGCAGCCACGGCAACGGCTCTGGCGCGAGCACGCAGGGATCTTCAGCACGCAATCTTGATGGGTGTCGACGCGCATCGCCGCCGCCAGTACGCCCTCTCGGCTCGCGATGAGGCCGCCACGGTGCTCCTGGCCGCCGATGCCAGCTCCGAACACCTGTGCTATGCCCGGGTTTATCTCGAAGCCGCGCAGCGCTTCTTAGACGCGCGGGCCACCCCGGTGATGTGCGACCGCGGCGAGGGCTACCCGGCTGCCAGCTAAAGGCGTTGGCGGGTAGCCCCACCGCGCCGAGGGCAGCCCCATTTCCGGTGCCGGGCTTGCCGGGTGTGACTGCTGACAGCAGTCGCTGCGCTGTGCTTGGAGAGCCGCGCGCAGCCGGAAAAATAGTGCACGAGCGACCCTTTGGGGCGTTTTAGGGTCAGAGTATGGCTGATCCCAGCGACAAGTTTGATGAGGTGCGGCGGGCGTGGGTCGCCCGCCATCAGGGGTGGTCGCTGATCCAGCGGCGCCGCGCCGAGCAGCTCGGCCGCCGGGTCCGCGCCCGTCAGCGCAGCACCGTGGCCGCCCTGCCCGATCCGCATGACGACACGTCGCTACCGCCGCTGATTCTGCGCGCCGCCAAGTCGCCTACCTCTCAGGTGGAGCTGGTGGTGGTGGCGATCCTGGCGGTGTGTGTTCCGTTGGGTTGGCTGGCCGGCGTAGTGATCAAATCCGTTCTGGTGAACCTGATTCCGCAGACGCTACGGTCATTTCCGATCGCTGCTCTGCTGTGGTCGGGGGCTGCACTCGGTGCGCCGATCCTGGCTCTGTATGACCCTGCACCAACGTTCGGTCAGATGGTGGTGGTGCCGTGGCTGTGTGTCCAACTGGCTGCAGCTCCGGTGGTCGCCGGCGTGTACGGCATCGCCGAGGGCTGGTTGGCGATCCCCGGCTCAGATCAGTGGTGGCCGCTGACTCCAGCAGAGCCCGCATTGAGCCCCGAGGATGCCGCCGAGATTCTGGGGCCCTACGAGATCACCGGACCGCCGGTGGTGGAGCCCCGCCCGCTGCCCGACCATGGCGAGCGGATGCCGCGATGGTGAGCGCCGCCGGCGCCTCAGCGCTGCACACTCTCGGCTGCGACGTCGCGGTCGGCGAACTCCTCGACCAGGCTGCGGTCAACGCGCAGTTCCTCGGCCAACCGGTCATGTGCGGCGTAGAGACGGTTGATCCGATCGTCGAACGCGCGCAGGTCGTCGTGCGCGCGCTCGATTTCCTCGTGCAGTTGGGTGAGCAGCCGATCGGCAATGTCGTCTTCGGTCAGCGGCGTCGCGGCCTGCTCCTGGAGCCGCACGTTTTTGGTGGCGCGTGCGGTGATGCTCAGCGGATAGCCGCCCAACAGCACGACCGCCGCCGAGCCGGGCTGCCAGCCCAGAGTGCGGTCGATGCGCAGCAGGGTGCGCACTCGGGGGGTGTTCTGGGTATCGCGGTCGCGCACCGCGGCCAACGTGCTGAAGTTCGGGAAGCCTCGCCGGTTGGCTTCTTCCCTCGACATCCGCAGCTTGGCCAGCCGGGCGTCGACGAAGTGCATAAGCCGGGGAACGCCGTCGGCGGGAACCGTCATATTTTCCAACTTACCGCACCCGATTGGCAAAGTCGGCCAGCGAATTTTCACCCCCGATATATGTCATATGCCGACGTTAGGTTGCCCGCATGAAGATTCTTCTGGCCCTGTTTGCCGTCCTGGCCGCCCTCGCGGCGGTCGCCGTTCTCGCCGTGGTGCAGCTCGTGATCAAACTCGCCCCGCTTCTGGTGCTACTCGCCGTGGCGGTGGTCGTCGCCAAGGCTGTGCAGGCTCGCCGGCGTCCGCCCCCGCCGCTGATGCCGGCGCTGCCGCCGGCCCAGCGGGTGACCCCCGCTGTCACCGCACCGCCACGACCGGTGGGATGGGCGCCGCAGGCCCCCGGCGGGTGGGTGCTGTTGCCGGTGTGGATGGGGCCCGCGCCGGTGGCGTGGCGGCCCCCGCCCACCGTGATCGACGCCGACGTGGAGGGCGAGCACCGTGGCTGATACCCCGATCATCACCGATGAGAGCTGGGTCGATGACCTGATGGGCGGGCCCGACCCGGCCGCGGTGCCCACCGCCGCGACGATGCAGCCAGGCGTGGCCGACCTCGACGCCGCCCAACCCGAGCCCGAGCCTGAGCCTGAGCCCGAAGCTGAGCAGTACGACGATTCGGCCGAGGCTCCTACCGATCCGCGGCTGCAGTCCGGGGCCGGGATCGCTGACGAGGTGCCGCCCGTGCATCTCGACACCGCAGCAGCCTTGACCGCCGAGCGCGACGAATCCGGGGTGGCCCGCGCCGACGCGGGCGCCAAACGCACTGCCGTGGCGCTGGGGGCGGGGCTGGTCGTGGCGGTGAGCGCCATCGTCGCCGCGCTGGTCACCTTCAGCGACACCGATGCACCTGCCGCGCCCCGTCAGGACAGTGCGGCTGCGGCCGCGCCCGTGGCCCAGCCGCAGCCGGTTCCTACCTCCGCCGCCCCGACCGTCCCTCAGGATCAGTCCATTCCCTTCACCGCCAGCGCCCCGTGTGCAGCCGGGTCAACCTCAGCGCAGTCGCTGACCGACACCGCCACCGATTCGGCGTGGGTGTGCGCCCGCGGCTCACGTGATGAAGCCCTCGAAGGCAAGGTCCTCACTGTCGACTTCGGCAAGAGCTACATGATTTCCGGTGTCGAGGTCACGCCGGGATGGGTGGCGAAAACACCTGGGGGACAGGACCGATGGCTCCAGCATCGGGTGGTGACGCGGCTGCAGTACATCTTTCTCAACGGCAACGTGGTCTCTGACATCTTCACTCAGGACACCGGGAACGCCCACGGCCCGGTCACCGCCGCGCTGCCGCGCCGGGTCTTGGCCTCCCGGGTCAACGTGGTGGTCTTGCAGACCTCCCGCCCACCTGCCTCACCGTTGCCGGCCACCGATCCCGCTGCCCTGCCTGAGGCGCAGCCGGGGCTGGTGGAATCGCTGCTCGGCGAGGGTGGCGGGCCGCTGTCGGAAACACCGCAGAACCCTGAGCCGTATCCGGATCTGACCGTGCCCGACAACGGCAGCGACCCGGTGGACAACACGTTCGCGATGAGCGCATTGAAGTTTCTCGGTTACCAGCCCTAAGAAAAGAGACCACTGTGGCACTGTCGAAAACCTGGCAAGGGCGTCTCCGCCGATGGCGCGGTGGCGCCCATCGGGCCGGTGTCATCGCCCTGGTCGCCGCCGCGGTCTTCGGCGCGGCCGCGGGCTGCAAGGTGTTCTTCGCCCCCGATCGCCCTGACTTCATCGGGATCGCTCAGCGTGAACGCAACCAACAAAGCGTTGTCGGCGCGTTCGCCTCGGACTTCGTGGTGGCCTGGCGCACTGCGACGGCGAATCAGCGCGACAGCTTGGCGCGCTTCATCACCCTGCCCGAGCAGGGACTGGCGCTGCCCTCGACGCCGGCGGCGGTGATCACCGCGCCCCAGGTGGGCCCGGTGCTGCGGATGGGCACCCTCGATGACACCGAGCTCTACACCGCGGTCATCTCGGTCAACGAACGCCCCTACGCCTCGGCCCAACCGACCCGCACCTTCTACCAGGTGCCGGTGTCGCTGTGGAACCGTCAGCCACGCGCCCTGGACTTCCCGGCCCAGATCAACGATCCCGGCCCGGGCGCGGATTTCGCGCTCGACTACCGCAACGCCCTGGGCCCGGATAGCCCGGTGTTCGCCGTGGTCGCCGGATTCATCCGCACCTACCTCACCGCCACCAACGGGCTGGATCGCTACGTGGTTGCCGGGGCCCCCCTGCGCCCGATCGGCGGCTACCAAAGCGCGGTGGTCTCCTCAGCGGCCACCAGTCGCAGCGTGCCCGAAGCGCCAGCGCCGGGAGAGCAGTTGCATGTGCGGGCCACAGTCGTCGCCCAAACCTCACAATTTGCCACAGTGAATCTGGTGTACCCGCTGACGCTGGAAAATAGCGGCGGGACCTGGATGGTGGCGGCCATAGACTTAGTGCCACAGGTCGGCGGTCAATCAGAAGCCGATCCGGTAGCCAAACCGCATAGCTAACGCACCTCAAGAAAGGCGAGACGAATATGGCAGAGAATACCGAATTACTCGCGGCGTCAGGCCTTTTTGAGGCCGGCAACAAGCTCGGCCTGGCGGTGCTGGGCTTCTTGGCGCTCGCCGCACTGGTCATCGGCGCCGGATCAGCCATCCGCAAGCTCAAAGAGGGCTCCGGGGCGGCCATCACCGCCGAGATCGGTGCCATCGTCTTCGCGGTCCTCATCGGGCTCTCGGTCGGCATCGCCTCCGCGCTCACCCAGGAAGCCGAGGACTCCGGCATCCGCAACCCGGTCCGCGTCGACAGCGTGTGGGATCGCTGAGCGCATGGGCAACGACACCTCGGCCAAGATCTACTCCGATCAACGCTCGCTGCCCATCCATCTGGGCGACTCCGGTGACGGATTCACGCTGCCGTTCAAGGAGAAATGGCGCGCCCCCGACGCTATCGCCGCGGTGCTGGGCTTCGTGGTGACCGGTTCGCTGGTGACGGCCAACATCACCAACGGGGCCAGTGCGTTCCGCATCCTCATCCTCGGCGTGGTGATCACGGTGGCTGCGGTGTGGCTGCTGTCGAAGCTGCCGGCGACCCGCCCGTCGCTGCGCACCCGCGCCCACTGGTGGTGGGAAAACCTGCGCCCGCAGGTCATCTCATCGCACCGCCCTCCCCGTTAAGAAGGGTCCTGCCATGTCTGTGCCCGCCCCGCTGCGCGCGATCGGCAACCTGCGGCTGACCCCGCACGGGGTCTACGCCGACTATCTGCTCTCCGGACAGCCGTTCATCTTCCTCTCCGAAGAGTGGCAGGACCGGGTGGCTGCCGAGCACGCCGAGCTGTGGCGTGCGCTGCCGTCCGGATCGTCGATCAGTGGCCTGACGGTGCCGGTGGCCCCGCGCGCCACCGTCCGCAAAATGCTGTACAGCCACCCCGATTTGCGCCCCGGCGCGGCCGTGCCCGAGGGCGTGTCCGAGGCGGCGCGGCCCTGGGTGCAGCACTGCCGCAGCTGGGAACCCACCATCGCCGGGCACCGCGCTCGCCGCCGTATCTACTGGCTGAGCCTGCCCCTGGATTACGGGCTGGCTGGGCGCACCCCCAGCGGCACGTGGCGGCGCATGGTCGACGCCGCACTCGGCCGTGACAAGGACACCGACTCCTCCATCGCCTACTACCGTGACCTGGCCGCCCAGATGGTCGCCGCGCTGCCTGCGGTGTTCTTTCCCAAACCGGCCACGGTGGAACAGATCTGGTGGCATTGGAACTACATCGCCAGCCGCGGCGCCTGGGATGCGCCGCTGCCGACACAACCGTTCAATCCCGACGCCACCCTGCCGGGGTCGGCGTTCACCCCGGTCCATCTGGACCCGGGTGCGGCTCAGCTGCGCGACCGGCGCTGGCGGGCGGCCCGCACCGACGCCGACGTGTTCGTACGTACCTTCCGGGATCGCACCGACGGTGTTGCGGACTCCTATCAGGCGCTGCTTCCCTTAGACAGCTTCCCGGACAACGGCATTGCCTGGCCGCGATCGACACTGTTCAAGGTTCTCGATGACCTCACGACACCGACCACGGTCTTGGACTGGACGATCAACATCACTTTTACCAGCGCGGATGTGGCCGTGTCGACCGCAGAGAACGTCATCGTCAACATTCGCGACCAGTACCGCCAGCGCGGCCGCCACGCATCGAGTTCCGACGAGCTGCTGCGCAAGCTGGCCTCCGGGCGGGAGCTGGCCTCAGAACTCAAACGCGGTAGCGCCGAGCGCGGTGTGAACGCCGCTATCGTCATCGCCGCGGCCGCCGGTGACCCGGATACGGTGAACCGGGCCGTGGCCGATGTCGCCCGCACCTACCGCGGCCAGAACATCGGCTCGAGACGGTGGCGCGGCAGCCAGCCCACATTGTGGCGGGCGTTCGCCCCGGGCGGGGAGCGCCGCGCCGCCCTCGACGAGTTCCGCAACCCGACCACCACCAAGCGGTTTGCGCCGTTCGTCCCGCTGCTGGCGAGCAAGCTCGGAAACAACACCGGCGTCCCGTTGGGGATGAACCTGACCAGCCCGGGGCTACGCGACGTCGTTCTCCTCGATGTCCTCAACGCGCCGGCCCGCGAGAATCCGGCGAATCTGGTGATCTGCGGCTCCCCGGGCCGCGGCAAATCGCACGCGACGAAGAATTTGAGCCGCTCGTGGCTCAAACTCGGCGCCGGTCTGCATTTATTCGATCCCACCGACGCCCGCGAACACGAAACAGCGTTGGCCGATTTCGACGATAAAGTCGTCATTGATGTCAGTCGCATGAATTTTAGTCTTGATGGATTGCGGGTTTTTCCTTATAAAGAAGCCGCAGAACGAACCATCGACCATTTGCTACCGCAATTGGGATTGTCGCCGTTGAGCCGGGGCGCTCAGCGATTGTGGGGGCTGCTGGCCCCGGAGTCACGCGAGGCCAACGGCATCGGCAGCACCGCGCAGCTGATCAGATATCTCCGCGACATGCCCACTGCGCGGCGCACCGACGCCGACGAAGATCTGCTCATCGGGTTGGAGGGCCTGGCCGCCCAACGCCTGCTGCGGCCACTGTTTGATGAGTCTCTGCCCGTTCCCGACATCGCCACCACCCAATGCGTGATCTGGAATTTCGCCGGACTCAAGCTGCCCACGGTCACCGAGGAATACCAGGCCCACCTGCATCAGCAGACCACGCCGGGCCAGCGCGCCGCCCAAGCGCTCTACGGGCTGGGCGCCGAAGTGGCGCAGTCGATCTTTTTCGGCCGCCCCGATCAGCCTGACATGCTGGTCGTCGAGGAGTGCGCAGCGTGGACCAACTCTCCGGGCGGGCAGAAGTGCGCGAACACGATCATCCGCCAGGGCCGTAAGGCCTGGACGGGGTTCTGCGGTATCAGCCAGCAGCCGATCAAAGACTTCGCCGTGCTGGAGGACGAGTTCATCGATCAGCGACTGTGCTTGGGGTTCAAGCGATCTGACATCGCCAAAGCAACCTTGCAGTGGTGTGACCGCGACCTGGACCGCCACCCGGAGCTGCTGGCCAACTACGTCAACAACACCAGCCCTGTGCAGCTGGTCGACCACGGCGACGACGCGATTGATGACCGCTACGGAAAGGTGATCCCCGGCCGCGAGGGCGAAGCGTGGTTCCTCGACGAGTTCGGTGGCTTCGGCAAGGTGGCGCTGTTTGCAGCCCCGACCGCGGCGTTGGCCGCCCGCTTCGACACCAACCCCCACCGAGCTCGGCAGCGCAGCCAGGCCACGCAGCGATCATGACCGCCCGCCTGCACTACTGGTATCTGACCCACCCGCGGTGGGGCCGTCCGCTGCTGGTGCTGGGCGTTCTGCACACGCTGGCACTGCTGGCGACCGTCACCGCGCCGACGGCCAGCGCGTCGACCAACGCGATGGTGCTCAACTGGACCGGCCTCAAAGACACCTACGGGGTGCCGCTGGGCAACTACTACCTGAGCCTGCCCACCATTCGCGAGCAGATCACCCAGGCCGGCCCCGACATCGGCTGGACACCCGATAGTTGGATGGCCTGGACGCTGCACGCCATGGAAACGATGGCGTTCAATGTCACCTCGGCCAGCATCCTCACCGCCGAGGCGGGGCTGTTCATTGGCATCATCGCGTTGGCGCTGTGGCTGATGAAGATGACGGTGAGCACCTACTGGCTCACCGTCATCGGCGAGATCGCCCGCGCAGTCACTAACGCGGTCATCACCGTCACCACGCAGTTGGGCCTGTTGGCGATTGCGATCCCAATCGGGGTGTTCGCCGGGGTGGTCACCATTCACCGCGGCGAAGCCGGTCGGGGCTGGACGATGATCCTCATTGCGTTGACCATGCCGGCGCTGTCGATCGCGATCTTCGCCAACCCGGCCGGGCTGATGTACGGGGAAGGCGGGCTCCTCGAGTTCGCCCGCCGGGTCGGGTTCAGCGTCGCCCAGGCCGCCACTCCGGGCCATAACGGCACCTTCGACGGTGTTGGCTCGGGCGGGCAGGTCGACGCGCTGACCGCCAGCCTGATCACCCACACTGTGCGAGAACCGTTGCAGCTGTGGAACTTCGGCCAGGTGGTCGATCGGGTCGGTGGATGCGGGGCCGCCTGGTCGGCAGCCGTCAATCGCGGTGCACCCGATGGACCGATCCGTGCCATGCAGTCCTGCGGCAACACCGCTGCAGTGTCCTACGCCCAGCACCTCGACGGCACCAACATCTGGGTCGGCCTGGTGTTCGTTGTGGTTGCGCTGCTGCTGGGGGCCTTCATGGTGCTCTCGGGCTGGGCGGTGCTCAAGGTGTCGGTCAAGGCGATCTACACAACGGTGATCCTGCTGCCGACGCTGTGGCTGGGAGCCATCCCCGGTGCCCCCCAGCGTCGCGCTACCGCTGTGGTGTGGCAGTTCTTCCGCCACGCCATCGAGGTCCTGGTCTACATCATCTTCGTCAGCGTCATGGGCCTGGCGGTGGAGTCAATCGTCGCCGGTCGGCTCCCCGCACAACTGGGCGGCACCAATCCGTTCGCGCACGTGCTGATGATGGGCGCAGTCTCGGTCGCGGCGATGATGCTGCTGCGCTACATCCGCGCCGACCTGTCGGCCGAGCGCCCCGGACCCGGCCTGTTCCGCCAGGCTGGCAGTGTCGCCCTTGGCATGGGGATGCACGCCGCGATCGGCGGCGTCGGCGGTGCCGCCGCCGCCGGAGCGAAAGGATTGGGGTCACGGCTGCACAACCGCGGCAACACCCCGTGGGAGCAGATGGAGGCAGACGCCACCTCCAACGCCCGTCAAATTCATGGCGCACCGCAGCCCGGTTTCGACCCGGTTCCCTCTGACGGGAGCACTGGCAGTCCCGGTGCGGGAGGCAGCTCTGGAGGTGCCGCCGAACAGCCCACAGCGGGCGGTATCGACCCCGGCGGCGCAGCACACCCCGCCCCCGCCGGCGGTGGAGAGCCGGCACTGTCAGCGCCGCCGCCGACCGGCGGGGGAATCCAAGGCATGCTCAGCGGCTTCGACAACGCCCACGCCGCAGCACCGGCCACCCGCCACTCCGCCCCGGCGCCCAGCGGGTCTCCGCCAGCGACCTTTGAGCTGCCCGGGGAGGCCTCGGGAGGGTTCGGCGGGGCGGCGACATCTCTGCCTGCGATGTCCGACCTCCCCGAGGCGCGGTACCTCGACGAGGTTCCACCACCCCCGGAGCCGCCGCACGACGACGAGGAGTTTCCACCACCCGACGACGACGAGTCAGGACCTTCCTCCGGGCCACCGACTACCGTCAATCCCATCACCAACACGTAGCCAAGCAGGGGAGAAGCGCCACCCATGACCTCGCCGACCGAACAGCGCCGCGCGTTCGACGCCGCGATGGACAGCTACCGCTCCGGGGACCGCGCCACCGCACTGGGCATCTTTACCCGCGTCACCGCCGACAACCCCGCCATGTCGGACGCCTGGCTGGGTCGCCTGGCGTGCGGAGACCAGGAACTCGACACCCTGGCCGGCGCGCACGAGAACTCCCGGGCGCTCTACCGCGAAACCCGCCGCATCGGTCTCAAGGCCGGCGAGCTTCACGCCGTGATCGTGGCACCGCTATACCTGACGCTTCCGGTGTGGTCACGGGCCACGTTGGCTCTGGCCTACGCCTCAGCACTCATCCGCGCCGAACAGTACGCCCAAGCCGCGTCACTGCTCGACCACCCGGCCATCACCGAGGACACCCAAGCCGCCCAATGGCGTCAATTCATCACCGCCACACTGCACTACCGCACCCGGCGTTGGCCGGATCTGCTCGCCGCCACGGCGGTGTCCCCGCCGCCGGAGGCAACCTATGTCCTGGAACCTGTCAGCGCCGCCGTCGCGGCGCTTACCGCGGCGGCCTCCGCCAGCTTGGGACAGTTCCAAACCGCACTCGACACCGCTGACAAGATCCACACCGACAACCCCTACGTCAGCGCCGATGTGGCGCTCACCCGCGGCTGGTGCCTGCGTGAACTTGGCGACCCCGACGCTGCGCTGGCGGCGTTCCGCGCCGCCGCAGTGGAGGGGCAGTTGCTGCCCGCGGCCCAGCAGGCCATCGACGACCCCAGCTACCGCCTCGTGGTCACCGACCCCGAAACCATCGCCACCCGCACCGACAAGTGGGACCCGGCCACCGAAACCAGCCGCGCCCAGCGCGACGCGGCCGCACTGGCCGAAGAGCAGAAAGAAGTACTGGCCAACGCCAAGCGCCGCCTCGACGAACTGATCGGACTCGAAGGCCCCAAAGAGCAGATCGCGGTGTGGCGCACCGAAATTCAGATCGATCAGCTGATGGCCGCCCAGGGCCAGGAGACGTCGTCGACAACAGGCGAAAATCACATGGTCCTGGAAGGTCCGCCCGGGACGGCGAAAACCACGTTCGCCCGCATCGTCGCCGAGATCCTCTTCGGCCTGGGCAAGATTCAGCGCCCCGAGGTCATGGAAGTTACCGAGGAGGACCTTGTCGTCGGCTACGTCTCTCAGACCGCGCAGCGGATGAAAGAGGTCTGCGAAGAGGCTTTGGGTGGGGTGTTGTTCATCGACGAGGCCTACCGGCTGGTCCCAGAGACTGAGGGCCACAGCTTCGGCAAGGACGCCATCAACACGCTGCTGAAATACATGGAGGACTTCCGCGACCGGCTGGTCGTCATCGTCGCCGGCTATCCCAAAGAGATGCGCCGCTTCATGGCCGCCAACCCCGGCCTGGCGGGACGCTTCAACTTCACCCTGACCTTCACCAGCTACACCGCCGACGAAATCGTGGCCATCGGGCGCCACATCGCAGGCAAGGAGAAGATCGCAATTGCCGAGGAGGCGTGGCCCATGCTGCACGCCGAGGCCACCCGCTTGCGCGCCACACCCACCGACGCCGGCACCGCACTCGATATCGCCGGCAACGGCCGCTACGCCCGCAAGGTGGTCGTTGCCTGCAAACGGGAGCGCGCCCGGCGACTCAGCAGTAACACTCCGGAGGAATTGGCCGCCTTGGCCGCCGCTGATCCGTCGCTGCTGGTGGTCAACACCGATGACATGGCCCGCGCGCTGACCTCCTCGCAGAGCGGCGATATCGGCGCCGCGCCGGCGACATGACTGCCCATACTGGCCCGGCGCAGGCCTCGAAGCCTCATATTGCCGCGTCTTTCTTCTCCGAGCAGCTGGCCGCGCTTATCGAGGACAATCCTCGGGTTCGGATGCTCAATACCGGCCGCACCCGCACGACGAAGCCGCTTACGGTCTACAAGCTGATCCGGGATCACTGCCCGGAGTTCAAGACCTCCCGCACCCAGTGGTACCGCCTCTACCACGGCGAGCGGGCACCGCGTGTCGACGAAGTGTATTGCGTGGCAAAGGTGTTTGGTGTTTCGCCCCGCTATTTTCTTCCCGACACCACCGACTGAGGCGCCGCGATCACCAACTCCAGCCGGCCAGCGTTTCCAGTCGGCGGCACCGCTCCTCGCTGAGCTGACCGGCGCGGCGCTTTTTGCGTTGGTCGCTGACCCAGTGCCCCAACCCGTGACCTGACTCGGTGACGAGCTTGCTTCCCGGGGTGGCCGCTCCGTGTTCAGCGCAGTACGCCTGCAGTTCGCGAAACCCCCTGTCCCACTGAGCATCAAAGGTGTTCCATGCCCACCCGGGCAGGGCTTCCAGGCGGCCGATGCGGTCGGGGAAGTCCCGAGCCATCCTCCCGGTCCGGTACGCCGCACGTTGGTTGGATACCCAGTGCCCCAACGCCATCCCGGATGCGGTGCGGTAGTGCTGGCCCGGTGCGGCGTGGCCGTGTTCGTCGGCGTAGGCGACGAGCTGGTCATAGTTCTCGTCCCAGGCGGCGTCAAATCGCCGCGCCTCCGGCGACCAACCCGGCAACGACTGCAGCCGCTTCAGACGCTCTGTGGACAGACTGCCCGCGCGGGCGGCGCGGCGCACTCCCCGTATCCAGTCGGCAATGCTGGCACCGGTCGATGACACGTAGTCGGGCGGGGGATCGCAGCTGCGGTGTGTGGCGGCAAAGGCCGCCAGCGCGGCGAAGTTTTCCTCCCATCGGGCTTCGGCGAGGTTCCACGACCAGCCCGGCAGCGCCTCCAGACGCCGGCAGCGCTCCGCGCTGAGCTTGCCCTTGCTGCGTGCCTGACGCTGCGCGGTCACCCACGCCGCCAAGGACCGACCATCGTCGGTCTGCTCGCCGCCCGACGGGTTGGTGTGCCCGTGCTCCGCGGCGTAGGCGGCCAGCGCATCGAACGCGGCCTCCCACGTGGGTCGGGCCCGATACTCCCAGGACCAACCCGGCAGCGCCTCCAGACGCCGGCACCGGGCACGGGCAAGCTTTGCCCGTCGCGACGGTCGCCGTAGATCGTGCACCCACTGGCCCAGTTCAACTCCGGCGTCGGTCACGTAGCCGATCGGCGGGCTGGCGTGACCGTGTGCGGCCGCGTACGCGGCGAGCTCCTCGAAGCAGCTCTCCCACTGACGGGTTTGTCGGTGAGCCCAGCTCCAGCCGGGTAGATCTTCCAGGCGTTTACGCTGGTCCTCGCGCAGCCGCTGCCGCTGCCCGGGCCGGCGCAGCCCGATCACCCATTGGTTGAGGCGAAGATTCGCGGTGCGCGGCGGGTAGGAGTGCCCGTGGGCGTCGGCGTAGGCGGCCAACGCAGCGAAGCTCGTCTCCCAGCGTGCGTCGACGACGTTCCACGCCCATCCGGGCAACCCTTCGAGTCGCTCGATGCGCTGCGGGAGCATCCGGCCGTGACCGTGGGCACGTCGCTGTCCGGATACCCATTGCCCCAGGGGGCGCCCGTCAGCAGTTGTGTACTGCTGCGGCGGGCTGGCGTGACCGTGCGCGGCGGCATAGGCGGCCAACGCGGCGAAGTTGTCTTCCCACTGCTGGGTCAAAGTGTCGACGGTGTGCACGCTGAAGGCGCGCAGGAACTGCTCAGCCAGCTCCGAGGGCAGGTCGGTGGGGATGAGGATGTCGACGAGGTCGGTGTGCACGGAGTCGCTGTCACCGGGGCCGGTCTCGCCCAGGGTGCCCCAGAGCCGGGTGAGATCGGCGCCGATACTGGGATCGTGGCTTTGCAGCGCGAGCAGCACTTGCCGCGCTTTCTTGAATTGGCTGATGTCGATGACGGTTTCGGCATCGAGGCTGTCATCCACCGTCAGCGCCAGCACGATCAGCGCGGGACGGTCGTGGTTGGGGTTCTTGCGGATGGCGCGTCCGACGGCTTGGGCGACGTCAATGTCGGAGGACCGCGGCTCGGCGAAGAACACCGCGTCCAGGGCGGGAATGTCGATTCCCTCGGTGATGCAGCGCGCGTTGGTGACGATGTTCCATTGATCGGGCCGGTGCTGGCCGAGGGTGTCTTCGGCCGCGGCCTTGCGCTCCCGCAGGGGGGAGCCTCCGTCGATGTGGGTGATGTGGGCTTCACGTCCGTCAGAGACGAGGCCGCGGGCACGCAGCAGCGCGTGGGTGCGGGCGAAGGTGGCGGCGAAGTCGCGGCTGGCGGCGATCGTGTTGTGGAAGGCCAGGACGCTGGAGAGCTGGTAGTCGTCGGCCGCTTGGGTCAAAGCGATGGCGGCGGCCACATGGTCAGCGCGGGCGCTGCCGTCTTCGCCGGCGGCGAGGCTGATCAGGCGGACATCTTTGAGGGCGGAGGCCACTGCCGAGTCGGTAACGGCAATGACAGCCACTTTGAACGGGCTGAGGATGCCGCGCTGGATCGCGTCGCGGGTGGGCAGTGAGAACACGCGCCGCCCGTAGAGGTCTTGGTTGTCCATGGAGGCGACCGCGTTCCTGCGCGGCCTGGCGCTGCTGCGGCTCGGCGAGGAACCGCGGGCGTGCACTTTGGGGGTGGCGGTGAAAAAAAGGCGGTGCGCGGCCGGGATCTTGTGGTCGTCGAGCACGACGGCGAACGGTTTGCCGCGCCGCCCGGCGGTGCGGTGGGCCTCGTCGCACACCATGACTGTCCAAGCCGCTGCACTGAACGCGCGGTGGGCCTCGACCAGGACCGCCGCCGATTGGTAGGTGGCGAAAACTACGCGCACACCTGCGGTGTCGGCCAGCCAGTGAGCCAACTGTTCAGCGGAGGTGGTGCTGGGTATTGATAGCTCGTCGTCGGCGATGTCTTCGGGGTCGCTGATCTGTTGAGAGCACACCGCCAGCGCGGAGAACGGCATCGGTGCCTCGCCGCGCCACACCTGATAGGTCTGCTCCAGTAGGCCGAGGGTGGGAAAGGTCAGCAGGACCGTGCCGGGGGCGCCGGCGAGCAGCTTGGCCACGGCGTGCACCGCCATGAGAGTCTTGCCGGTACCGCAGCCCGACACTAGAAGCGCCCGGTGCTCGTCGGGGGTAACGGCGTCGACGGCGGCGCGCTGATAGTCGCGAAGGGTCAGCAACAGCTACCTGCCGGATCGGGGAGAGTGGCTCAGTCGTATCAGAGCGTATCCGGCGCGCATTAGAAAGAAGGCGACGGCTGCGGTGACCTGCGACGAGAACTAAAGCCCTGGCGGCGTTAGCGGGTTCAAGGGCGGGGGAAGCGAGTCCTTTGCCGGATCTGCTGGCGGTGGCGGCGTACCTGCCGCGAGTCAGATTGGTGGCAAGCTGTCGACGATGCTCATCGTGTTCACGCTGACGGTGACAATGCGCTTGATTAAGTCGACGATGTATCGGGGGTCGTCGTGTTCGCTGCACCAGGTATTGGGATCGTTGACGATCCCCGAGCCGCGGCTGTCAGTCTTGATCTGGTAGCGCTCAATGATCCATTCGAGCGCTGAGCGCGACCCGAGTCGGTAACGGTGCGCGTCCTCGGGAATTCCTGAGAGGGTGAGCTGGGAGTTGTAGATCAGGACGCTGCGGTCAGTCTTCGACTTGAATCGCATCTTTGTGACGCGCAGGGTCTCCTGCGGAGTGCCGTTGAGAGCTCCGGTCGTTGTTTCGAGAAGGGGGTAGGGAGCTGCGGTTTCGTATCCGCGGTGAAGGTCGCTGAGCGTGTGACCAGCGTGGGTGAAAGCGTCGAAGTGCTCTCGGGCTGCGGGTGGGGGGATTCTGGGAAGCATCTTTTTGAGGTCGGCGGCGAACCTCTGTCGGTATTGCGGAGAGTGCAGCAGCCCGTACGTGTAGTAAAAGATGTCGTCGGTGCTGATGTCGTCGCCGAGGGCGGTGCGGTAGGTGGCGAGCGCCTGCGGGCTGATGGTGTCAACGCGTCGGTATTCGGTGTCAGCCTGTGCTGAGTCGTCAAGTGTTAGTTGGCCGCCACCGGCGCGGGTCTGATAGGTCCAGCGTGGGTAGAAGTTGACGGCGCTAATGCCGGCGGCGCCGAGATCTGGGAGCGCGTCGGTCATTAGGCTGAGGAACGGTGGCGCCAGGTTCCCGGGGTTAGGAACGAAGAACCCGAAGTTCGGCAGGTCCTCGCGAGGGAAGAGGTAGTGCAGTCGGCCGCGGCGGTCGTTGAGGTCGTCGTCGAAATAGACGTGCATCTTGCAGAACGGCCGGTACATCGCCAAGCGCCGATGAGTCGGCTGGTAGCTGATACGTTGTCCGCGTTGCACTTTAGGGAGCAGGCCGGAAGACCAGCTGATTTTGGCTTCATCGTAGGCGACAGCGTCCTCGACAGCGAGTTCGGGGTTGGCGGTGACTGCACGCTGGTAGGCGTCGACCTGTTCGTTATAGAAGTCGATGGTGGCGGACATGCTGTCGGCCAGCTGCGCGGCAGAGAAGTTGTACACCCAGGCATCGCGGTTGGTTTTGAGTCCGCCTGAGTAGTCGGTGAAGATGGCCAGGTCGTCGGATCCGCGTTTGACGGCGATTGGTGTGTAGGAGCTGAAGGCTTCGTCCCGGGGGTCTACCCAGTCGCCTTCGTCGTTAGGGGAAATCGTCTCCCACGCCATGGTAGGTAGTTCGCTTTTCGCGATAATTGCAAGCTTGTCGTCGCGGGATAGCCCGTCTCCAATGTTGCGATAGTGGATCTGGCATGGGCCTGTGGCGGCGGGGTTCTTGACAGCGATGAGAATCGCAGCACCCGTTTGTGACCCGTCGTCGAAGATCTTGCCGCCTTCGGCGCGCCAGTCGCTTTGACGTTGGTTGCCGCGGAGATCGTAGATATAGAGCGCCGAGAACTCCTCCGGCATAGCAAGCCGAAGACCAGCGGTGGTGTTGCCGGTGATCCAGCCGGAGTTGGTGACGTAGGCGATGATGCCAGCGTCACCGATCCTGTCGGTGGCCCAACGGATGGCGCGAACATACGAGTCGTAGAGCTTGCTTTTCAGTTTGGCGGTCGACTTGGCGGCATAGGTGGCGGAGATCGCGGCATCAAGTGTGGGGTACGGCTGATTAGCATTGTTGTCGTTGGCGCTGCCCTGCCCCGACTTGTAAGGCGGTTCCGTACAAGGTTTCAGCGTGTTGCAGACGGCTCCCAAATCCATCCATTCGACGCACCGCACGGTGGCGAACGTCGCTAGGGCGTCGGTCCCCGCGGGTCCCAGATGGTGTGCAGGCACCGCGGCGCTGGAGCTGAAGCGCTCAGTTCGCTGACCTCTCGGTGCGAGAGTCCCCTGTTGGATGTCGTCGCAATTTCTTGGGGTCCGGGGCGGATCGTGGATGGTCGGACCGAAATCGCGGGGCGGGGCCTCTAACGACGACGCATGTCCTGACTATTCAATCGTCACGGTGTGGTGGTCGCTGGCGACTACCACACCATCTCGGATGACATAGGCTTCGACGTAGTGGCAACCGCGGTAGAGGGTTGATTCGGTGTGCGTGTTGCGGTCCTTGTTTCCTCCAACGCGGATCTGTCCGCGTAGCCCGCCGGGTACGCGGGCGGCTTCGGTTCCGTGGTTTCGAACCTTCCATAGCACTTTGTAGGGTTCGGGTGCGTCGGTGTGCAGGCGGAACTGCAGCTGTCTGCTCTTCGCGACTACCCGCCGCTTTCGCAGAAAGGTGCTGCGCGGCAAGTCCATAACTCTGGCTTCGATGGTTGCGCTGTAGCGTGGAGCACCGACCGGGTACCGGTCTTGGACAAATTCTTCGTCAGGTGCGATGTCGGCCGGCGATAGCACAGCGACGCGTGCGGCGAGGTCCCGGCTCACCTTGGCTGCCACAATATCGTTGCGGGTGGCCTTGACTTCGTCGGCTGCGAACTCGGGCCCGAACAGTTTCTGCCACGCAGTCAGAGCGGCCGCGTCGTCAACGCCCTGCAGGTCATAGGCTTCGCGTGCCCACCGGGCATAGTCAGAGATCTTCGATTTGAAGTTAGCGATGATGATCGGGTCGTCCCAGCGGTGGCTGAAGCTGACCCCGGGGCAGCTCGGGTCGTCCAGCGGCGGACTTCCGGCGTAGGTGGCCAACCAGGCGTCTAGTGCCTCCAGCAGATGCACGAGGGCGGTAGGAATATCGGAGTAGGCGCTCTGGGTGTCCCAGAATTGGATGCGCCCGCCAAGCATCACGGTCAGGATGACGGAGGGGCAACTGAACGTGTTCTTGAAGTCGCGCAGCCACTTCAGCAATCGGATGACCCGGCGCAGCTGGCCACCGCTGATGTCATCGCGCTCTTTCATCCAGTCTGCGAATCCAATGGGGTTGGTGTCTTCGAATACGTTGTCGCGGTAGCAGATAATGGCTTGGTTGCCGTTCTCGAGGGTGACGGCCGGCACGACGTCTACGTGGCAGTCGTTGGCGTAAGAGACACGCACACAACGGTTCTTCCGCTCCAACTTGTCCTTGTATTGGCTGCTGCGCTTGAACGCAGCCCGGACCTGTTGCAGATACATCTTAGGGTTGTCGTTCCACTCCGGAACGTTCTCCAAGTGCAGCAGAATGTCGGCGTCAAACTCGTCGTACGCGGTGACCGGATTGATGATGGTCCGATGGGCCCACGAACCTTGCGGCAGGTGCTCCTTGTACCGGCCGCCCATCTCACCGTCCCTCTTGAACGCGTTGGTAATCGCCGCGACACGCGCGTCGAGTTGGTCGAGACGGTAGGGCTTCAGATTGACAGTGGTCTGAAGAAAGGCATGGAAGTGGGCGTCGAAATCAGTGGGCATGGGTTATACCTCCAAGGCCCGGCGGTAGCCCTCACCGGTGCGGTCGTAAGTGATGATGGTAGGCCGCAAATTGGCGGACTTGAGGATGCGCCCGAAGGCGAGTGCACCTGACAGGGGCAACGCCCCGAACAGGTGAAGAGTGCGCAAGTGTTTGTGTGTCGCTTCCAGATTGGTGAAGTATGTCCGTACCGCGGCGACGTATCGGGCAAGGATCTCGGGGTGAGCGAAGATGTCCTCCGCGGGTTGGTCGGTAGATGTCAAGGTCCAGACCGGCAACCCACGAAGATGATCGGGGAGGTCGCTCGAAGGCGTTGTCCCGGAGAGATTGGTCACCAGGACACCCTCTGAGGCAGAAGACCCGCAGTCGATGACCGACACATGGAAATCGGTTCCTGGATCATCGTTTTGGGGCCACATCCACGAATCGGTGGATCGATGCCGTTGGTAGATGTCCAGCGGCACCCCATCGTCAAGCTTGGACCCTAAGTAGATCAGCAGCGGCAGGCGGGCGATCGCGAAGATGCTCAGGTGCGAGATATCGCCGTTAACGAGTCCCGGTCGTATCCGATGATCGACTGCGCTGTCGATCGCGGCGATGGCCAGGTTGTAGTAATCAGCGGTTAGCGGGTGCTCACCTGGCAGTCTCTGCAGGTCGATCTCGACACCTTGGCGGTCGTAGGACTCCAGGAAATTCGGGAATCTCTGTGCGTGGCGGATGACAGCCTCGGCCGCCGCGGCCCGTGGGAGTTGCATGACGTCGCCACGAATATCGCCGGCCATGCGCACGATCGCGGTGCGCTTGTCCTTCAGAAGATCGGTTTGCGTGCGGATGTCAGCCTCGTGCTCACGTTTACGATGCCTGAGGAAGGCAACATCAAGCAGCCCTGCTGCCTTTTGCTGATCGATCTCGGTATGACATCCCGAGCATGCCAGCATGATGTTGTCCACGTCGTCCCGTTGGTCGACGGGGAGCGGATCAAGGCCGCGGGGCGACTTCATCGAGTGGACGGCGCCGACGATGTGTGCGCCTTCCCCGAGTGGGACTTCGCTGCTGCTCAGGCCACCCTCAAGGAGATACTTCTTGCAGAGTGTGCAGCGGCCTCCAGCACGGACCCATAAATTGCGGCGGTCAAGATCGCTGAGCGCCATAGGCAAATGCCTCCTCGGGGCTAGAAGCGGGTGGCGTGTTTGGACCGCGCCGAGTCGCGTTCGGCTCGCCGGCGGCAGGCCCATGCCGCCGCCGGCGAGTACGGCTACTTCTCGTTGCGCACTCCCTTGTGCTGATGCGGACTGCCATTCAGGATTCGCCCAGTGGTGGTGTCGCGCTTGAACCACGTCTGGCCGACCTTGAATTCGCTGCGACCCTTAACCGCACCTGCACGGTGGCCGCGCCCAGTGTTCTTCGCCATGATGCTTCACCTCCTCCCCGAGGAGGCCGCGACGATCGAGCTGCGACATGTCCTCACTCGGTAGTCGATGCAGCAGGCAGCAGAGTTAGCGCACGGCGGACGTCGAAATCTCGCCGTCGCGGTGCCCCTTGACGGGCCACCGCGCAGGACGGCGCGCCATCGCAAAACCCGGTTTCGCATCCGGCTCTTCGCTTCGGCCCATACTGGCCATTACCTGCATTTCTAACGCGCCGACTGGCTGTGTCGACTACATGTTGAAAGCAGGATGCAGGTCGAGCTGTTAGCTCAGCCGTCGATGGATTAGGAGGTGGGCATGGCGTTCCACAACGCTGAAGGCTCATCAGGGCAGACCGGATGACGCCCGGTCATCCAGACTGGGCGGCCCTGTACCAGAAGCATCGCGATGCGATGTACAGGGTCGCCGCTAAGGTTCTGCGCGAAGCCGGGCTTGCCGACCACGCTGAGGATGCAGTACAAGCGGCAATGGTCTCACTGATGAATACACCACCGCCAGGAGTCGTCAGTTGGGAAGCGATGTTAGTGAAGACCACGCAGCGGCGTGCGCTCGACATCCTCGGCTCCGCCGTAGTCCGCCACGCCGGGCCACCGCTTGCCGAAGAACATGATTTCGCGGACCCCGAGTCTCACGTCGAGGACATCGATGAGATTCTCGACCGGCAACGGCTGGCAGTACAAGTGACGCACCATTTCTCGCTGCTGAACGACCAACAGCGCCACGTGGCATGGGAGTACGTCGCACGGGGCCGCCCCCGACAGGAGGTAGCCACCGATCTGGGTGTGACGCCAGCACGCGTCAGTCAGATTGCCACCGCGGCGATCCAGATACTGAGGGAAGCCATGGATTTGACGGGAGGGAGCAGATGACCAACGAAGAACGCGACAGAATTCTGCAGGACTTCCTGGAATCCGAGTCGCGCCACGACATTGAGTCCGTCATTGCGGCGTGGCCCGAGTCGAATCGCGCCGAGATCGCGTCCCTCATGGAGGTGGCAGACCTATTGTGGGAGGCAGGGCACGACGCACCTCCGTTAGAGGCTGATCCGGTCGCTGCCATGCTCGGACTGATCCCAGACCCACATGTTGGCTTGGACTCTCGCGCCATGTCGCGCGCCCGAAAGAATGCGAAACTGAAGACCAGCGACGTCGCTGAGCGACTGCGAACTCGCGGTTGGGACATCGCTGTCCGCGACGTATTCCAATGGGAAAACCAGACACTCTCCCACCTGGCACCAGCACTGATCAGGGCAATCGCGGAGGTCATCGGAGTCCTCCCAGAGCAACTCACGGTAGACCGAGGTTCTTCGGCAGGCTCTCAAGTATTCGCTTCAACCATCCAGTCCGCTCGCTTCGAGAACCTGGTGCGACGGTGGGCGCGGCTCCAAGGTGTGTCGCATGCGTTGGCATCATCAGCACTGCAATCACGCATGCTAGCCACTGTTCATCGCGGTGATCGGCCGGATGAAGAGCAGATGTTGCAATCCCTTGATTCCCTGATCGCCGCGATGGAGGAGGGCCAGAATCCCAACCATGGAGCTTGACCGCGCGACGGAATTGGCGCTGGGCGCACTTGAGACGTCCACCGCCATAAGATTCGCCACCGACCCCATCGGAGTTCTTCGCGAGGACTTGGACCTGAAGGTCCAACCCGTTGACCACCTCACCCAACGACGAGACGACGGTGGGGCCTGCGATGGAGTTTCGTATCTCCAGGACGGCGTTATCCTCTATGCGCCAACAAGTTCGAGTAAACGGGAGAACTTCACTCTCGCGCACGAACTCGCGCATTGGCTCATCGAACAGCAGGAAGAGCTGTATGACTGGCTAGCCGACCAAGACGAACCACAACGGATGCTCGAAACACTGTGCGACAGAATCGCCCAACGCCTCTTGCTACCACAGTCGCTGATCGATTCTGTCGTAGGTCGAGGACCCGTCCGTGCCACTCACGTGCTCGAAATGTACAACCGTAGTAATGCTAGCCGCCCGGTCTGTGCCATTGCACTGGCCAAACGCCTTACCTGCTGTGGTTCCGTGCTTCTGGCCGATAAGGTGAGCGCCACCGTGACGTATGCCAGTGTAAGACCTGACGTCGAGGAAGGTTG
>WBZP01000405.1_pt5 | contig 26864 bp, 28 predicted proteins | sample 5204301 | NCBI WGS metagenome assembly WBZP01 (sample SAMN12412401, study PRJNA552823) | activated sludge metagenome | isolation source: activated sludge from nitrification reactor of wastewater treatment plant... | place: USA: Pennsylvania | collected 2017 | reverse complement strand
GCATCTGTCAGGCTGGAATGAGAATTCGTTTCTTTATATAAGCCACAAGGAACAACAGCAGTTCGTCGACGGGCTGCATGCCAGGTTCCAGGCGATCAACGTCTCAACCGGTTACCCCACTCAGTGGCACGAGGAGCGGAGGATCTCCTATGTCGATGCCGATCTTTCAGTGCTCAAAGGCCAACGACAGCCCGGAGAATGCACAATCTGATCGCGGCAAGTGGACGCCGGCCGTCGCCCGCAGATACAGAGCCGGCGATCCCGACGTACAGCTTGCCCAGTGTCCTTCGGGGAAGATCGCCCTGCCGAGCTTCTACTCCGCGAACAAGATGCTGAAGCAGCTCAAGCGAAGGGATCAGAGAAAAGGGAGAACATGCTCATCGCGTTATATGGGTGTCTACCTTTGCCAGCGCTGCCACAACTGGCACGTCGGGCACGCGATGCAGAAGGAGGGTCCAAAGGATGGCTGACGCAATCACGCAGGCCCTGGACGATGCGATGACGACGCTGGCGAAAGCCATGATCAGCCTTGAGGGTTACCTGCAGAAGAGGGCGGCTGACGAAAAGCTGCGCTACCCGTTGCCGGCGCTGACCTGGTCGCCGCCCACGAGCTACATCGACGAGGCGACGGACATCGTCGCCCTGCTGGATGGACTGCCACTCTATCAGGGCGATCTGGACTCTGGTGTGGATATCAAGGACATTGTCTGGAATCGCTTCGTGTTGGCCTGGGCTCGGCTGGGCAGTCAACGTCAGCAATCATCGTGAGGAAGGGAACTACGCATGGCGGAGTCGACACAGGAAGAACTCAATGAGGCCTTCTTCGCGGCGCTGAAGCAGCCTGTACCGCACGGAGTCCTCGATGCTGTCAACGCGTATACGAAGGCGAAGATGGAGCGAGGAGCGTACGTCTCGAAGTGGGTCCGCAAGTTCTTCGCCGTTCTGAACAGCAACGACCCGGCAGAGACTGCGCAACGAATCCTCGAAGCGGAAGAGCGTGGACCGGACAGCGAAGCCTGACACTCGACCCGCCGCTAAAATCGGGAGAGCAGCCCGGACGTCCGGACGGCCAGGAAGGCCTCAGCTGCCGATGTCGGCCTCATGGACGAGGGCTGGAGCATGCCGACTCTTCTGAACGTCTCCCGCTCAATTGGGGCCGATTTCAAACTCCATATCGTCTCCGCAACCGCGCTCGCTGGCACAGGCGGCCTGCGTTTTGGCGGGGTGCGCGAACTCGCTGCAACGATTCTGGTAACACCAGCGGGCGGACTCGCTCGCGGCGGGGCCTCCGTCATTGTGTGCGCTCGCCTGCCTTTGCATTCAGGCGGACTCGCTCGCGGCGGTGTTGCGTCACCTTCTCGCAAATCATCGCCAGCAAAGGGCGGCGGGCTAAGTCGAGGCGGGGCAGCGACACTCTCTGGGTTCGTATTACGCTCATCCCTCGTTGCGCTGTCGCGCGGTGGAGCTGCCGCCTGCAGTCGAACGGCCTCACCACCGAGCACAGGCGGGGCCGTTACCGGCGGTGTTGGCGCAAGGGTCTACAAGACGACCCCTGTAACGGCGATCGGGCTTACGCCAGGCGGCGTCGCCTTGCTTGATCGCCTTACGATCGAAGGGATAGCTGCCGGTTTGCGGTTCGGCGGCGCGGTTGCGGCCGGCCGAGCCGCAGCTGCGAGCGCAACGGCTGCCTTCCAGTTGGGCGGTGCAGGCTATGCAGGGCGAGGTACGTCGCCACGTTCGCTTATTGCGTACAGGACAGGTGGCACAGCACTTCGTGGAGGGTACGCAACGCAGCCTGCGGTGCTCTCCCTGCGGCTTGGCGGCCGAGCAGCGACCGGGACCGGCCCAGAACTCCCTTTTGCGACCACGGCAATCTTGCTCCACGTCTCGCCGATCGTGGGACTGACATGGCGACCCTTGAGTCGTTTCACGGTCACACTTGATCAGCCAGCTGGTATTGGCGGCATCCATGTCGTACCCGGTAGCGATGGCGACGGCGACGTCTGGACGCCAACGGCCGCTACAATCCAGACGGGCGACCGGGTTGCGACCTTCACTCTGACACCAGGCTCTTCCGGTGCTCGTTCGGTATCCCTCACCACGAGCCCTGCACTTGCAACTTCGCCGGTGGCATTCATGGCCTACGACTCGCTCTATCCGTACCTCAGTCAGGCCCGCGGCCTGCAGCCAGGCGTTGCTGCTGGCTACACCTTGCTGCATCCAGACGGCGCAGTCCTGCAAGCCAGGACGACGACCGGCGTTGTCGACCTTGGCGATGGCCGCTACATGGCACTCTTCACCCTGACCACGCCGATCGTGATTGCCGTGGCCTGGGATGACGGGGTTGGAGGCACGGACAGTGAGGTCGTCAACTTGCCTGCGCTCGACAGCGCCGGTCGGATGCGGCCTCAGCCCGTTTCCGGACCTGGTGACGTGCCCGTGGACCACAACTACGGCGGAGCCGACGCCTTGGCCGTCCGAACGGCGACCGGAGAGGGCGTGCGAGGAGCCACGGTGTGGGCCTTCCTTCGTTCGGATTACGACGCAGGTATGCGAGGACTCGGATACGTTGTGGCCTCGGCCAGCACCGATCTCAATGGACGGTGGCTCGCCCCGATGCTCCTGGGGCAGGCGGACTATAGCTTGCTGGTCTTTAAGCCAGGCGAGTTCGCTCCGACGGTGGTGAACATCCGCGTCGATGCGGACTGACGGGAGGCCAGCCCATGCCCATCACGCTGCAATCGGAAGGTTCGCAACCCTCGCCGCCGAGCCGCACCGGCGCGGCCCAGGCTGTGCTCACCCGTACGCCGTCGACGCTCTACGGCACACCGCTGCCGGAGCGGCAGGCTGCGCTGAGAACAGCGGCCGGTCAGCGGCCTTACATTCGTTGGACCATGCTGGATGCACAGGGATTGCCGGTCGACCTGACGACCCTGGTCGTCCTCGACGAGGCAAACGGTCAGACCGGAGTGCCAATGCGACTCCTTGTCGCTGAAGCCAGCACAGCCGCCGCTTTCCTGTACTCGGTCGACGTCACTGTGCTCGATCTGGAAACCGGTTTGGTGGAGGCCCGTGTCGACACGGCCGCGTTCGGCGGTCCTGGCATTTTCAACGCGGAGTTCGCGGCCCTGTCAAGCTACGGGCCAACGGCGACACCGGTCTTCTCCAACCGCTTTTTCCTTGCCGTCGATCGCAGCCTCTTCGCCGGTCGTCTGGCTACTCTCGGGCCACCAACCATGGCCGAAATCCGCTTGCATCTGCGGGACAGTTCGCCGGCCGAGAATCGGCTGCTGGGGACCTTGAGCTTCGACGACGCCGAGATCGCGGCCTGTGTCGCTCGTTGTGTGGACTACTTCAACGAGGCGCTGCCACCATTGGTGCAGACCTACACCACCCAAACGTTCCCGTTCCGCTTCATGTGGCTGGAAGGGACCGTTGCCGGGCTCTACACCCTGGCCGCCGAGTGGTACCGGAAGAACCACCTGTCCTATCAGGCCGCGGGCGTCGCCGTCGACGACCTGAACAAGGCACCAGAGTACGAGGCTCTGGCCGACAAGAAGTGGCAGAGATTCGAGCAGATGGTCAGGCAGCGCAAGATCGCACTGAACATCGACGAAGGTTACGGTTCGCTCGGCAGCGAGTACGGCTGGGCCGGTGACATCTACGGGTACTCCAACTACCCGTCCTACTGAGCTGCCGTTTGTCGACAAACGGCGGAGGGACGTCATGCCAGCCGCTTTGCGAACAGCACCCGCGACCTATGAGCCCGACAACGTCTTCAATCGGGTGCGCGTCGACTTCCTGGTTGAAGGACCTGCGCGGATCTCGTGGTCGCTCTCCAAGTTCATGATCGACCCCGCTCCGTGGACGTTTCAGTTGCAGCGAGGCGACTACGGCATCCAGGCGGACGACTGGATCGACGTTGGGCCGCCTTTGCCCGATGCCTTCACGACTTCAGATGCGGGGCGGAAGATTCACGGTACGCTGCCGACGACTCACTATCGCGTGATCCTGACGACGCCACTGGGCAGCTATGCCTCAACCCCAACCGGGGCCTTCGCCGACCTCGACTATCGCGAATGGCTACTGGCTCGTGAGCTGGTGCGTAAGGAACGACTGCGGCATCGTGGGTTCACCTCAGTGCAGGGTTGGCTTTTGAAACGCCGCTGGTCCGGTCCGCAGCTGCCGCCATCGGCCACGAACGACCCCGCACAGATGGTGCTCGATCCGCTGACCGGCGATCTCATCAAGCGGCAAACGGCGAAGGCGACGCTGGGTACGCCCTTTCTGGGGGGCTACTTCGCACCGACCCCTTACGAGATCGACTTCTATCTCACGGCCTCGGATCCCGACGTGGACGCGCAGGAGACCGGGAATACCGATCAACCCGGGGTGTCGCAATCCGGTAGAGGCCTGATGTTCCCGCCTCCGACACGCGGCGACGTCTTCGTCGACTCCCGCAGCGACGCGCGTTACGAACTCAAGCCTGTGAAATACACCGCCGCACTGCGAGGCGTCCCACTCATTGCCGACCTGGAGCTTCGGCTGTTCCCATTCGGTGATGTGATCTACTCGCTGGCGCTGCCCTGAGCCACGCTAAATTCCAGGCCTTTTCTGCGCCACTAGATGGGCTAGGGACATGCACCCTTTTTCGCCCCCTGGAGGCAACCAATGTCGATCAGAGTGATTGCCGGTGAGGATTTCGAACCGGCTGGTCTGGCCGGCGTCGAAGCGATGGTCAACCCGACCTACACGCGCTGTGGTCCTGCCCTGCATCGCCCGCACGGCTACATGCTGGGCGGCTGGTCCTGGCTCTTCGGTCAGCTCTATCCAGAGATGGCCGGTGCGTACTACGCATTCTGTCGCAACGGCGACAAGGGCCCAGGAGACGTCCACGTTTGGGAGAACCTCTCACGGCGCGGACATGCACCGCGATGGGTCATCAATCTGCCAATCGGCAAGGACTACGGCGATACGGTCACCCATGACACGCTACGGCTCGCCCTCGACGCACTCCACCTCGCCATGGAGGAGCACGCCATTCGTTCGATCGCCTTGCCGGCTTTGGGTTGCGGCCTCGGCGGTCTCTGCTGGTCCGAAGACGTCATTCCAGCCCTGGTCGGCTGGATGAGCGGGCACGGCTACCACGAGCGGCACATCCTGGTCGTAGCGGCCTCACCGCTCTACGCCACCAATCGTCAACCCCGCGCCCTGCAAGCCTCTTGAGCGACGTGCCGCCCCTGCGGGGCGGCCGTCCCTTCTCTTTAACTCTTGGACTTACGCCGTGTCGGACCTAGACTCAGAACTGGCGATGCATGCGGAAGGGGATGAGGCCGTTACGGAAGAGCGACCCGGAGAGGCACGGACGCCACTGATGCCGACGCTCGGGCCGGTCTTCCCGATACTCGATCTGCTCGCTTACGGTCCCAGTCGCGACGAGGTGCTGCAGGCCCTAGGCCTGCCTGAGGGCAAGGATGCCCACGGACCAGCCAACCTACGCGGGTATTAGCCCTCAATTCGTCGGCGACTCCACGCCTAGCCTCTACTCGTACGGCCCGCGACCGTATGTCCTCACCGGCGCCTTGGTTCAACATTTTCGCCAGCACTTCTCTGATCCGTTCTGCATCGAAGAGCCAAGCCTCCGCGCGTCGCTTTGGAAGCCCGATGAAGCCACCGGTATAGTGATCGAGAGCATCACCCGGTGGGACCCCAAGGCCGCGATGAAGCGGCCGGCCATCGTGATCCGGCGGGGCCCGGTCCAGTTCGTGCGGCGGGGCATCGGCGACCTCTGCATGGGCTTCATCGTCGGCGACGACGGGATCGATCGCTACGCGGCGTTCATGGCTGGCTGGCACAGCATCTTCTGTCTCGGTAATGAGGCAGGCGAGGCCGAACGGCTGGCCGCGGAGGTCTACCGAGAGGTGCTCCAGTTCGGACCCGTGCTTCGCGGTTGCCTCCGCCTGCACCGGTTGGGCATCACCGAGCTGGGCGAAGTCCATCGTCTGCCGCAAGAAGCAGCAGGCGGCTACGCAGCCCCGGTCACGATCGCTTATGCCTACGAAGAGTCCTGGGAGATCGTGCCGCAGGTTCCAGTCCTTCAAGGGGTGTCCGTCGAGGCCCGACCCTGAGCTAGACCGCACGGAGGCGGAGTTCCATGTCGTATCAATTGCCGCAGGTGCTGGTTTTCCAGGAGTACAGCCGCGTACCCAGCGAGCTGACGGAGCCGCTCCGCGCCTGCGTCGTTGGCAGTCACGCCTACCTTCAGCGTTATGGCGTCGCGGCCGAGAAGGGCTTTGGCGCGCTGGGAGCCTACAACTCAGCCAGTGACGTGCTTTACCCGTGGCCCGGCAAGCCCGAAGCAGCCACAACCGATCTCAGCTACACCAAGCTCTTCATCGACGATGCCTTGCTGCCTTACTACTCGGATCTGATCGGTGTGGGTTCGGCCGTCGCACCGGTTGGCGCCTCGGCGCCGAACCAGATCCGCGCAGCCGACTCGTCGGGCGGCTTCAAAGTCCATGGCGCTTCGCATCCGCGATACGCCGCGCTCTATGACCGCGACGTGCAGGTTGGCGACGCCGTCCACGTACGCGGCGTGGTGTCCAGTACGACCTACACACTGGATTCCTACGTTCAGGACATCCTCTCGACCGGCACCGACCGTGTTGCGGCTGTCGTAGGCACTCCTGCAGCAGACGATGTCAATCCGGCAACTCAGTCGGTCGGTGTCACGATCACTGCCGCGTCGGGCAATACGAACAACTCGACGGTCGCGGCCTCGGCTGCTGCCTATAAGCCCTACCCGTTGGGGCTCATCTCCGACACCTACACGGTCACGGTCATCGCTTCTGAAGTCAGCAGCGATCCGACCACGGCGCGACTCTCAGTCGTCAGTGCCAGTGGTCTCGACGACGTGCCGAGTGTGGCCCCCGGCGCCGACGGCGTGGCCTTTGCGATCGGCACCCTCGGCCTGACGATGACGATTACCAAGAACAATACAACCCCTCAGCCTCTGGTCGCCGGACAGGTCTGGACGGTACAGGGCAGGGCTGCGCACGTGAAGCCCACGCCGGCCGCCGGCGGCACGTTCACCGGCACTTCGGCAACAACTTACGTGCTGACCGTCACCCGCGGCGGTTACTTCGCAGCCTTAAACGCGATCGATCAGCCGACCCTCACCGTAACGACCACCACTGGCGTCGACGCCGCCGGCCCGCTGTTGATCACTTCCAACAGCGACGCCTACCCGATCGGCAGTCAGGGTGTGACCTTCACCGTGGGGGCCAGCGGCAACCCGACTGGCTTGCGACTCGGCGACAAGTACTACATCACAGTGACGCCGGTCGCGGCCGGGGCCTTCCGCACGCTCGTTCTCGGACACAGCCTGCCGGCCCAGCTCCTCACCGCGACCGACCTGGATCTGACGCTGTCCATCCGCCGCGACCTCCAGATCTCGCAGTCCAGGACCGGCTATGAACCGCTGACCAACTGGGATCAGGACGAGGACAGCCTGACCGTCCGTTCGGGAATCGTGGCTTACGACTCGACGTTCACCAATCTGGGTGTACCGGTCGCCCTGCAAGTGGCATCCGGACAGCTCTACGTCGAATACCGGGCCTGGCGCTCTGACCTGGCCGCCTCGTTGAGCGGGATCTCCGACGTTGGCCTCCTTGACTCGACGATCTCCGGCCCGATCTCGCCGGACAATCCGCTCAAGCAGGGCGTCTATTCGGCACTACTCAACAGCAACGGCAGCGTGGTCAAGTTCATTGCCGTTGCCGATCCGAGCAGTCTCAACTCCTGGTCCGACGCGATCGGGCCTCTCGTCGGTGTGACCGGGGTTTACAACCTGGTGCCGCTGACGCAGGATCCTGCTGTCCTCTCGCTGTTTGTGGCGCACGTCAACAATCAGTCGGGCCCCGAAGCCGGCCGCTGGCGGGCCATGTTCCTGAGCCTGCCTCTGGTCACGACCAAGGCGGTCGTCACCGCCGAGTCCACGGCTGACGGACAGCTGGCACTGGTCACCGTTGCCGATGACCCTGGGGCCGCTGGCACGCAGTACACACTCGTCACGGCCGCGGCCAACAACACCAACTTCCTGGCCAACGGTGTGCGGCCTGGCGACCGGCTGCGACTCAACTACAGCATTTCCGGCGGGAACGTGACCTACAACGAGTACGTGATCGCCCGCGTGCTCTCCGAGAACACCCTGATCCTGTCCGCCGGGCCGTCTGGCGCGATCTCGGTGGCGACCAAGGCCGAGGTCTGGCGGCGACTCACCAAGGACGAACAGGCGGCTGACATCGGTCATCGCGCCGGTGCTTACGGCAATCGTCGCGTGGTGGCCGTCTGGCCCGATCTCGTCGACATCGGGAGCACGAGTCTGCCTGGGTATCACCTCTGCGCGGCCCTCGCTGGTTTGATCTCCGGTGTCGTCCCGCATCAGGGGCTGACCAACGTCACGCTCTCTGGCTTCACCGGGGTACCGCGGGCGAGCACCTACTTCAATGGCGACCAGCTCAACACCATGGCTGCTTCGGGCGTCTGGATCGTCACTCAGTCTCCGGCCGGTGCCATCTACACTCGGGACGCGCTGACGACCGACGGCTCGGACCTGAACGCCTCCCAGGAGATGGTGCGTCGCAACGTCGACGCCATCAGCGCGGTGTTCCTGAACCGGCTTCAGCCGTTCATTGGGGTCATGAACGTGACTCCTTCGGCTATTGCTCGGTTGCACACCGAGATCTGCGCGATCATCGATTACCTGAAGAACGCGGGGTATACCGACCTGCTCGGCCCCCAGCTGATCGACGGGAGTATCCTCGAACTGAGGAAGCACGCTCTGCTGGCCGACCGCGTCGTTGCGGTGCTGCAGCTGACCGTGCCCTATTCCCTCAACACGATCGAGTGCCACCTCGTCATCTGATCGGGCCGAGACCGGCGACGCTGCCGGCTAGCGACATGGAGGTCGCGTCACGATGCCTACGAATCTCTTCGGGCGTACCGGCAACGACTTCGGCGGTTCGTTCGCCGCCGATGCCGCCAAGATCATCTTCGCTGGCGGCACGTCCGACGCGTTGGCCGGTGCCGGCGGCGGCGTCGGCCTGTTGACGCAGCAGTTGCAGGTCGGTTTTCAGCAGCAGATCTCCCGCATCTACGAGGTCGGCAGCAACTTTACGTTCCTCGTTGAGGGGCGTTCCCAGGGACAGTTCAGCGTCGGCCGTGTACTTGGCGTACGCCCGGTGCAGCTGGCCTTCTACTCGAAGTACGGGAACGTCTGCAACGCAGCCACGAACATCCTGTCTTTGCAGCTCGCTACCGGCTGCGACGACAGACCCGGCGGCGCCAAGCTTGCCTCGATCGCGTTCCTGATCCGTGCCGCCGTGCTCATCTCGGTGAACATCACGGTCGCGGCCATGGACATGATCGTCAACGAGTCGCTTCAGGGCATGTTCGTCTCGCTCGATCCGAGCACTTAACGAAAGCAGGGCGTATGACTCAACACCGTCGCCCTGCACTCTTCTCTGGGCTGCCGGACCGGCGCGCCTACGCCGCCGAATGGCTGGCCAAACAGCAGGTCGGCGGTTTGCACCGCCCGGTCACCGACCCTGCCTGCACAGGCTACCTCGCCCGCAATCATATCGGTGTGCGAGCCGAGGTCCTCTTCGGCAAGGTCGTCGACTTCGTCGCGTACACGCACTGCTACAGGGTCTTCCTCGAAGGGGGCCATCCGCCGGTCACGGCCACGCCGCTGGCGCAGTCAGGTTTGCTTCCTTTCGGCGCTCGGCAGGTCAACACCATTCCGCTGGGCAGCAGCGTCTGGGTTCTGGTCCACCACCAGCTACCGCATGCCTTGATCCTGGGTGTCGAGCCCGATCCTAACGTCGACCCTCGCATGGCCCTGTCGGACTTCGTCCACCAGGCCGGCCGCTGCGGCCTGCGCGTCGACCGTACGCATTCGAGCGTCCTGAAACTCAACAACAAGGGTCGCGTCACTGACTGGTCGGCTGGTCGCCCCTTCGATTCAACTGGGGCCGGCGAGTGGGGGGCAATCTCAGAGACCGGCCTGCGCGTGCTGCTGGATAGTGGCATGGTCCAGCTCGGCGTTGATGAGTTCACCGGCGTCTCGGCCTTCTACGAGGACCAGTTGCTGCGACTGGGCGGTCTTAATCTGTCCATCCTCAGTTCAGGTGGCGAGCACGAGGTCCTGCACGACGGCGCCGAAATCCACGAGTACAAGGGGAGCACTCCGTTCCCATGGGAACAGCGAGGGGCCCTTACTCATGGCATGGACCCGTTCCGCGACGTTGACTACAAGGCCTATCAGATCGAGCAGCCGCACTACTCCGCCATCGAGCCTCAGCACGACGATCAGATGCCGTTCCACCGGCGCGTGGAGCTGGGCGGCTACCTGGGCCAGGGCGGTAAGCGACTGATCCTGGTACCGCCAAGCAGCGAGACCTACCGCTACGGCGAAGGGGACGCCCCGCTTGGGGTCTTCGAGGAGCAGCTGTCGCTGACCGGTCGCTACGCCGTTCGCGCCGCCAAGGGCGTCCATATCGCCAAGCGGATCGTCATCCCTGGACCCAAGCGGACCATGCGGGCCGAGGACAATCGAGGCGACACGGAGGAGAACTACCGCTTCGCCGGTGCCGTCGGTTCCGGTGAAGCACATGAGATCAGTGGCGGTATCGAGACGAGCGACGAGGAGACGCCCCACCTGCAGGAAGCCGCTGGCGTCATGGATGAGGCGGCGCGCGTCTTCAACTGGGAAGGGGCGCACCCACTCCACTACCACGAGCGGGACTGGAAGCTGGACGATGAGTCGGAGACCCCGTTCAAGACGGGACAGGCCAAGATCCCGTTCACCAAGCTTCGCGACGCCTTCTATCTCGATCGCCCCGATCCCGTCACTGCCGTCGTCGACCATCGCTACGGCGAGGTCGAATACTTCCCCAACGAGAGCTACATCTCGCTGCTCGACTCCGGCGGCGTGGTCATCGGCGACGGCTACGGGGCGGAGATCCGCCTGGCCGGCGGGCACATCTTCCTCACAGCCCCAGGAGACGTCTGGCTCAAGGCTGGACGCAACGTGAACACCTGGGCCGGGCACGATGCTATCATTCGCGCCAAGAACTCGTGGGACGTCTCGGCCTCGAAGGGGGATGGCCGGCTGAAGGCCGAGAAGAACCTCCAGGTGCTGGCTGGCAATGACTCCGACGGCGGCGGTGTTGGCGCCGTCCTGATCGAGTCGCGGGCACCGTCCCGGTACGACTACGAAGGAAAGGTCGGCGAGGATGTGCAAGCCGGCGGTGTACACATCAAGTGCAGCCAGGGCGAGCTCACAGCCTGGGCCAACAACATCTACCTGAGAACCGGCGGTGGCGATATCCAGCCAGGCACGATCACCCTCGACGCCGGCGCCGGCACGAGCGAGATCGTCACCAACTCGGCCACCTTCCGTCGTTACCTTGGCTCCGCAGCCGTTGACAACTTCGGATCGTCCGGCAAGGTCACTGGCGTCAACCTCTATCAGGCTGAATTCAACAGCCTGGCCGGTCAGCTCTCGATTGGCGGCTATACCCAGGTCCGGGACGGCGGCATGACCGTCAAGGGCTACATCGGAATCGTTGGAGGCCATATCAGTAGCGAGTTGGCGTCCGATAGCCAGGGCCTGGTTGGTTCACTGGAAGGGACAGCCTTACAGGCGACTGCTGACGCGATAACGGACGGCGACGATGCCCAGGCGGACGCAACCAAGAGCCAGGTCGAAGCGTGGGACACACTCTTCGGCAAGTTCTGGTACGGCGATAAGCGACCTGGTAGCGATGCCGTGATCAAGGCGGTCGGTTTCAGTTTCCGCAACGAGGAGCAGTACCGCACTTCCAAGTTTCGACTCTGGGAGGATCGCTGGCAGCAGGTTCTGCGGCTGGCCGGCGGTCAAGCCGGGACCTGGAAGGAGTCGGCGGTGAGGTCCGGTTCCGAGGAGACCTATCCGTATCCGGGGCAGGCCAAGTGGAAGGATGAAGAAACGCTTCTGCAACAGGACCTGACGCTCTACGACCAGGAGGCCGGCGTCGCCAGGCCCAGGGATCCGTCGCTCTACGGCAAACCGAAGTACAAGGATCCGACCAAGGCGACCCCCGACGGCAACTACGCAGTGATCTTTTGAGGAGAGAAGTCGTGCTTCGAGAGACTCGAGAGGTACTACCGCCTAGCTTCCAGCAGTTCCGCAAGGCTCAGGCCCCGCCCGCCCCGCAGTCGTCGAAGATGTTCACCACGCCGTCGCCCTACCCAGGGATCAAGGGCGATCTACCGCTGGGACCAGGACAGGCGATCAAGATGACGCCGCTCGAGGAGCGGTCGCTAGCGCAGCTTGGCATCAAGCCCGGCGATGCGGTGCCGGCGAACCTCGCTGAGGCGATTGCCAGGGCCAGGGAGGAGGCCAGAAACGTGGAGGGTCTTCTACCCGTCGACCCCGACACGCCTCCCCTGGAGGTCGACGAGCAGGAGCTGAGCTCGTTGTCGCTCGCCAAGCAGCAGGAGCTGATCAAGGCGATCCAGGAGATGCAGGCGAGTGCAGCCCAGTTCCGGGACGTTGCACCAATCGTGGGACCGCAGGGTCCAAATGCTTCTCTGAACGAAGCGCTGCGGGTTGCCGCCGCGGCCTCGCCGCCGTTTGTCGACAAACGGCCGCCTGTGGTCGCATCGCCGATTGACGCCTTTCGAGCGCCTCGAGCTCCAGTTGCTGCTACGGCGTTGCCCGCTGCGCCCCAGGACAGCGAATTGGCTGCGGCGAAGGCGAAGATCGCCGAGCTGGAGCAGGCCCTCGAGACGGCGCTCACCCGATTGCCAGGCAAAGGGCTCGCCGACGCATCTGGGGCGGCTGAGTTAGGCAACTGTCAACACTGTGGCTGGGATCTCAACCGTCCCGACGAACTGCCGCTGGACTCGACCGACAAGTACGCCTACCTGGCAGCCATTTTGGGTGGTCCGAACACCCGTTATCGGAAGGAGATCGACCTCTTCGGCGGGACGGTCCGCTGTACCCTTCGCTGGCTCACGAGCGAAGAGTCGGACATGGTCAGCCGGCAAATCACAGCCGATGACCAGGCAGGGCAGCTGCGAAGCGCCAACGAGGTGATGGCTCGTATCGTCGACTACCGGACAGCGCTGACGTTGGAACGAATCTCCTGCGACGGTTCGCCGCCGGTTGTGCATGTCATGCCCGAGGCGGCCTCGGTGCCCGTCGACAAGGGTGACGAGACACCGCTGCCGCTCATGCTCCGCTACCTTCGCAGCCAGATGCTGCCAACCGAGACCCTCCGTCGAGCAGTCGGGTACGAATACCATCGCTTCCACAAGCTCGTCGAGAAGCTGGAGGCGAACGCGAGCAACCCGGATTTCTGGAAGGGGATCGCCTCGCTTGCCTGATGGTGCGAGCGGCCGCTCGCGGGGCGGTCGACTTCACGAGGGGCGATCCCAGAGACTTCCGCTGGTGGCTTCGCATGACCATGCTCTGCGACGCCATCGAGGCAGAGGACAGTGCGCGCCTGGTCGAGAACTACAATCGACGTGACCTTGCGCTGCTATCTGGTCGAGAGCTGTCAGCGGAATCGCACCAGTCCGTGCAGGAGAACATCGCACGGCAGCTGAGCTCGCTCCGCAAGCTCCTGCTGCCCTGGATGGCCGAGGCGCAGGAGAGCCTGGAGAGCTGGACCGAACGGGCCCTGAAACAGTGGATTGCTGAATGGGGCGATCCGGACTCTCCGGAGACCCAGGCGAAAATCGCCGCAACAGTGGCGGCGCTCAATCGCGACAACAAGGCATTGAAGAAGAGGGCTGCCTGACTTGGGACCGATGGGTGGGATGGATCCGACGCAGCAGGCCCGCGTCGCTGCAGCCATGGGCAGCGGCGGCTCCATCTTCACCGGGGCCTGGGAACCGAAGCAGATCCCCGACCTGAACTTCCTCGGTCTCGGGTCGCTAGGAACCATGGTGGGCAACGCCTTGCTGGCGTCCCCTTACGGCATGCAGGCCATGGGCATGATGCCGGCCCAGTTCCTGCCCCAGGCCAACCTCTACGACCAGTTCCGGGCCAAGGAGTACTACCAGCAGCAACAACAGGCCATGCAGATGGCCTCCCAGGCCGATCGTCTGACCTACCGGCAGTTTGCCGAAAACATCATTCGGCAGAAGACTGGCGCCGACAAACTCTCGGCCGAGCAGATGCAATGGGCGGACAACATGGGCGGCCTTGCGGCATCGCTCACCCCGTTCGCGATCCAGATGTTCGGTCCTGACATGGTCGACGCCTTCTCGGGCCGTGCCGGTTCGGCCACTGCGCTATCGCTGCGGATGCTCCAGGGCGGGCGGACAGCCATGGACCCGGTAACCGGTCTGACGGGTCTCTCCGGGGCCAGCGCTGGCATGATCTCCGGGATGCTGCATCGACAGTTCTTTGGCCCTGGCGCCGACATCGCCGCCTTTCGCGGCCTTACAGCCGGCCGCGTCGGCGGCCTCTACGACGAGCTGCAGCATCGTGGCCTAATGGGGCCCAGTATTGCCGCCTTTAGCGAAGAGCAGCAGTTCGACATGTTGGCGGACTCGCTGACGTCGCCTAACCTGCAGCGCACGTCGCCTGAAGCCTACAAGGCAATATTGCGGCGTGAGCGACAGCTCGATCCGCTCCTCTTGAACGCCGATGATGCGACGGTCGCGGCCAGGTTCGCCGGTCATTCGTTGCAGGAGCGTCGAGACGCCCTGGTTGATATGGACAAAATGCAACCCGGCATGATCGATACCCTCAAGCGGGGTTTCGACGCGCAGCAGGCCGGCAACCGACTCAAGGACCTGGCCGGTGCCTTCGCCGCCGTCGGCGATCTGCTGGGGCCTGGCACTCCTTCCGAACAGCTCTTCGAGACTCTGGAGAAGCTGACTCAGCATGGCACTTCGCGATTCACGCCGCAGATGCTGGAGCGCTCGGTGCAAATGACGCACTCGCTGATGCGGACGGCGGGGGTCAGCATGGACACCATGATGGCTCTCATGGGGCGAGGTGCAGGGTTAGCCGATGCGCTGGGCGTCGATCGTATGACGGCTGTCCAGGCAACTCAGGGGGCCATCGCTTTCGGGCAGGCTTATGGTCAGTCCAAAGCCGCTGGCGTGCCGAATTTCCAGGCGATCACAAAGGACGAGATGACGCTGCTCGACCAGCAGTTGCGAGTCCAGGCCGCCGGTTCGGGCATGGCCAATCAGCTGGGGGCCACAATCAGGTATGCCGAGACAGTAAGGCGTAGTGGCGGGGTCGTCGGAGGCGATATCGGTGCTCTTGTCGAAGCAGTCGAGAGCGGCAAGACGACGTTTACAGGAGCCGACGGCCGCGAGCGTTCTGTCTTTCTCAAACAGAAAGAGTGGCGGCAGTTAATGGAAGACGGCGGCGCCGATATGGCTCTTGCACAGCAGATGCTAAATCAGCGTCACTCCAACCAGGAGCCGATAGTTCAGCACGGATTAGGCGATCTGGTGCGCAATGGTGCCCAACGAGCAGAAATCCAGCGGTATGCAGCGATAGCCTTTCGTGGCAGCATCATGGCTGAGCTGGGACGCCGAGGGATTACCGGGGATAAGGCCGAGCGATTAGCCTTATTGGCCGGGCAGGCAGCGTCTGCTGCAGTCATGGGAATGGGGGCCGATCAGCGACGTAATCACGATACACGCACAAAAACAATGGCTGATGCACTCAATTCGGTCCTCGGACGTGAAGGGGTGCGACTTGATGCTGTATCGGCGGCTGCAACGGCCGAATCCGCCTGGGGCGCCTACAACGAAACCGTGCACAACACGGCCGCCCTTCGCAGCTATCGCACCGGGCTTGCCAGCTTCGAAGCTGTCGATCCGGAGATCTCCAAGCGGCAGAAAGGCATTGAACAAGAGAACGTCATCGCAGGGGCGACCCGTTCACTCCTCGCTGGGCTCGGAGCCCAGGGCCCGCTGGCGAGGTTGGCTGAGGTTGCTCTGGAGCCGCCCGCCACGCTCAAGCAAGCCATTGGCCGGCTACTTGGCGGCGTAGATCCAAAGGACATGCAGGCCAGGCTCAGCAAACTGCGAGGCATGTCGCCCGAAGAGCTCAATAAACTTGGCATCACCGACAAGGACAAGGTCGCAGTGATGACCGAGCAGCTGGTGCTGGCCGGCCGTCAGTACGCGACAGTGGCAGCCGGCGATGCGCAGACGCCGCAGGCACAGGCGGACCGGAAGCAGCAGCTGCAATGGTTACAGGACGAGATGGAGGCCATCCGGCTCGGCGGCACATCCGCCCAGAAACGGCTGGCCGAGTCGCTCAAGGAGAAGGGCTTCTCAACGCTCAAGGAAGCGCTGGCGAGTGACAAGATCACGGATTTCGAGCGGCAGCGCTACCAGGCCCTGGCGTTCGCCGCGAAGATCGGTCTTTCGGACTCCTCGGCCAAGATCAAGGACGTGATCGAGTCGGCGCAGAAGGCTGCCGACAACGATCCAGCGAAGGTCTACAAGGCGATTGAGGAGGGCTCGAAGAACATACCTGGCGTGCCCGAGAAAAAGGATGACCAGGCCGCAGGTACCGGTCAGAAGATTTCAGGGACACTTACCATCGTAGGCCTGGACAAGGTTCGTATGGACGCCACGGTCGACGCAGGGGGTGGTCACGGGTCGACGCCCGCGGGGACTCACGGTTAGGAGGTAGACATGGCGACACTCTTCGCAGGAAGACCCGGGACCGTGGTGGCCATCGTCGACAACGCCGACGTCGGGCTGCCCATGCGATTGGACGCCATTCAGGGGTCGTGGTTTCCGGGGCTACGCAGCATCCTGACCGAAGCGTCGTTCTCGCTGGACGCCAACTACCAGTTCATGCACACGCTTCGCGAGGTAATTTACAGCTACGTCTTCGGCGACCGGATCAGCCAGGTGCGGATCGGCGGCTTGAGTTTCGCCGGTGCCTGCGACGACAGCAGCGGGATGAGCGGCATCGAGCGAATCCTCCAGCTCTGGGATGAGAACAAGATCTCGTCGCGGTCGACGCCGGTGCGGCTCCAGATCGGTGTGTCCTCGGCGGGACTGTTCACCGGGCACATCACGAGCCTCAGGGCAGAGATCATCCGCCCTGAGGCCAGGATCTGTCAGTTCGCATTCCTGATGCACGTCTTCCCGGCCTCTGGAGGCTGAGTCGTGGTGAATCACGTACGGACCTTGCTACTCAATGAGGACGGCGCTGGTGAAGAGTACGTCCCTCCTGGCTACCGCAAGGCGCAGCTGCCCGAAGCGTTGCAACGCGTGCGGGACATCCTGTTCGGGCCCTCGCCGGATCGCCGTATGCTCGTCTATCGGGTGCGGCAGTTCATGGCGATTCTCCACTCGACACCGCTAGCGACATTCGTGACGCGGGCCGATCCGAGGATCACCTACACACTCGTCGCCGAACCGTCGTTACAGCCATCCCTGACGATTTCCGGCTCAGATCAACCGTTGTATGTTTCAGGTCCACGTCCGACGACGGCCGACGGAGCTGCAACTCAGATCTGGACGATCACGGTCACTGCTTGAGCGAGGCATCTCCATGAAGGTCACGACCGACACTGCCAATGCCGCTGCAGCCGCCTACACTGCCCGCGTCGACCGTACCGATGGGCAACCATTGGGAGCTGGCGGACGTTGTTACTTGCTCTCTGGTACACAGCCCGCCTCCGCAGCCACCGCTTTCAATCCAGGCAACCTGGTAGCGACCGTCTCGTTGCCCAACCCGGCGTTCTTGCCTCCTGTGAATGGTTCGGCCGCGTGGCCGGCGACGATTCAGGGCGTGGCAGCTCAGACAGGCATGCTGACCTGGTTTCGTATGGCCAACCGAGACGGAGTCGGACAGTGGGACGGGCAGATCGCGGCGTGGGACGGGGTTGGCCCGCAACCGGTCGCCGACATGATCATCGGGAATGCGAGCCTGGTGCAGGGAGAGGCCTTCACGGTCAGCTACTCCCTTCAGGTGCCTCTGGGGAGCTGACGCATGGCCGCCGTCTTCAAGACCTTCTTCGTGCGTGACAACGGGGCGCCGTCACCTGCGCTCGTGCCGGTCTTTCTGCAGTTCTCCACTGCGTCAGCGGCACCGCTACCGCTCCTGCCCAGGCCGACGATATCCAACCTCGGTGGCGGCTGGTATGGCTTCCCCTTCGACGCCGAGGTTGCCGGCGAAGCGATCGCCGTCATCGACGCCGGCGCAGGGCTGACTACGCAGGACCGGTACGTTGCCATGCACCTCACGCGGGATTCGGGACGCATTCAGGCCGGCATTGACGCGAACGGCTTTGTGGTCTGTCGCAGTTTGGCGGACGGAGCGCTCGACGCACTTGTCCTTGAGCCTGGTGTCAATCTGATGCCGGCCCTGGCCCGCATGGCGGCGTCGCTCTGCGGCGTGACGCAGGTGGGCGAAGACGGCCTGACCTGGACCTTCTATGCGATGGGCTCCAGCACGGTTCCCCGATTCATTGCCCAGACAAGCGTTGTCGGCGAGCGGATAGCCGTCGAGTTCTTCTAGGAGGCGGGCGATGCCGGTCATATTCACCCGTCTTCGACCGCAACCTAAGGTCCAGCAAGCGATGGTGCCGGTGTTCAGCGATCGGCTTTCCGCGCCACTCCGCGTGCCCGGTACTCTGCTGGACGTGCGCTTGCATGCCGACGCGCCTGTTGGAACAGCGTGGACGCTCACAGTCAATTCCGAACCAGCGCTCGACCTCGGAGAGTTGCTTACGTCGCTGGAAGGGCTTGACCAGGACTCGTTGCTGGCCCTTTTCGGCGCAGCCCCTGTGGAACCCTATCGCAGTTGGAAGAACCTCTGGGAGTCCGACCAGCCGATGCCATATCGGCTCGGGGCCGTGCTGCTCGCGCTTGCCTCTCGTACCAACGAGCTGGCCCCGCGAGCAACCTGGTTTAGCGTCTTCACGACCGAGGTAACGCCCCTGGAAGGCATCACGCCGAACGTCGTCTACTACTACACGACCGACGGGCTCATCACGCAGGGCCTGGGCGTTTGAGAGGCGAATCATGCCTGGGCTGGCACGCTGGGCCTATTACCGACCGCACGCCTACGCCGTGATCGATGGCGTCGAATTCGACGTCGTCAAGCTGGTCGTCAACTACGAACTCAACAGCATCTCCTCAGGCACACTGATGCTGCCGGTCGGACGGCGATTGACGGACGATGGTGTGGCCGCGATCCACGATGCAGTGGGTCGTTTGGGCGAGCGTGTGCCTGTGCAGGTCTACGCCTCTTTCGATGCCGCCGATCGCAGTGACGAGACGGTAAGCGCGCTTGGGCTGCCTGACGGCCCATTCCTGCTCTTTGATGGCCTGGCCGTCTTTGGCCACTACGACCGCTCGGCGATGAACGCGGTCTACAACCTCTCGCTGGTCCACTGGGCGGCCTTGCTCGGCGAGGGTTCCTGTTTCAGTTATTCCAGCCATCCGACCAACCCAGCGCAGTACTCCTTCGGCGCCGTCTTGCCTCAGTCTGACGATGCAGGCACCAAGCCCAACTGGACCGTCCTGACTCAGGCCTCGGAAGCCGTCAATGCGCAGTCGATCGGCGAGGATCTCTGGGGCAGTGCTCTTTACAAATGGTTTGAGACCCTGGCCGCGCAGGACATGTTCGCGGTCTGGGAGCGGAACCTGACCGGCGATGCCAGCAATACCGTGGTCAAGGATGCCCTTGAGAGATTCAAGCCTGGCGGGCCGTACTACGTACCACTGGAGCTCAATCAGCAGGCCGTCGAGGTCGACGTTGACCTGGCCGAGGCGATCGCCACCGATTTCGGCCGAGCTCTCTACCCAGGGCAAATCGCCAACCAGACCTTCTGGGATCTGCTGGTGGGTCGCTTCGCTTCGGACTACGCCTTTGCCGTTGTGCCGCGTGTCTCCTACGGTCTGATCGTCCCGTTCCTACCGGGCTACAGAGGTAATGACGGTAAGGCCTTCGCCGACATCCTGGCCGCGGAGCAGACGAGCTCCGAGTCCTCGGCGGTCATGCCGAGGCCCCTTCGGGGCTACGGCATCCTCTCAGGCATGACGAGCCGCGCTGGCACCAACATGATGCCCGACGACGGTGCGGCGATCACGGGTGTTGGCGGCTGGTATTCGCCGCCCGACAAGAAAGGTGCGGTACTCATTGGCCAGGCCCCGGGCTGGCTCTCGAGCATCCTCTCCCCGAGTCTCTACGCTGACGACGCCAGCGGAGCCTTCGAGGGCTGTGGCGACGCCCTCAACCCCGGAAAGGGCAAGGCGAACGAGGCCCGAACAACCGCACCAGCCAAGGCCAAGCGGACGAAGTCAGCACTCGACGCTTACGCCAAGTGCCGTTATGCGCAGGAGATCCTCAAGGGCCGCATGGCTGTCATCTCGGGTATCTTCCGGACAGATGTGGCCCCGGGCTCACTGGTCCGCATTGAGGGGGCCAGTGAGCGCTTCCTGGCAGACACGGATCAGCTCGGCGGTGTGTCCTACGGACAGGTCCTGAGGGTGACTCTGGTCCTGGACGCTGAGACTCCAGCAGCCGGCACAGGGCTACACATCGGTTTCGTCCGAAGTGAACGCGAGAACGACGAGGACGCCACGTCGATGGACTCCCACCCGCTCTACAAGAATGCGTTCCTTGGTTGCCCGCTGATCGACGCATAGGGGGTGAAGATGCCAGCCGCGCCAGAATGGTGGTCGCAAATCGGGGCATCGCCGCCTGACGGGCTTCAGTTGGAACCAGAGTATGTCGAGCCCTACGCTCGCTGGCGACGTTCGCCGTCGCCAGCGACATCGGGACGCTTGCTGAAGGCATTGAATCCTGTGCTCGGCACTGGGTTACGGGCCTACGGCGGGCAGAACGCCAGCCCGCTCCTGCGTTCACAAGCCAAGCGCATCGCGCTGCAGACGATGCAGACATATAACCCGGAGAAGGGTCCGCTCCGCACTCACATCCTCGGCGGTTTGCAGGCGCTCCAGCGCCTTGGCGCGCGGCAGGCCCAAATGATCAGTGCCCCGACGCGTGTCGTTCTGGACAAGCAGGTCCTTGATCGCGCGGATCAGGAGCTGCGAGAGGAGTTGGGGAGAGACCCGTCTTCCCTGGAGCTGGCCGACCGTACCGGCCTATCGCTACGACGGCAGACCTACGTTCGCCGCTACGTTCCGGGCTTCGCGCAGGGGCAATTCGAGTCGCCTGGCGGCGACGACGACGGTCCGTCGCCGTCGGTCCCCGCTGTTGAGCAAGCCGATCCGATCATGGCCAAAGCCGAACTGCTGTACCACGACCTCGACCCGGTAGGCCAGGCGATCCTGGAGCACACCTTGGGACTGCACGGTCGTGAGAAGTTGGCCCCGAGCCGGATCGCCGCCAAGCTCAATGTGACGCCCGGTGCCATCAGCCAGCGAGCTGCTAAGATCCAGGCCATGTTCGATGAGCTGGGTGATCTTGAGGTCTTTTGAGCGGAGCTTTGCGGGATGGCTATAGAACCGACGAGCCTTGGTTGCGGGGTGTATCTCGGCGGCTTCCATTGCTGCGATCCCGAACGCTTCGAAAACATCATCCACATCTTCCGGTCGCAAAACGTACCGGACTACACCTGTCCAACGATCGCTGAGCGAAGGGAACACGGGCTGAAGGTGGAATGGCGGGAAGGGGAGCCCTTCTCTGCCATGAGACCAGGTCTCGACGCTGTGAGTGCCTATGCAGCCAGGCCCGGAGATCTCCTGATTCACTGTTACGCCGGCATCTGCCGTTCCGCTCATCTGGCCCTGGTTGCTCTGATCGTGCGAGGCGTGGAACCCATGGAGGCGATGAAGCGACTCTACTCCGGCTGCTGGGCCGATCCGCTTCATCGCCGAGTCCCCGAGCTTTTCGACTACAACCTCGCGGAGCTCTTTCGCCGTTTTCAAAAGCAGATCGAGGTTCCGGATGCTGCGCACGAGCAAAGCTGAGGAGATGCGTCGATTCGCGCTGGGTCACTACGGCAACAGCGTGCGGCAATGGCCCGACGTGGCCTCGGTGCGCGCCGACTGGTACCAGGGTCGAGTTGTCGTCCGTTCGCATCGCGCGAGCTGGCCTGGCTGCCGTTATGGCCTGACGATCGACGAAGCTGACTCCTACATCCAGTCGCTGGTTGCCGAAGGGGAGAGCGCCGGCGTTCTCTATCTGAACGAGTATCTGGAATGCCAGCCACACAAGATCACGATCCAGGGTGAGGTGTTCCGTGGTCCTGAGGGGCTCACCCTGCACTACGCCAAGGATCCGGTGATGATGCGGGAGGCCATGAAGCGAGGGAAGGACTCACTGGCGACGGCCTATCGCACTGAGGCTCAGCTGCTGTTGCAACAGAACCTGGACCCGTCGAGCTATGACGCCCTCATGGATCTGCTCGACGAAGAAGGTCCAGAGAACCACGGCTACCCGACCTCGCACGTCGTTGAATTTACAGCCTTCGGCTGCAACGTCGGGTCCACGCCGGGCAGAAATTGCCTAATTTGGGAAACCCGGGCCTACTGACACGTGTTGATGCATTAGTCAACGAACCGTTTGTCGACAAACGGGACTTGCCCCATGAACTCTCCCAAACCTGCCCCCAAGGGCCGCATCCACGACGTCTTCCTGGACACGCTCAACGGCATGGCCGAGCGAGTTCAAACTCAGCACGATGCGGAGCGTGGGGCGGGTTCGCGTGACTGGTCGGTGCCAGAGAAGGTTTCAAACCTGCTTGAGCCTGCGGGTATGACAACGGCTTTCGACCGCGCGGCTATTGATGCCAACTACGACACGTGCGTGACGATGCCGGCATCAGCCGGTACAGTCGCTGACACCATCTCCCTGAAAAGTCAGGGCGATTACGTCGCTGTAATCGAGCGGGCCTTTCGCGCCCGCCACTGCACGCCGGTTCGCCTTCTGGGCTTCGCCGCTGCACGCCGCCGAGGACACTCGAAGCCCAACGGGGTGCTCAAGGGTGGCGTACTGCGCTATGCGCAGGACGTCCTGAAGGCCGGCAACTAGAGCCTGCTATCCTGGAGCTGCGCCTGCTGCGGGCGCCAGGAGGGTGCCCTCGATGTCGACGGTCGCCGACTATGTCGGCCGGGTCTACGACGTTGCCGCTTTTCGTGGCCAGCGATCGGCCGGTGACGTTCTGCTCGATCAGTCGCTGCTCGACGACGACTCCGGCGGCGCGATCTGCACCGGCGCACAGAAGGTCGCGCAGTGGTTCGTGATCGAGCTCATGACGGCAACCGGTTCGATCCCATACGAACCCTCGCGCGGCACGCCATTCATCGCGGAACTAGCCCGCGGGCAGCTCCGCAGCGAACTGGACGTTTATCAGGCCTTTAGCCTCGCGGTCGGCATCATCTCGACGCTGGCGGCGAAGCACACCGTTGCAGCCGATCCCGCTGATGAGCGTTTCACTGGCGCCGAATTGCTGGCCGTGTCGCTCGGTCCAGGCGCGGCGCGGCTGACAATCAAGGTGTCGACGGCGGCCGGCGACGCGCGCAAGGTCATCCTGCCGATCGAGACGACCGGTTAAGAGGCCCACGATGTCGCTCACGATCCCGCCCATCGCCTCGCTCGACACCAATTATGTGGCCGCTGTGCAGGCGGCGCTGACGCAGTATCTCGCTGAAGCCTTCCCCGACGTGCAGGTCCGTTACGGCGTCGTGCACGACGTCATTCTAGGTCTGACCGGCACCCTCTTCGCGGCCCTCGATCAGCAGATCGAGCGCTTGCAGCAGAGCCAGAGCCTGCTGGCGATCACGCAGGATCCAGCGGGCGCGGACACGACGGCTGTGGATGCTGTGCTCTCCAACTATCGCGTCGTTCGTGGTCCTGGCGTCGCCGCTTCCGGCACGGCGACGATCGTCCTGACCCAACGTATTCCCATGATCGTCCCGGCCGGTCCTGTCTTCTCGGCCAACGGGGTGACGCTGACCACCGATGCCGCCTATGCCGTCCGCGTCGACGAGACGACCGTACTCGGACCTGGTGATCTCGTCCTCCGTTCGTTGGGACAAGGTCGATATGCCGTCGCGGTGCCGGTCACGGCCACGACAGCGGGTACGGCGGGCATGCTGAAGCGAGGCGCCGCTCTGGTGCCATCCTTCTCGATCCCTTACCTGCAGACCGCCTATGTCGAAAGCGACTTCACTGGCGGGATCGACGCCGAGAGTAATGCGGATCTGCTAGCCAGACTACAAGAAGGGCTGGCACCTCGGGCCTGGTCCAACAGGGTCAGTATCGCAGCCCTGATTCGCGCTCAGCCGGCATTTGCCCGCGTACCGCATCTGTCGTTTATCGGAGCCGGCGACGCTGAACTCGTCCGCGCCGCCCACTCCTTGCTGCCGATCATGCTGCCTGGTCGCTGCGATGTTTATGCGAGGACGGCGGCTCTGCCGCTCTCGAGGACCATCCAGGTCGAGGCGACCCTCGTGGCGATCGGCGCCGGCGGTGGCACATGGCAGTTCGATCTGGGTCGGGACGACGCGCCAGGCTTCTACCAGGTTGATCGGGTGGCGCTGCCGACGACCCCGCAGTCCGACGCCGGCTTCGCCGTGGTCTCCGACGTACGCGGTGTGGATCTCACTGGCGACGACTGGACACCTGACCTGACGCTGCCCACGGAGGCGGCCTACACGCCGTTCCAGACCGCGACGATCCGCTTCCTGGACACCACAACCCCAACCTCGAGTCTGAGCGTGGGCTCTTCGAAAGCGACCTATGCCGCTAGCCTGAGTCAGATGCCGCTGCTGGCCGATCTGCAAACCTTCCTGGGGTCGAGGGCCGTTCGTGATCCCGGTGGCGACGTGCTGGTGCGTGCCCCTGTGCCTTGTTCGGTGCGGTTGGCCTTCGATGTTCTGCTTCGTCCAGGGACCCTCTTCGCCGACACCCTACGACCTGCCATTGCCTCGGCGCTGGCCTCGCACGTCAACGGGCTGGGCTTCGCTGGCCGGCTCTACGCGTCGAGCCTGGTGTCCGTGATCGCGGCCCTGCTCCCCTCCGGGACGGAGATCGGACCGATCGACATGCTCGGTGCGCTGCGACGCCCTGACGGCGCAGTCGTCTATCTACGGGATCCGCGCGGCATTGTGCTGGAGATCCCTGACGACCCAGGACACATGACGACTTCGAGGACCACCGTCTTCCTGCTGGATCCGCTCGACGTATCCGTCGGCGTGAAGACGCTTGACGTGCCGACGATCTGATCCGGCAAGGAGTAGCCAATGACCAGTGAACGGGTGCGGGACTTCGTGCGGCTCTTGCTCAAGGCCCACGAGAACCAGGCGGAATGCATTCCGACCTCCAGTTTCGTCGCGCTGTTCGCGGGCGAGGGGCTGGTATCCGACGGTCTCGCGGTCTCTCCGTTGTATGACCTTAGGCATCCGTGCGGCTTGCTCGTCCGCCACGCGGCCCAGCCGTGCTGTGTCGGTTTCTTGGGGACGCAGCTGACTTTGCCGGCGGACATGCAGGCCGTCTACAAGATCACCGGTGCCGAGTCCGAGTATGCGGCAGTGCTCCTGCACTTCGTCGAGCCCCATCCCGAACTGCGACATTGTGGCGTCGTTACTCATCTAACGTCGTTGATCCTCGAGCCGCATCGCGTCTCGCTCTGGCACGATAGGGGTGAAACGGTCCTCCAATTGGAGGACGCGTCATGAATGTCTTCCCTCGCAGCGACCTCGATCGCCCCGGTGAGTTACTGCATCTGCTGGGTACGTTCTGGTCCAGCTTCTATGCCGGCCGTGACCTGGTGCGCGGCTATGCAACAACGACGGGCAGGGTCGCCGCCGAGGTCCAGGAACGCGTAACGGAGTCGCTCGACAACCTCTCGCGAGACACCGTTCGCGTCCTCGGTAACAGAACTTACGTGCCAGCCGTCATTCGCCGCAGTTCGCGGCACTTGCTTCGGCCTGTTCGCTTCGGTGACGGGCGACTGTTCGGAGACGGTTTGGTTTACGGACTTCGGCTTGGCGAAGAAGGCTACACACTGTCGGCCGAGTCGGTGCGGAGCATCGCTCTCATCACGGATCAGCTCCTGCGACCGTCGCATTCTCTGGTCTCCGGCCTCGACTTCACGATTACACCGACTACCGGGACAGAAGCAGCCTCACTGGCCTTCCGCGTCGACCCGTTCACGCAGGGCGACTGGCCGACGCGACCAGTGATCGAGTACGGGGAGGTGGTCGACGAGGAGCTGACACTCTGGCTCTACGACGTCCTGATCGACCGCGACGCGATCTGGAAGAACTTCGGTTCGGTGCTCGGGCTGCGAATGCGGAGTTCGGAGGGGTACAAACGGCTCGTCGCGGCCTTGCTCGACGCCGTGTCCTGCGGTACCTCGACCCTTGGGCTCCGTCGGGTGCTCGGCTCGCTCACGGGTGTCCCGTTGGCCAGCGGGAATGAGGTTGTTGAGGATGTCTTCGTCGATCGACGGGGCCGGACCGTGGTCGTGACCGATGCTGCGTCCTACGACTGCGGGTTCTCAGCGGCCGTCGTTGCCGCCGGAGACGCCGTCTCGACCGGCGATGTGCTCTGCGACTCGCTGACGGTGCACGAGGTCTCAGGTTCGCCGTTGCCGTCCTGGGCCTCGACGCTGGTCCTGGGCGAAGGCTATTTGCTCGATGCTTTCGGCGGCGAACTGGCTTTTTCGAATCGAGACCTGCCGCTCGTCGTTGGACAGGGTGAACAGGGACGTACGGCCGTCTCCTGCCAACTGGGTGGCGACCCAGAGGCCATCGAGCGCTTCTGGGACGAGGTCCATCGCCGAGGCGTTGCGACGGGCCAGACGCTGGCTCACTTGCTCGATCGTCGCCCGAACCCCGTT
>WBZP01001661.1_pt1 | contig 26869 bp, 34 predicted proteins | sample 5204301 | NCBI WGS metagenome assembly WBZP01 (sample SAMN12412401, study PRJNA552823) | activated sludge metagenome | isolation source: activated sludge from nitrification reactor of wastewater treatment plant... | place: USA: Pennsylvania | collected 2017 | reverse complement strand
TTCAAGTTTCCTTAAACCTTGCTACTTCTGTGCGAGCACTACAATTTAATCGCAATGTCAGCCAAAGCTGACTTCACAACCAAACCAAGTACCCACACCTATCGGTTGTCTGGTTTTTAAAGAGCTTGCAAATCAGGCACTTGCCTTTGATTTGCTGTTTCGCGTCTGCGGCGAAGCTGCGCATTCTACAGACTTTAATTTTTCCGTCAACACTTTTTAAAAAATTCTTCAAAAAGGCGACTTGTCTGCAAAACAAACCGTAACCCGTTGATTAAATTACGATTTGGCCGCTGCCTAAGCAACGAAAGATGCGCATTGTACAGGACTGGAAACGTCCGTCAACACTTCATTGAAAAAATATTCAGGACAGCGTTACGCGAGCAAACTTGCGCTTACCCACCTGAACCACAAATGGAGGCTGTCGCTCCAGAAGCAAGCCCTTGTCTTCGATCTTGGTACCAGCGATCTTGACCCCGCCCTGCTCGATCATGCGCATTGCTTCGGAGGTACTGGCCGTCAGGCCGGCCTGCTTGAGCACCTGCACCAGGCTGATGGCATTCCCGTCAACGGAGATTGCCACATCAGCAATATCGTCGGGAAGCACCCCCTGGCGGAAACGAGCCTCGAAGTCGGCGAGCGCATCGACCGCAGCCGCTTGACCATGGAAACGGGCAACAATTTCCTGGGCAAGCTGCACCTTTACATCACGGGGATTCCGCCCTTCGGCCACCTCCTGCCTCAGTCGCGCGATCTCGGCATTACCGCAAAATGAAAGAAGGTCGTAATAGCGCCACATCAAAACATCCGACACCGACATCAGCTTGCCAAAGATTTCACGCGGAGGCTCATTGATACCGACGTAGTTGCCCAACGACTTGGACATCTTGTTCACCCCGTCCAGCCCCTCGAGAAGCGGCATCATCAGGACGCATTGTGGGGCCTGCCCATAGTGCTTCTGCAACTCACGGCCGACGAGCAGGTTGAATTTCTGGTCGGTTCCGCCAAGTTCGACGTCTGCCCGCATGGCAACCGAGTCATAACCTTGGCAGAGCGGATAAAGGAATTCGTGGATCGCGATGGGCTGGCCGTTGGCGTAGCGCTTGGAGAAATCATCCCGTTCCAGCATGCGCGCAACCGTATGCAAGGCGGCAAGCTTGATCATCCCGGCAGCCCCAATCGGCTCGAACCATGTCGAGTTGAAGCAAATTTCAGTCTTTTCCGGGTCAAGGATCTTGAACACCTGCTCCTGATAGGTTTTGGCGTTCTCGAGAATCTGCTCACGAGTGAGCGGTGGCCGGGTCGTATTCTTGCCGGTCGGGTCACCGATCATCCCGGTAAAGTCACCAATCAGGAACATTACATGATGGCCCAGATCCTGGAAGTGGCGCAGTTTGTTGATGAGAACGGTATGCCCCAAGTGCAGATCAGGTGCCGTAGGGTCGAAACCCGCCTTTATTCTCAGAGGGCGACCGGTTTTGAGCTTCTCAACCAGTTCGGCCTCGATAAGAAGCTCATCAGCTCCGCGCTTGATCAGTTCAAGACTATCTGCCCGCACATCCATGATTGCCCCGCAAAACGAACCGGTACTTGCCCGGCTTGGAATTTGTTACACTGCTGCGATATTTTTATTTCCGCAGACCAGTGACGACTGAAAAGAGCCGCATTCTAGCGCAATCGCACCTCGTGATTGCACGACTTTCGCGCCACCGCCGCGCCGCAGCTGGGTTTGCTGCCGTGTCGGCGCTGGGCGTCGTTACGGCTTTCGCGGTCGCTCCGAACGACGACACCGCCCCCGCTCAACTACAAACAATCGTCGAGCGCCTCGCAGCGCCGGCAGCGAGCGTACTGCCGTTGGAGGAGCAAACTTTCCTGCGGGAGGAGCGGATTCAGCGCGGTGACACGCTGGCGGGCTTGACCAGCCGCCTCGGTATCAGTGACCGTGAGGCTTTCGAATTCATTCGGACGAACGCCACCGCCCAGATCATTTCCCGCCAGTTGCGCCCCGGCAAGCCGGTAACTGCACGCATCAGCGAGGCCGGCGAGCTGCAGGCCCTCTACTTTCCTGTCACTGGCAAGGACAGCCTGATCGTCGTGCAGCGACAGGGAAGCAAGCTCTCCGCATCGGAGCAGCCGGTTTCGCTGGAAACACGAACCGTCATGCGATCCGGGGAAATCCGCTATTCCCTGTTTGGTGCCACGGATACGGCCGGCATTCCAGATACGATTGCAACGCAGTTGGCGGAAATTTTTGCTGGGGACATCGATTTCCACCGGGATTTGCGCAAGGGGGACCGTTTCAGCATCGTCTATGAAATGCTCTTCCAGCAGGGGCAACCAGTTCGTAGCGGGCGCATCGTTGCCGCCGAATTCACTAACGACCGAAAGACTTATCAGGCTTTCTGGCACACCACCGAAGATGGCAAGGGGGGCTACTACACTGCCGACGGAAAAAGCTTGCGCAAGGCCTTCCTCCGCTCCCCGCTAGAATTTTCTCGCGTCACGTCGGGCTTCACGAGCAACCGCTTTCACCCTGTACTTCAGACCTGGCGTGCTCACAAGGGCGTCGATTATGGTGCGCCAGTAGGCACACGAGTGCGCTCGGTTGCCGACGGTACGGTCGAATTCGCAGGAAAACAGGGGGGTTACGGCAATCTGGTCGTACTGCGCCACCAAGGGGCCTATTCAACGGCCTACGGTCACCTGAACGGTTTCGCCCCAGGAATTCGCAAAGGAACCCGTATTGCCCAAGGCGAGACCATTGGTTTTGTTGGCCAGACCGGTCTCGCATCGGGACCACACCTTCACTACGAGTTCCGCATTCGTGACCAACAGGTCAATCCGCTGGCGGTTACGTTGCCTACCACCGTGCCACTGGAGCCCTCTCAAATTGCACGGTTCAAGTCGGCAGTGGTGCCAATGGTGGGACAGATTCAGCTGGCAAAGGAATTTTCGGTCGCCTCTGCAATCGATTGACCACGGCCGAATCCAGACGCCGAAGCGAAAAGGGCAGCCATATGGCTGCCCTTTCTTGCATTAGGGGCGGGCTCAGGCCGAAAAAGATGAGCCGCAACCGCAGGTGGAGGAAGCATTCGGATTCTTGATCACGAACTGCGACCCCTCGAGACCCTCGGAGTAATCGATTTCAGCACCGACAAGATACTGATAGCTCATCGGATCCACCAGCAGGGTAACGCCATTCTTTTCGATGACCGTATCGTCGTCCGCAGCAGCCTCGTCAAAGGTAAATCCGTACTGGAAACCGGAGCAGCCGCCTCCGGTTACGAATACCCGCAACTTGAGTTCAGGATTTCCTTCCTCCTCGATCAGTTCCCGTACCTTGCCGGCGGCAGAATCGGTAAAGATGAAGGGGGTCGGCATTTCAGTTACTGCGTTCATGATGGCTCCTGGCATAACAATCTTGGGGAGTTACCCCGATATCAGTTGGCACTGGACGCGAGTTTCAGTTCTACGGTACGGGCATTCGTCTGGTGAATAAGACGGCCCTGAACAACCGCACCCTGCTGCATTTCCAGCTGATGGTATTCAACATCCCCTGTGACTCTTGCATTAGGCTGAAGTTCCAGCGATTCCGAAGCGCATACCGGACCGACAACGGTGCCGTTAATGACGACATGGGCAACATCGATCTGCCCTTCGATCCGCGCCTGTTCGCTGATCACTAACGTGCTGTCCGCGCCCTTTTCAGCGCAGACATTCCCCTTGATCTCACCATCCACTCGCAAACCGCCACTGAACGTGACATTGCCTTCAATGCGAGTTCCAGAGCCGATCAGGCTGTCTATCCTGCTTTGCGGCTTGCTGCCTTGTTGCTTCTTGCCAAACATCGCCGATCCTCCGTTCAGAGGTTGATTGACTGCCTGGTTCGCACCACTCCATCTTGCAGGATGCGAGCCTCGACGCTCTTCAGAACCGCCCCGACCGGAACCAGGAGAACGCCCTCGGCGCGCTGAAAGTGCTTAACTTCCAAGCGGAACCGGTCTCTATCCTGTGAACCTTCGGGGGGAACGGTGATGATAGCATCTTTCCCCGCTTGCTGTACTTTCAGGGAAAACTGCAGTTCACCGCGAAATTCGCGCTGCTGCTTGGCGCCGTTGTGCACGACGAGCATCCGATAGCGATATCGGCCATCATTTGGATCGCGCTCTACACGGAAGCGATTGATGCGGACGCCGGCTTCGCCAGTCACGGTGTCGGGCAACAGACCCTCAAAGAAGGCCAGGTCCTGCTTGAGCGCAAGATTTTCGGACTCGAGATGACGGACCTGCTGCGCCAACTGCTGCTGTGCCGATCTGTCGATTCTGAGATTGCTTTCGGCCGCGCTGGCTGCAGCTTTGGCATCGGCGAGATCGGATTCCAATGACGCGAGCTTCGCCTTCAAACCATCTATCTTTTGAGTCGTGCTGGAGCTATCAAAACCGGCAATACTTCGGCCTGCGTCATAGATCCATCGTGCGAGCGCGAGCGATACCGACAGCATCGCAACAATCGCCAGACCGCGCCAGTACCACGGGATGTGGGTCCTGACTGCAACCTTGGGTGCGCTGATGCCAAACCGCTGGCGCAGCCGACGAAGTTTTACGGCAGCACCGGAAGCTGCCATAGCCCTGTCTTTTCGTCGCAGCCGAACATGATGTTCATGTTTTGAACCGCCTGCCCCGCAGCACCCTTCACGAGATTGTCGATAACCGAGAGGACGACGAGGGTATCGCCTCCCTGCGGGCGATGCACGGCGATGCGACAGACGTTTGCCGAACGCACCGAGCGCGTTTCAGGATGCGACTTGGCCGGCAACACGTCGACAAAGGGTTCATTTGCGTAGTGCTGCTCGAACAGCGACTGGAAATCCGTTTCCTTCTCGATACGAGCGTACAGGGTCGCATGGATGCCACGGATCAACGGCGTCAGGTGCGGCACGAAGGTAAGGCCGACGGGCCGCTTCGCCATACCGGCAAGTCCTTGCCTGATTTCCGGCAAGTGGCGATGCCCCGACACCCCATAAGCCTTGAAGTTATCGGAGGCCTCAGAGAAGAGGATGTGGGTTTCAGCTTTCCGGCCGGCGCCGGAAACACCTGATTTCGCGTCGGCAACCAGGTGATCGACTTCGACCAGCCCGGCCTCAACCAGAGGCTTGAAGCCCAACTGAACAGCGGTCGGATAGCATCCCGGATTTGCGACCAGCCGTGCATCGCGGATTGCAGCGCGATTCATTTCCGGCAAGCCATACACCGCCTTCGCGACCCATTCGGGACAGGCATGCTGCATCCCGTACCACTTTTCCCATTCAACGATATCGCGAATCCGGAAATCGGCAGCGAGATCGACGACGCGAACCCCTGACTCGAGAAGTGCCGGCGCCTGCTGCATGGCAATGCCGTTCGGCGTGGCAAAGAAGACGATGTCGCAGGACTTCAGGTCGGCCTTCGCAGGGTCTTCGAACTTCAGCCCGACACGGCCACGCAGACTCGGAAACATGTCGGACACAGCCGTGCCCGCATCCCCCCGGGATGTAATCACCTTCAGTTCGACATCGGGATGCTGCGCCAGCAGACGCAGCAGTTCGACGCCGGTATACCCGGTGCCGCCAACAATACCAACCTTGATCATTTGCTAATCTCCATCTTGCAGGCCGCCATGATAAACGCCGTCCGCAGGAAAAACAAAAGCCGCCCGAAGGCGGCCTTGTCTGGACAGGCAGAACCCGATTAACGCTTCGAGAACTGCTTGCGACGGCGGGCCTTGTGCAGACCGACCTTCTTACGTTCGACTTCACGAGCATCGCGGGTCACGAAACCGGCCTTCGAAAGCGCGGGCTTGAGCGCGGCATCGTATTCGATCAGCGCGCGGGTAATGCCATGACGGACGGCTCCGGCCTGCCCCGACTCACCACCGCCATCAACGTTTACCATGATGTCGAAAGTGTTCAGGTGCTCGACCAGTTCGAGCGGCTGGCGCACGACCATGCGGCCGGTTTCACGCGAGAAGAAGGTGTCAACCGGCTTGCCATTGACGACGATGGCACCATTGCCACGCTTCATGAAGACACGGGCAACGGCGCTCTTGCGACGACCGGTGCCGTAGAAATAGTTTTCAGCCATCACTTGACCTTTCAGATTTCCAGAACTTTCGGCTGCTGGGCGCTGTGCGGATGCGTGCCACCTGCGTAGCACTTCATCTTCTTCAGCATGGCGTAGCCGAGCGGGCCCTTGGGCAGCATGCCCTTGACGGCCTTTTCCAGAACGCGCGCCGGGAAGCGCTGCTGCAGCTTCGCGAAGTTGGTTTCGTAGATGCCGCCCGGATAACCCGAGTGACGGAAATATTTCTTGTCTTCGGCCTTGTTGCCGGTGACCTTGACCTTGTCGACGTTCACCACGACGATGAAATCGCCGGTATCGACGTGCGGCGTGTAGATCGCCTTGTGCTTGCCACGCAGACGGTGGGCAATTTCGGTAGCGAGACGGCCGAGCACCTTGTCTGTGGCATCAACCACAAACCACTCGCGCGTCACCTCATGTGGCTTGGCGGAAAATGTCTTCATTGGCGCCCTCTTATTCGAGCCTTGATTAACGGAAAGCCGCGCATTCTATGCGAAGACTTCAGCGGCTGTCAAACGAACATTGTGCGAAACAAAAAAAACGCGACTCGCAAGGAGTCGCGCTAAATCCACACCAAAGGAGGAGGGTGGAGGAGACATCTGGAGATATTCAAGCCAAAGACCCGTGGCTGGAACATCGAACTGAACGAATTATGCACACGCCGCGATCAAAGCGCAAGGATAATTGATGCGACGCACCAATTATTGTTTAATAGTTAAATATTTTGCACTTATAGTAATTATTGTTATTTATTATCATTGTGTTATTAAGCACTCGTTAAATTGATTGCATATCGATAAATTTATTTTGCGCACTTAAATCTCTAAGCAGCACATCTTTTTGCTGCGACGCACAATTCAACAGACGCTCCAAGTTGATCACAGCCGCTAGAATCCGGCCTTTTCATTTCGCGTGAGTGGATGATGGAGTGCAAAATCACCTGGGCAGGAGAAGGCGTGTCCTTCACCGCCGAGACCGGCAGCAAGCATCAAATCGTAATGGATGGCGCGCCAGAGGCCGGCGGCAAAAATCTGGGAGCACGTCCGATGGAATTGCTCCTGGCCGGCACCGGCGGGTGCACCGCGTTTGACGTCGTAGCCATTCTGCGCAAAGGACGGCATGACATTACGGGCTGCGAGATCGACATTCAGGCAGAGCGCGCCCAAACCGATCCCAAGGTTTTCACCCGGATTCACTTTCATTTTCGGATTTCGGGGCGCAACCTGCGGCCCGAGGTCGTCAGTCGGGCGATCGAGTTGTCCAAGGAAAAATATTGCTCCGCCTCTATCATGCTGGGAAAGACGGCGGAAATTACGCACCGGTTCGAGATCATCGAATCGGCATAAGGCCGGCACAACTGCTCAGATGCGATAAGCCGTCGACGTCATCAGGCGCGAGGCCGCTTTCATGGCCATTTTGACCGGCACCGGCAATTCGGCAGCCCCCAGCCGCACCGCGGTTGCAGCATGCGCCGCCTCGTCGGCACGCATCTGCTCCAGAACGGCATGAGATTTTTTATCGCCGACAGGCAATCGCGACAGATGATCGTCGAGATGCGCCTCGACTTGCCGCTCGGTTTCAGCGAGAAAGCCCAGGTTCCAGCGATCGCCCAGCCGACCGGCTGCAACGCCAAGCACCAGCGCCCCCAAATACCAGAATGGATTGAGCAGGCTTTTCCGCCCGCCCAAAGCGGCGATCCGCGCCTCGGTCCATGCCAGGTGCTCGGTTTCCTCGTTGGCTGCCTGCTCCAGTTCGGCACGAAGTGCCGGATTTGCGGAAGATAGCGCCTGCCCCTGATAGAGGGCTTGGGCACACACCTCGCCGACGTGGTTAACGCGCATCAATGCGGCCGCATGCCGGCGTTCGGCATCGTCAAGCACGGCCTCGGAAAAACCACTGCCTGGGACAGGACGAGCGCTCACAGCGGGGGCAAAAACGGTCCGCAGCGATTTGTCGAATTCGGTTATGAAACGATCCAGCATGATCATTTCAGCGTGCAATGGCGCCCGGATTGCCGTCATGCAACACACGGCGCGCGCTCTCGGTATCGCTGACAGAGCTCCCGGTCGTGCAAAAATAATCTCGATAGAGCGCAGCGTGCTGCCGGTTCAGCTTGGCACCTTCGATACGCTGCCAGGAACTGTTTTTGGCCCTGGACCAGCTACCGTCGGCACGGCCGAAGGCATAGAGCCGACGTTCTCCGGTCTCGCACCGCATGCCCTCAAAGGTCACATTACGCGCCCCGCTCGGGCTGACGATCACCATCGTATAGCGGATGACATCATCGCTGCCGTAATGCACGGATGCTTCATCGACGAAAAAGCGATTGTCCGATAACTGATTCACGTCGATCGGCAGAAGATTCGCGTCCTGCGGTGCAGCGGGCAAGATCGCCTCTATTTCGACCCATGGGCGTTCATCGAAGGTTCTGCCCTCATTCTTCTTTTCGAGCAGGAGCTCGTAGTCTGCAGGGCCCTTCGCTGCGAGCGGGGGCGAACCGAGCGCTAGCATGCACACGGTGCTAATGGCAGAGATACGCCACGATATCAAGCGCATCGGTTCAGCCCTCCCCGGCATCCGTATCGCCGCCATCGACATAGATCGAAAATGGTGCACGAACGCGCCGGGGGTTCCGTTTGCGGTCAGCGTCAATGAAACGCGCCAACTCGCTCAACGCCTGTTCATAGACCCCGCGCTTGAACTCGATGACGACGTCGAGCGGCACCCAGTAGCTGTTCCAGCGCCAGGCATCGAATTCCGGGTGATTACTTGCCCGCAGCGAAACGTCGCTATCGCGGCCGACGAGCCGCAACAGGAACCAGATCTGCTTCTGCCCCTTGTAGCTGCCGCGCCATTCGCGCTTGATCCATTGCACCGGCACTTCGTAACGCAACCAGTCCCGGGTGCGCCCGAGAATGCGAACGTGCTCTGGAAGCAAGCCGACTTCCTCATACAGTTCCCGAAACATGGCCTCTTCCGGGGTTTCGCCCCGCTTGATGCCACCCTGCGGAAACTGCCAGGAATGCTCCTTTATACGCTTGCCCCAGAAAACCTCGTTCTTTGCGTTGCAAAGAATGATGCCGACGTTCGGGCGATAGCCTTCACGATCGAGCATATGAACTCCACCAATTTGTCAGTTGCAGCAATTTTCCACGTTTTCCCTCCCCTTGGAAAGCACACCGAGACAGGATCGAACGGCATCTCAACGAACTGCGCACGGGCGACAGCGCTCTAGTAAAATCGCGCACTTCGAACCTTTAGCAGCGAGACCCTGATCATGCGCACTTCGCAGTTTTTCCTGTCCACACTCAAGGAAGCCCCGTCGGACGCCGAGATCGTCAGCCACAAGTTGATGCTGCGTGCCGGCCTGATCAAGCGACTGGCTGGTGGCATCTATACCTGGATGCCGATCGGACTTCGCACACTGAAGAAAGTGGAAAACATCGTGCGCGAAGAAATGAACCGCGCCGGTGCCATCGAGCTGCTCATGCCCGCTGTCGTCCCTGCAGAACTCTGGGAAGAAACCGGGCGCTGGGAAAAGTACGGTCCCGAACTGCTTCGTTTCAAGGATCGCCACCAGCGCGACTTCGTCATCGGGCCGACCCACGAGGAGGTGATTACCGACGTCGTCCGCAAGGATGTGAAGAGCTACCGACAACTGCCTCTGCACCTCTATCAGGTCCAGACCAAGTTCCGTGACGAGATTCGCCCGCGCTTCGGTGTCATGCGCGGACGGGAATTCCTCATGAAAGATGGCTACTCGTTCCATACGTCGTTTGCCGACCTGGAGCGTGAATACAAGAACATGTACGACACCTACGGCCGCATCTTCACGCGGCTGGGGCTGCAGTTCCGGGCGGTCGCTGCCGACACGGGATCCATCGGCGGCACTGGCTCGCACGAATTCCACGTTCTTGCCGATTCCGGAGAGGACGCGATCGCGTTCTGCCCGGATTCCGACTATGCCGCCAACGTCGAACTCGCCGAAGCGAAGGCCCCCGCGGCCGCGCGTGGCGCTGCGGCCGCCGCCATGGAGAAGGTTGCCACGCCCGGACGCACCCGCTGCGAGGACGTCGCCGAATTCCTCAAGTTGCCACTGGAACAATCAGTCAAGGCAATCGCCGTCGTGCACGACGAACAATTCGTATTGCTGCTACTGCGCGGCGATCACTCGCTGAACGAAATCAAGGTCGGCAAGCTGCCGGGGCTCGATCCGTTCCGTTTTGCGACCGATGCCGAAATCGTGGCGGCCCTTGGCTGCAAGCCCGGCTACATCGGACCGGTCGGCATCGACGCCAACAAGGTGCGCGTCATTGCCGACCGCACGGTTGCTGCCATGAGTGATTTCGTCTGTGGCGCCAATGCCGAAGGCTACCACCTGACCGGCGTCAATTGGGGCCGCGACCTGCCGGAGCCGTCGCTGGTGGCAGACATCCGCAATGTCGTTGTCGGCGACCCGTCGCCGGACGGCAAGGGCTCGCTCGACCTTTGTCGCGGCATCGAAGTCGGCCACATCTTCCAGTTGCGCACCAAGTATTCGGAAGCAATGCAGTGCACCTTCCTTGATGAACAGGGCAAGGAACAGGTCATGGAAATGGGGTGTTACGGGATCGGTGTCAGCCGCATCGTCGGCGCGGCGATCGAACAGGGTAACGATGAACGTGGCATCGTATTCCCGGCCGCGATTGCTCCCTTCGAGGCCTGCATCGTGCCGATGGGCTACCACAAGAGCGATGCCGTCCGCGCTGCCGCCGACAAGCTGCTCGCCGAACTGAAGGTCGCGGGCATCGATGTGGTTCTGGACGACCGGAACGAACGTCCGGGCGTCATGTTCGCCGACATGGAGTTGATCGGCATCCCGCACCGCATTGTCGTCGGCGAGCGTGGGCTGAAAGAAGGTCAGCTTGAGTACAAGGGGCGCCGTGATGCCGACGCGCAGATGATTCCTGCCGGCGATGTCCTCGCCTTCCTCAGGGAGAAGTTGTGCGCCTGATCGGCGCCCTCCTCACCCTGCTGGCACTCGCCTCGACCCCGGCGCAGGCGGGCGCCCAGAAATATGAACCGCTGTCAGCCAGCGTGCAGGCGTCGTTGCAGAAGGCGGTTTCCGACAAGCGCCCGCCAGCCTCATCGTTCGCCAATCCGATCGAGGCCGCCGACTGGCTGGAAGCGATGTCGGCCCGTCTGCAGAAACGGATTCCCAACCAGGAATATCGCCTGGAATTACTGCGCGCAGTGCATTACGAAGCCAAGCGCGCCGGGCTGGACCCGCAACTGGTACTGGGACTGATGCAGGTGGAAAGCGGCTTCCGCAAGTATGCTGTATCGAGCGCCGGCGCCCGCGGCTACATGCAGGTGATGCCATTCTGGGTGAAGCTGATCGGCAGGCCGGACGACAATCTCTTCAACATGCGCACCAACCTGCGCTACGGCTGTACGATCCTGCGGCACTACCTGGACATCGAAAAAGGCGATCTCTACCGGGCACTCGGCCGCTACAACGGCAGCCTCGGCCGCCCGGAATACCCGAACATGGTGCGTGCTGCCTGGCACAACCATTGGAGCTACGCCGCGAAACCGGGCTAACCCCTCCAGCGGGGAATCAGCGCATGAAGCCGCCGCCGGGCATCATGCCTTTCATGCCGCGCATCAGTTTGCCCAGACCGCCCTTGGAGAACTGCTTCATCATCTTCTGCGTCTGCTCGAACTGGTTGAGCAGACGGTTCACTTCCTGCACCTGAACGCCGGAGCCGGTGGCGATACGGCGTTTGCGGCTGGCCTTGATGAGCTCCGGCTTGCTGCGCTCGAGCGGTGTCATGGCATTGATGATGCCTTCGATACGGCGGATGACCTTGTCCTCCGTGCCCGGCGCCACCTGACCAGCGGCCTGGGCGAACTGCGCCGGAAGCTTGTCCATCAGTGACGCCATGCCGCCCATCTTGCGCATCTGGCCGATCTGGTCCCGGAAATCGTTGAGGTCAAAGCCCTTGCCAGATTTCAGTTTCTTGGCGAACTCCAGCGCCTTTTCTTCATCGACACCTTTTCTGGCCTCTTCAATCAGTGACAGAACGTCGCCCATGCCGAGGATCCGGGATGCCATCCGCTCCGGATGGAACGGCTCGAGCCCGGACAGTTTCTCCCCGATACCGGCGAACTTGAGCGGCTTGCCGGTCACGTGGCGGACCGACAGCGCCGCGCCGCCGCGGGCGTCGCCATCAAGCTTGGTCAGCACCACCCCGGTCAGCGGCAGGGCATCGTTGAACGCCTTTGCCGTATTAACGGCATCCTGACCGAGCATCGCATCGACCACGAACAGCGTTTCGATCGGATTGATCGCCGCATGCAATTCGGCGATTTCCTTCATCATCGCCTCGTCGATCGCCAGCCGGCCGGCGGTGTCGACCAGCAGCACGTCGTGGTAATGCCGTTTCGCCCAGTCGATGGCGGCGCGCGCAATATCAACCGGCTTCTCGGTGGTCTTGGAGGGGAAGAAATCGGCGCCGACCTGCCCGGCCACCGTCTTCAGCTGTTCGATCGCCGCCGGACGGTAAACGTCACAGCTGACGACCAACACCTTCTTTTTCTGGGTGTCCCTGAGCAGCTTTGCCAGCTTGCCAACTGTCGTCGTCTTGCCGGCGCCCTGCAAACCGGCCATCAGGATCACGGCGGGCGGCTGCGTCGCCAGATTCAGCCCGACATTCGATTCACCCATGATGCGGGTAAGTTCGCCGTGCACCACACCGACCAGCGCCTGCCCCGGCGTCAGAGAGCCGATCACCTCTTCGCCGACGGCCTTTTCCTTGACCGCCGCGATCAGCTCCTTCACCACCGGCAAGGCGACATCGGCCTCAAGCAGGGCCAGCCGGACCTCTCGCAGCGCATCGGCGATGTTGGATTCGGTCAGGCGCGCCTCGCCCTTGAGGGTCTTCATGACGCGCGCAAGGCGCTGGGTCAGGTTGTCGAGCATGGGGATTCCTGCATGGTGTAAACTTCAATGATGCCGAGCATTTTACTGCACCTTCTGCCCAACATCCTCGCGGCCGTCGTCTATGCCGCGCTCGGATACCATTTCTGGCGCACCCGCTGGGCCGAAACGGACAAACCGCACGCGGCCCAACCGATGCAAGCCTGGGAACGCTGGACGATCGGCGGGGCGCTGCTGGTTCACGGCGCGGGCATCTATGCCGACCTCTTCGGTGCCGGCGCGATGCGTTTCTCGTTCGGGCTCGCGCTGTCGCTGATGCTCTGGCTCGCCGTCCTCATCTACTGGCTAGAAAGCTTCCACGCCAAGATGGATGGTCTGCAACCGATGGTCCTGCCACTCGCTGCGGCCTGCGCAGCGCTCCCGGTCATCTTCCCTCACGTCCGGGCCGTGGCCCATGCCGACAGTTGGGGCTTCCGCCTGCATTTCATGGCCGCCATGCTGGCCTACAGCTTGTTTACCCTTTCCGCGCTGCACGCCGTATTCATGGGCTACGCCGAGCGCAAGCTGCACCAGCGGGCACTGACAAAGAGTCTGGCCAGCTTGCCGCCGCTGCTGACGATGGAGGCGCTGCTGTTCCGGATGATCGTCATTGCGTTTTCCTTGCTCACCGTCGCCCTCATCTCGGGCTCCATCTACTCCGAGGAAATCTTCGGAAAACCCCTCACCTTCGACCACAAGACGCTGTTTGCCTTCATTTCATGGGGTATTTTCGCGGCACTGCTGGTCGGCCGCCACGCATGGGGCTGGCGAGGAAAAACTGCCCTGCGCTGGACCATGGCGGGATTCATGGTGCTCCTGCTCGCCTACATCGGCAGCCGCTTCGTCCTCGAAATCGTTCTCGGGCGGGCCTGAGAGCCCCCATCGCTTTACAAACCGGGGCGCTCCGTAGCATCATCGGGCATCTCTACGGCATACGTTCCTAACAGACAACCAGCGCCCATGGCAGCCAATCCGCAGCAGGCACCGCTCAGCGGCCTCGCCCGCGCCCTCGTACAGGCCGGACGCCTCAAGGAGGCCGAGGCCGAGGCCTTGCTCGCCCAGGCGGCGGCAAGCGGAGTGTCGTTCATCGAGCAGGCCGCGAACTCCAAGAAGATGACGGCCCTGCAGATCGCGACTTTCGCCTCCGAGACATTCGGCTACCCGCTCTTCGATCTTTCGACCTTCGATGACGCGCACATCCCGGCGAACGCAATCGATCGCAAGCTGATAGGCACGCACAAGGTCATCCCGCTGCATAAACGCGGCAACCGGCTGGCCATCGCCACGGCAGACCCCACAAATCTGAGGGCGCTCGACGAAATCCGCTTCCAGACGAGCATGGCCGTCGACCCAGTAGTGGTCGAAGAACCCAAACTGTTGCCGCTGGTAACAAAGCTTTCGGAGTCTGCGGAAGAATCCCTCAAGAATCTCGGCGGAGAGGACATCAACCTCGAGTTCACCGACGAAGAAGCAGCACAGACCACCGACGATGGCCAGGCGGCCGACATCGATGATGCTCCGGTCGTCAAGTTCATCCAGAAGATGCTTCTGGATGCGATCAACGACGGCGCCTCGGACATCCACTTCGAGCCCTACGAGAAGTTCTACCGCATCCGCTTCCGCGTCGACGGCACGCTGCGTGAAGTCGCCACGCCGCCACTGGTGATCAAGGACAAGATCGCGTCGCGGATCAAGGTCATCTCGCGACTGAACATTGCCGAAAAGCGTGTTCCGCAGGATGGCCGGATGAAGCTGGTGCTGTCCAAGAACCGGGCCATCGATTTCCGCGTCAGTACGCTACCGACGCTGCATGGCGAAAAAATCGTGCTCCGCATCCTCGATCCCGCCAGCGCAACGCTGGGCATTGAAGCCCTGGGTTACGATCCTGATCAGAAAGAGGCGTTGATCGACGCCATCAACCGCCCCTATGGCATGGTTCTCGTCACGGGCCCGACCGGCTCCGGAAAGACCGTGTCGCTGTACACCTGCCTCAACATTCTCAACAAGCCTGGCATCAACATCTCCACGGCGGAAGACCCGGCGGAAATTCCGCTGCCCGGGATCAACCAGGTCAACGTCGACGACAGGGCCGGACTGACATTCTCGGCGGCCCTCAAGTCCTTCCTGCGTCAGGATCCCGACATCATCATGGTTGGCGAAATCCGCGACCTGGAAACGGCGGAAATCGCCGTCAAGGCCGCGCAGACCGGCCACATGGTGCTGTCCACGCTGCACACGAACGATGCGCCGCAGACACTGACACGCCTGATGAACATGGGCGTCCCGCTGTTCAACATCGCCTCCAGCGTTCTGTTGATTACCGCCCAGCGCCTGGCTCGCCGCCTCTGCAATTGCAAGGTGCCACTCGACACACCGACCGAGGCGCTGCTCAACGCCGGCTTTACCGAAGAGGACATCGACGGCACCTGGAAACTGTATGGTCCCGGGGGCTGCGACCGTTGCAAGGGTTCCGGCTACAAGGGCCGCGTGGGCATCTATCAGGTCATGCCGGTGACCGAAGAAATTCAGCGCATCATTCTGGCTGGAGGCACTTCCCTCGACATTGCCGCCCAAGCCCTTCGGGAAGGGGTCAATGATCTGCGCCGCTCCGGTCTACTCAAGGCCAAGCAGGGCATGACGTCCCTGGATGAAGTGCTCAGCACGACCAACGCATAACGACAAGACAATACTGGAGACAAGGGACAACGATGGCCACTGCTCAGCCGAAGCCAAAACGCAGATCCGACGTCAAGGAATATACGTTTGCCTGGGAAGGAAAATCCAAAGACGGCAAGATTGTCCGGGGTGAAATCCGTGCCGCCGGCCAGGCTGCGGCGCAAGCCACGCTGCGGCGCCAAGGCGTTCAGGTCACCAAGATCGGCAAGCACCGGTTCAAGTCTGGCAAGAAGATCACCGAGAAGGATATTTCCCTCTTCACGCGCCAACTGGCGACGATGATGAAATCCGGGGTGCCGCTCCTGCAGGCCTTCGACATCGTCGGCAAGGGCCATTCGAACCCCTCTGTCGGCAAACTCCTCCTCGACATCAAGGCCGATGTCGAAACGGGATCCTCGCTGTCGCAGGCGTTCCGCAAGCACCCGCTCTACTTCGACGCGCTGTACTGCAACCTCGTTCAGGCGGGCGAGCAGGCCGGTATCCTCGAGGCCCTGCTCGACCGTCTGGCAACCTACAAGGAAAAGATGCTGGCGCTGGTTTCCAAGATCAAGTCGGCACTCTTCTATCCCATGTCGATCATCATCATGGCCTTCGTCATCACGGCCGTGATCATGATTTTCGTCATTCCCGCGTTCAAGGAGGTGTTCAAGAGCTTCGGTGCCGACCTGCCCGCGCCGACGGTCATGGTGATCGCCCTGTCGGACTTCTTCGTCGAGTACTGGTATCTCATTTTCGGTTCGATCGGCGGCGGCATCTACGCCTTCATCCAGGCCTACAAGCGTTCCGAAGCCATGCAGATCACCTTCGACCGACTGGCCCTGAAGGCGCCAATCTTCGGCGATGTGATCCGGAAATCGACCGTTGCCCGCTGGACCCGGACGCTTGCTACCATGTTCGCGGCCGGCGTCCCCCTCGTCGAATCGCTCGATTCGGTAGGTGGCGCCTCCGGCAACTACGTCTACAAGGTCGGCACGAAGCAGATCCAGAGCGAAGTCGCCACGGGCACGAACCTCACGACCGCGATGCAGAACAGCAACCTCTTCGACAACATGGTGATCCAGATGGTCGCCATCGGCGAGGAGTCGGGCGCACTCGATTCGATGCTGGAGAAGGTCTCCGCCTTCCTCGAAGCGGAAGTCGATGACGCCGTCGAGGCGCTCGCGAGCCTGATGGAGCCGATGATCATGGCGGTCCTCGGCGTGCTCATCGGCGGCCTGGTGATCGCCCTCTACCTCCCGATCTTCAAGCTGGGTTCCGTCGTCGGATGATCGAAGCGCTCGCCAACCCCGTCGTCTTCGCTGCGACGGCGGGGTTGTTCGGACTGATCGTCGGCAGTTTCCTGAACGTCGTCATCCACCGCCTCCCGAAGATGATGGAGGCGGACTGGCAGTGCCAGTGCGCGGAACTACGCGGCGAAGATTTGCCCACGACCGAACCGCTGACACTGGCCACCCCCCGCTCGCGCTGCCCGCATTGCGGCCACGGCATCACGGCGATGGAAAACATACCGGTCATCAGCTGGCTTTTCCTGCGCGGAAAATGCTCCTCCTGCAAGGCGCCAATCTCGATCCGCTACCCGCTGGTCGAAGCAGCTACCGGGCTGCTGAGCGCATACGCTGCCTTCCATTTCGGCTTTGGCCTGCAGGCCGCCGGGGCGATCCTGTTCGTCTGGGCGATGATTGCCCTGACCGGCATCGATTTCGACACCCAGCTCCTGCCCGACAGCATCACCCTGCCGCTGGTCTGGCTGGGGCTGCTGTTCAACCTGTTCGGCACCTACACGTCGCTGTCGTCGGCCGTCATCGGCGCCATGACCGGCTACCTGTCGCTGTGGTCGGTCTATTGGGGCTTCAGGCTGGCCACCGGCAAGGAGGGCATGGGCTTCGGCGACTTCAAGCTGCTCGCGGCCATCGGTGCCTGGCTCGGCTGGCAGATGCTGCCGGTCACGATCCTGCTTTCCTCGCTGGTCGGCGCCATCGTCGGCGTCGGGCTGATCGTGCTGGCCAAGCGCGGCCGTAACGTCCCGATCCCCTTCGGCCCCTATCTCGCCGCAGCCGGGCTGCTCGCGCTGTTCTACGGCAAGGAACTGAACCGGACCTACCTCGGTCTCTTCTGAACGCCCAGGTGGTTGAAAAATACCGCCTTTCCCACCATATCAGTAGCCCGGAGAGCCGAATTCAGCGCTTCGGCTCAGGTATAATTGCGCGTTTTGGAGGATTCCCATGCCAATCTACGAATATCGCTGCGAATCCTGCGGTTTCCAGAAGGATCACCTGCAGAAGCTTTCCGACCCGGTGCTGAAGACCTGCCCGGAGTGCGGCAAGGATTCGTACGCCAAGCAACTCTCCGCTGCCGGCTTCCAGCTCAAGGGCAGTGGCTGGTACGCCACCGACTTCAAGGGCGGCTCGAGCAAGCCGGACGCAAAACCCGCTGAATCGACGAGCGCAGCCCCCGCTTGCCAGGGCGGCACCGGAGGGTGCGCGTGCGCGGGCAGCTGATTCGCCGCTACTTCGTTACCGGCCTGCTGATCTGGGTTCCCCTGGCGATCACCGCCTGGGTGCTGTCGCTCATCGTCGGTACGCTGGACAAGACGCTGCACGTCCTGCCTTCCGCCATCCATCCGAAGCAGACGCTCGGCGTCGACCTGCCCGGCGCCGGCGTCATCCTGACCCTGCTCATCATCTTCATCACCGGCGTGCTGGCTGCCAACTTCATCGGCCAGCGGCTGGTCAAGTGGTGGGAACTGCTGCTCGCCCGCATTCCGGTCGTCAATTCGATCTACAACAGCGTCAAGCAGGTCTCCGACACGCTGTTCTCGTCCTCGGGCAACGCCTTCCGCAAGGCCCTGCTGGTGCAGTACCCGCGTGAAGGGAGCTGGACGATCGCCTTCCTCACCGGCCAGCCCGGCGGCGATGTGGTCACTCACCTCAAGGGCGACTACGTCAGCGTCTATGTTCCGACCACGCCGAACCCGACCTCCGGCTTCTTTCTGATGATGCCGAAGCAGGACGTCATCGAACTCGACATGAGCGTGGACGAAGCGCTCAAGTACATCATCTCCATGGGCGTCGTAGCGCCGCCATCGAAGGCTGCCGTCGCTCCCCCGACCTGAAATACCTGAATACATACCAACCGGAATCACCATGCGTACTCATTACTGCGGACAGCTCAACTCGAAACTCATCGGCCAGGAAGTCACCCTCTGCGGCTGGGCGCATCGTCGTCGCGACCACGGCGGCGTCATCTTCATCGACCTGCGCGACCGCGAAGGCCTCGCCCAGGTGGTGTGCGACCCTGATCGCGCCGAGATGTTCGGCATCGCCGAATCCGTCCGCAACGAGTTCTGCCTGAAGATCACCGGCAAGGTGCGCCCCCGTCCGGAAGGCACGACCAATGCCAACCTCGCCTCGGGCGAGATCGAGATCCTCTGCCATGAAATCGAGGTCCTGAACCCGTCGGTGACGCCGCCGTTCCAGCTCGATGAAGAGTACCTCTCCGAGAACGTTCGCCTGACGCACCGCGTGATCGACCTGCGCCGTCCGCAGATGCAGAACAACCTGATGCTGCGCTACAAGACGGCGCGTGCCTTCCGCCGCTTCCTCGACGACAACGGCTTCATCGACGTCGAGACGCCGATGCTGACCAAGTCGACCCCCGAGGGCGCCCGCGACTACCTCGTGCCGTCGCGCGTCCATCCTGGCCAGTTCTTTGCGCTGCCGCAGTCGCCGCAGCTGTTCAAGCAGCTGCTGATGGTGGCCGGCTACGACCGCTACTACCAGATCACCAAGTGTTTCCGCGACGAAGACCTGCGCGCCGACCGCCAGCCGGAATTCACCCAGGTCGATATCGAGACCTCGTTCATGAGCGAGCAGGAAATCACCGCGCTCATGGAAAAGCTGATCCGTACCGTGTTCAAGGAAGCGATCGACGTCGACCTGCCGGAATTCCCGCGCATGACCTACGCCGAAGCCATGCGCCGCTTCGGCTCCGACAAGCCGGACCTGCGCGTCACGCTCGAACTCACCGAAGTCACCGACGCCTTCAAGGACGTCGCCTTCAAGGTCTTCGCCGGTGTCGCCAACAGCGAAGGCGGCCGCATCGCCGCCATGCGCGTGCCGGGCGGCGCGGCGCTCACCCGCGGCGAGATCGACGAATACACGAAGTTCGTCGGCATATACGGCGCCAAGGGCCTCGCCTACATCAAGGTCAATGACGTCACCCAGGTCAACGAAACCGGCCTGCAGTCGCCGATCGTCAAGAATCTGTCGGAAGCCTCGCTGCGCACCGTGCTCGAACGCACCGGCGCCCAGTCCGGCGACCTCATCTTCTTCGGCGCCGACAAGGCCAAGATCGTCAATGACGCCCTCGGCGCCCTGCGCATCAAGCTCGGCCACGAGAAGTGCCACGTCACCGGTGCAAAGTGGGCCCCGTTGTGGGTCATCGACTTCCCGATGTTCGAGTACGACGACGAGAGCAAGCGCTGGACGGCCTGCCACCACCCCTTCACCAGCCCGAAGGACGAGCACATGGATATGCTCGTCAGCGATCCGGGCAAGTGCCTCGCGAAGGCCTACGACCTCGCGCTCAACGGCTGGGAACTCGGCGGCGGCTCGGTGCGTATCCACCGCGCCGACGTGCAGGAGAAGGTCTTCGCCGCGCTGGCCATCGGCCCGGAAGAACAGCAGGCCAAGTTCGGCTTCCTGCTCGACGCACTGAAGTACGGCGCCCCCCCGCACGGCGGCCTCGCCTTCGGCCTCGACCGCATCGTCACCATGATGACCGGCGCCGAATCGATCCGTGACGTGATCGCCTTCCCGAAGACGCAGCGCGCCCAGTGCCTGCTCACCGACGCGCCGAGCGACGTCGACGAGAAGCAACTGCGCGAACTGCACGTCCGCCTGCGCCAGAAGGTCGAAACCTCGGTCGAGGTTGGCAAGGCCTAGACGATGACGGCGCGCTTGCTCGTCCTGCTGCGCCTGTTCATCGCTCTCGCGCTGGCGGTCGGCCTCGGCTCGGCCACCGCGCGGGACAATCGTTACGACTCGCGGAGCGAGCGCCAGGCCTCCGAAGCCCTTGAATCGGTTGCCCTGGCGACCCTCCCCGTCGAGGCCCGCGACACCCTCGCGCTGATCAAGCGCGGTGGCCCCTTCCCCTACCCGAGGAAGGACGGCAGCACCTTCGGCAACTTCGAGAAGCGCCTGCCGGCGAAGCAGCGCGGCCACTACCGCGAATACACGGTGCCGACGCCCGGATCGCGCGACCGCGGCGCACGCCGCATCGTCGCCGGCAGCCCGCCCGAAACCTCCGGCGAGTACTACTACACCGACGATCATTACCGCAGCTTCCGCCGCATCAAGGAGTAAGCACGCATGAGCGCGATGAGCCAGAAACTGCAGAAGCTACTCGTCCGCCCTGAGATGGCGGGCATCTACCACCTGCCGCACAGCGACTGCAAGGCGCTCAAGCAGGCCGTACATGCAGCGCATTTCGGCTGGCTGCAGGCGGACTTTGGCGAATCGAAGGACATCACCGCGATCCTCCAGAAGCTCGGCAAGGAGCTGCGCCTGCCGGACTGGTACGGTGCCAACTACGACGCCCTGTCCGACTGCCTCTCCGACCTCTCGTGGAACACCGCCCCCGGCTACGTGCTGCTCATCAGCGGCGCCGACGAACTGCACGCCCATGACGAAACGGCGTTCGATACCCTCAACGACGTACTGACGGCAGTCATCGAAAACTGGCAGCAGGAGAAGGTGCCGTTCTGGGTCTTCTACGACATGCGCCCGAACGGGCTCGCCTCCCTGCCCACCGTCGCGCTGAGCTGATGCCGTACAAGAAACCGGTTTCGGTGCTGGTCGTCATCCACAGCCCGGACCGGCAGATCCTCCTCCTCGAACGCGCCGCCCACCCCGGCTACTGGCAGTCCGTCACCGGCAGCCAGGAAGACGACGAAGCGCTGATCGATACCGCCGTGCGCGAAGTCGGCGAGGAAACCGGCATCGCCGTCACGAAAGATCGACTCATCGACTGGCAGCAGACCAACACCTACGAAATCTTCCCCGAGTGGCGGCACCGCTACGCGCCGGGCGTCACCGAAAATACCGAGCACGTCTTCTCGCTCGAAGTGCCGCGCGAGACGCCGGTCCGCATCGCCCCCGGCGAACACCTCGGCCACTGCTGGCTGCCGCTCGAGGAGGCCGCGGCCAAGGTATTCTCGTGGAGCAACCGCGACGCGATCCTCGCGCTACCGTCGCGCCAGAAAATGCGTGGCGCAGCATGAAGGCTGTAACGGCTTTGGCGCTTATCGCACTGGCGCTGCCGCACATCGCCGGCGCCCATGGTCATCCAGCAGCAGTCGCCGACGACGACCCGATCGCCGCCGACGTGCGCCTCTGCAACGCTGTCGTCGATGCCGCACTGCAGGCACTGACCGACCGCGACAAGGGTCGCCCCATGCGCAGCTTTGCAGGGGACGACCTCAAGGCGAAACTGCAGAACGAGGTCACGCAGCACGTCTTCGCCGAACCCCAGATCCGCAGCCAGAAATTCGCCATGGGCTATGCCCGTTCCCGCTGCAACGAAGTCCTGCAGGCCGAGCGCGACAACGCCGCCCGGCCGTAAGCCTTACCCGCGCCAGCGCCGGCCCAGCCACGCATCCAGCGACATCCGGCCCGCCCCGTTCAGCATCAGCGGCCACAGCATGACGAGGAAGATCAGCGGCAGCTTGTAGTTGCCGAAGCCCTTGTCGGTCAGTGCGTAGCCCTGCGCCAGCTCTGCCAGCGTGCTCCAGTTTTCCGGCCAATGCACCGACACAATGGCGACGATGGTCAGCACGAACAGCGAGAGCGAGAAGAAGCGCGTACCCAGGCCGACCAGCAGCGCCAGCGCCCCGACAATCTCAAACCAGGTCGCCATCTGCCAGGAAAGTTCCGGCGGCACCACGCTGAACGGCCACGGAAAGCGCCCGGCGATATCGGCGAACCAGTTTTCGCCGCGAAACTTCTCGACCCCGGACTCCCAGAATTCCCACGCCAGGATCAGCCGCAGGCCAAGCGGCGCCAGCCAGTCGCCGGCCGTACCCAAGAAAGCGTTGAGTTGCGCATGCAGGGCTTGGGCTCGCCCGGAAATCGACTGCCACTTCTGCTCCGTCATCGTCGTCATCATGGTTCCTCGGTTTGGTTGAATCTGACGATTAGTCGGAAAACACCAGCGCGCATTACAGCGTGCTAGTCTTTTATCCAAACAGAAAACAATATCTGCAGGAGACAGCATGCCCCACCCCAACACAGAACTGATCACCCGCCTCTACGCCGCCCTCGCCGCCCGCGACGGTACGGCCATGGGCGCCTGCTATGCCGACGACGCGCGCTTCAGCGATCCGGTTTTTCGTGATCTCGATGCGGCCGGCGTACGGGCGATGTGGGCGATGCTCTGCGCGCGAGCGACCGATCTCACAGTCGAAACCAGCGGTGTCGAGGCCGACGAGAAGCGCGGCAAGGTGCGCTGGATTGCGACCTATACCTTCAGCAAGACGGGGCGCCGGGTGCGCAACGTGATCGATGCCGAGTTCGAATTCCGCGACGGCTTGATCGTGCGCCATACCGACACTTTCGACCTGTGGCGCTGGGCCGGCATGGCGCTGGGCGCCAAGGGCACGCTGCTCGGCTGGACGCCGCTGGTGCAGAACGCGATCCGCAAGGAAGCGATGCGCGGACTGGAGGCCTTCCGGCGCAAGCAGGCGGGGAACGCGGCGCCCTGAAATTTCTGGATTCCGGCGTGCGCCGGAATGACGGCCATCAACCGCGGCCGGCCTACTCCTACGCCGCGCGGCAACCGAGCAGCACTCCCTCGCGCTGCAGTTCCTGCAGCACGCCCATTCCGAAACCCCTGAGAGCCGCACGGTCCGCATAGCCGAGTTCGTTCGCCAGCTGCGCCAGCACCTCATCCGAGGGCCTGCCGCCGCCCTGCAGCAGCGCGATCAGCCGGGCCGTCACCGCATTCAGCTCCATGAAGCGCACCTTGTCCGCGACATCGCGATAGACCAGCAGTTGCACCGGTGTCGGCTTGCGTGGCCGGTAAGTGGGGCCGATGCGCTGCACCGGCCAGTCGTAGGCGAGCAGCAGCATGGCCGGGTTGAGGACGGGAATACCCTCCTTCATCGGCACGCCGGCATCGATGCGCAGATCGCCCGCCGCAACCGGCATCGTATCCACCGCCAGTTCGGCCCATTCGTAGTGCAGCAGCGACGCGAGCCAGGCCGGGTAACCGGCCGGTGCGGCGCTCTGGAACCAGCCCAGGAATTCGAGCGGGATTTCGCGGAAGTACGGTGTCTCGCCGAGATGCGTGGCGATGAAGCGCTTCACCAGCCGCGACCAGCGCTTTTCGCCGAGTGTCTGCCGCGCGACCGGGAAGCAGGTGTCGAGGAAGCCGGTGATGTTGTTGTGTACCAGCTCGGCATAGACCGCCATGCGCCGTGCCGGCGTGCCGCCCGGCCGAGGACTCTTCCGTGGCGCCCGCAGGTGGGCGCCGAAGCTGCGCTGGAAATCGGCGAGGCTCGATGCGTGTTCAGGCATGGGCCACCTCCCGTTTCGGCACTGCAAGCTGTGCCAGCGTGTTGCCGATGCGTGCCACTTCCCCGACCAGTTCCGCCAGCAGCGGAATGTTGAAATCGCGTTCAAGGCAGGTCGGCTGCGGGCCGGTCTGTTGGCAGACCTGCTCGAACAGCGCCCACACGGGGTCGATCACGTCGGCGCCGTGGGTGTCGATGATAAGCCCGTCCGGCTCGACGTAATGGCCGGCCATGTGCATGTACACCACGCGTTCCAGCGGCAGCTCGCGGATGAAGGCGAGTGCGTCGAAACCGTGGTTGCGGCTGTTCACATAGACATTGTTCACGTCGAGGTGCAGGTCGCAGCCAGCCTCTTCCAGCACGGCGCGGATGAAGCCGGCCTCGCTGAGTTCGGCGCCGGGTGGCGCCACGTAGTACGAGGCATTCTCGATGGCGATGCGCCGGCCGAGCATGTCCTGCACCTGCCGGATGCGTGCCGCCGTGTGGCGCACCGCCTCGCCGGTACAGGGGATGGGAAAAAGGTCGTAGAGCATGCCGTCGTCACCGCACCACGAGAGGTGTTCGGTATAGAGGCCGATGCCATGCTCGCGCATGAAGTCGCCGACCGAGGTCACCAGCTCGGTGTCGATCGGCTTCAGGCCGCCGAGGTTGAGCGAAAGCCCGTGGCAGACGAAGGGCATGCGCTCGGTGAAGGCGCGCAGCTGCTTCGCCGAGCGGCCGCCCATGCGCAGCCAGTTCTCCGGCGCCAGCTCGAAGAAGCGGATCGCTTCCGGCACGCCGGATTCGAGTTCGCGGATCAGTTCGCGCCGGAAACCGAGGCCGGCGCCTTCAGGATAGCGGGCTTGCATACGCAATCGCCGGCAGCCAGCCGGCTGCGACACGTTAGCGCCGCAGCCGGGCCGTATGCCGAATTACTTCTTGGCGCCGCAGGAACCGTCCTTCTTCTTGTCGGCTCCGCAGGCGGCTTCCTTCTTCTTGTCCGCCCCGCACTTGGCTTCGCCACACTTGCCATCCTTCTTCTTGTCGGCCTTCTTCTCGGCGCCGCACTTGGCCTCGCCGCACTTGCCATCCTTGGCCTTGGTGTCGGCCTGGGCCAGTTGATAACCGGCTTCGAGCTTGCCGATCTGGAAGGGGTTGTCGGCAGCCGAAGCAAGCGGCGAAAGGGCGACGGAAGCGGCGGCGAAGGCGCCGAGGACGATCTGTTTTTTCATGATGGAACTCCTGTCTCTGTTTAGGTTGAGGTTCGTCGTCAGGTATCCGCCGGTCCGGAACTACAGGCCCGGCAAACGCCGCACGGCCTCGCGCAGGAACTGCACCTGCGCTTCGAACCGGCGGCAGGCGCTGCACATCATCAGATGCACCCGCACTGCGATTCGTTCCATGAGCGGAAGCTTGCGATCCTGCCCTTCAATCACCAGACGGTGAACTTCCTTGCAGGTCTTCATTCGCTTCCCACTCCTTGGGCAAACCACTTCAGTTGCAGGCACTCCCGAAGGCGCATTCGCGCCCTGTACAGCACCACCCAGCAATTAGACGAACTCATCGCCAGTTCCTTACAGATTTCTTCGGTTTCCATTTCCAGCACCTCGCGCATCAGGAAAACGCGCGACAGATTTTCCGGCAAGGCCTTCATGCACAGCTCCAGCACCTCGAAGAAACGACCCTGCTCGAAGCTCTTTGCCGGGTCGCCCCAGTCGGCCGGCTTGTCGGCCCAGTGGCCGTCGGCTTCGAAGAGGCCGTCGAAATCCTCGGCCTCGTTGTCGCTAACCTCTGGCAGCGGCGCCTCGCGGCTGCGCTGGCGGATGCGGTCGACGATCTTGTTCCTGAGGATGGAAACCACCCAGGTCTTCAACTGCGAGCGGCCGGAAAAGCGCTCGCGGCCTTCCAGGGCGGCAAGCAGCGTGTCCTGCACCGCATCCTCGGCCGATTGCTCGTCGCGCAGCTGCAGCACGGCGAAGCGCATCAGGGTGGGGCGGAGGCGGTTCAGTTCGGCCTGAAATTCGGCTTCGGTCATGGGCGTTTCGTGGACTTGAAATGGGACAAGCCTACCCTATCTAGGTTGCAGGACAAGCAGTGCCTTCCGTAACCCACCTTTCAGGAGAACCGTATGAGCAATCTGACCCGCCTCGACCCGTTCGACGACCTGTTCCGTGGCTTCTTCGTGCGCCCCGTCGAAATGGGCAACAGCACGCCAGCGCAGGCACCGAGCATCCGAATGGACGTCAAGGAGAAGCCGGACGCCTTCCAGGTGCACGCCGAGTTGCCGGGCGTGAAGAAGGAGGACATCCACGTCACCATCGACGGCAACCTCGTCTCGATCAGCGCCGAGGTCAAGCAGGAGAAGGAAGTGAAGGACGGCGAACGTGTCCTTCGCTCCGAGCGTTACTTCGGCAAGGTCTCCCGCTCCTTCCAGCTGGCGCAGGACATCGACGACGGCAAGGCCGTGGCCAAGTTCAACGACGGCGTGCTCGAGCTGACGCTGCCCAAGCGTGCCGCCACGGCCAGCAAGCGGCTGGCGATCGACTGACGCCGCGCCCAGCGAACCCGATC
>WBZP01001660.1_pt1 | contig 26869 bp, 25 predicted proteins | sample 5204301 | NCBI WGS metagenome assembly WBZP01 (sample SAMN12412401, study PRJNA552823) | activated sludge metagenome | isolation source: activated sludge from nitrification reactor of wastewater treatment plant... | place: USA: Pennsylvania | collected 2017 | reverse complement strand
GAACAAGGACGAGCTCTATGTTGCCGCCGGTCCTGCCCTGCAGTATATCGACGAGGCGACCAAGTCAGCCGTGTTCCGCGTCGGCGGCGATGCGCACATGGCCTATACCAAACATATTTCCAAGCCTTGGCTCTTCAAGGTGATGGCGGACTATACGCAGATCGCCAGCATCTATATGCGGATCCAGGTGAATGGGTTGTTGGTCTACACGTTCTACTAGCAGGTTCGTTTCGGCGGGATAGTTACTCTCAGGTTCTGTCGGTGAATTCCCGCTGGAGCATGCCGTAGAGTTCGAGATCGACAAACCTGCCGAAGCGGACGTAGTGCTCACGCATCCGGCCTTCGTAGGTCATCCCCACTTTCTGCAGAACTCGCCCTGATGCCGCGTTGCCCTGAAAATGCGGGCTGTAGATCCTGTGCAGATTCAGTTGCAGAAAGCCGTAGCGAAGGACCGCGCGCACGGCCTCGGTGGCGTAGCCCTGATTCCAGTAGGGAAGGCCGAGCCAGTAGCTGAGCCGCGCGTGCCGGTGGCTTTGGACAATGTCCATGCCGATGAATCCGATGAACGTCGCATCGTCCGTAAGAGTAATGGCGAAGCTGACGGCGGTGCCTCCCTCATGGGCTCGTTCCTGATCCGCTATCCATTGCTCGGCCATGCCGTTCTCGTATGGGTGCGGAAGAAAGGTGCCGACGGCAACTTCTTGGGCCCCTGCGAGCCGCTGTACGTCGGGAGCGTCCGAGAGTTGAAACGGCCGGAGGAGCAGTCGTATGGTCTTGAGAGAAGGGGTGTTTGGCATGTTGAGACGGATCTGTTGAGGTGAGGGAAGGGAATCAACCCTGCCGGTTATTTCCCTCCCTCATACTAGTCAATCGATGGATGAGCCAAGGTTATCCGGCGAAATGGGACGCCATCGGTTGGTGGAGCAGATGGCTGGCGGTTAGAACCCCAGCGCTTTTTCGAGATCGTCTTGGCCCTTCTTGAACTTCTTTTTCTCCTGCTCGTCTTTTTTCTTCTGCAGGCTTTGAAGTTCTTCCGCGCGTTTCCGATTGGCTTCGTTTTCTTTCTTACGGGCCTCTTCTTCTTTTTCGCGCACCAGAGAAGCGGCTTGAGCCGCTTTGATCGCGTCATCGGGCACGGTCATCCACGACAACCGGTATCCGGTCGACTTGAGTGCCTTGTCTTGGTAGAGCACAACATACCGTGTCGGGTAGCTCCGTTGGCCAATCAGGCGTTCCTCCAGCACGAATACAGTGGGGGACGCGAACAGGTCCGGACGAAACTGATTGCTCTGCTCCACCAGGCGTTGATTCAGAACCTCGGCCTGGAGTTGCATAATTTTTTCGAATGCGGCCTGCTGATTCGATGTGTCTTTTTGCAGAGCTTCTATCTGCTTACTGTTTTCATCGCTGGTTTGTTTCCAGATTCTCTCGCGGGCTTCCTGCTCATCGCTCAATTGGTACCGGTAGAGCGTATTGAATTCCTCAAGTTTCAACGGGCCTCGTTTTGACTTGCCCTTGAAGAACGCCATTGTCGGCTCCATGGCTTTTCTGGTCATGTACGACACTTGGCCATGCGCGGCGGCACTGGCGTAATAGAGATACGTGCTCTCCGGAGCGACCGGAAGCGAATATTTTCCGGGGTCCGTCGGGGTCTCCGGGGTGTGTCCTCCAGCCCAGGTCATGGTGCGCTGGGACAGCAGTCTGAGCTCGCTTCCTTTACCGTGGGAGAGCATCTGTGACACAGCTTTCCGGACTTCCGGGACCGGATCATTGGCGAGCGGGGCGAGAAGCTCCGCGTCGCTATCCTGGGGGCCGATCATGCCGATGGCATCGGCTGCAGCCACGCGCAACTCGGCCTCCTCGATTTTGAAGACCGGGAGAATACTGAGCAGAAAGCCGTGATTTGCCGACGATCCCAGCGTCAGCAAGTCCTCTTTCAGAATTTCGACGGCGGTTTTTCTGAGCTTCTCGCAGTCCGCTTCCTTCGCCGGTTTGCCCTGACAGCCGTCGACATATTTTCTGACAGCTTCATCTTTGGGTGACGGAGCGGGAGCGGCCGCCTGAACCGGCGGCGGGACGAGTCCGATACTGCCGAACATGAGCGCGGCACTCAGTGCCGTCATGGATCCCCACGAAGTCTTCATGGTGTGGCCTCCTGACACGTGCGTGAATTCGATATGCCGTATCATTTTCCCGTCGGCCCCCCTCCGAGCATGCGGATTCGGTTTTCCGCCTGGTTTAGCCGTTCTCGCTGGGCCACGTCGTTCTGCAACTGCTGCTTGATGCTGGGGTCTTCTTTGGGAAGGCATTTTAGCTTGAGATCCGCGTATTTCTTCTCCAGGAAGGTTTTCTGTGCCCGATAGGATTCGACCTCTGATTCTGCGCGCAACCGCTGCAGCCGCGAGGTCATCAGCACGTCGAAGACCTGGGGGAAGCTCAGGTAGAAATCTTTATGTTTCCGTTCGTGCTCTTTTTCCGCCTCGATAATGTCATCGCAGTTACTGCTCTGAAAATCCTCGTCCACGACAGGCTCGCCCTTTTCACTGAGTCCGGCGACTTTCCTCAGGCTTTTCTTCTCTTTGACCGGCCCTTCCTTGATGAGGTCGTACCATTTGGATGCAGGGGCGTTCTTCAATTGGACAAACTTCTGGTTTAGATCGTCATTGGTTTTTGGAAGGTCAACATCCCGGTAGGTTTCTCTGGCCCATGCGAAGATGTATTTCCAGATTTCTTCTGAAGTGGCGGCTCTATCAAGGTTTTCTTTGATTTTGTCGAGATCTTTGCATGTACAGGGGCCGGCTGCGCCTGCCGGGGCATTGAGCAGGGTCAGAAGCAGCGTGACGCTCAGCAGGCCGACGGCCATGATCCGACCCGTCGGCCGATCCCTGGCCGACGGCTGAACGCTGGAAGATAGTCTTGATGTGACCCATCTGTTGAATGTTTGACGCCACATGCGTGTCACTCCTCTCTGTGTACTCAGGCGCGGCAAAAGAGTACGCTTGCCGCCACCGTGAACTGCTCGACGCATCTCCAAGGCAAACTGCTGTTTTCTATCCTGCTGGTCGCCGGTCTGACCTATGTTACGGCGTTCTCAGGAGACTTTCACTTCGACGACCGCCCGACCATTCTTGCCAATCCGCATCTCGACCGCTGGGAGATTTTTGTCAGTCATCTCGACCATATGGTTCGGCCCGTGTTGTATGCAACATATTTTGTGGATCGCCGCCTCTTCGAGACGTCTCCCGCCGGGTATCATGTGCTGAATCTGCTCCTGCATCTGGGATCCGGGGCCCTTGTGTACCGGATTCTCGCGCGGACCGTTACGGAGGAGACCAGGCTGGTTCCGGTGTGGACCGCACTGCTGTTTCTAACCCACCCGATCCAGACGGAAACCGTCACCTACATTTCAGGCCGCGCGTCCGGTCTCATGGCCTTCTGGTATCTGCTGGCGCTCTTCCTCTACATCAAAGCGTCGGAGGAGACAAGTGGTCATCTCATTCGGCGGCGCTATCGGGTTGGCGCACTGCTCTGCTTCATTCTGTCCGTCGCATCGAAGGAGCCGGCCATTACCTTTCCGCTGGCGCTGCTGTTGTGGGACGTGGTGGTGCGCCGGCTCAGGGGAGCGGAGCTGCGCGCCGCGATTATATCCGATCATCTGCCCTTCTGGTTTGGCGTCCTGGCTGCCGGCGTTCTGGCCTGGCATCATCCGCGTTATGCTGATTTGGCTCAGTTCAGCCTGAATATACGCCCCCTCTGGGAGAATGCCTTGAGTGAACTCCACGCCGCCAGCTATGCATTGCTGCTCTTCATATGTCCTTGGCAGTTGAACTTCGACCATGATCTACCGCTGTTCCACACCCTCTCTCAATGGCCGCTTCCTCTTGAGCTGTTCCTGTGGGGGGCAGTGGCCATTGTCGGCGTTATCGCGGTGCCACGACTCCCACTTTTCTCGTTCGGCATCGCATGGTTTGTCCTGCAGTTGCTTCCGACCGGTCTCATTCCGCGCAATGATCTCTTGAGCGAGCGCAATCTCTATCTGGCCTCGTTCGGCATTCTGCTGGCAGCCACCGTGTTGGGCACATTCCTCATCCATCGACTCTCGACCGCACTAACACGGCCCAGCCTGGTTCACATCAGTGCAGTCGCAATCGGACTCGCCGCCGTGGCGACACTCTGTGCGGCAACCGTACAGCGGAATGCCCTCTATCGCGACCCGGTCCTGCTGTGGTCCGACTCAGTTGCGAAATCGCCGCGTAAGGCCAGACCGCATAATAATCTTGGCTATGCCCTCTCCCGGCGTGGCGAGTGGGACCCGGCCATCGAAGAATTCCGCATCGCCGTCAGGCTTGCCCCAAACTATGCGCTCGCCCAGCAAAATCTTCGCGATGCCTACCTCCGCCGGGTCGACCGGCAGTAACCGAGCGTCTTATTCCTGCCCCGTTCGCATCACCGCTTGACCGTACCGCAGTAGGCGAGGGGCCTGTTCCCAGCGATCTTTGACATTCAATCCCACGAGCAGCAATTGATGGCCGTCTTTGAACATACTGGCGATCAAGCAGCGCCCGGCTTTGTTGGTGAATCCGGTTTTCACGCCCGTCACATCGGGATCGAGCAGCAGTTGATTGGTGCTGTAGAGATGAATGCGGCGGCTTCCGTCCACGGTCGCGATCTCGCGTTCGACGGTTCGCACCATCATGGAGAATTCAGGGATCTGCAGGGCCGCCTCGGTGAGTGTAGTCAGATCTTCCGCGGTGGAAACGTGGCCGGGCGCATCGAATCCACAAGGGTTAGTGAAATGAGTACGAGTCAGTCCCAATGCTTTGGCGTGCGCATTCATTTTCTCGACGAAGCGAGCGGGCGTCCCTCCGATATGCCAGGCGATCGCCTGGCAGGCATCGTTGGCGCTGGTGACGAGCATGGCAGCCAGTAGATCGCGGAGCAGAAACCGCTCTCCTCGGCGGAGCTTCAGAGACGAGCGGTAGTGCACGGCGCGGGCATCGATTCGAACCTCATCGTAGAGCGACGCGCCGTTTAGCGCCACGACCGCTGTCATGATCTTCGTCAGGCTGGCGGGAGGGAGCGGCTGGGCCGCATTTTTCGTGAACAACACGCGGCCGGATTTCAGTTCGATAAGGTGGAGCGCAGCCGCCTGAACAGGCGGCTGCGGAGGAATGTCCTCGGTTTCAGCGAGGCAAACGGCCACGGTGCTGAGGACGACCCAGCCGAAGAGGCCGGCGAAGAGCAGGAGTCTTCGTGCCGGCCGGCCCACTATCACGCTAGCGCCCGAACAGCTTCTTCATCATGTCGCCGGCCTTCTTGATATCGTCGACTCCGGTGGACTGGTCACGTTCCGGAGCGGCCGGCGCGTCGTCTGCCGGCGGAGCGACTGCGGGGCGCGAACGACGGGCACTGCCTCGTTCCCCCTGAGGCATCCCCATGCTTTCCCGGCCCATCATGCCACCCATCATGCCGGCCATGTCGAATTTGGTGAAGCCCTCGGGCACCTCGAACAATTTGGGATCCTGCTTGCCGATCTTGAGATTCTTCAACTCCGTCGTCATCCGGTGCTTCTCGTTGCCTTCCTTGTAGAGCAAATCCTGCTTGACGGCGATGCCCTCTTTGGTCCTCCAGGAGAACCCGCCGTACTTTTTCCCGTCGGTGCTGGTGGCGATCGTCTTGTATTTCGTCACCTTCACGCCTTCGAGCACCTCTTCCCCGACGACGGTTTCCTCAAAGTCCCACTTCGAGAGGTCTTTCCCCTTGCTCTGGGCTGCGGCTTTCTCCAGAGAATGCTCCATGTACATGTGCTCGGAGGGCATCAGTTGCCACATGAGTTTGGTATCGTACCGGAAGATCATGGCCACCCCGTCGCCCCCCGCGGTCAGCAGTTCCTGCCGTTCCTTCGTCGGAGTGGCGTAAATATGCTGCTCAATTGTCCCCTCCTCGGTTTGCATTACCGAATCAGCGGAATATTCCACCTGAGGCCGGCTGAGTTGAACGGCCCACAGCGGTGTGGACACAAGCAGGCCTGCGAGGACAAGCACCGTAGACAGACGTCGTGACATGGCAGACTCCTTCTCAAGATGTGGGGCAGAGCAGGTTGGCGTTGTGATTGGCATGACTCCCATCCGGATGCACGTCAACGCGAGTATGGGATGGATGGCGTATTGGGTCAAGGGTATCGAATTGCGCGCGTAGAAGTAAAGTGGGGCAGGCGTAGTGATAGCTGGGGGACTGCAAGCCGGTCGCCTTAACCGAGGCAGGGCAAGAGGGCTCATGACCCGGGTGCGTTCCGATCGCCGGCCTGGCGCCGGTCGGCAGAAATTGCCGGACCAGCAGGCGCTCGGTGCCCAGAGTAGATCATGATGGCATGCGTGATGAAATTACAGAAGGGAGGAGGCCCGGCAGTGCTCCTGTTTTGATCCGACATAAGTCGAATGGCGGCAGGGGCTTCTTAAGTTCGCGGCCGTTCATGCCGATTTGAGAAGTATCAACTCGTGACGATGCAAATGAAGGTGCCGAGGCCTCACCTCTGAGCGCCAGTCATCAAACGGGTGGCCGGAACGTGTCCGCACCTATTCAGATCATGTCACCATGAGAATTCTTCATCTAGGAGACGCCTACTTTCAGGAATCGTTCTGGCTGCTCGGTCATGATGTGAAATGGGCCGGATACCATCGGACTGCCGACATTCCGCTCACTCGCTCTCTTCTCGATGCCAGGAGTCTGCTGACGCAACTGCCGCCCCATTGGTATCCGGACCTGATCGTGCTGGGGGACGAGAGTACTCAGCCGTTGGTGCTGGGACTGGAGACTCTTCCGGTGCCGGTGGTCTGGTATGCAATCGATTCGCACATCCATGCCAATTGGCACACGCATTACGCCGCGGCATTCGATGTGATTCTGGTTGCGCAGAAAGACTGGGTGCCGGCCTATCAGCTTGACGGAGACCGGCAGCATGTCTCCTGGATGCCGCTGTTCTGCCAGGGGGCTCACGAGCGGGATCTTGGATTAGCCAGAGAGATTCCGCTGTCGTTCATCGGCACACTCGATGCCGCCAGAAATCCCGATCGCGTCGACCTGATCCAGCGCTTACAGGCTCAGTATCCGATTGTCGTGCAGTCAGGGCCGTACGATGAGATCTTCAACCGATCGATGATGGTCTTGAATCAATCCGTGGCGAACGACGTGAACTTTAGGACGTTCCAGGCCATGGCCTGCGGCGCGTTGCTTCTGACGGAGCGTGTGGGAAACGGTTTCAGCGACTTGTTCCAGGATCGGGCGCATTGCGCGCTGTATGAGAAGGGTAACGTCGATCAGATCATCGAGATTACCGACTATTATCGTGCGCATCCGGCCGAGCGGAAAGCCATCGCCCGGCAGGGATATGAGACGGTTATGGCGGCCCATACCAGCTTGCATCGGGCGCAAGCACTGCTGGACACGGTGGCCCGGGAGCCGCTCCATGAGTTTGTCGCCAAGCGCCAGATGCGCCAGGCGCCGATTCGCTGGTCTCTGGCATCGGTGTATGAGAGCGCGGTGCGGACCTATGGTCGGGCCGGCGCGCGGGCAGAAGAGGATATTCGACGGCGGCACTTTCTGATGCTCTCGGAGCACTATCACGTCTTGGCCCAGGCGATCCGCGGCCATCTCGACCCCCTCGTTGCAGCGTAGTCCATCCATCAGCCGGTCATGAACGATTCTTGAGGCGGGCCGCCCGCGCCCTCTGGCTCTGCCTGCTATGAGGGAATGGCTTCAGTCGGGCGGGAGTTTTTCAGGGTCGAGTTCAACGAGGAGATGTTCGCCGTCTCCAATGGATTGGATTCTGAACACCCGTCTGTCCAGGCGGATCGTGCCGGCGATCGACCTGTCTTTGATGACGAGGGTGATGTCTGAATAGGCGGCTTTTGGGAAGCGGCCCTGAATGATTATTGTTGAAAGCGCGCCCGGAGTCCTGGAATCAATGACCAGGTCGTGACTGGTCTCGCTGGTCAGGTCAAGGACGACTCCTGAAGGAACGGGATGTTCGGGATCACGGAGCGCATCCAGGACCGTTTGGTGTAGGCGGATTTTCTGTTCCAGGATGATCCAGGGTTGGCGGGGCGTTTGGCGTTGATCGGGAGACGAGGGTGCGGAGACCAATTCCCACAGGTGCGTTTCGGAGGAAGGACGGGGAGCCATGCCGAGGGTGCAGAGGAGAAGTGTCGTCAGCCCGACACGAAGAAGTCCGCGACAGGCGATTCGATTACGCACGAAACAGACTCCTTCTCATATGGCTACGGGCTGATGATCCGAAAATTGGCAGGGGCCGGGGGAGCGGTCGTGTCGCCGCTGTTGCGGAAATTCGCTACGGTGCTCAAGGCATTGGTAAAGGCTCTGGCGTTATCCGCCGAGGTGGCAGGGCTCGTATTGTGGTCTACGCCGGTCACCCAGCTTCCTTGATAGCTGACATTGGGGTTTGAGAAATGATTGATGCGCGGGCAGGAGGGAGAGCAGGGATAGGCCATAATCGTCCGAAACTTGCCTGCTTCTTTGTGCCCGAATGAGTAGGGGTAGGCGCCCGTGCCTCCTTCGGCGCGGTCGTGCATGGAGCCCATGTTGTGGCCCAATTCATGGGCGAGGGTATAGCCGGAGATGCAGGCATCTTCGACGACGCTGAAGGCCCAACCGGCAAAATTGGCATTCACCGAATCCATGACGTAGGCGACTCCGCATGCGTCTCCGATATTGTCCTCAATCAGCGTGACCAGATCCGCCTTGTGGGTGTTCCGCAACGTATGCACGTCATCCAGGAATCCATCCGTCGCGTTTCGCAGGCGACTCAAATCCGTGTTGTAGTTGCCGGATTCAGGATACGCGATTTCGGCGGTATGGACGAGCCGGAATTGGGTGTTGATCTGACTGTTGGTGAAGGCGGTGTTCGCCAGAGAAATACCGAGGACAATCAGGGCTTCAATGCCGTTTTGTCCGCCATTCGCGTTCTTCGCGGTTGTGGTGTAGACCGCCAGTACATCGATCACTGTGCTGCTGTCTGCGGCTGCAGCAGGGGGAAGTGTGGGCGCTGCCAGGCCGGTAGGCACATCTCCCGCTGCCGATTCGTCAGGACTCACGGAGACCGGATGGTGGTCGCTGGGAAGCAACTCGCTGTCGATTTCTGTCACATCATGAGTGCCGTCAGCGCTGGGCTTGATCTCATAGATTGTGCGGCCCTTTCGGATCGTTCCCGCGACAGCCGCGCCCTTCATGACAAGCGTCACATCACTATCCGGATCCTGCTTCAACCGTCCGGTCCATGTTTGGTGGTGGAGCGTTCTCTGTGGGTCGTTTCCCGGGCTGAGATCGGCTAGTTGTGTGCCGGCGGAAAAAAGATCAATCGTGAATTCGGTGTGCTGTGCGGGACTGATTGGATTGAGGGCTCGGAGCGCGTCTGCGGTGATGTTGACGGAACGCTGATCCCGAACCCAGCGTCCTCTGGTCTTGCGGGGGGTTGTTGCCTGAGCCAACGGTGCGGAGCGTGACGGTGGGGCTGTTGTGAATAGCGGAGTCGGAGCCAGCGCCGGAATAGATCCGTCGCTTTCTGCAAGACCGGTTGTTCCAAGCGCGGCGGTGAAAAAGAGAAGGCCTGATAGCAGAAGTCCGCAGGGAGGACGGACTTGGGGAGGGACCAGCGTGGACTGTGTAGGTGCCATACCGTGATCCTCTTAGAGCGACGAGATCAGGCGAAGGGTGCCCTATTCGACGACGTGATGCAATATGGGCTTCTGTCAGTTGCCGGTTTGATACACCGCAAAGGATATGCCTGATAGGACCGATTCTGTTCCCATTGAAGCCTTTGGAATTGCGGGTAAGCGCGGTATGGCTCGGGCGATTAGCGTACAAAAGAGGGCTCTGGTGATGGCCGGGACAATCAGTGATTACATAGCCGGGAGGATATTGCCAGGTCAGGATTGTCATGCATCAGCCCGTTGAGCCGCGCGATGGCGGCAGGAATTCCTAGGCGCTGAATGCGGCACTCTCGGCACTGTCCTTGCGTCTTATTTGGCGAGGCGATACAGTTGGCTCGCCCGCGGTTGATCGAACGAGGGAGTCAGCCAATGGTACAAGCATCGTTGAGCTTGGTAATAGTGGCGGCTGTCGGAGTTGTGCTCGGAGGTTGTACCGGCGGGGGAGGGGGCGAGAGTGCGCCTCCGGCGGCTCAGGCTCCTGCCGCCACAGCGTCGTTGACGTTTCAATGGGATCCGGTCGGCGCATCGGATCTGGCCGGGTACAAGATTTATCGATCGACAACCGCGGGGACCTACGGAAGTCCGATTGCCACCCTCTCCGCTTCCACCACGACCTATCAGATGACGAATCTGACGAAGGGCGTGACGTACTTCTTTGCGGTGTCGGCCTACGATGCCAACGGGAACGAAAGCCCCTTCTCCAATGAACAGAGTCGAACGATTCCCTAGATCCTCGCATCATTCGCTCTTCCTCGGTTCATGCTGACTAGGGTCTTACGGGCGCTGTCTCATCTACAATAGACTGGTCTTGTCTTAACCGGCTGTGCGGTCAGCGAGAGCCTGCCGAGGAGATGCTTTTCTAGTTGGACGGGGTCGGCGGGAGTATTCTGAACCGCACCTCGTCAGCCTGCGTATAGGCGGAGGTGCGTTCACCCGCGAATAAACCGCAGCGGTAGAGACCTGGTCTCCAGCCTGTCTTTGGGGCAGAGAGGCGGAAGTAGCCGGACTGGTCATTCATGGCCATCATGACCTGGTCTTGTGCGACGGGCGGCGCCTCGCCGGTGACCTCAGCGATCTCCAGAAAACAGTGAGCGGAGAGCGGAATGGCATCGTACGAGGCCGATACGAGCCCGAACACCAGGTAGATCTCGGGTTGTGTGGGGGGGAAGGTGTCATTCGGATTGAGCGGAATGAATTCGTGCGCGCCGGTTGGAAAATCGTCACGGATGACCTTGCCGGCTGCTATGACAAAGCGAAACCAGCTGAAGTCGGCATCCCGGCCCATGAGCGAGGCCTGCGGGTCTAACGCCTTCTGCGGTTTCAGCCGTTCCAGAGCTTTTTCAAACAGGGCTTCCTCTGCCAGCGCCGTCGTCGGGGATTTCTCGCCGGGCGGAGCGGGAGCCGCCGCTTCCTCCGCTTTCATCCGGGCTAGTTCGGGGACATGCGGACGAATTTTGTCGAGCCAGCGGGCCAGTTTGTCTTTCGCGAGCACTCGGGTGCCGGCCGGCAGTTGGACTTCTTTGTTGTTCTGTTCAAACTCCACGGCGGTGTCATAGAGCGTTTGAAAATGCACAAACGCGTCTTCCCACTGCTCAAGTTCCACGAGACAGACGCCCATGCGAAACACCGTATCGGCGTAGTCGTCCTCGCTGGGATTCATATTGAGCACGCTGCCAAAGATGGCTAAGGCTTCTTTGCACCGGCCGAGTTGCATGAGGGTCAGTCCCAATTGATGGGTCGCCAGCGTGTCTCTGGGATTGAGGGTCATAATCCGCCGGTAGATCGGTTCGGCGTCCTGGAAGCGGCCAGCCGAGAATAGTCTCCAGGCGTCGGCGCGAATCGCGGCCCATTCTTTCAGCTGTTTCTCGGTCGCATCCGGCGTGAGGGCAGGGGTAAAGCGGCGGCCCCGCTCCATCGACTCGTAATGCTGGGCGAGTTGGTTCTTGGCCGGGAGCTCCAGCGGAGAGCCCGGGGGCACGTTGTTGAGGACGTACTGCACATCGGCATCGGCCCCGCGATAGTCCAGAATGTCGAAGCGCGCTCGAGCCATTGCGAGCCTCCAGCCGAGTAGTTCTGGCGCAAGAGCCACGGCTTTCTGATAGGACTTCAGCGAATCCTCCAGGCGGTCGAGCTTACGGAGTTCCTGAGCGAGGCGCAGATGCACGAGTGGATTCTGGGGGTCGATGTTTCTAATGCGCTGCAGCTCAGCCAGCGATTCCTCCGCCTGCCCCCAGCGCATCAACACACTCCATTTAGCCCAGCGGACATCCAAGGCGGTCGGTTGTTGGGCGAGGGCGGTCTCGTAGGCCTGCACCGCTTCCTGAGGGCCACGGGCGGCGGCGAGGATGTCCCCGCGCAATTTATGGAGCGTGAGAGCGCGAGGGTGGTGTTGAATCCCTTCTTCCAGCAAATCCAGCGCCGGTACAATTGCGCCGCTGTCCCACACCGCTTTGGCTTGTTCCGCCAGGCGCTCAGGAGACACCTGCTGTGGATCCTGTGCCCATGAGGCAGTGGTTATCGCGAGGATCGCCGTGAGCCAGACAATCCGAAGTACGGTCCCGTATCGGTATCGCAGCAGGGGAAATGTCTGAGGCCTGTGCAATACAACAGCGCTGTTTCCGAACATCCTACTCCTCTAGGCTGGAGGTCGATGGTTCAAGATACACTGGGATTCTGTAATACACCACTGTGGGTGACAGGATCGAAACGGCCTGGCTTATGAGAGGCCATGAGATTGAAAGGGATTCACCTTCCTTGGCGAAGTCACTACGAAACGCTGTCATGGTTCGATGGGGCTCGGTGGATGGAGAGTGGGTGGTGGCGCAGGATGGCAGGCATCGTTTGACCCTGGTTCCAAGTTTGATAAGCTGGTCACGGGTGATGCGCTTTTTCTCATGAGTGGAGAGAGGTGTTTGTTGAGACTTTCGAACGCGTGCGTAGCTTGGGGGGGATGTCCTCCGGCGAGATGATGATGACAGGGCTGATTCATGGGAGACATGGCAATGATTCTGGTGACTGGCGGTGCGGGGTATATCGGGTCGCATACCTGTGTGGAGTTGCTGCAAGCCGGATTTGAGGTCACCGTCTTCGATAATTTCAGCAACAGCCACCCTGAAGCCTTGGCCCGCGTGCAGCGCATCACAGGAAAGCCTGTCCCGCTGGTCCGCGGCGACTGCCGCGATCGTGCAGCTCTGGTTGCCGCGTTGCGCACGAGCAAGGCAACCGCGGTGATTCACTTCGCCGGGCTGAAGGCCGTGGGCGAGTCGGTGGAACAGCCGCTGTCCTACTATGACAACAACGTGGTCGGGACTCTGCGCTTGCTGGAGGCGATGGGCGAGTGCGGGGTGAAGCAGCTGGTGTTCAGCTCGTCTGCCACTGTCTATGGCGATCCGCAACGGTTGCCGTTGACGGAGGATCATCCTCTCTCGGCGACCAACCCGTATGGCCGGTCGAAGCTGATGGTCGAAGAGATCTTGCGTGACCTGCAGCGGAGCGATCCGTCCTGGCGACTGTGCATTCTGCGGTATTTTAACCCGGTGGGTGCGCATGTCAGCGGCTTGATCGGAGAAGATCCTCAGGGCGTGCCGAATAACTTGTTGCCCTTCGTGGCCCAGGTCGCTGTCGGGAGACGGCCCAAACTGAACGTGTGGGGCGGCGACTATCCTACCCCGGACGGGACGGGGGTTCGAGATTACATTCATGTGGTGGATCTGGCGCTCGGCCATCTCAAGGCGTTGCAGGCGCTGGAGCGATCGAAACAGATGACGGAATGTTTGACGGTGAATTTGGGAACGGGGAACGGGTATAGCGTGCTGGAAATTGTGCGGGCGTTTGAGCGAGCCAGCGGAAAACCGGTTCCCTATCAGGTGGCAGCCCGGCGACCCGGCGACATTGCGTCCTGCTATGCCGATCCGAAACAGGCGCTGGCGCAATTGGGCTGGCGCGCTGAACGGGGACTGGATGTGATGTGCGCCGATGCCTGGCGCTGGCAAAGTACCAATCCGAAGGGATATGCGGCGTGATGACTCTGTTGGCCTGCGGGGCTAGAAAAGTGCTGCGGGTCATTGCCACGGTCGTGGTAGACTGCGTCCCGATCGTCGCATACTGATTGGTCCGTCACGTGCTTCATGTTCGACCTCATTCTCTACCAGCCTGAAATTCCCCCCAATACGGGAAATCTCATCCGCCTCTGTGCGAACACGGGGGTTCGTCTGCATCTGGTGAAGCCGCTCGGCTTTTCGCTGGAGGATAAGCAATTATTGCGCGCCGGCCTGGACTATCACGAGTTTGCCACGATCACCGTGCACGAGAGCTGGGAGGCCTGCGCGGAGCAGTTCGCAGATCGCCGGATCTTTGCGGCGTCGACTAAAGGGACGCGCCGCTATGACCTCAACGCCTATGCGCCAGGGGATGTTTTTCTCTTCGGTCCTGAAACTCGGGGATTACCGGTCGAACTGATCGAGAGTGTTCCCGAGACTCAACGTATTCGGGTGCCGATGAAGCCTGACAGCCGCAGCCTGAATCTTTCGAACGCGGTGTCGGTGGTGATCTACGAGGCGTTGCGACAGACGGGATTCGAGGGGTGCCGATAATCAAAGCCGTGGCGCCTGTCAGACGTCGTTGTCGGCCAGGTAGCGTCCGAGCCCTTCCTGCTCAGCGTAGTAATAGGCATAGTGCAACGTCGCGAGATTGGCGACGCGTTCTTCCGCCTCGTCTCGATGTTCTGCATAAATAATCTGCAGCCCGAAGCGCGCGGTCAGCGCATCCAGAAAATCCAATAGTCCGTTCTTGTGATATTGGCCCAGGCGTCCGCTGGCGAGGCGTTGAAAGAGCGCGCCTTCGATCACCAGGAAACGATGGGGAATTTTGAGAAGCGGTTCCAGCTCGCGCATGAACCGCTGCCGGTTTTCCGAGGGGTTGGAAAAAATCGTATTGAGTTCCTCCGCCCGTTTGCGTTCGACACGAAAGATGTCCGGTGCTTCGGCAATGGCATAATCGCCCCCTTGCAGGGTTTGGCGGGTGGTGCCGGCAATTCTGCTCAGGCCGGAGAAGATGTAGGGCATGTGCTCACGGGAATCGACGAGGATACGGATCGCGGGCACTGCGATCTTGGGCTGATTTTTTCGTGACAGCATGATCGGCAGGTGTGGCCCGCGCTGTTCGTTGCGCGATCTGGGGGGCGGCGGTTGCGGGGCCGCGGACGTCGTCGGGCGCGGTGGCGGTGTTGGAGAGGCAGTCGTGTGCGGACGAACCGGCGGGGAACTGGCTGTAGAACCGGTCGTCGCATCGTAGCGCTGGCGAGCGGTCGGATCGTTGAGCGTTTGATACGCCTGATTGATCAAGGTCGTGCGGGCTTCGGCTTTGCGCTGCAGCCCAGGCGCATGGGTAAATCGATCCGGATGCCATACTTGTAGTTGTTCGTGCCAGGCCTTTTTAATGTCTTCGCTGGTGGCCGTCGACGGAAGTTCGAGCACTTGATAGTACGTGAGCATGCGATTCCCCTGACAGGTTTTCTTTCGGGCGAGTGTAGCGGAGATGGGGCGCAGAGATCTACCGTGTACGCAGCACTCAGGGCGTGCCGGAGGGGAGTCTATGGTGAGTTGCCGCAAGGGGAGGCATCTGATAGATTCGCGGCCGGCCTTGACCGGTGATCAGGAACGTAGGGGCCGGTTTGTGAGACTGACAGGATACGCAGCAGTTCCATACACTCGATTCTTCATCCACCATCAGACAGAGGAATGCGCGCGTGATTGAGGCCCGAGAGGCCTCTCAATCAGAGCAATTCCAGAAAGCGCCGGCGTATATTTCTATGGCTTCTTCATCCAAGGTCGTTGTGTCGGATTCAGCTCAGGAAAAGATCGTTCGCCTCATTGCGACTGAACTCAGTGTGGGGCCGCATCAGGTGGCGGCAGCCGTTGCCTTGCTCGATGAAGGTTCGACTGTGCCGTTCGTGGCGCGCTACCGAAAAGAAGCCACGGGGAATTTGGACGACACGCATCTCCGCACATTGGAAGAACGGTTGCGCTATCTGCGCGAGTTGGAGGAGCGGCGTGCGGCGATCCTCGGGTCCATCGAGGAGCAGGGGAAGCTGACGACGGAACTGCGCGGGACGATAGAGTCGGCCGTGACCAAGCAGGCACTCGAAGACTTGTATCTGCCGTACAAACCCAAGCGTCGCACCCGCGCACAGATCGCCCGCGAGGCGGGTTTGGAGCCGTTGGCTGATGTCCTGTTGTCCAATCCCAGACTGGATCTCGAACAGGAAGCCGCCAAGTATGTGGTCGTCAAACCGGCCGCTGACGGAGTCGAGGCGATCAACGTGCCCGATGCGAAAACGGCGCTCGAGGGAGCCCGGGACATTCTGGTCGAGCGTTTTGCGGAGACCGCCGACTTGCTGGCGGCGCTTCGGACCAGGCTCTGGGATCAGGGGTATGTCACTTCGACTGTCGTGAAGGGGAAGGAAGCAGCGGAGGAAGAAAAGTTTCGCGACTACTACGTCTATTCCGAGACCATTCGAACCATTCCCTCGCATCGTGCGCTGGCTCTTTTCCGCGGCTGGGGGTTGGGTGTCTTGAAGGTCGAGTTGGGGCTCGGTGAGCAGTTGGAGGCGGTGGTGCCGCATCCCTGTGCTGCGATGATTGCGGCGCATGTCGGGATCGCAGATCGCGGGCGGCCTGCCGACAAGTGGCTGGCCGATGTCTGTCGCTGGGCCTGGCGTGTAAAAATTCATCTGCATCTCAGCACTGAATTATTGCTCCAGTTGCGCGAGGCGGCGGAAGCGGAAGCGATCCGGATCTTTGGCCGCAATCTGCATGAACTGCTCTTGGCGGCCCCCGCCGGTCCGAAGGCCGTGCTCGGCCTCGATCCAGGGCTCCGTACCGGCTGCAAGGTGGCGGTCGTGGACGCCACAGGCAAACTGCTGGAAACCGCGACGATCTATCCGCATCAGCCGCGCAATGAGTGGCAGGAGTCGTTGGCCACCTTGGGGCGACTGGTGCTTCAGCATGGCGTGGAACTCATCTCGATCGGGAACGGCACGGCCAGCCGCGAGTCCGACAAGCTGGCGACGGAGCTGGTGAAGCTGATTGCCACGAAAAAGCCTGAGCAGAAACTGGCCAAGATTGTCGTCAGTGAAGCCGGGGCGTCGGTCTATTCGGCCTCCGCATTCGCGGCGGCGGAGTTTCCTGAGTTAGACGTGAGTTTGCGGGGAGCCGTGTCCATCGCCAGGCGCCTGCAGGATCCCCTGGCCGAATTGGTGAAGATCGAGCCGAAAGCGATCGGCGTCGGTCAGTATCAGCACGACGTCAATCAGCATCTGCTCGCACGTTCGCTCGATGCAACGGTGGAAGATTGCGTGAATGCGGTGGGGGTCGATGTGAATACCGCGTCAATTCCGCTGCTGGCGCGCGTGTCCGGTTTAAACCAGTTACTGGCAAAACACATTGTTGAATACCGCGATGCCAATGGGCCGTTCCGGAGTCGCATGACGATGCGGAAGGTGCCGCGGTTGGGCGAAAAGACCTTCGAGCAAGCGGCGGGATTCTTGCGGGTCAACCACGGCGACAATCCCTTGGACCGCTCGTCGGTCCATCCTGAGGCCTATCCGGTCGTCGAGCGTATTCTCGCGCGTGTCGGCAAAGGCATTATGGATGTGATGGGACAGCCGGCATTGCTGAAAGGGTTGTCGCCGGCTGACTTTACCGATGAGAAATTCGGCGTGCCAACCGTGCGCGATATTCTGACGGAACTGGAAAAGCCCGGTCGCGATCCGCGTCCTGAATTCAAGACAGCCACTTTCCAGGAGGGGATTGAGTCGCTGGCCGATCTGCAGCCGGGGCTCATCCTGGAAGGGGTCGTGACGAATGTCGCCGCCTTCGGTGCGTTCGTCGATATCGGGGTCCATCAGGACGGTCTCGTGCACGTGTCGGCCTTGGCGAACAAATTCGTCAAAGATCCGCACGAGGTGGTGAAGCCCGGTCAGATCGTCAAGGTGAAGGTGATGGATGTCGATGTGAAGCGCCAGCGCATCTCTTTGACGATGCGTCTTGATGACGCGGCGGGGAGTACGTCTTCCTCGCGCGTGTCCTCAGGTCAGGTGAGTGCGGGGTCTGCGCCCGATTCGCAGGGGCGCCGTCAGCCCATGGCACAACGTCCTGCAGATCGGCAGCCGCCGCCCGGCGGCACGATGGCCATGGCGATGGCCTTAGCGCGTGCCAAACAGAAGTCGTCGTAATCTGATCGCTGTCGGCGCGCATCTGTAGCAGGGGGCACGGTTTCGGTGTCGGACCTGCCGCGACGGCGGCAGGTCGCGCAGCCTCGGCTCATGGGAACGCGCCGGGTCAGCTGCTGCGAGAGTGTCGCCAGACCCGTGTTGTTGCCGGAGTCTCGGCGCGCGCATGCGGTCGGTCCATTCGAGTGTGTGGTTCCTTTCCCTTGTTGATCTTCCTCCCCGGTGATTCGCTCGCATCGAGAATACGACGTCTGCCCGATGCCGGGTTTCTCTGAAATGTATTTCTCTGCGCGGCGCTGAATTGTCTCGCCGGTTCTCCGTGCGTCGAGCCTTCTCCTAATCCATGAGCCCTAGGGTGTAGTTGGCGGATGCAATGGTGTGCGTCGAACCCCTCTATTGAGGGGGCTTGTAAAATATAGGATTCCTTGTTATATAGTCAGGAGTCCTGAATGTAACAGTCGGGCTATTGCCAGAAAGGAGGCGGCTATGGATGTGCTGAAGGTGTTCGATACGTGGGTGGAGGTGCCGGGGAGAACGCTGCATTTTGATGTGATGACGGGGGATCAAACGACGGCGCTCAAATTGGCGAATGAGTATGTGGCGGCGCAGGGGTATACGGCGATCGCGGTGACGGCAGAGGAATGCCGGTTCTGCCACCAGGAGCCTCTGGTCATGTTTACGGAGCATCAGCAGGCCGAGTTCCGGCAAACCGGCGGATTCATTGTGCCCTTGTCTGCATAAAGGAGTGCCCCATGGGGAAACGGTTGCCCATCCAGGGAGAGAAAACAATCGTCGGTCACATTACCGTCGGCCTGGGAAAAGTCGCCGTGGCCTTGCGCAGTCAGGCCTGGGAAGGTGGCACCGAGCGAAAGCTCACTCCGACACAGGGCCAGATTCTCGCTTTCCTTGCCGAGCGATCTGCGGAGTCTGTCCGGTTGAACGACGTCGCCGGTGCATTGTGTCTGACGGCGGCCACGGTCAGCGATGCGGTGATGACGCTTGTCGAAAAACAACTGGTCAAGAAGCAGCGTTCGGAAAAAGACCAGCGGGCGCTCGTCTTGACGCTGACAGCCGCAGGGCGACGCGAGGTTCTGGAGACGAGGGGATGGACGGAAGTCATCGAGGCCGGGGTCAACAGTCTCACGCCGGACGAACAGGCCGTCTTTTTGCGAGGTCTGACCAAAGTGATTCACTCATTGCAGGCGCAGGGGGTGATCTCGGTCGCGCGGATGTGCGCCGGCTGCACCTATTTTCAGCCCTATGTCCATACCGATACCGCGAAACCGCACCATTGCGGGTTGGTGAACAAGCCGTTGGGGGAGGGGCAGTTGCGGCTTGATTGTCCGGACTTTGTTCCGGGAGGAGAGATGGAGCTGCGGCGTCGATGGGATGTGTTCGTGAGTGGCGGCGAGGGGCGATAAGCCCTATTTATTAATCAATACAGGAGGTGTGCGATGAAGATGCAGAGCGTGGTGAGTATGGCTGTCTTGAGTGTGGTGTTGATGGCGGGGTCGGCATGCGCGGGGCCCCAAGCTCAAGGTAAATCTCTATATGACCGTTTAGGCGGCAAGGGCGCGATCACGGCGGTAGTGGAGACGTTCGTGGGAAATGTGGGCGGCGATAAGCGGATCAACGGATACTTCGCGAGCACGGATCTCACGAAGCTCAAGGCGCATCTCGTTGATCAGATTTGCGGAGCGAGTGGCGGGCCTTGCAAGTACACCGGCCGTACCATGAAGCAGACGCACGCCGGGATGGGTGTGACTGATGCGGCCTTTGGTGCGCTGGTCGAAGATCTGGTGGCAGCCCTGGATCATCACAAAGTCGGGAAGACGGAGAAGGATGAATTGTTGGGCGTGCTCGGTCCGATGAAGACTGATATCGTCGAGAAGAAGTAGTCTCTACCAGCGCAGGGGATCATTGCCTGATCCCCTGCGTCTCGGAGATTGATCACCATGCCTGACGGATGAGATGGCGGAGACTTTGTTGTCCGAATGGTATGAGCAGCAGGCTTGTCACGGAGCCTGCTTGGTCCTGAAGAAGTCCCCGCCTTTGACGAACTCGTCGTCACTGCCCCAGGCGATGTGCTTATCCAAGCGCTTCATCAGGGGCACATGTTTGGAGCAATGGACATAGGCTTCTTCGACGTTCACCAGGATCCAGGCTTCCGCTCTCCGACCGCCTTTGACCTGCATGGCTTCGAGAATGCTTGCGGGGAGATGCGGCATACCTTCCATCTCACCCGGAGTCAGGACCTGAGCCTTCCCGTTGACGTGGAGGCCCATGGTCGTCAGATAGTAGTCGAGAAAGATCATGCCGATGTGGGGGTTCTCCAGGATATTCCCTACACTGGCGAGCACGCCGTTGCCCCGATATTCCGGATAGACCAGGGTCTTCTCGTCCAGCACGACGACAAATCCTCTGGTGCCGGCACGAAAAGAACAATCGCATGCGCCAGTGGCGTTCGCCGTGGCGATAAAAGCCATCTCCTGCCGTGCAATGAACTGCTGCATCGGGTTATTTAAATGGTCCAGGACTTGTTGTGCCTGAAATGCTGCGGCCCGTCCGGCCGTGCCGAACTGTTCCTGTGCCTGCTGCTCTCCTGATACGTCTGGTCGGCTCATAGCTTGTGCGCTCCTGGTCTGTGGAACTGAGGCGGTGGGGTGGTCCCATTGTCCGCTAGACAGAGGTCGATTGTCGAACGGTTTGAAAAGGTATCCGAGTGAAAAGGCCCAATATCGGATTCCGGCCGGTGGTCAGGGCATTCAGTCGACTGCTTGCGATGTCGCATCTATGCGGCGCGGTAGAGCTCCGTTGGCGAGATGTTCTACCGTAAAGTTGAGGCAGGATGTTCCGATAAGAAGCCGATGAAGCTGTATCGCCCTCATCTGGATGCGCGGGAAACCGAATCCCGCCTCAGGGATTTGGAGGTCCTGCTGGCACAACCGTCTTACCGGGAAATGCGGCCCTGCGAAGGGTGCCGCATGCCGTGTGCATGCTCATCCTCGGAGGTGTGCCCGTGTCTGTGTGGGCCCGGGTGTACGCATGCGCCGGTGCAGATGTCATCGGAGGGAGATCGGTATCCGGTCGAACCGAAGGTGGCAGAATTGGTCTTCGGGTTCAATTGCCTCCGGGTGTGCCCGCCGTTCTGGTCGTGCGAGGGGCATCGGACGCCGGATGGGACGATTCAGCGGGTACCCCAAGTGTGGTTCTATACCCGCTCACTCGTCTACCCGCGGTTGATCGGAGATTGGCTGGCCCGTCTCTACTTCAAAAAACGCATCGCCAATCCCTGGCATGTCTGCGTCTCCTATTCAGAGGGTAGTCTTGATACGGGGTTCAGTATTGAGCCGGATCTGAAGCTGATGGCGACGGTGTGTTTGGAGGGATTGCATCAGGATGTCGTCGTCTTGTCTGACGCCCTGGTGCCTGACTTACGCACGTTGGCGCACGAGTATCTTGCCCGGTATCGACCCGCGGGTTAGCCTGGCCGATCCAACCGATCGATCGGCAAACAGACCGGTCGACATTATGCCGCAGTGCGACGTATGTCGAGGAGCAGGTCCCTGATCTGCGATTCGTCGTGCGGGGCGATGGAGATGAATTTGAGTCCGTACATGGAGTCATCGGTCCAGCGGACAACGGCGGCGTCTACGGGGATCGGCGGCCGCTCCGTTGAGATCTGAAGGATCAGATTGTATTCCTGGCCGATGTTGAGCGGCACTTCGCTCAAGAGTCGGCAGCCTCCGATGGAGAGATCGACCATGGCGCCCTCGCCTTCGGCTTCCTCGCCTAACCGGACCGGTACGACAAGGCGCCTGAATGAAAAGAGCGCGCCTGCGGGCAGGAGTATGCGTGCGTGCTTTCGCAGGTCGATGATGCGTTTAGGCTGTGCATGTGGCTGCGCCATGAGATCTCCCGGGCTCTCTGGCATCATAAGGAGCGATCGGCTACTTGCCAAGGGATTTGATGATTTGGATTGCTTCGCGGATCACCGGAGCTGTGCGGGGGAAGCTATTCGTCGATGGTAAATTTCTTCAGCTTGGCCAGCAGCGTTTTGTAATCGATGTCCAAGGTCTTGGCGGCGGATGTTTTATTGCCTCCGCTCGCGTCGAGCACGCGCAGAATATGCCGCCGTTCGATTTCATCCAGCGTCAGTTCTGCGGGATCGTCTGTCTGGGGAGCGCCTGCGGACTTCGGCAACACGTGCTCGACCTCAGCGTGGGTGATGGGTCCGGTTCCAGTGCTCATCAAGATGATCCGTTCGATCACATTTCTCAGCTCACGCACGTTGCCGGGCCAGGTATAGGTGGTCAGGCGCTGCAATGCGTCTTGCGCGATGGTTCGTTTGGCGGCGCCGGGGATTCGGAGCGTCTGAAGAATGTGGTCGATCAGCGTCGGAAAATCCTCGGTCCGTTCACGCAGCGGCGGCACCCGGAGGGTCACGGTATTGATGCGATAGAGGAGGTCGTCGCGGAAGCGGCCCTGGTGGACGAGTTCCTGAATGTCCTGATTCGTGGCGCCGACGATCCGGACATCCGCATGCAGGGTACGAGTGCTCCCGACCGGACGGTATTCGTTACGATCAAGAAACCGCAACAGGCTGACCTGCATCGGGCCGGGCATCTCGCCGAGTTCATCGAGGAACAGTGTCCCTCCTTCCGCCGCGGCGATCAGCCCGATTTTCGCTCCAGTTGCACCGGTAAACGATCCCTTTTCATGGCCGAAGAGCTCGCTCTCAAGCAATTCTCGGCTGACGGCGCCGCAGTTGATGGCGAGGAACGGACCATTGGCGCGCCGGCTGAGATCATGGAGGAGTCGGGCAACGACTTCTTTGCCTGATCCGGTCTCTCCCTGAATGAGGACCGGCGCATTGGCGGGCGCTACTTGGGCAACCTGGGTTTTGAGCGATTGCCAGGTCTTGCTGGGCCCTTCCACGATGACGTCCCTGGTAAAACCGCCGTGGCGGGCAGCCATGTTTTCTTTTCTCAACGCACGGACGGTTTTGAGCTTGGTCAGCGCCGCTTTCACCACGCCGGCATCGAAGGGCGTTTCCTTGATAAGGAAGTCCCACGCGCCGTGCTTGATCGCATCGACCGCATCTTTGACGTCGCCGTGACCGGTCAGCATGAGGACATCGACATCGGGCTGATGTTCGGCGATCCACTTCAGCACCGCCCGGCCGTCCATGCCGGGCATTCGCAGGTCGGTAATCACGCAATCGAACGGTGCGGCTTGCAAGGCGTCGATGCCGGCCTGCCCTTGTTTCACGGCGGTGACCCGGCAGCCTTCCTCACGCAGGGCCTGTTCGAGCACCAGGCGGACATATTCTTCGTCGTCGATGATGAGGGTGCGCATGTTGTGAGCTTTCAGCTTTCAGCCATCAGCATTCAGCGATGCCTCGTTTCCGAGGCTGAGGGTTGACGGCCACCGGCTTCCGAGCTTTCAGGAAATGCCAGATAAAACGTGCTGCCTTGACCGGGTGTGGATTCCGCCCAGACTCTCCCGCCGTGCTTCTCCATCACGAGTTTCACGATGGCGAGGCCGACGCCGGTGCCTTCGTAGTCCCCGGGACTGTGGAGTCGCTCGAAGAGGCCGAAAATCTTGTCAGCCTGATCGATGTCGAAGCCGATGCCGTTGTCGCGAATCCAGAGGATGCGTTCCGTTGGCGTCTGTTGTCCGCCGATGGCGATGGCTGGTGCCGCGGTGTGACGGGAAAACTTCAGCGCGTTGTCCAGGAGATTCGTGATGGCCTGGCGCACGCTGACCGGCTCGCCATAGAGGTCGGAGTAGGGCAGGTTGACCGTGATCTTCGCTTTGGTGCCCGTCAGGAGCTGTTGGCGATCGACCAGCAAGCTGGAGATCGTCTCCATGACGTTGAAACGAAGGCGGGGAAGGTTCTGTTGTTCCAGGCGCGAGTATTTCAACAGTGCGTCGATCATGTGGGTCAGGCGCAGGGCCGAGGCGCGGATGATGCCGATGTGATGTTGGAGCTGTGCGTCGTTCGAATCGGCGAACTGTTTTTCGAGCAGAGAGGAAAACCCTTCGATTTCGCGCAAAGGGCCCTTTAGGTCATGGGCGATTGAATAGGTAAAGGCTTCCAGCTCCTTGGTCTTTCGCATGAGCGCGGTGCTGTGGTCCCGCAGGCTCGTCAGCATCGTGGTAAGCGAACCGGCGAGGGCGCCGACTTCATCCCGGCTGGGCCAGGACTCGAATTGGGCGGCAAGATCGTGGTGCGCGACCCGGTCGGCGGTGGCTGCCAGTCGCCGGAGTGGATTGGCGACCTGTCGCTTCATGATCACATAGACCGTCACGATCAACAGCCCGAGTACACCGATAATCCCCGCCACCATAGTGCGGGCTTGATCGACTAATCGATCCCCTTCGATCTTCATTTCCACGTCGATTTTTCGGTGCACTTCGATCAGGGACGCGATGGCGTCCTGTGTTCGCGAGGCTGTGTGCTCATAGGTCGCTTCAGCGGCGGGTGGGGTACTGAGTTTATTGGCGAACGCCGTTGCCAGATCTTCCCGCTGCGCGCGTAGCGAGGTCAATCCATCGGCGATGGCGACGATCGCCTGGTCTTCCTGTTCGGCCAGGTCGATCCGGCCATGGTGTTCCAACATGCCGTAAAGGATGGGATGGGTGCGGGCGGCGTGGGTCGCCTGATAGGTGTCGAGAGCTGCGAGGGTGCGCCGTTCAATAGCGGCAATGGCCTCGAATCCCGCAGTCCGGTCTGTATCGGAGAGATGTTCACGGACGTGATGCATGCGGGTTTCAATCTCGCCCACATTACGGAGCATTTCCGAGGCGGTGACGACGCCGGGGATGGTGATGCGCTGGTGGCGATCGACATAGCTGTTGACGCGGGACAGATAGACAAGCGTGGCGGAAAAGCTGCCGATGAGCAGCAGCAGGATCAATCCGAAGGCGACGGCGAGCTTTTTGCCGATGGAGAGGCGCGCGATGAAGCCGGGCGGTGTAGATGACATGGCGTACGGTACCACAGCCCATCAAGAAGTGTCAGCCGATGCGATCTGACCCGGGGTGGGGGACCGTCATGTCGTCTGATGCGGTTTATGGCCGGCCGGTGCCCCATCGACGGTGGAGAAATCGTTCGATCGGAGCGAAGAGCGTTTTATCGACGGCCAGCCCGATAAAAACAATCACCAGCATCACGCCAATGACTTGATCCATCGCGTTAAGCTCCCGTCCGTAGTGCAGTAAATGACCAAGGCCGAAGCCGGTCAGGATCGTGACGAAGATCTCTGCCGCCATCAGCGACCGCCAGGCGAATGCCCAGCCTTGCTTCATGCCGCTCAGGAGGAAGGGCAGTGATGCCGGCAGGACCACATGCGTCCAGGTATGCAGTCCTGTCGACCCCATGCTGCGGGCGGCGCGGGTATAGATAGGCGGGATCGTCCGCACGCCGTTGTCGGTGGCGAGAATCAGCGACCAGAGGGTCCCCATCACGACGACGAAGAGCATGGCGGACTCGGTTTGACCAAACCAGAGCAGTGCCAGCGGTGCCCAGCAGACGCTGGGCAGTGTTTGAAGCCCGAGCGCGAGGACGCCGATGGTATCTTGCGACCAGCGGGATGAGGCGGTGAGGAGACCCAGGGGAAGCCCGGCGAGGATGCCGAGTCCGTATCCGATGAGGAGTCGCCGCACCGTGACGGCCGTGGCCTCCCAGAGCGTGCCGTCTTCCACGGCGGACTGCAGATAGTCGAAGACGCTCACGGGAGAGGGCAACAGGAGGGGCGACCAGATCTTGGCTTCCACAGCCAGATGCCACGCCGCCAGGAGAACCAGGAAAAACAGCGAGGCGGACAGCCACCGGACGATCATCCCGCCACCTCGGTCTGGACGTAGCCTTTCAGGACGCGGGTAATTTCCGTGGCGTAGCGCGCGAGATCCACGCTGTTGATATCGCGCGGACGCGGCAGGGGAATGGCGAATTCTTCGCGAATTCGTCCGGGGTTCGGCGAAAACAGGATCACCCGGTCTCCAAGACACACGGCTTCCCGCACATTGTGTGTGACGAAGACGATGGTCTTGCGATGTTGGCTCCAGATGCGTTGAATGTCGCCGTAGAGTTGTTCTCGGGTGAGGGCATCGAGTGCTCCAAAGGGTTCGTCCATCAAGAGCACGCTGGGGTTCGGCGCCAGCGCTCGGGCCAGGGCGACGCGTTGTTTCATGCCGCCGGAGAGTTCATGGACATTGGAATGCATGAACCGTTTCAGACCCACGAGTTCCAGAAAATATTCGGCTCTCTCCTGATGTTCCGCAGCATTCAATCCGTTGTTGAGTTTCAGCCCGAAGAGGACGTTGCCCAACACCGTCAGCCAGGGGAAGAGCGCGGCTTCCTGAAACATCATGAGACGGTGGGGGCCGGGGCCGGCAATGGTGTGGCCGTCGGCCTGAACCAGTCCGCGATCAGGCCGGTCGAGACCGGCAATGATGTTGAGCAAGGTCGATTTGCCGCAACCGCTGGGGCCGACAAGGCACACGAATTCTCCTTCGGCGATGCGGAGGGTCACGTCATCGAGCGCGTGAACCGTCAACGAACTGGTCCGAAAGGACTTCGAAATATGTTCAAGGACGAGTTTGCTGGAGACGGTATTGGCCGTTGGGTCTGCCGATGTCAGCATGTCAGTTCAGTCGTTCGATCAAGCGGGATAAGTCGGGAGCCGTGCGAATAAATCCGGCGCGTTGGGCGTTGGCGACAAATTGTCGATATTCGTCGAGCGAAGTCTCTGTGGTGAGGCCGATGCGTGTCCAGGCCTGTGCGATCAATTCTGCTGAGACCTTGGCTTGCGTCTCGGCGGCCAGTTCCTGCTGGACCATCTGCCGAGCCTCTACCGGATGCGCGATGATCCATTCAGTGAGTTCACGGTGGGCTTGTGCAAACTTC
>WBZP01001659.1_pt1 | contig 26870 bp, 29 predicted proteins | sample 5204301 | NCBI WGS metagenome assembly WBZP01 (sample SAMN12412401, study PRJNA552823) | activated sludge metagenome | isolation source: activated sludge from nitrification reactor of wastewater treatment plant... | place: USA: Pennsylvania | collected 2017 | reverse complement strand
TCTTTGCGCTCTACGCCGTGTGAAGCCGCGCGAGATAATTGCCAGAGAGTTTGCGAGATAATCGCCATCGTGATTTATTTCGCGTCATAGAATAAAATTACTTGACAGCAAACAACAGCGCGCTAGAATCACATCATCTGATCTGGCATTGGGCCGGATCAAACAGTGAGGAGCTGAGAAATGTCTGCGAAAAATCCCCTGTACTACACGATTCAGTCGAGCCAGTCGCGCAACTCCGTGCACGGTCTGCGCCCGCGCATCGGCGCTACATTTTCCGCCGCCGATCTGATCAGTATCGCGGACGAAGAATGCGGACGCCAAGGCACAACCCTTGAGGATCTCGCCGGGATTGCGTGGATAGAGCAGGCAGACGGAAACTTTTTGCCGTCGCGCGAATGGGCCGAAGGCGAGCGACTCGCCGCGGCCGTCGAGAAGCTAGGCGACGATGGAAAGCTGTTTGAGATCTACCCTGACACCCAGACCGGACGCGACGAATACTGCAAGCGCGCGCTAGAGCTTGGCCTAGACGACGATCTGGATCCGGACATAATCGCCGATACATCGGCCACAGTGCGCGCCGCGCTGGTGATAGCCGCGAAAGCCAATCAAGAGGCCCTGCAGGAGTTTTTCGAGGGCCTCGCCTCATGCGACTACTACGACGGCCTTAGCTACCAGCTCTATCTAGATCTCGACGACAACAGCCTATCCATCCACCAGGAGGTGAGCAGCAACTCGTGGTTGCAGCGCGACGATGGATCGCTGATCCAGGTATATCAGGTCAGCGGCTATTGCGACATCCCCGAGGACGAACGCTACACGGAGGGCTGCGACGACATCAACGACTACGGCTACGCCGACTGGCTGAGCGAGATCGAGGCCCAGATCGCGGCCCTGGTGGACGGCGTAGAGGGAGCGGTGATCGGCGCCTATGTCGGGAGGGACGGAGACGTCTGTCTGGACGACCATATCCAATGGCGCGTCGGCCTAGACCTAGCGGATATGGGGCTCGACCCCGATTCCGACGAGGCGCAGTCGCTGCTAGATCAGTGGCGCCCGATAGCGCGGGCTCATGGATTGGCCCTGTTTCAAGCCGAGACCGTCTCGACATACACAATTGCCTACGTCACGGAGACTGGCATGCTGGTCGCCTGTCTCCGCGACGACCTTGACATCGAGGCCCGCATTGCCGAATTTGAGCGGCAGGCCGATGTACAGATCGACCGGCAGGGATTGACAATTGAGGCCGGGCTGCGGCTCACGGACGACGACGATATGGGGGATGTGGTATTTATCGCTGGCCATCATACGGGCGCGCTTGAGGACGAAAAGGGCCGCAGCTACAGGTACGCGGTCCGGTGACCGCGGCCGAATTCCGCACCCTCCGTGAGGCGCTTGGCCTCTTGGTCGAGGCGTGCTGCCGCATCTTCGCGGTCGCCGACCGGATGGGCGTGAGGCCATTCATCACGCCTCCCACCCCACCGCTGCCCCGCAGCCGCTACCAAGGAGAAATCCCTTGCCACCAACGCCCCTGGCCGATTTGCGGCCCCTCTATGATTTCGTGCAGCAAACCTGCGTCGACGAATATGGGCACTTGCTCCCGTTCGGCGCCATGTCGCGATTTGAGGCGCGAAGTTACGCCGAGGCCCTCGCGAAGCTGCGCGAGCACGGCCTGATCGTCATCAAGGAGTACCGCTCGTGTGAAGCAGGCGGGCAAGTGTATGCCCGAAAGGAGCGACTCGCCCCGTGGCCGGCGCCATGACCGCGGCCGAATTCCGCACCCTCCGTGAGGCGCTCGGCCTCACGGTCGAGGCCTGCTGCCGCATCTTCGCGGTCGCCGATCGCACCATCCGACGATGGGATTCCGGCCGGCTTCCGGTGCCGGACGGCGTGGCCCGCCAGCTGCTGCAGATCGATGCCGATTTTGACCAGGCGGCGCGGGATACCGTGCGCCGCGCACTGGACAGCGGCAAGATCGAGCACGCGGTGGCCGTGCGCTACCGCACCGACGAGGAACTGGCGCACTACCGGCCGGACATGCGCCTGCTGGGCACCCAGGCGCATGGCGCGCTGGTCGATCGCGTCTGGCGTGCGCTGCTGGCCGCTGGGCTGCCCGCGCCCCGTCTCGTCTGGCTCGATCCCGAGGATTACGACGCCTGGCGCGGCCGGCGCCCTGACAGCGAGCCGCTGCGGGTGCTATGGGCAGCCTCCCAACTGGATGCCCCCCCCGGTACCCCCGCGGCCGATTCAGATTGACCCCCCGGTACCCCCGCGGCCGATTTTCCACCCCCCCGGTACCCCCGCCGCGGACTCCGCCGGCTCAGAACCAGCAGATCGGCGCCGTGTCGATCGCCAGGGCGTCGGTCACCGGGTGCCAGCTCGCGAAGCGCCCGTCCCATACCGATCCGGTCTTGCGCGCGGTCTGTGGCACATTCCTCGGCGCCGGCACGCTGAATGCCGCATGCGCGCCGCTCGGCGCCCATGCGTCGACCAGCTGCTGGCGGGTGACGGGGCTGGTCGCGCCCGCGGTCGGAACATCGAGTTCGATCAGGCCGATCACCTGATTGCTGTAGCGCACCGCCACCACGTTGCGGTAATTGCTGCCCGCCGGGCTGCCAAAGGCGAACGGATAGCCGACCCCCCATCCGCTGGTGCCCTGGCCGAAGCTGCTGACCACTGTGTTGTCCGTATGCACGTCGTCGCCCAGGTCGAGCGTGCCGCTGAACGTGCCCATCGGCAGGCCGCCAGGTGGATCGCCCAGTGAAGCCAGCGAGATGAATACGTTGTAGGGGCCGAACGTGTTGACATTCACCACAGGCGCACTCGACTTGCTCACCGAGTGAATCGTCACCCCGCCATAGCGCAGGGTCATGGTCGCGCTCGGCGTCGTGGTGGTGGTGGTCACTTCCTGGATGCTGAACGGGTCTTGATCGTAATTCCCGCCTCCCAGGTCGTACAAGTGGGCCACACCGTCCAGAACCTGGTACTCCTTGACCTCCGAGATGGTCTCCTGCCATACGTATTCCGACTCCAGCCACACCAACGCATCCGCCGCGGTGTAGGCCGGCCACAGCTTCGTCTGTTGGCGCGACGTGCGCACCGTCGTCTTGTCGTACATGGTGCCGCCGCTGCGCGTGCTGTCGATGTGCTTCAAATTGCCACCGACATCGGTCTTGGTGCCGCTCAAGTTGGCGTAGACCGGATATAGCTCGTCGACCTGCGTGCGATTGGAAAACTTGTAGTTCGACTCGTCGTACTCGATCGACCAGCCGATCGACAGCCCGAACCCCGGCAGCGCCTCGTTGCCGGTGCCGCTGATCGTCAGGCGCCAGAACAGGATCGGCCACAGTTGCCCGCCGCCCCACCAAAAGCTCGGGAAAATCGTCCGCCCAAAGATCGCCTCGCTGCCATCGCTCTTGTGGCAGATCAGGTCCGCCGTGCCATCGCCCGGCGCCCAAGTCGTCGCCACCGGCAACGCAACCCCAGACCCGGTCTGCGCGCTCAGGGTCGCGCTGGCGTGGCTCTTGCCGTCGAACAATCCGAACCGCCGCACCGTCACGGTAATCGAGCACAGGTCCGGCTGCGCATGCCCCGGCGGGCGCGGCTGATGCACGCTTGCGGTCTGTATCCACCAGGCCTTGCCGGCCGGGTCGAAATACACGAATCCGTTCTGCAACCGCTTGCTGCCCAGGTTGCGCCAGGTGCCGGATATCAGGCCGTACCCGCGCCAGCCCTTGCCGGCCGCTGCATCGGCGGCCGTCTCGGCCGGCGTGCGTTCCGGCGCCGTCCAGCCAGGCCGGCGGATCAGCGAGACACTGCCGTAGCCGACCGCGTCGATCGACGATATGTGCGGATCGTCCATCGCTTTCTGCGTGGCGTTCGGCAGCGCGATCTCACCGTCCTTCCATAGCCCGTGCCAGGGCAGCCAGTTGATCGTCACGGCAGCAGCGCCGGCAGGGTGTAGTCCACGCCGCCGATCGTCACGATCACCGTGCGCGAATACTCCCACTGGAAAATGCCGTCGCTCGATGTCACCGTCAGCGCCGTTCCGGCCCGCACGTCGAGCGAGCCGCCCCCACCGCCGCTGCTGCCTTGCACCGCCTGCTGCCGCCCGACCCCACGCTGCGCCGGAATCGGCGTGACCGCCGGCGGCGGTGGCAGAAATTGCTTCCAGCCGGGCGCCGTCTGCACCAGCGCATTGACCGCTTTTTCGAGTTCGCTCGCCATCAGGGCACCGTCAGCACCAGCGTGTCCTCGGGAATCGCCACCTGGTAGGTCGCGGCGATCGGCACATCGCGGTTATCCCGCGCGGACGGCTCGATCTCCGGCGCCTCGACAATCAGCTGCACCGGGTAGGTCTCTGCCGCGCCGTTGTAGTTCGGCGAAAGGGTATTGCTCAGGTTGGTGAAAAATCCGGTCGCATTCGACGGGATCGCGCTCGGCGTATCGATGCTGCGCCCGACCCATGTCGATATCACCGTGCCGGGGCCGCCCGGCGGCGGCGGGTCCGGCGGCGCCGGCGGCACCGGCACCGTTACCGGCGTGTCGGTCTGCACGCCGGTTGCCTCGGTGCGCGAGAGCGCCACCTCGATCTGCGTCGTCGCCCGTCCGGCCGCGAGGTCCAACAGGTGACGAACGCGCCGCAGCTTGCCCTGCGCCAGCACCGTCGGCGTATCCACCCGCACCGTATGCACCACATCCAGGTGCGGCGCGATCGGCAGTTCCGCGTCGACCGCATTGAGCCGATGCGAGCCGAGGATCGCGGCACGCCCCTGGTCGATCAGCGTCTCTACCGCGTTGTCGGCAGCCTTGCGGTCGGTCGCCGGGTCGCCGGCGTAAGGCATCGCCGACTCGCCCACCTGCGGGTCCGGCACCTCGGGCAGCGGCCCGTTCTGGATCGTTCCCCAGGCCAGCACGTTGCCTTTGGCCGCCGCCGGCGGTCCGGCCTCCCAAGCCGCGGTGTCGAAACTGTTTTCCAGCGCCGCCGAGGTCTCGTCCGAGATGGTGCCGAGCTGCGCCACACTGGCCGGCGCGCTGATCGTCAGCGTGTAGATTTCGTCGATCGTCTGCGCCCAGCGCTTGACCAGCCGTGCGACATAGCCGAAGCACAGCTGGTCCGCCACATCCTGCGCCACCGACCAGAACGCCGTATGCCCGTCGTCGGTAATCACCGGAATGCCGAACAGCGGCACGTAGACCTTGCCGGTGATGACCGCGCCGTCGCCCACTGCAACCCCGGCCGGCACCCCCGGCACCGGCGCGAAATTGATCTCCCCCGCAACTTCCCAGCCGGTGCCCTGCAGCGCCTGGCGCACCATCTCCCGTGTCGGGATGTCGTAGCCGTTGCTCACCACGCTGCCCAGCTCGAAAGGGTAGGTGTAGCCGCGCACGATGCCGCGCTTCTTGAGCAGCGGATAACGATATTGAAAGCGCGCGGTGCGGCTGTTGCGCAGGCTCGACCGACTGGCAAAGCGCACCGCGGCCGTGCCATCCACGATATCGCCGGCATCGAGCACCACGTCGGCGCTCGCCTTGGCTGCCCAGGGCGTCAGGCGCGGGCTGCGCCAGGCGTCAAGATCTAGCGCGGCCGGCAGGCTGGCGAGTCGGGCCTGCGCATAATCCCAGGCGGTCGCCGCCTCGCCGCTCACTGCCGCGCTCCAGCGTCCGCCGATCAAGTTGTCGATCGTCTCGCGCGCCTCGGTATCGAGCGACTCCTGCAGCAGATCCGTGCAAGCGAAGTGCGTCACCCCGCTCGCCAGGTCGTACTCGGGCACATCGACCACGCCGCCGAACAAGCGCACCGGGTCCGCCGCCGAGCCATCGGGCAACTGGTCGGCGAAGTCGATCTCGACCGGCTTGCCGACCCAGTCTGTCACCGGCACCACACCCGCGACTGGAGCCAGCGAAAAGCTCGCGATCCGCGCGGCGCCTTCCTCGATCTCGACCTCGATCGTGCCGGTCAAGAGTGCCGACATGTCGGCACCGCCGAGCCGTATCACCGGCCGCCACGCCTGCGCCGTCCCGGCCGCCGGCCCCACCGCCGGCCCGTTGCCGTAGGTTGACAGGCTGCCGCGCCCGCTCGCTTGCGCCCGGGCGTCACCCTCCAGAACAGCCGACTGCACGGGAATCGAGAGGTTCGGCGCCAGGTTGCCGAAGGCCGATGCGCGCCCGGCCACCGCACCGGCGAGCCCGGACGGCGGCGCCCCGTTGAGCGTGCCGGAGACGGCGGCCTGCGCCGCCGCGTTCCCAGCCAGATCGGCCGCTGTGCCCGCGCCTTCGTCTGCGCCGAACGGAGTAGCGCCGAACTCCGAGTCGCCGAACATCGGCTAGCTCGCCAGAACCGGCGTGATTTCCATGTGCGCAGACCAGTTGATCGTTGTTCCGGCGATGCCGGTGACCGTGACCTTAACATCGCCGTTTCCAGCGACGGTCAAAGCCGCGGAGCCGGTGAACCCCGCATCCGACGCGATGGCAGTCGACACGGTCGAGCCGACCTGTCCGGTCGGCTTGGCCACCGCGCGCAACTCGCGCGAGTAGATGTTGCCGATCTCACCGGGGCTGTTGCTCACCATGCCGATGACAAACACACGAATCAGCCACGCTGCATCCTCGACGAACGGCAGGGTAGTGTTGCCTGTGTCGCAGAACAGGTCCACCGGCGTGGCATTGGTTGTCGTGCGCTTGAAGCCGAATCGATAGCCGGGTAGCCCGTCGCCGTACTGCGTCGCGTGCATGCCGTACTGGTCCGCCACCGCACCGGCGATCGAGACCGTCTTGAACCCCGCCGCCATGCCGGCCCCGAGCACCAGCGATCCAGCCGCGTTGTTCTGCACCGATCCCGCGCCGACAACGTCGGAGTTGGCCGAGCCGGTGCCGATCAGCCCGCCGCCGGCCGCGTAGCAGTCGAGCGAGTTGACGCGGTTCGTGCTGCCCGCCCGCGACGAAAGGCCTGCCGATCTGGCGTCCATCACCAGGGCAAGGGTCGCGCCGCTGCCCGGCACGTTCTCGAACGGTGCGGCGGTGTCGACCGCGTTGGTCAGGTGCGTCGCATACTCGATCACCCGCGTCAGCGTCAGCGCGTCCGCGCTCAGGGTGCCGATTCCGCTCGCCCATCCACCCGACCATTCGGCCAGGTAATTGACGTAGCCGTTGTCGTTGAGGCCTGCCCCCGCGGCAGTGCGGAACCCGGCCACCGCCGTCCCGAGCGTCAATGCGCCGGTCCCGCCTGCCGTGATGTTGCACTTGACCCGATCGCCGTTCATCTCAAACCTCCTCTGCCTCGATCTGCCAGCCGCTGCGCGCCTGGCCGACATCGCCGTCCTCGCGTGGCCCGTCGGAAAGTGCGCTGAATTGCGGGTACCACAGCACCTGGTAGCGCGCCGCGCCGACCACCGGCGTCAGCGTCGCCACGTTGCCCGCCATGCTCACCGCCGTTGCCTGCAGCACACCGCCCGCGGTCTCGGCGAAGCCGTGCGGCAGGTGCCCGGCATCGCTGCGCCGGGCGGCCGGGATCGCAATCACGTTGCTCGCCGCGGTGACCGAGCGCGGCGCCACGCACTTGATGACCAGCGGCTGGCTGTAGTCCAGCCCATCGAGCCCGGCCGGGATATTGCCGGCCCCGGAAATCGTCGTCGCCAGCCGCTGCCAGTGCGTCTGCTTCTTTGCCGCTCCGTTCATCATGCGCAACACCGTTGCGCCGCCGATAAGTGCATAGGTCTGCGCGATCTCCATGCTCGCCCACAGCGGCACCGCCACCGACCCGATCTCGAGAATCTTCATCGCCGCCCCCGCTTCAAGGTCTCGCGGCGCACTGCCCGCGCCAGTTCGTCCGCCACCGCACTCTCGGCCTGCACCGCAAAGCTGCCGATCGCCCCGAGGTTCAGGTTGATCGTCGTCGCCGATCCGCCCCCACTGTTCGCTGGCTCATGCACCCGAACTCGATCGACGATCCCGCCGGCCGCAAAACGCGGCAGCTGCAGCCGGTTCAGCCTCTCCATGAACGCCACGCCGTAGTAATCGACCGCCGCCGCCCGCTGCACGAACTCGCCGTTCGATACCCGTGCCAGCAGGCTGTCCGAAGTGCCGGTCCCCGGCCCGCGCAACAAGCCGCCGGCAGCGAGCGCAGGCGGCGCCGCGTCGTTGGCCGCGGTGCGCAGCGGCACCGTGAACCCCTGCCCGAACAGCGCCTTCAGTGCCTCGAACTGCGCCACCGCCTCGTCCGTCTGCAGCTTGACCGGCAGCGCCGCCAGCGCCGCCTGCAGCGCCTTGGCGCGCTCTTCCAGCTGTGAGAGCGTCTGCGCCTGCGCCTCGGCGACCGCTTTGGCATTGGCCGCCTGCGATTCCGCGACCTTGGCGGCAGCCTCGATTCCCTTGGCGGCGGCGTTGCCGGCCAGCTCGATCAGGTTCGCCGCGCGATCATTGTCGGTCACCTTGTCGGCGAACTGGGCCGCCTCTTCGCCCAGCTTCTTCGCCCGCTCCGCAAGTTTGAGCGCCGCTTCCGCGTCGCCCTTCGCCAGGGCGCTTCCCGATTGCCGTGCCGCCGCGCTCGACTGGTCGATCAGGATGCTCGCCCGCACCGCGTTGCGCCCATCGGCCTCGGCTGGGTCCAGCCCGGCGTTGCGCCGGTCCGACGCCCGCGCAGAGGCCCCCGATCGCACGCCTGCGGCCTGCTCGCGCAGCTTGGCCGCTTCCTCGGCGAACTTCTTCGCCGCGGCCAGCTCGTCCTCGAACGATTTGCGCACCGCATCGATCAGCCGCTGCTGGTCCTTGACGCTGCCCTCCGCCAGATCGCGCTGCGCCTTGGCCCTAGCCTCGGCCGCCTGCTTGGCGCTCTTGCCAGCCTCGGTCTCGGTCTCGATGAGCTTTGCCACCAGATCGCGGTATTTCTCGACCGGAATCACACCCTTGGAATAAGCCTGAAACAGCGTGTTCAGATCCTTGGTGAATCCCTGGTTGATGCCGGATAGCTTGGCCTGCACATCAAGAAACGCCTGCGTCGCCTCCGCCGGTGGTTCCGCTTGATCATAGGCGCGGTTCAGCTCCCGCTGCGTTTGCGCAACGTCTTCGGTCAGCGGCGCGAGTCTCGCCAGAATCTCCCCACGCTCGCGGAGGAACTTCTCCGCCACGCCGTCTGCGCCGATCGCGGAAAACAGCTTGGCGAGCTTGCCCGCCGCCCCGGCCTGCGTCTCCAGGTCCAGGCGCGTTTCCGTCTTGTTCGCCTTGTCCTGGCGCCGTGCAAAATCCTCAACGGCGCCGGCGAGGAATTGGAAGGTCTGCGCCAGTTTGCGCGTGAGGCCGTCCGACTCGTTGAGCTTGTCGACGAAAAGCCCGGCCGCGTTGGTCAAGTTGGTGAACGCCTGGCTCGCCGTCGGCTGCAAGGTCTCGAACTCTGCCTTCAGACGTGGAATCTGCTTCTCGATCGCGCCGAGCACCTTCTCGGCCGTCAGTTGGCCTTCCTCGCCCAGCTTGCGCAGCTCGCCCAACGACACCCCGATCCCGTCGGCGATCGCCTGCGCCAGGCGCGGCGCCTGCTCCAGCACGCTGCGCAACTCGTCGCCCGAGAGCCGGTCCGACGCCAGCGCCTGGCCGAACTGGATCAGCGCGCCCTGTGCAGACTGCGCCGATACGCCACTGATGATGATCGACTGGTTGATCGCCTCATTGATCTTCAGCAGGCGCGCCTGCTCGATGCCAGCATCCTTGGCGCCGCGTGCGGTGCGCGCATACACCTCGGCCAGGTCGATGAAGTTCGATCGGGTACGCTGCGCGCTTTCGAACAGCTCGCGTTCGACCGCCGCCAGCTCTGCAGAACTGCGGGTGACCAGCTTCAGGCGCTGTTCAACCAGTTGGTAGGCGTCTGCGGTGCGAATCACCGCCGCCACTGTCCCAACGCCGATGCCGACGCCGGCCAGACCGGCAACTTGCCGGGCGACGCCCAGCAGGGAGCGGCCAAGACCTTCAAACTGCGCACCCCCGTGCTCCGCCTGCTTTCCGCTCTCGGCCAACCCGGCCTTCAGCCGCGCCAGATCGGCGTTCAGGGTTGTCGTATTGACGCCGAACTGGCCGAGCGAGCGGCGCGTACCTTCCAGCCTGATCTGCGCGGCTTCAAGCTGGCTGGCCAGCGCCCGCGCCGTCTCCTTCGCCTGCTCGAAGCTGGTGGTGACACTGAGCGGCTGCACGCCAACCGAGCGGAACGCGGACAGCTCGCGGGCGAGCCTGTTCACCTCGGCCTGTGCCTCGGCGAACTTGAGTTTGAGAGTATCGGCCTCGCGCCGGGTGGCGGAAAACGCCGCCACCGCACCAGCGGCATCGCCGGTCAGTACGATGCCCGCGCGTATCAGCTTGTCGGCCATCGCCTCTTCGCTCCCTTCTTCAGGCTGTCGTTCAGATCATCGATCGCCCGCACGAACACGCCATACGGGTAGTGCCAGGCATTGGCATGCCCGTGGCGGATCAGGCAGCAGGCGGCTCGCTCGATGCCGTGGGCGGCGCGTCGGTTGGCGCTGGCGAAGTCGTCGGCGCCGGCAGCGCCAGCAGCCGCGCCTGCAGGCCGAAAAAATCGGCATTGACCGCCTTCACCCGTTCCCACAGCAAGCGCATTTCGGAGGGCTTCAGGTCTTCCACCTGCGCGGCGGTCAGATCGCTGAAGTCCAGCAGATCGGCCACCTGGAAGTCCTCGAACAGCAGCACGTGCAGCGCATCGGTCTGCGGCGTCACCGCCGCCGATTCGAGCCGCGCCCGAATCTCCCCGGCGGTGAGTTCCCTCACCGTCAGGGTGAGCCCGCCGATCGTGATCGTGCTCTCTACGATCACGACATCAGCACCACGCGGCCGAACTGCCCGAGCACCGGATCGGCGGCCTTGGTGTCGTCATAGACCGGCGCCCCGTTGATGTCGAAGGTGGCCGGCTCGTCGCCCTTGAGCGGATAGCTCGTCGCCGGGTCGAAGTAGCACTTGTAGAACTCGACCAGCACCGCCTTGCCCGAATCGACATCGTTAAGGCCCTCGAAGCGGAACCACCATTCGGTTTCCGGGATCGTGAAAAACGGCACGCCGGTGGCCAGCGCGTTGCTGTAGGCGGCCTTGATCGGTTGCACGTAAGGTCCGCCGGTGGTCAGGTCGATGATTTCCACCGACCCGGTCTTGGCATTGAAGATCCGGTAGTTGGTGCCCGCCACCAGCGTCTTCGGCGAGCCGGTCGAGTCGGTCACCACTACGCTCGACACATCGGGTTTGGCGAGGCGAACGATCTCCCCGACCGCCACCGGATTCGGAAACACTTCGCCGGTCACGGTTCCGGCAGCAATCGACTGCTTCTCTCCGCGGAACGCCAAGCCCCAATTCTCGGCGATCGCGTTCTCGATCTTGAAGCTCAGAGACGCGGTGTTCTCGGTCGAGTAGCGCAGCGAGGTCAGCCGGTTGCCGGTCTCCGATTCCTTGCGCGTGGCGGTCTGCGCTTGCAGGCCGGCGTTGACCTCGCTGGTGCCGCCGAGGTAGCGAAACCCCAGCGGCGCCCCTGTCGTGCTGTTGCGCTTGGCCACCAGCACCTTTCCTTGACCACGGTAATACGGCATCTCGATTCTCCGTTGGGTTACGCGTTGGACGCGTCGGTGGCGACGCCATTGGCGATCAGCCAGATGGCATCCATCTGATTCATGCCTATATCGGCGAGCACCAGTTGCGCGCCGGGCGCGTAGTCGCGGCCGGCATGGGTGTGGCGTTCGACGAGCGCGATCTTGACGATCGGCGCGCGCTCGGCAGCGGCGGGGTCTGACTTGGACATGGCGCTCTCCTGGCTAGGACAGTCGCCATGCTGCCTCGCGCGCGCGTGAGGCAGCTATTGAAGGGCTTCACTTCCTGCGCGGAGCAGGCTCAAACCCGCTGCTTGGTGTACAGCCGCATCTCCGCGCAATGGCACAGCACGCCGGCGAACATCACCGGCTTGCTCTCGATCAGCTGCAGCCCGGCCACCTCGGCGGCGTGCGTGTCCAGCCACAGATCTATCAGGTAGTCGTCGGCATCGAAGCGCGCCGAGATTGCCTCGATCAGCGCATCGAAGGCCTTCTCCGAACCCCTTTCCTCGGACAGCGCGCGGTAGCCGCGAATCTGCCACTCGTCGGTGACCGCCCGGCGTTCCTTGGTCTCGGCCACCCGCTCGCGCGCGGTGCGCCGCACGAAGAACCCCTGCAGCAGATCGTCGCCATCGATCTGGCTCACATACGCGGCCCGCAGGCGCGTCATGTCGCTCGCGTAGGGTTCGTGGTCATGCACCACGCCCACATTGGGCACCGCCGCGATTCGCGCAACGATCTCCGCCCGCACCTGTTCGAGTGTCGCCATCATGCCGCTCCGAGTTGTTGTGCCACGCGCCGCGCCAAGGCGTCGAAATCGCGCACCAGCCCCGCCCGCGCCTGGTCGAAGGTCTCGCGGAACATCAGCGCGCCCGGATCGCCGTGCCGCTCGCGCTGCCACTGGCTGGTGCCCTTGCGCGCGATCGAGAAGCGGATCGCCCTCGCCACCCGCAGCACCTCGCGCTCACGCCGCTCCGCGAGCTTGCGCCGCTTGGCCCTGGGCGTGCCGCGCACATACGGCGCCACCACCGCCAGCCCCTTGCGCTTGACCCAGTCGACCAGTGCATCCAGCGGCACCCAATGCGGCTTCGTGCCCAGTTCCACCGGCAGCGCATAGTTGAGCGAGGTGCCGACGATGCCCTCCACGCCGAGTCCGTTCTCGATCACCCTGACGCCGCTGCCGATCGATGCGCGCAGCGTGCCGCGGTTGGTCGGCGTCTTGTCTTGCGCTTCGCCCTTCAGCGCGAGCGTCGCCGCCTCCATGAAACCGCGCAACTCGCGTTCGACGATCTGCGGCGCCTTCGCCCAGGCCGCCTCGATCAGCCGTTGCGACTCGGTGGAAAAGCCGATGCGGTATTCGCCGGACACGTCAGCCGGTGCGCGTCAGCGCCAGCGGCGCCCGCCCAGCCGTGCGCCCAGGCGCGATCCGGGCACGTCGATGTTCACCACCTGGCCGGCAGGCTTCGGCGGCATGGCCGATGCGCCGCCCGGCCCGGTGTCGATGCCCATCAACTGGAAATACAGCTTGCGGCAGGTCTCGGCGCGACGCGCCCATTCCTTGGCCGGGCTGGTGTAATCGACGCGATCGGCCTGGATCGTCGGCTCGCGGTTCTCGGCGTGGTGCGAGGCCACCTGGTCGCACAGGATCGAGGCCGCCCAGTAGCCGACCGCCTCGCGATCGCGCGCCGGCACGGTATCGGTGGCCGCCGTCACCACATGCGGGCCGGAGAAACGCAGGCGCGCCACCGCGCCCGCAGCCAAGGTCTCGACCAGCACGATCGCATCGCCGCCCGGTGTGGCCATCACGTTGAACGCCCCGGCATCGAGCAGCGCCGGCGGGTTCTCGCCCACCGGGGTTTCGACGCCCTGCAAGACGCTTTCGCCAGCCGCCCAGCCGGCCGGCAACGGCAGACCGGTTCCGCCGGCGGAGGTCACGTCGACCACGAACGCACGTGGCCGGTCCTGCGAATAGCGCAGCACCGCCGCCTGAATCGCCGCGTCGCGATCGGCCGGCGACACGATATCCGGCGGCGCCTGCGTCTTGCGCGTTACGGTGGCTTGATGATCGGAGAGGCTCACTACAGCACCCACACGCCCATGTCGTCGAAGTAGGCGGTGCCGGTGAATCCGTTACCGGCCCACTCGAATCGTCCGCTCACAGCGCCTGCGGTGACGCGGTAGTCATTGCCGTACAGCTGCCACAGCCCGCCATTGGCCGCCGACAGCGTGCCGACCGTATAGGTCGTGAGAATCGCGCCGGACTGGTCGAGCAGGTAGAGCTTGAGGGTCAGCGTCCCGGCAGAGAGAGAGTCGCACCGCATGAAGCCTCGCGCGCGAATCTTTCTGCCGGGTGCGACACCTCTGACCTCCTGCGCGTAGGTCGTGGTGTTCGCCGCGGCGGAAACGAGTTTCCACGACGCGATACCGGATGCGCCCGCGGCATCAGTGTTGAATACCGCGGTGTCGCGACTGACGGTGGCACCGCCTAGCGACACGGTCCAACCGTTGCTCACATGCGCCTCGGCGCCCGCGTTATACAGCACGTTGATGTACTCGCACACGCGCCCCACGTTGCCACCCTGGGCGTCCGTGACCATGTCGGCGACGACTACCTCTACGAACCCGTTGCCGGAGAACCGCACCAGTTCCGTGTTCTTCTTGCCGAATCCACCATAACGGACGCCGCGCATGATGAACGCACAGCGATCTCCGGCCGCGGGATTGATCTCGAACATCACCGGGCGCCCGGCCGCGTTCTCGACAGTACCGGCGATCAACGTCCCGTGCGACAGCGAGCCGCCAATCAGTTGCACCAGCGTCGACGGCCTGCCGCCGACGTAGTTGATCCTTCCAACCGGATTCTCGGTCTCGCTCTCGAAGTGGCACGCCATGAAAGCGGTCGCACCGCACTGCACGTCGAACGCGATGTCGCCATATGAGAACGACGTACCGTAGAAGGACAAGTCCGGCCCCGCTGCGGCACTGGATACGTACAGACCGACCGCGTTACCGAGCGCGTTCCTCGTATCGAGCACACCGCCACCGAAGAAGTTGATCGACTCGCCAGTATTGGTCGTGCCGACATAGTCGATGCCGTACCGATGCTGCCCGTAGAGGAACAGATGGTCGAACTTGCTGATGAAAAAATTATTCCCCAACACCAGCCCGTCCCGGCCGCCGCGAACGCACACGTTCTCAATCGAACCGTGTCCGGGAAAAGTCGAATCCACTCCGCCGATTGAAATGCCATCCACGGCGGTCGCGTCGCTGTTCGGTAGATTTAGTAACAGCCCGCGAATCGCATTGACGTTCGAGCCGATGTTGTATGGCACCACACCCTGCCCGATCAGAGACAGCGCACTTCCACTCGTCATTCCGGCTGCATCCAGGGTGATCCCGTCCCAATCCACCGAAGCGTTGCAAAACGGAATGGAAATACCGCTGTCGATCCTGATGAGCTCGATGTCGGGCGGAAAGAGAATCTTCGTGCGGCCAACGCCGTGAAGCCGGGACAGCAGCGCCTCCTGCAATGCCCCCGCATCGTCGGAGAATCCGTTCGCAACCACGCCCTTCGTCTGAAGCACCTTGTAAAGGGCCGAATCCCACGGCCGCTTCAGGACTGCTTGGCGCGCCCCTTGCGCAGGACTCATGCGCAAGACATCACTCCTGGTAACCGGCGGCGTTGATCTGCAGCGCCGCCGCGGCGCCGGCGGCCAGCACTTTCACACTCTCCAGCACGCTGACATTGAGCGCGAAACGCGAGAACGCGCCCGCAGCGAGACCGACCGGAGTCACGGTTGCGCTCTCCAGCACCTGATAGCTCTGACTTGTGAAACTGGCCGGCGTGATATCGCGGAAAGGCGCACCCGGGCTGATTCTCCCGACCACCGAGAATCCGGTGAGCGCGGCGCTGCCGGTGTTCTGGATATCCAGCGCCAACACTTCGGAGTCGGCGCAGGAGAACTCTGCCGCGTCGGCAAGCGCGGCCCCGCACGCGAAGTTGATCGAGGGAAAGCTTGAACCGAGTCGCATCGCGTTCTCCGTGCGGACCGGCGGGCAATCCCGCCGGTCCGAGGGCGCCATCACAGGACAAAGGAATTCTGGTCTGCGCCTTGCAGCGCAGTCGGTGAGTTTGCGTTCGTCACTGGAACTTCCGGGCGGGAATTCCGTTACGGCACCACGGCCTTGGTCGTACCCTTTTCGCCGTCGACCAGCACCGCGCCGTCGTACTCGTGACGAATCTTGTAGGTGATCTGGTCATTGCTGAACAGCGAGCCGACGTTGGGCATGTCCTGCACGAACAGGTCGGGCTCTTCCCGCCCGTCGATGAAGCCGACCTCGATCACCGGAATCTCGTTCGGGCTGGCCACCGTGACCCAGTCGTTGGCGTCGGTCCAGTAGGCGACCGGGATCACTTCCGGGTTGATCGACTGCACGTAGGTCTTGTCGAGGTTCTGGTTGCGCACGAACAGGTTGTACGCGGCCTCCTGCAACTCGAATGGCACCAACACCGAGGCCGGACTCACGCCCATGCGCTTCGCCGAGCCGGCCCGCGCCTGCTTGACCATCGCCAGCCGGTGCGCCGCGAACTCCGCTGACGACAGCGCCGCCGTGAAGAGGTTGGCGTGCGTCGCATGGTAGAGCGCGACCGAGTCGTAGATCGTCGGGTTGGTGCGGAAGAAGTCGAACACGAATTCGTACAGCGTGTTCGCTGCGAGCAGCGCCAGTTCCTGCGGAATGCGCATCAGAGCGCCGATGTCATCGTTCTTGATCGCTTCCCGCGAGATCGTCTCGGTACCGCCGCGCTTCTTCGCTGCGTAAGTGGCTTTCGCATCGGAAGGCGTGGTGAGCGCGTTGTAGGGGCCATTCTCCGCCACGATCGGCAGGCTCCCGTAACCACCGACCCGCACCCGTTCCTGCGTGCGGAAGTCGTTGATCGATGTCACGGTCGCCACCTTGCGCCACGCCTGCAGATTGGTCAGGCCGGTGAATACCTGCTGCATCCGGCGCGTGATCGAGTTGCCGAGGGCGTTGGCGAACGTCCCGGACGAGACCGCCTCACGGAAGCTCGCGCCGAACGATTCGCGCATGCGCGCCGTGTCGCAGTCGCGCGCCAGGCCGGTGACGAGCCTGTCGCCGGTCATCTCGATATAGCACTCCTTGAACGAGCGCACGTTGCGGTGTTCCTTGTGCGCCGGGTCGAAGAAGGCGTCCAGCATGTCGTCGATCTTCACGCTGCGGTCTTCGACGCTGATGTCGTCGAGGGCAATGACCGGCTTGCCGCTCTCGGTGAATCGCGCGAGGTAGTTGCGCTCGCCCTCGATCGCCGCCGATACATCGGCCTCGACGAAATGCTCGCGCTTGTCGAAGTCCGCGCGCAGACGGTCCTTGGCCGGGTCGGGCAGCTTGGCATCCGCGATCAAGGCGCGGGCCTTGGCGCGCACCTCGATCATTTCCACCCGTTGCAGGGCTTCGGTCAGGCGCACGTCGTCGTCGCCCTTTTCGGTCGCCTTGGGTTCAGGATCGCCACTGCCGATCGCCTCGGTCAGCGCAATCAGCTCGTCGTCGGTAGCCGTTTCCGGGTTGAGCTTCGCGTAGGCGGCAGGCGCCTTCGCCTTCAGGGTCTGCAGCAGCTTGTCACGCAACATATCGTCTTTCTCCATGAGTGGATCGACCGCTTCGATCAGACGGATCAGTTCGCCGCCGGCACCCGGCTCGACGATCAGATCCACGGACTTGAATTTGGTGATGGCACTGGCCACGCGCACGCGCTTGCCTTCGCGCATCTGCGCCCTTGCCTTGCCGTCGGCGTCGATCGAGAACCCGAACAACCCGGTCATTCCCTTGGCGCTCGCCTCTCGCAGCTTTACCGCCACAGCGCCATCGGCTTCGATAAGCTGCAGCTCGGCGACGATCTCGCCGCTGTCAGGCGTCTTGCCCTCGACGAAACGCGGCTTGTAGATGCCGCCGATCAGCTTCATCACGTCCTTGCCGCCACCGGCAACATGCTCGGCATCCGGCTTGGCAAACACGCGCACGCCTTCGAGCAGCGGCACCGCCTCGCGCAGCACCGCGTCCGGGTAGAACACGCGATTGGCGGACAAGCCCGCCCGGATCACGCGAATCAACCAGCGTCCGGCGCCGGGCTCGCCTACCGCCTCGACGAAGGCGCCTGCCTCGGCAATCACTTCGGCATCGTCGTCCTTCACTTGCCGACCTTCGGCGCCTTGCCGGTCAGCTTCTGGCCGTCGGTGGTGACGACGACGAGTACGCCATCCTCATGCACGGCGCAGGCCAGCACTTCATCGGCCTTGACCGGCTGCGTGATCGTCTCGCCTGCGTTCTTCGGGTCAGGCAGCACGCGAACGACGGCCTTGGCGGCTTCGGCTGCGGGAACATCCATGCGGTTGGGCTCGCCCATCTCTTTGCTCCGTAGTGGTGTCGACAAGTCGATATGAATCGGTACGGGGCCGATGATGGTCGCGCGCGCGCGACGTGCCTATTGAAGCGCTTCACTCCCTGATGCGGGGGAACGGCAGGCCTGGTTTATTGCCTGGGAACCACCGGCAGCATGACGCAGCCGCAGTTGATCGTTTCGGACGCGGGCGCAGCCGGATCGTGCGGGTACATCATGGTCACGCGCCCGCCGTGCAGCACGAACGGCGCGTTCCAGTCGCGCACCTGGTTGTTGATCGCGGCATGCTCCAGGCGCGGATGCAGCTTGCCGCTCTTGCGCCATTTCTTCTTCAGGCCGGGCACGTACTCGGCCGCCGATCGCAGGCGCTCGAAGCTCGCCGTCGAGAACCCGCGCGCCAGCTCGGTATGCACGATCATGCCGGCGCGCTGCGCGGTGTTCTCGCCGAGCAGCGCCTGCACCGCGCGGATCGCCTCGCCCGGCCCCTGCGCGCCGATCGTCACCAGCCCGAGCTGGGTGTTGATGTCGTTGGCAGTTGCGATGGTGATGCCGCGTATCTTCTCGGTCAGGAAACTCGCCATCGCCTGCAGTTGCCCGCTAAAAATGCGCGGCACGATCGCCGACACCTGCGCGCCGCGCAGCGCCTCATCTATCAGCGCGCCGGCGGCGGCGACCGTGCCCGACTGGCCAGCCGCCGCGGTGCGCCCGGCCTGCACGCCGGTCTCGCGCAGCACCCGCTCGATCTCGGCCATCAACTGCGGCAAGTACCACGACTGGTAGTCGGTCGGCTGTCCGGCCAGGATGGTCGCGATGCGCGCCGCCGCTTCCTGCAGCAGCGCGCGAATCTCTGCCGTCGTGTCGTTGATTAGGCGCGTGCGTTCGCGCGTGAATTCCGATGCAGCCATCGGCCTTACGCGTTCGCCGGTTGTTTTGTCTTCGGCATATTGCCCGGCGTGCCGGATTGTGCACCGGCACCGGGATCAGCGCTGGGATCGCCAGCAGGATCTGCAGCCGGATCGACGAACGCATCCGCCTGCGCCTGCTTGGCGGCGCGTGCCTCGGCTTCCTTGCGCGCTTCGGCCAGTTCCTGCTCGGCGTCGATCTCGACACCGAGCCGCTCGGCGACCGAGGCAATCAGCATCACTGCCATGTTCTCGGTCAGGAAACCCTGTTGCACGGCGAGGATCGCCGCTGCCGTCACCTGCTGCAGCGCCGCCGCGTACTTGGTCGTGTCCTTGGCGGTCAGCTCCGGGAACACCGCCTGCACATCCAGGCGCGGATCGTCCCAGTCCGGCTCGCCCTCGCTCGCCGCCATGATCGCCTGGCGCAGCACGTAGCGGCCGATGCTCTCCAGCATGTGCTTGAGACTGCGCTGGCGCATGCTGAGGATCTTAAAAGTCGGCTCGGCCATCTCGGCGCCGACCGCGCGATTGGTGTTGCCGCCGCCACCGAACCAGTGCTCGGGAATCGTCCCCCCGCCCAGCGCATGGTTGCGGAACAGCCGCGCCATCTCCGAGCTGTCGGTGCCGTTGAGGGTCGGCGTCTCGGCCTTCCAGGTCTCGGTGTCGTTATGTACGCGCACCGAGCCCGGAGAGGGCGGCGCGATCTTCGCGGCGCGCGCATCGACTGCGCTTTGATCGGCACCGCTCAGGGTCACGTCCCAGACGAACGCGCGCAAGTGGTTCGCGCGCTCCATCTCGCCGATCAGGTAGGTGTCGTAGGCGTCGATCCAGTCGGCCTGCGACAGCAGATCGCTGCGCCCGTGCATGCCGCCGGAGAGGTCGTTGATGGTGAACCAGAAGCAGTCGCCGTCGGTGAAGGTCGCCCGCACGTCCTTTGTGCGCTGGGTAAATACCGTCTCCGGCCCGTTGATGATGACCCGATAGCGCAGCGCCCGGCCCTTGCGATCGCGCCGCGTGACGATGCCGATCGGCTGCTCCGGGTTGTCCGGGTCGGCCACCACGGTCTCGATCAGCACCGGGTCGAGGTAGCCGATGCGAACATGGCCGTCGGTCGTATTGACGAACGCCGGGTAGCACTGCTCGCCGTAGAGCGCGAGTTCGCGCGCCTTCTTCGGCAGCTTCAAATCCATTGCGTTGATCGGATCGTTCCAGAAGCGGTCGAGCGCCTTCTGCATACTCTCGTCGCCGGCGTCCAGACTCACGCCTTCGGCCAGCAGGTAGGCGAGCGGCAGCTCGATCAGGCGGTTGCCGAGCAGGTTCTGCTCCCACAGGTAGCGCGCCACCTCGCGCATGCGCTCCTGGGTCAGCGGCGCGAGGTCGCGGTTGGCGTCGCCGGTCAGGCGCCGCCACTGCTCCTCGTCGGCATCGATCGTCGTGCCGGCCGCCTCGACCAGGCGCGCCTTCGTCGACGGCTCCTCGCGCGCCGCGCCGAGAAACCACCTGCCGACATTTTCGAGAATTCCCATTGCCGCTTTTCCCTTCGCTCCAAATGTCCGATTGGTGACGCTCAGACTCGCGCAAAAGCCGCCTTGGCGGCACGCCACGTCACTTTCTACGTCCGGCGCCGAAAACGCCGCCACGGGCCTGTAAACGCGTCAGCGGATTTTCCCGATTGCCCAGCCGCAGGCGTGCCCGTTGCGGCAGGTAGATATCCGCATCCGATTCCACGCTCGCGCCGGCCGGCGGCGCGGCTTCGGAACGGCTGGCCGCGTAGCCGAGCAGGATCGCCACGCCGGCGTCACCGTGGCGCTGCGCGCCGTCCGCGCCGCTGGTCCGTTTGTCGGGGATCATCGGGATGCCCTTGACCACCTCGAAGGCGCGCAGATCGTCGAGCACGTCGGCATCGCGCGGCAGTTCGATCGTAGCGTCCTCGAACGCGCTCTTGAGCGGCGCGGTGTTCTCGCGGTACCACATCTGCGACAGCATCACCGCCTCGATCCGCTGCGGCCCCCACTTCTGCACTGCCTTCTCGGCCATGTAGTGGCCGTTGCCGCGCGAGTCGAGCTTGCCGGCGCTCAAGCGCGGCAGGCGCTCGCCGATGTAGAACAGCGCCTCGCGCTGCTGGTCGAACGGGCAGTTGCCCAGCTCAAGCAGAAACGGAAAGCGCCGCACCAGGTTGCGCAGCAGTTGGTACGGCGCCAGCACCGACAGGTCGCCAGTGCGGCCGAAGTCGAAGCCGAAGCCCGAGCGCAGATCGGGATCGAGCGCCAGCAGCAGCGGCAGCACGTTGGCTTCGAGCCAGTCGCGCATCTCGGCGCTACGCATCGTCTCGGGCCACAGCATGAAGTCATCGGCCGGCGGCTTCCACCTCAGCACCGGCAGATCGGCGACCATGCGCGCCTCGATCAGCGCGCGAGACAGCCATGCACCGGCGCTGTTCTTGGGTATGCAATCGAGTTCTTCCTCGGCGTTGGCGCCGTAATTGCGGTAGATCGAGTCGATCCAGGCCAGCTTTCCGGCCTCGTCCCCTGCCGTGCCCTTGCGCAGGCACACCCGTTCGTAGAGCCCCTCGGCGACCGCGTCGCGAAACGTCACGGTGTGCAGGCTGTAGGGCACCTTCCCGGCGCGCACCTCCTGCACCAGCGCGTTGAACGGGTTGTCGACGCCGTTGTGGGTGCTGATGACGTGCACCTGACCGCCCCAGATCAGGAACGCCATCGCCGCCTTGAGCAGCTCGCCTTGCTGGCCGTGGAAGGCGAACTCGTCGAGGATCACCCGGCCCTGCTTGCCGCGCAGGTTGCGCGGGGCGGAACTCAGTGCCTCGACGCGAAAGCCGGAAGCGAAGCGCAGCGTGTAGATGGTGATCGACTTCTGCTCGTCGCCGTCGCGCCAGACTTCCTGGCTCTCGGAAATTTCGCTCGCCGCCAGCGCATAGGCCCTGGCGAAGTCGGCGCAGTCGTTGATGAACTCCTGCGCCATCTCCTTCATGTAACCGATGTAAAAGCAGTCCATGCCGGACGCGGAAGCGGCCAGCAGCGCGGTGTCCGCCGCCTCGCCCCACGACAGGCCGACCCGGCGGCTCTTTTCGATCACCTTGACCGGGTTGGGGTCGGCCACCCAGCGCTGCTGGTAGGGCAGCAGCGCCATCGGCGTGCGGTGCTCGCGGGGTTCGACTGCGCGGCCGGGGCTGTTCATTCGACGCGCCACACCGTGATGGTGTCGCCCTTGGTCCGCGTCGCGAAAACCCAACCGAACTCGCTGCCGATGTAGTGCGCGCCGGAGCGCACATTGCGCAACTCGCGCGCGTCGCCGCGAAATTCTCGCTTGTCGCCGACCTCCATCGTGCCGAACACGGTCTTTCGCGTGTTCCTCGGTGGCGGTGGCCCGTCCCTCACGATCGGTCCGATTTCCATCACGCCGCGACCCCCAGAATCTTCTGCCGGATCGCCTCCGCTGCCGCATCGGACAGCCCGGCCGCCTTGACTTCCTTGGCGGCGACCACCGAGGCCGCCTTCGCCACTTCCTGACGGATGCGCAGAATCCGCTGGGTGTCCGACAGTTCCGCGCGCGACAGGTGGTCGAGCGCCTTGGCCAGGAACATCACCTCGTTGGCCGGCATCGCCTCGCCCGACTGCATCATCGCCTGGCCGGTGTGCAGCGCGACGCTGCCGAGCACGCTGCGCGCCAGCTGCGCGGCCCCGCTCTCGGGCTCTTCCTCCATGCGCTTGCCCCAGGCCTGCGCCATCTGCTGGCTCGCCCGATAGACCTCCATGCCCTGCTCGAACGTCTGCTTGTAGCGCCCGACCGCCGAGCGCGATATGTCGCCGCCGGCATCGCGAATCAGGGCGACGATCTCGTCGATCGTCATGCGATCGTCGCGCAGCGCGGCATCCACTTCCGCCTTGATGCGCGGGTCGAGTTCCTTCACTGTCGAACGGCGTCCCATCTCAGCCTCGCGGCACCGGACGGCGCACGCCCGGATGCACCGCGCGGCCGTTGGCCACGTCGAGCCCGAGCTGGGTGATCTCCGCGACATGCACGCCGCCGATCTGCGAGGCGCGCACCAGCCCGGCCTCGTGCAGCCAGGTCAGGTCGCCGGCCACACGCGTCAAACCGACGCGGTGTCCGAACGGTTCCAGCCCGGGCTGCAAGACATGCGCGGTCGCCGAGTAGCCGGGCGACTCCGCCAGCAGGTGCAACAGCGTGAGGCGCCGATCCTCGTCCAGGTGGTGTTCGTAGTCGTTCATGGCTTCTTGTTGAGCAGGTAGTCGTTGAGCAGGTCCACCGTGCGCTGCACGCCTGCCAGTTGTCCGGTGATGCCGTTGATCGCCCCGACGAAGTTGCCTTCGAGGCGCGCGATGTCGCTCGAAAATCCGTCGATGCGCTCGTGCAGCCGCTTCAGGTCGTTGTGACCGGGCGCATTCATCCGGTGCGCTTCGAGCTGGGCGAGCTGGTTGCCGTACAGATCGAGCCGGTGCTCGATCGCCTCGTCCATGTGGTCGATCCGGTGCGCGGTGTCTTCGCGCAACTCGCGCAACTGTTTGCCGGCACCCTTCTCGATTTCGGTGATCCGTGTGTTCGTCACGCGATTGCGATTGGTCCACCACACATAGATGCCGACCAGTATCGTGCCGACCAGGTTGAGCACCTTGAGCCAAAATTCCAGCGCGTCGTAGTTCATTGGTCTCCTTCAGTCATCGCGCACGCGCTGCACCGCGATCGCCGTGCGCACATTGCCGGTCGAGGTGGGGACATCGCACTGCAGTTCGTAGGTATTGCCGGCGATGCGACCGGCGACCCGCACGATCACCCGGTCCGGCAGCACCAGTGGCGCGCCGTCCAGGAACATCGCAGGGGTTGCGTCTGCACCGTCGATCAGTCTCGGGGTGAGCACGGCCGGACCGGTGACCGTCTCTCCCGCGTCGAGTTCCTTGGCGAACGGGAAGATGACGGGCAGTTTCTCCGCCGGGTGCATGTCGTCGAGAGGGTAGCGGCGGCTCATGCGGCGATCCTTTGGCGGGGCGGCAGCGCAACGGCGCGGCGCCGGTCGGGGAGTCTGACCACCCGGCCCTTGCCGTAGGCGCTGGCCAGCAGCGAGGAGGCGACGGACAGCGAGGCCGTCGGCGTGGCGATCGCGGCGGCGGCGCCGCCGATCGAGATGATGCTGCCGAGCGCGCCGCTGCCGCTGGCGACCGCCAGCACGGCCCCGGCCAGCGGGATGCCGAGGTCGAGCGAGCCGGCCACGATTGCCTGCGCGAGCGACGAGGCCTGCAGGGCGATGACGATCGTCAAGTCGCCGGCTGCCAGGGCGCTGCCGACCGATGCGCCGCTCAAGCCGGCGGGGGTGCCGGATAGCGCGCCTGCCGCCTGCGTCTGTGACAGTGCCGCGGCCTGCGCCGCCACGGTGGTAAGCAGGTCCGCTTGCGCGAGCGACTGGCTCAGTGCATTGCCTGACATGGCGATGGTCACGCTCAGGCTACCAGCCGGCGATGTCTGTGCGGCGGCGAAGCCCTGCAACGCCGCGGCGGCGGCGCCGAGTGCGCCGCTGACGGTGGTGACATCGAGCACTTGCCCGCTCATGGCGCTGATCGTGGTCAGCGCGCCCGATGGGGCGGCTGCGGAGGCGGCGTGGCCGGCCAGCGTGACGGCAGCCGTTTGCAGCGCGCCAGCCACCGCGGTGAGCGCCTGCACGGTGCCGGCGGTGGCGAGGGTGGTGCCCATTGCGGCGGTGGCGAGCGCAGAGGTGACGATCTGCCCGGTGAGCACCAGCGGCGCGCCAGGCAGGTCGGGCGTGCCGGACAGCTCGGTCGCGGGCAGACCTTCGTTGCCTTCGGCATCGAGCGCGACGACGGTCACGTAGTAGGTCACATCCGGCACGAGGCCGCCGATCGCGCCGATCAGCACGTTGCCGACATCGACGCTGCGGGTATAGACGCCGGGCGCGGTGCCGGCCTTGATACGGTATCCGACGGCGCCGGACACCGCCGACCAGGCGGCGGTGAAGCTGCCATAGAACGCGACCAGCGTGCCGGCCGGGGTGGCGATCGCCCCGGCAGCCCCGGCGAGGGCTGCACTGGCCCCAGCCGAGACGGGAGGAATCTCCAACGCGAGCCAGGAGACGCGGGCGATAGTCGAGGCCGTCGTCAGATTCCCCGAGACGGTCGAGATGGATGCAGCCGCGCCGATCGCCGCATTGATCGTGGTGAGCGCCGCGGCGATTGCCGCCCGTGCCAGCGCGGCGCCTGACAGGCTGGCGATCAGTTGCAGCGCGCCCGTCGGCGTGGCGACGACGTTGACGGCGCCGCCGAGCGCGGACACGGTGGTGAGCGCGCCGGACGGCGTGGCGGTCGCGGCGGCCGTGCCGCCGAGCGGGATCGAGGTCGAGAGTGCCCCGGCCGGCGTGGCGACGCCGAGCGATGCACCGACTGTGGCCAGCGTTGTCGTGAGTGTGGCGGTCGGCGTGGCGGTAGCGGCAGCCTGGCCGGCCAGCGCTGCAGCGCCAACGGAGACTGTCGGCACTTCGAGGGCGAGCCATGACACCTTGGCGAGCGGCGCGCTCCCGAAAAACTCCAGATCGGCGAGCAGCTCGATGAGCGGGTTTTGGTGAAAACGCAGCGCGCTCGCCTCAACGCTGTTGGGCGCGCCGACGTTCGGATAGGCAAGCCAGCCCGGCATGGCTACCCCTCGCCCAGCTTGAGCAGGCCCTGCACGTTGCCGGTGGCGGTGCCGGTGCAGGCAATGATGAACATCAGGCAGGCGCCCGCATACACGCGCGGCAATCCGAGTTTGAACGCATCGGCCGTCTCCCCGACCTGGGCCGCGATGCAGGGAATTTCGGCGATGCGCCGGATGAGCGTGAGCCCGATATCGCCTGCCGTGCCGCTGCTCGCCGAGGCGGTGAAGCTGGCCGGGATTTCCATGCCGAGCAGGCCGGGCGTGGCGCCACCTGGCGTAAGCGGCATCATCTGCCCGACCGATTCGGCATTCGCCGGGTGGGTGTAGGTCCAGGTGCGGCCGGTGGTGCCGGACGAATCCTGCCCGGTGACCGTCCATGTCGCGGTGGTGGCGCCGGGCGCGGTGTAGACCTCCAGCCACGGCTCGACATCGGCGCCGTTGAGCGGGTCGCGCGCGCTCGGCAGTACGCCTGGCGTCACGATGTTTTGCGCGGTTGTCACGACCGTGCCGAAACCGGAGCATGCCCACAGGCGGTCGGCGACGATGATCGTGCACTGCGCGCTGGATTTCAGGGTAGCGAACAGCGGATAGAGTTCTCGCCCGCCGCTTTCGTCCGTCTGCCCGAGCGCGCCGGTGGTGGCGCTGGTGGGGACATAGCCCGAGCCGGCGCCGAATGCCGGCGGATTAGCGCCGGCGGCGGGCCGGCCGGCGGCTTTCCACAGGCTGTGGAAGGTGCCGGCGCCTTCGGCGGTCTGCGAGGCCTTCCAAACGTTGAACGGCTGGCCGTAGTCGGTGAGGCCGGCGGCAATCTTGTCTCGGGTATTGGCGGTCATGTCATTATCTCGTCATGGCACGTCGACCCGCACGCGCAGGTCGGTGTAGTCGGTGATGGCGGCGGCTTCGGGCGCGCTCAGGGTGTGGGCGTAAGTCGTCCATGTGGGCGACATGACCTCCGTCCATTGCGCGATCTGGGTGGCGCCCTGCATCAGGGTGAGGCGCAGGGTTGCCGACGATGGGCTGGCCAGGCGATAGCGCAGCGTGCGCGGGCCGGCGTTGTTTGGGTCGGTCAGCGGGGCCAGGCGAAGTTCGGCGACCGAGCCGGTGCTGCCGACGGAGATGTAGTCGTTGTCGTCCGCGACGGCCTCATCGAGCATCGGATACAGGCTGCCGCCGGACGAGGGCGTCCAGGCGCCGGCCGATATGTCGGCGATCGGCGCGGCGATCTGGTTGGGGGTGAGGGTGCCGGATGCGGTGGCGACGCTTGCCGCGGCGCCGCTGACCGCGCTGGAAGCGCCTGCCGCCTTGAGCGCC
>WBZP01001658.1_pt1 | contig 26883 bp, 35 predicted proteins | sample 5204301 | NCBI WGS metagenome assembly WBZP01 (sample SAMN12412401, study PRJNA552823) | activated sludge metagenome | isolation source: activated sludge from nitrification reactor of wastewater treatment plant... | place: USA: Pennsylvania | collected 2017 | reverse complement strand
GGTCTGTAACCTCTTGAAGTTGGCGATGGAGACGTTGGTACAACGGCCGGTCAGGCGGCACGAGAATCAGCTGAGGGCAGAGGCGCAGCGCCTGAATCGTCGGCATGGCGGAGCGTACGCCGAATCGCCGGACCGCATAACTGGCCGCGGCGATGATGCCGCGCGGCGGCGGGCCGCCGACGGCAACTGGTTTTCCCGTCAGTGATGGATCGGCAATCACGGCCGCCGATGCAAACATGGCGTCGATATCGCCGAAGAGGATTTGTCGTGACCAACGCGCAGACATGCATCCCTAACCGGTACTAAAGGGGAGAGCGACTTGCTGACAAGCGGAATGTGCAGGGACTGGTTCCGGTCTTGGATTGGCCTGCGCAACGGCGAGTTCGCGGAGAGGGCCCCGGCATGCGCCGCACAAATGCCGCCGTGGCTGAATGGTCCGGCGTTGGCGGCGGTAGATGGAGCCACAATGTTGGCAGCACCAGGCATACTTGGCCAAGGCGGCCACGGCTCTGCCCAGCGAGTGATAGATCGTAATGCCGAGGCCATCCTGATTCATGCGCGCCATCATGCGACGAAAATCGAGACCGTGATTCGGGCGCCGCTTCAGGATGTCATATTGCCACTGATGAATCATTTCGTGCGCCAGGGTCATCACCGTCTCGTGTTGCTGCTGCGGGCTGTCGCCTTGAAGCAGAACTGCCGAGAGGCGGATGCACCGTCGTCGCCTCTGTTCGTCGGTGGCCTGTGGGAACACATGCTTCGGTCCGACTCGGCAGATAAACATGCCCGCGGAGGAGGTCAGTCGCCGACTCCATTCGAGGGCAATCGGCGGCAAGGCGTCACCAAAATACCGGCGATTCAGGTCGGCCCAGATGATGAGTAGCGGTTCGACAGAGGGTGCCATGGTCGTCACCGGATGAGGCAGATATCGTATGAGGGAGAGCGCCCACCGCTCTGGTTCAGCGGCCGGACAACTCTTCAATGACCGCGGCAGCCAACAGCGGCACCATGATCTCATGATGACCGGTGAGGGCGTACCCCTTGCCGCCTTTTTGGGTGGGGCGGCGCACGACGTTGGTCATGGGTCGATAGTGCGTGAGAAAATCCATGTTCACCGTCGTGATGTTGGTCAGCGAGTGGCCGAGATTCCGTCCCAGCGACACCGCTTTCAAGAATACTTCGGGCAGAATGACGGCAGATCCCAGGTTGAGATAGACCCCGCCTTCCATGCCGGAGACCACGGCAGCCAGCCGACGAAAATCGAGCAGCGAGCCCGCGCCGATTGCCGCACCGTCCGCAGAGGGATGCATATGGATGATATCGGTACCGACGGCCACGTGGACGGTCACGGGAAGGCCCAGCCGGAAGCCGGTTGCCAGCAGGCTGGTGGCGCGATGCGGAAATTGCTGTTTGCGTCGATGAATGTAAGAGCCGAGCGATTCGCCGAGCCCCTGGCCCTCTTTCATCCCCAGCGTGATCGCTTCATTGAGCATGCGGCCGGTTTCTTCCGCCATGCCGAACCGACCGGAATCGATTTCCGCGTCCACTTCCTCAGACGTGTGCCCCATAAACGCCAGCTCGAAGTCATGGATGATGACGGCTCCGTTCATGGCCAGGGCGGTGACGATGCCGCGCTCCATGAGGTCCACCAGCAGAGGGCCCAGCCCCACCTTCACCACATGGGCGCCCATGCCGACAATCACGGGCCGGCCACGACGATGCGCTTTGGCAATGGCCTTCGCCACTTCGCGCAACGTTTTGACCGCCAGGATATCGGGGAGCGAATCGAGAAACCGTGCGAACGAGCGCCCTTTGGTCCAGACCTTGGCAAAATTGGAGACCTGCACCTTGCTGTGCCGCCGCTGAAGTGGATAGGTCTTCAGACGCGACGCATCGATAGGCTTGATGATCGCTGGGGGCGCGGAGGCTGTAGTGGGACGCTTACGCCGGGTTGGCAAGAACGTGATCCTCGATGAGTTCGCAGAGCACATGGCCCAGCGTGATGTGACTTTCCTGAATGCGGGCGGTCAGCGTGGAGGGTACGACGAAGGCGTAGTCGACCATTCCTGCCAGCTTGCCGCCAGAGCCCCCGGTCCAGCCGACCGTGGTGAGTCCCGCCGCCTTTGCCGCCTCGACCCCTTTCAACACGTTGGGGGAGTTGCCGCTGGTGCTGATGGCAATGGCCACGTCTCCCTGCTGTCCGTGCGCGCGCACCTGACGGGCGAAGAGTTCTTCGAAACCATAGTCGTTGGCGATGCAGGTGATCGCGGCGATGTCCGTGGCGAGAGCGATGGCCGGAAAGGGCACGCGTTCGCGCTTATAGCGCCCGACGAATTCAGCGGCGATGTGCGCGGCATCGGTGGCGCTGCCGCCGTTGCCGAAGAGCAACACTTTATGTCCCGTTTGAAACGCGCGACCGATGAGTTGCGCGACCTGCACGATCCGGTCGGCATGGTCTCGCGCGAAGCGCCGCTTGACCTCGGCGCTCTCATCGAACGCCTTGATGGCAAATTCTTTCATCGAGCGGAATTGTAGGGAAGCCCTGGGCCACTGTCAAACGACTGCGAACCGATGCTTACTTTCCGGGCGGCGTGGGGGACGATCGTTTCGTGATCATGTTCATGGCCAGCGTCAACATGGAGCCGACATCCGAGACGTTGGCCGGCAGTACGAGCGTGTTGCTGGCTTTGGCCAGTTCTCCGAACTTGGTGATGTACTGCTCGGCGACGCGTAATTGCACCGCTTCATAGCCGCCGGGGATCTGAGTGGACTCCGCGACCTTCCGGAGTCCCTCGGCCGTTGCGCTGGCGATCGCGGTAATCGCGGCAGCTGCGCCCTCGGCTTCGTTGATCTGCTGCTGCTTCTTCGCCTCGGACGCCTTGATGACCTGTTGCTTCTCGCCTTCCGCCTGGTTGATGGCGGCGTCGCGTTCGCCTTCGGAGGTGAGAATTACCGCGCGTTTCTCCCGCTCGGCGCGCATCTGCTTTTCCATGGCGGCCAGCACGTCTTTGGGCGGCGTGATGTTCTTGATCTCGTACCGTAGGACCTTCACGCCCCAGGGCTCCGTGGCCTTGTCCAATTCATTGACGACCTGGCTGTTGATGTTGGTGCGTTCTTCGAACGTGCGGTCGAGTTCAATTTTGCCGATCTCGCTCCGCAGCGCGGTCTGCGCGAGTTGGGTGATGGCAAAGCGGTAATCGCTGATGCCGTACGAGGCGCGTTGCGGGTCCAGCACTTTCGAATAGAGAATGCCGTCCACGCCGACCTGCACGTTGTCGCGGGTGATGCAGATCTGCTCGGGAATATCGATGGCGGTTTCTTTCAGCGAGTGTTTGTATTGGACGCTGTCGAGGAAGGGCCAGAGGATGTGAAATCCGGCGCCGAGCGTGCGTGAATATCGGCCGAGGCGTTCGACCACATAAGCGCTCTGTTGCGGCACCACACGCGCCGTTTTGGAAACGACCAGCAGCACGAGGCCCGCAAGAAATATGACGACCCAGAGTCCGCCTGGCATTCCGCTATCCTCCATGATGGGGTGACCTCATTCGGGTTTGATCCACAGGGTGATGCCGTCGACGTGATCGACTAGGCTGCGTTGTCCTTTGATGAGTGGCCTGGCGCCCAAGTTGTGCGCATTCCACGTGCTGCCGCGGCATTCCGCTTTGCCCCGGCCGTCCGGAGGAATGTCTTCCAGGACGATGGCCGTTTCACCGCCCATCGTATCGACCGGCGAGACGCCACCTCGGTCGGTTGCCATGAGTCGCCGGAGTGGTGGACGTAACAGCAGCAGGGAGCCGATCGAAAAGCCGGAAAATAACAGCCAGGACATCCATTCACTCTGAATCACGCCCAGCCCGACCAGTGCACCGACCAACAGCGCCCCGATGCCGAAGAACAGCATGTAGAATCCGCCGGGCGTGACGATTTCGCCACCGAGCAGAAATAACCCCAGAAAGGCCCAGAGCCACCAGGTCATCGCACCTCCTCAGTCGTCACCGCCCGCAGGATTTCAGCTGAATGCTCGCGAAAGTCTATGCGTCTTTGCGTAGAGCGTCAAGGATTGAGAGGAAAGCGGGGTTCGTTGAAGCGGCCGGACTGCAATGGTATAGTCCGCCGATTATGCCTGCGGATACTCCTGTCAAAGCCCTCATCCTTGCCTTCACCGACGCGCCCGCGCTTGCGGCCTATGTCATCAACCGGCTGCAGCCGGAACTGCTCTGTTTTTTTGTGCCGGAGTCGGCAAAAACACTGGTTGAAGCGTCCGTGCAGCCGTTGGTCCAGCAGATGCCGAAACGTTGGGATTGGGTCGTGACGCCTGATCCGGCCGATGTCATCACCTGCCATCAAGCCTTGTCGCGAAGCATTCACGATCTCTTGCGCACCTGGGCGGTGCAGGTGGGAGAGGTGGTGGTCGACTTGACCGGGGCGACCCCGGCCATGGCTGCGGCGTTGGCCACGGCGAGCCAACCATGGACTTCACGGGTGATCAGTCTGGTCGATGCGACAGGCCGGGAGGAGAGCGAACAGATCGTCATTGGCGGCCTTGCCAAACATTGGCTTCAGGGAAATCCCTGGGATGAATCGGCGGTCGTGGTTCGTCGCGAAGCCAGTGAAGCCTTTAACCAGGGCTCATTCAGAGCTGCCGCCACGCTGTTCCATACGCTGGAAGCTCGGGTCAGCGGCGGGCAGAAGCCGCTCTATCGCGCCCTGGGTGAACTCGCCTTGGGGTACGGCCTGTGGGAGCAGTTTCACTATCGTCAGGCCTGGGAGAAGCTCAAGACCTCCCTCAAAGCGCTCGATATGGCGTCGCTCTGGGGCGGGCCGCCGGGACTGAAGGCGCTGCTGCCGTTCATCAAAGCCAATAGCGGTTTTTTGGAAAAGCTGGTGCTCGATCCCGCCGAGGTAAAAGACGGCGTCGTGCTCGATTTGTTGGCGCATGCGCATCGCCGCGCCCATGTAGACCATGACCATGAGCGGGCCATGGTCGCCCTCGTGCGAGCGTTGGAAGCCTGTGCACAGCGCCAATTGTTCAAACAATACAAGATCAAGAGCTGGGACGTGCAGCCGGAACAGTTGCCCGAAGCTTTACGTGAAACCTGCCGCACCTGCTACCTGGACGATGTCGATGGCAAGTATAAACTGCCGCTGCAGAGCCAGTGGCGCGCCCTGGCCGGTCTTGGCGACCCGATGGGACAGGCATTTCTTCGCGACTGGCCGAGGATGAAGCCCCTTCTCGATGCGGCCAATCACGCGGTGTTGGGTCACGGATTCGAAGCGGTCAAAGGTGAGCGGGTGCAGCAGCTGACCGACGTGGTGATGAAACTCACCAGCGTGAGCGAATCTTCATTGCCGAAGTTTCCGGTTCTCAATCTGTAAGAACTGGCAGCGGTCGGCCATCAGTACCAGCGATCTGCTTCCATGGAAATCAGGATCTACTACGAGGATACCGACTGCGGAGGAGTGGTGTACTATGCCAACTACCTCAAGTATTTCGAGCGGGCGAGGACGCACTATCTCGAAGCGCGGGGGCTGTCGGTGGCCGGTCTTCGTGATCAGGGAACGCAGTTTGTCGTGGTGCATGCCGAGGTGGACTATCGGTCGCCGGGGCGGTATGGTGACACCCTGGTGATTGATACGACTCTGGCGAATGCGAGTCAGGCGTCCTTTACCTTCGCGCATGTGTTGCGGGAGCGAACGAGCGGGCGCATTGTGGTCGAAGGCTCAGCGAAGCTGGTGACGGTGGATGAACACATGAAAGTGAAGCGGCTCGACAAACCCACCCTGGCTGCGTTACAAGGACCACCGGAGACGAGGAGCTAATGGATAAACTTGGTACATGGCTGGCAGTAACTGGTGTGGCGATCGGATTCGTCGTCCTCGCATGGCTGCTCTTCTCTGATAATCCTTCCGACAAGAAAAAGAAAAAACCCTAGCTGAGATGCGCCGATATTCGGCGTCGAACCAGCTTCTGCCCTGCATTTCGTCACTCGCCCATTAGTTTCCTGATGGTGTCTTCCATCCCCTCAGCCCATAGCCGGTAGCCGCGTTCACTGGGATGCAGCGCGTCGGGCATAATTTCTTCAGGCAAGCGCCCCTCGCCGTCGAGAAAGCGCCGGTTGAGATTCAGAAAAAAGACTTGGCGTTGGTCGGCAAGGGCCGGCAGCCGTTCATTCACGGCCTCGTTCACGCGGCGAAGTGGGTCCTCGTTCGTCAGGCCTCGGGGGAAAATCGCCAGCAACAGAATCTTTGTGCCTGGCAAGCGTGTGCGCAAGGTGGTGAGAATGGCCCGGATGCCCGCGGCGGTATTCTCGGGAGGATCCTCGCGCATGGCGCTGTTGTTCGTTCCGATCATCACCACAGCCAGTTTCGGCGAGATCCCATCCAGCTCTCCGTGCTGGAGCCGCCACAGCACATTCTCCGTCTGGTCGCTGTTGTAGCCGAGGTTCACTGCCCGACGACCGGCATAGTATCGGTCCCACAAGGGCCGTCCATCTTCCTCCCAGCCCTGCGTGATCGAATCCCCGATAAACAAGAGATCGACCTGTCCCTGGCGGATGCGGGAGATGGTCCGTTCGTGCCGTTCTGTCCACCAGGCCTCGCGCTGTGGCGCAGGCATTTCAGCCTTGAGCTGTTGAGCAGCGGCCAGGCTCGGGCCGAGCGCGAGCAGCAGCAGGGCGAACGAGTAGGCGAGCCGGAGACGGGCAGAGTAGGCTAAGCGGAACATGACGAACCTCCTGGATGATGCGGCCACTTTTACAGAAGGACCTGTGTCGGATCAACTCTCTAGTTGGTGAGGGCCGTGACGGCGTGTGGCGTTGACGGCAATCTCTGGTCGGTTGTCGATTCGCCATGAGATCCGCGTGATCCTCATGCTGTGTGTCACCCGTGGCAGCAGCCCTTCGGGGTCGTTCCGGGGGTGATGGCCGAGGCCGGTTGTGCCTCCATCGCGATGGCCGGGACGCCGTCGAGAGTCTGAGGTGTGAGCACGAGTTTCTTGAGCTTCGCCCAGGGAAACCCGGCACCGGGATCGCTCCGGCGCGTCGGATCGAGTTTCGCGTGCGATACGACATGCTTCAGATTGGGATACTTGGCCCAGCAATAACGAACGATCTGCGCAGTCGCCTGAATTTGCCAATCCGAAAACGCATCGCCGGCGGTCTGGTTGTTGACCACTTCGATACCGAGCGACCAGTGATTGACCTTGTCGGCCCCGTCGTTCACGTCCTGATGGCAGCAGGTGTTCCGAACATGCCAGGCGGCCCTGGCTTCAGGGGCGCAGGCCCAGACCAAGTGACCATGCTGCGGCTCATCCTCATCGGGCAACAGCCAGTGAAACGAGGCCTTGCCGTCACGCATCACGGAGATCGCCCCGGCCGAGTTGGATCCGGCTGTGGCGTGAATCACGATGGCTTTGATGCCCAGAATGGCATCGAAGATCCGGCTCGAGGTGCTCTGTTCCCAATAGGCCTGGATCCCGGGATACCACACCTCGTTGAGGATCACATCGGAAGGACGCCCTCGTCGTGGGAGATTGAATTGATAGGTCGTGGGATTGGGCATAGAGGCCTCCTGTGTCGTAACGGGAACGGGTGCCTTAGCGCGGCGTGGGGATGTCGTGTGTCTCGCCGCAGGCAGAAAAAGGTGATTCCTGGCATGCGACTGGGCGGCGGTAGAACTCCAGCGGCGGCGCAACCTCGCTCTCAAGCGAGAGGCGTTCGCCATCCAAACGGTACCGCCGCGAGGCCTCGAAGGCCTCGATGAATGCCGCTTCAAACTCCATACGGCGAGGCTCACAGGCCATGCGTGTCGTCATCCCGTGCGACACGGTGAGGTCACCGGCTTTCGGTCCAAACGAAATGGTTGCCGCATATCGATTACATCCGGCATGGCCTGACACTCGCCCATCCTGAAACGTAAGGATTACTGGTGGTGCGGCGACGCCGTCGGGAACTGCACGATCACCCCAATGCGCAAGCTCCCAACGATTCCGCTCGGCGACCTGCTTCATCTCTCCCGGCGGCGGGGCGATCGCGCAGGATGTTAGCCTCAACGTGGCTGCCATGGCCAGATAAAGATGGAGAAGGGACGTTCGCACAGGCTGGCCTTGTTGTCGCGGTTGTATGGCGACTGATCTGACTGAGCACTGCAGCGGATCGTACGATGAATGTGGGCCGCATGTCAGGAGCGCGGTCGGAGGGTGGTTCCTGCTGTCCGGTGAGATCAATTCAACTCCATGACGGCACGCTCAGGATAGACCCGTCCCCGTACCCAGCCGGCGCCGTTTGAGTTTGTGCCCCACCTGCACGATCGCCTCGATTGCCGGCGTCAATTCGCGTCCCAAGTCCGTGAGCGAATACTCCACGGTCGGCGGTGACGTAGGCCGGACCTCGCGCGTGACGATCCCATCCCGCTCCAACCGTTTGAGTCGGGCCGTGAAGACCTTCGGTGATACGCCGGGAATGTCAGCCATCAGCTCGCTGAAGCGCCGCGGTTCCTCGCGCAAATACCAAATCACGTTCGGCGTCCAGGCTCCTTTTAGAAACTGCATACACACCGTAAGTGGGCAGCCTACGGGGGGCGGGGCAACCTTCGATTTCCTGCGTGCGACTGCCATGTGACAACCTCCGTTCGGGCGCGCGCGTTGCTTTCCAAATGGTAAGCACAATCTGTACTTACCAAGAGATAGCATATTGCTTTGTAATAGTGCACGCCTTACCTTGAGCTTTGACAACGCCGCAGGTCATTCATTCATCGCCTCATGAAAGGAGTCGACATATGGGAACGCACAAGACAGCGATCGTGACCGGGGCGTCGAGCGGGATCGGACTCGGCCTGACGATGGCGTTAGTGGAGCAGGGCTATCGGGTGGTGGCCAATTCGCGGCGCATCACCGAGGCCGGGACGGTGGTCCCGTCGGCGCAGGTGGCGCTCGTGGATGGGGACATTGGCGAAGCCGAAACGGCGAGGCGGATCGTCGAGACGGCCGTGGATCGTTTCGGCGGCATCGATCTCTTGGTGAACAATGCCGGCATTTTCATTCCCAAGCCGTTCACGGAATACACACCGGATGACTTCTCCCGACTGGTGTCCACCAATCTGGCGGGATTTCTCTATGTGACGCAGGAGGCCGTTCGGCACATGAAGCGGCGCGGAGCCGGCCATGTCGTGACGATCACCACCACCTTGGCCGACCAGCCCATCGCGGGGGTACCTGCTTCGGTGCCGGTGCTGACGAAGGGCGGGCTGAACGCCGCGACGGCCGCGCTGGCCATTGAGTTCGCGAACGACGGTGTCCGGTTCAACGCCATCGGCGCCGGCATTATCGACACACCCATGCACAAACCGGACACGCACGGATTTCTGAAGACGCTTCACCCCATTCAGCGGATCGGGCGCGTGTCGGAAATCGTCGATGCTGTGTTGTATCTCACCGAGGCGACATTCGTCACCGGGGAGGTGTTGCACGTGGACGGTGGTGCTCACGCAGGGAAGTGGTAAGCCATCGGGCCCGGGTGCTCATGATAAGCGCTCGGGCCTTCGTCTGAAAGGAATGGAGTCATGCCCTACATTCATATGAGAGTCACGCGTGAAGGTGTCACCCGCGAACAGAAACAGGCGCTGATCGCCGGTGTCACTGACCTGTTGGTCCGTGTCCTGGACAAGAAACCGTCCCAGACGTTTGTGGTAATCGAAGAAGTGGACACCGACAATTGGGGCGTGGCCGGCCACACGGTCACGCAACTGCGGGAAGTCGAACGGAGAGGGCTTGGGGGCGGATAATCCCGCATGGAATGGCGGAGCCCCATCGGCAACAGGTCTCTCTGTCTACTCGGCTGAGGCCGCTCTGTACTGCACGGCTGGGTGGCGTCGGTTCCAGCTGAGAGGTCAAGAGTCAGGGAGGGAGGCCAATTTCCCAAATGCCGGGTGGTAGCGGGCGAGCCCGCCTGCGCCCTGCAACGAATCCGGCTCAAGCTCCAAGACCATGAAGACCTCAGGCGGCACGTCGAATTCAGAGTGAATGCCGAATCGATTGGACGGCTGAAATCCGAAACGCGGGTAGTACCGCGGGTGTCCGAGCACGACGACTGCCTGGTCCCCGCGTGCTCGGCAACGCGCCAGTCCGGCGTGGACAAGGGCCGTTCCCACTCCCCTGCTCTGAGAGGTGGGCAGGATGGCTAACGGGCCGAGCCCCGTGAGATGCAGCGTTGGATGGCCATCCATGGTGACCGGTGAAAACAGGATATGGCCGAGCACCAGAGTGTCCGCTTCTGCCACGAGCGACAGAATGGGATTAGCTTGGTCGCGTAGGACTTCAACCAGATCCGCCTCAGCCGAGGTCGGGAAGGCAGCCTGGAGGACGGCTCGAATGGCGGCGCGGTCGTCCGGCCGTTCAGGTCGAATAGTCATCGGTATCGGGGGCATGGGCCGGATGCTGCAACGCGCCGTCTTGTCCAACGCATCCCCCCGGCATGCCGAACGAAGGTCCGTTTACTCATTGATGGCAAGTAACGCGCCGCCAATGTGGATTTGGCTGGCAGGGGCAACATCCGCGCCTATCTCGGCGAGCCGTTCGGAGTCCCCGCCACGTGAGCATAGTGTGCAACGGTCGGCATCGGTTCGTAGAAATGGTGCAGGAGCGCCTTCCACACCTGGTACTGCGGGGATTGCCGAAACCCCACCTCATGGTCTTCCCGGGAGCGCCAGCGAACAAGTAAGACGTACTCGTTCGGTCGATCCAGGCTGCGCTGGAGTTCGTGGGAATGATAGCCCGGCATCGACGCCAAGATGGTTTGGGCCTCTCGGAAGGCGTCTTCAAATGCAGTTGCTTGGCCAGATCGAATCGTAAGGGGGGCAACTTCGAGAATCATGGTGGGGGGAACGCTATCCGTCTAGAGCCTTGTTCGCGATTTTCTGCCGCACGCCTGCCGTGTGCGGGCTACGCAATCAGTACACGCCTGGAGTGCCGAAGGAGCACACCCAAGACAACTACCTTGGGGCCAGTGGGGCTGTCAAGCCGGGTAAGGCGAAGTGCGGCTGGAGACACCACACGCCACCGTCCGCGGGTGTGCGAACGCAGGCACAGGTATGGTGGGATACAGCGGCGTGGTTTGTTCCCGATCGGCCGCAGGAGTATCCAGGACCAGACGGGAGGGTACAGCCATGGCGCTCACTCGACAAACGGTAGAGGCAATGCAATCGAAGCGGACTGCCTTCGGGGATTTGTGGATGTTCGAATGTGCCAAATTCGCGCATGGCGAGCCACTCCTTCACGGCGCGAGATCGCCGATTTCCGACAGCGGTGAACGAAAGAATGTTCTGAAAACCGAGCACCCGGAAACCAATTCCAAGGGCTCCCTGCGCGGCCTCTGTCGCCAGCCATTCGCCCCACTGTTGAAAGGCAAGGCGCCAATCGATTTCCACACAGGGCGAGCAGGGGAGTTGCGCGGACGGGATGTGGAGGCCGGCGAATCCGATAAACTCGCCAGGGCCTTTCGACTCAGCGGCCTAGAAACCCCAACCACGTTCATGAAGCGATGGTGCACAACGGTCAGCCATAGCGTCACTTTCCGTGCGGGTCAGTACTGCGGGCAAGAACTCCATCACTTTGGGAACTGAGTTCAGCACGGCGAACGACGTTCGATCAGTAGGTTTCCACTGTCGTAAGAGGAGGCGCTCGGTATCAAACTCGATGGGTATAGCCATCTGTTAGGGATGGGGCCATGGAGTCCTCGCGGTAAGTGCTGCTGCAGCCTATCTGCGCAGCAAAGCCGGGAATCTTCGATGCCTATGGGATGACGAGTCTAGGAGGAAATGCGACCCACATTAAGCGATCACGGCGTGGAGCTGCGAGGGGGCTTTCTCGCTCACTGTTCACGCATCACTCCTTGGGCGACGCAGTCCTCTCGGCCTGAACCGCTCCAGGATCACCAGGTTGGTGTAGCCTCGGTCGTTCAGAAGCGCGTTGTCGTGGGGTGTGGGCATGTGGTCGCACGAGAGGCGGCATTATTCCGGAAAGCCGGTGAACGAGCCGCACGCTGAGGGAGACTCAGCAGCCCATGAGCCCCAAAGAAGTGAATCCAGCCCCTCTCTTGTCAGGACTCAATGCGCTCGCTTGAGGGTCGTGTGTCGAACGCACACCAGTCCGTCACGATGGCCTGCGTGAGCGAGAGAGGACCAAAATCGTATCGGGCAAGCTCTTCGGGCAACAAGTGTTTGAGTTCGACCAACTCATGATTCACGGCCAGTGCTCCTGTCCCGACGACTTCGTACGCAAGCAGGAGTTGATTCTTCCTCAGGAAGGAGTAGTTGCCGATGTGTCGTGTGACCTGGCTGGATAAGCCCAGCTCTTCCCTCACCTCTCGAATCACGGCTTGTTCCGGGGTCTCATGTTTCTCAAGATACCCGGAGATCAGGGAGAACAGACCATTGGGCCACCCGGCATGTCGCGCGATGAGATAGCGCGTTTCGTATAGAACGAGCGCCGCAACGACTGGAATTGGGTTGTCCCAATGCACGAAACCACACGTCTCATGCCGGCAGGCCAATCGTTCGGTCCCGCCAATACATTTACGTTCAAGCCTATTCCCGCATTGAGGACAATAGTTCATAGGTTCAACTTGATACGGGCATCACGCTCACAGAACCACCGTGAGTGGAGAATCTCACCCGCGTTGAGTGGCCGTCAACGAGAGAATGCTCTGCGATCTATCTATTCCTTCCGTGCCATGCAGCTCAGGGCGCGCAGCAAACAGGACACACCCCAACCCTCTGAGACCGCTTCTAGAGTCGCCCTTCATCCAGGTCGATGCCATCGACCCACGTGGTCACAATTGGCAGGGAATCGAACGGGACATTGCGCCTCACCGCGATTTCGTCCAGGAGGGCGCGAAACCGCTGCGTCGTGACGGGATCCTCAGGTGTTGCCCTGAGCACGTGCCTCGTCCAGAGCCGTGCCTCCGCCTCCCGGAGGGAACGCCCATGCTGGCGAGTCCATTCCAGAATCTCCTCGTCCGTCCCACCGGCCAGCACACACTGCTCGAATGCGGCAGCGTCGATCCGGAGAAATTCGATCAGCGCCCGATCAAACCCACCCGTCAGATAGGTGTAGTCGGGAATAGCGCCGGCGTGTCGCAAGCGAACTTTGTCAATCAGTCGCGCAAGATGAGCCATCCCGCCCAACAGCACTTTCGGACTTCTGGGATACCTCGGTGTCGTCATTTCCCCTCCCATCATGCCATCACCGTTAAAGCCGGTGCAGGGATCATTCCCCCAGCATCCGGTGCCGATCGGCTGCTTCGGCAGATGCAGAAATGCTAGGGACCAGATCCTGAATCATGCATGCGATGCACATTATGAGGCCTCGTTGCATACATCGCGCGTGACGGATTCTTCGAATCTCCATGAGTCGGGTCTCAATCCCTCATCCTACTCTCTTTGCCGAACCCCCGACTTCGCGGCGCAGGTATGTCGCCTGGTTATCGGGCTGCCGCGCGCAGGAACGCGTTGATCAACGGATGAGGGCGATCAGGCCGTGATCTCGCTTGCGGAACGAACAGTGTGCCAACGAAGAAACGATGGGACGCGAGTTCCATCACGCGGCAATCCCCCTGCATGTCGATACCCACCACCTGAAATCCAGCGCTGGAGATCTGCGTGACGTAATCCGGATGGACGCCGAAGTTGCAGTAGTAGCGTTCGGTCAACGCCGTTGCACCATAGGCCGCGGCAGTTTTCGACCCAGAAGTCAGTGAGATCTCCATTTCGCGACCGACGAGTGAACAGGCCAGTCGTGACACAATCGCTCGAGACGCATACGGATCGTATTCCGTGTGCTGCGCATCACGGATTCCCAATACGTTTCTGGAAAATTCGATCACCATGTGCTGATAGCCGCCGCACGTGCCGAGTGTGACAACATTGTGCTCGCGAGCAAACCGAATGGCGTCGAGGGTGCGGCTCAGGTTGCGGTAGGGACTTCCTGGCGCAAACCACATCGCATCGAATTCTGAAAGGGTTGTGATTTTGGCATCCGCAGTCGAGATCCACTCGGATTGCACGTCAATTCCCAGCGCAGATGCCGAATGCGCAATTGCCGCATCTGTTTGAGCGTGCGGTTCGAAGGACGGATCGTACTCGGCAATGATGGCAAGCTTCATGTAAACGTGTTAGTGGCCGGCTCACGCGCCGGTCTCGAACTGCGAAGCCGTGGGAAAGCCGTCGCTCTGCAGATGATTGTGAGCATTCGGGCAGATGGCCAGTTAATCGCCTGGTTTCCGCGCAAGGACTGTCAGGTGTTTGCCGATGCGCCAGAACATCGCCCCGTTCAGCACTACGAGGACACTAGTGGTACTCCAACCGCGTGTCTCTGGGTTGGAGGCAACAAGGACTTTATCAATAAGCCATATGACCGCAAACATCGCCGCAACGAACTTCCAGCCCACCGTCACTGACAGCGGGAAATAGCGGTGGAGGAATTGCTTGCCCTTCCTGCCATCATTTCGAGCATACAGGTACATCAGACCGGCGACCGTGAGGACACAAGTGATCCAGGCCCCAGCGAAAGACCACGGGCTGATGATCGGAGTGGGTGTGGTTGCAATAGCGGTGAGTTGCAACCAGTCGAACACCATGATGGCCAGAAAATATCTGAACGCCGCCGCTTCCGAGAGCGCGTTTGCACCCAACTGCTCTCGGACAAAGCGGCTACTCCACAAGTACCGGTGATTCATTGACATGTGGATCCATTCTGCACGTGCGCTTCCTTCTTTATCAGCTGCCCAAGAAGCGTGGTCAGCCAAAGCTCTCACAAACACTCGATTGGCAGTCAACACGAGCATATGGTGTGGACACCATCAACCGGTGGATACCAAACATTGCAGCTCACAGAAACGTTGGAGGCGGTCGCTGTCTGGCGGGTCCTGCTCGAACACGTCAGGCATCACGAGTCTCCCATTGTTCACGTGTCATGCGATACAAACAATGTGTGCGCAGTACACTGCCTACCGGAACGTTCGGATGCTCAAATCTCTCCCCTGTGTTACGCATCTCGATTCGTTCCATCACGGCACGTGACCTGTTATTACCCACAGCCGTAAATGCTACGATGTCGTGAAAGTCGAGTTGCACAAAGCCAGCACGAAGTGCACCGCGTGCCGCTTCTGTTGCATAGCCTTTACCCCAATGCTCTGCCGCCAATCGCCAGCTGATCTCAATACCGGGTGAAATCGGCAACTCAGGTGCCACGGCATGGAGGCCGACCAAGCCGATAAACTCCCTCCCGCTTCTTGTTTCTACAGCCCAGAGACCCCACCCACGTTCGGTGATCAGTCCTTCACAGCGGTCGGCCATGGAATCACTTTCTGCACGGCTCAGTGGCGCGGGGAAAAACTCCATGACCCTGGGATCGGCATTGAGGGCGGCGAATGGTTCTCGATCGGCGGCACACCACTGTCGCAGCCGAAGACGACCTGTCTCGATTTCGATCATCTCTGCATCTCCATGGCCATGCGACTACGACGTGAACCCAACGATAGACGACCCGATGGCCAACAGAAGGCTCAGCGGTGAGTACACCGCGGTATCCAAACTGGCAAACTGCGTATCTCGGATCCGTTTGAAGAATCCCACCAGTCGGAAATCCCCAATCGCTCGCAGCGGTAAGACTGCCGCCAATGCACGGGTCAGCCACACCAGTATAGGCTGAGATAGCGGCACCGTGAGTACCCCAGCTGTGGCAGCAATCAACAAGGCGCACAGCGCGAGAGTGATCACGACGACGAGTGTTGCCAGAGCCGATGGTTGAAACACGGGCGCGCCATTCCATTCTGGAGTAGCGGCACGTAGCCCAGCTCGACCACCGAGCAACCAGTAGGCATGGACCAGTGAGAGGGAGGCAAACACAGCGATCAGAACGCCCGCGACAACGGTGATCACAGCCACCAACGCATCTCGCTCGCATAGGTCACATATTGGTCGCCAAATAATTCACGCAACATACGCTCTTCACGGGGAATAGGAAAGAAGTTGAGAAACAGGAAGGCCTCAGGCGCGGTCAGACAGAAGGGCCATGTGCCGATCCACAAAGCGAGACGCATCCTGAAACACCAACATGTCCACAGACATGGGAATGCGAGAGAAGCGAAAAGGGCATCGCGACAAGGTGCGAGGACGGTGGGCCTACAACGAGGGTGGTATTGCGAGAGGCAAAGAGGATGCGTGCACACATCATGAACGAGAAGCCCAGGGTCACCAGTGCAACTCCCACGCGGGGACACGCACAAGCCTCAGCCATGGGCCCAGTAGCGCATGCGAAGCGGGACAAGGATTGCTAGAAGCTCTCGTCGTGGACGAACGTGCATGAGTTGTCGACGGACTCGGTGAGCCTGAAGACATGCTCTCCAGAATAGAGCCATCTCACGAGAATCTTGCCGCGCCAGCGGAACTCGTGTTCCGGCACACATGCCGGAACTTCCAGTGCGAACGACATCACCCGGCCTCCCTGGGGCTGGATTGCGACCTGAAGCCTGCTCCCGATCGCGGTCTTGCCTGCGAGGGACCGAACGAATGGATTCAAGTCGGAGTACGCGGGAAAATCCATCAGGCCGCCCATATGCGGCTCGCTGGCGCCTCGGTGTTGATGGAAGGGCCGATGCGGAACATCTGGTGACACCGAACAGTACGTCTGCAGCGGACCATCCGCGCAGTAGCGAAAGAGAACCTGCCCGGCCGTCTGCGAATATGCGGTGAGTGGAGTTGAGGGTGTTCAGGAACGTGTCGGGCAGGATGGGGCAATGCACGATCGCAAGACGCGACCCCATATTGCACGACCCTCGTCGATCAGCTTCAGCAGCAGGGTTAGCCTTCTGTTCGATCTGAGGCTTGAATTCGCCTCAGTGCGGAAATTGCTCGTTGATCTGCCTCAGCGGCAACGTCATTATGAAGGTACTTATGGAACGAGAGCCAATCCTCTAGGGCTGAAAATAGATTTATTTTCTGACTGAGAACGGCCGGTACAGGATCGCTTCCTAGAGAGATAGGGACCAAGAGGATGAGGGAGTCGGACTCATCCAGCGACATTTGGCCACTCTTAATAAGGCTATTAATGGTAGGCAGTATGTCGTTCGGGGACATACTCGAAAAATCATACGTGGGCCCCCCCAGGGTTTCTTCTCGTGCCCGATCGCGCGCGGCCTTCGAGATAGTGGTCGTATCGGCAGTAGTTGTTGCCGATGCGGCAAACATTGCCGTGTCGGCAGCAGAAATTTTCCGGTGCTGCGATGGATTACCTATCAACGATGGAGCCGTATAGGCGCTGGTTGGCAGGATTCCCATGTGATACCCCATAAATGATGTTGGCCACAGTCTGACATTCCAGCAATTACCATGCCCTACTCGTGTCCCACCCGGACGGTATCAAAAAGGCTACCGACGAGTACCCTCATTCATCTCAGCGCCGAGCCAGCCACTTTCTGCCTGGATCACACACCACGACAGCCGTGATCCCATGCTGCCGCAACGATTGCTACTTCCATGCATTGCGACGGTGACGCCGTTTAGCATGGGTTCTCACCCGGATTGGCATTACAACCTGTCATGAAGGGGCAAGAACCGTTCACGCACGTCTTCACGGGACTTCCTATTCGTCCTTTGCTTATACGCATCCAATGGGGGCCTTCTGAGACCATGTACTGCGGAAGTGGAAGAATGAATCAGGGGAGATGTGGTCTTGGACGTACTCAGCGAGAATGACGCTCCAAGGTTGTTTGAGTAGACACTCTTGGTAGAGCAGCCAGTGCGTAGATACTACCCAAGCCCCTCTGCCATCTTGTTGCCTTCCACAATCATCTTGGCAGTGAGAAAAGCATTGGTATCAGAATACTTCCTTCCCTTCCACGCTCTCGCCCTTCAGGCATTTCTTCAACACATCGCGCGCGGCAAGAGCTGAGTGCCACTCTAACTCAAAAATCTTCTTGTTTTCGTAGTCGATTCTGAAGTTGAGCGTATCCTCCATGCCAGCTAAGGCGGCGTCGATGGTGGGAACGGGGAACTGTATCTGACCAGACCGATCCCCAATGATTGAATTGAACGCGGTCACGGTGGCGGGAGGATCGTTGCCCTGGGTTAATGTGACTTTGACCTTCTGCCGTTCGTTAGGATTGTTCGCTCGCGGGAACAACTGATCCGGTATCAAGGCGACAAAACCCAGCATGGCACCAGTATAGTCACCCCCAGGACCAGAAATCGTAATCATCTTGTCGTGCTGCCAATACGCCGCTGTGCAAAACTCACCTGGCTTAGCGTCGCTTTTCCCTTGAAATACTTTCCAAAACCCTTTCTCGACTTTTTCCCGTTTGGGGTCATTCAGTACGCGATCCTTCGATGCATCGATGGCCTCTTTCGCATTGATCTCCTTCTTGGCAGTCGAGACCAAATCGTCCAACGGGTCGTAGGATCCCGCATATGCGAGCGCACCGACCGAGCATAATAACAACGCTATAATCTTTCTCATGTTGAATCCTCTTATTTGGGAACCTCTAAGAGCCCACCGCAGGCAATGACCACCTGACCGATCCGGCTTGAACTCTCCCAGATCCGGACATCGACAACCCGCGACACGGTCTTCGCATCTTGATGCATGACAAACTGCACATTGCAGTTCTCACGGAAGCCCTCTTGCCACACCGCGCCTTGCATGTTGCCAACAACCACCCGATTGTCGAACTCTTTGCCATAACTGAGAAAGCGCAACTTTCCGGCCTCGGATACAATCGGGGCTCCCAACGTCGCCCCGACATCAGTCTCCGTTTTGCCTTTCCACACCGTCAACATATGAAATTCATTCTTTGACAACGTTCTACCACCCCGAATGTCTGCGGCGATCTTCTCAAACTCTGATTCGTTGTCCATTTCCTTGATGCTAGCCTCAAGTTTCGGCGTGATCCCCGCCGCAATCTGGTCGTATTGCTTTTGCATCCGATCCATCTTGGTGCGAAATTCTTCTTCCTGCTCCTTGGTCGGACGTCGAGACCATCCTCCAGTAGGGTCCGGACGTGTAGCGCCACTCCATAAGACCGCCCAGGCGAACTGCATATACTCGACGGACACCTGCTGACCGACCAATTGCAGATCTTTTGGAAGTCCGATCTTCACGATCTCATTCCTAAATATTTCCATATTGTTATTGTCTTTGCCCGCCTTAATCATCGCACTCCGCATCACATCCTCGTTGCAGGCGACCTTGTGAAGCTTAAGCAAGACAGGCGACGACGACGTACGCCAATCCCCAGCGGGGAGATCATCGCTCTTGATATCCTCGCGACGAAGCTTCCAGCTGCCTTCCGCTACCCGCACGTTCACCGGCGCATCGAATGCCGGCTGCTTCGGAACATTCTTCCCGTCGTAGGCATGCTTCACGACACACTCAAATTGAAGACGTAACTCGCTAAACTCCGGCTTGTCAGCGCTCTCATAGACGATCGTCGTATCCAACTGCCTCACACGAGTGGGGCCAAGAACCTTGTCCGTAGGTGTTCGATCCAGGACCACCGCGAAATTGGCAAAATAGGCTTCGCGACTGCCTGTCTCGCCTTGGAGGTGAACCAATGCAGATTGTGCGAAGGCTTCTGTTGCGACCAGGAAAGTTCCAAGCATCATCACGAATAGGTGTTTTTTTAATTTCATCTTGCATGCCCCATAGTGGCTAGAATATCTACGTAATACTCCGTCCACTCACAATGCTGTGCCAATTGCAATGGAGTCTATCTTGGTCCTATCAGCTGGGCCAGGAGATTTCAGAAATGAACCGCTGTTACCAAAGGGTGCCGTCCTCGGGTCGATAAGAACTGGATCTTAAACGAGCCATTGTGAGTGCCGAACGCCCATAACTAACGCCGGGTGCCCTCAGGGTCGTTCCTTTTGAGCTTCGCAGATGGTGAAGCCTCCCTCTAGCTGATGGGTGGCGACGATTGGGAGCCGTCCCACTCCAATGCTGGATTAGGTTGGGTAACTCGGAAGATCAAGGACTGGCTGGCCAACGTCAGCCACCCGAATAGGATCACTTCGGTTACTCGCTGAACGAGTCCTCGCACACTGCCCCAACTCGGGGTGGAAAGTAGAACGAGACCAACGAGCACCCCCACGCCCGAGCCCACAAGTGCCACACCGAGGAGGTAGGCCTTTGCCTTGGTATACGACCGCCCAAATGCGATCAGGGCAATCCCCGTTCCCAGATATTCGACGAATCCAAATACGTTATGGACTTGCTGCTGCCATGACCCCATCAGTGGGGACCCAGGATCACAGGGAAAGAAGGCCGCCATCACATACCCCAGCCCCAGCGAGGCGAAGGCGTACAGACCCAAGGAGGTTGATCGATCACGTGCGTAGAACGGATAGGCCAAAACAATCGCCAACCAAACCAGGACGCCCGTGGGAAGAAACAACCCAAGACTGACGAGGTTCGCCAAGGGAGCACCAGACTCTCCAAGTTCACTGATGGTATGGCGGTATGGCTATAGTCAGGTCTCGTCAACGCGAATGCCCACGTGCCGACCAGCACAAGCACGGTCGCACCAAGTCCAGCAAATCCCGCGACATGATGAGGGGAAAGCTTCATGATATTGCTGTCCGACGATGCCTGACCTCATGCGGGGCTCCTGGCCGCGCAGGGACTATCGACTTGCTGCGTGATCTCATCCCGGTGGTCTACGGCATGCTGGGTTGCGGTTGAGACAGGACTTCGCGGATCGCCGTGATAACCGAGCCAGGATCTTCCAACGGAATGCCATGGTCGCTATCCACCCATATCTGCCTGGCATCTGGATACAGTCGCGCGAGGTCCTTCCGTTTTTCATTTCCATCTTTCGCTAAAGCGGACGTTCCCTTCATTGGGCGCGAAGCGCTTAGAATGATCATCGGTTTGTTGCCGAAGGTCGGCAAGCCCAAGATCTCTTCTCCCGTTGAGTCTATGGCGGTGAATTCCTCTTTAACGACTGCTGAAGTCGCCATACTCAACACAACTCGTACCCATGTCGGCCAGTGCTCGGGCGAGCCGGCGCCTTTCAGTTGCAACGGGTGGGTAGAATCCACGAGAACTAACCCCTGAACCTCGTGTGGATAGCGTCGAGCAAAGAGCTGCATATACAAACCTCCTAACGAATGCCCAACCAGAGTATATGGGGGATTGAGCCCTTTACTTCGAAGCAAAGACCGCAGTTCATCGACGATATGCTTACCGTCGCGAGGCGTGGAAGCGGGATCGCTTTTCCCATAGCCTGGACGATTATAGGCGAAGGATGTGGTGGTCTTCGCCATTTCAGGAAAGACCTTTGCCCACCAGCGCATGGTTCCACCGAGGCCGTTTTCAAACACAACAATCTGCTGGCTGTTTCTCGTGAGAACATATTCCACATGTCGGTTATCGATCTGTTCCGTGACGGCATTCGGTAATGCCGCACAACCAGCAACAAGTATCACACATGACCACAACACATAGGAGATCGAGCTGTTCATTGCCATGATTCCTTGACGTCGGATCGATCAATGGTCGTTGACCATGAGTGCAAAGGCCGTAGGGGGCAGAGTACGATTTTCGAGCTGGCCACTCTTTTGGGGCGGCCCCGCGTTTCCCCGCTCAATCGTCGCCCGACCGTACCAGCGATTGTCTCCTGAAACGATCGAGAAATGGTGCGAGGAGTCAATTCAGACGCAAGCCAGGATCTGGGCCCAAGTCTCACACGCGCATTCCTCACCGTCGGGAAACGTGGTGAATCGAGGTCGCGCCAGGGGAGGCAGCATCCGATGCGCCGCTCAGATGCGACTACCGATTCTGTTGCCAGATCACAGCGCCATGCGAGCGACCATCGGCCGCTGACCGTCTCCTTCGGCGGTTCATGGCGGGGTCTACAGCGCCAAGTGGAATACATGAAACGCTTCGTCCCGTTTCCAGCCTTGAGCGAGATACAAGGCCTGAGCGTTACCGTTGTCTCTGGCGGTGCTCAGAGTGAGCCGTACTGCTCCAACGGATCGAGCATATCGAGCCGCGGACTCCAGGAGCCCGGCTGCTACGCCTCTGCGACGGGCCGCCGGAACCACAAACAAGTCATTGAGAATAAACACTCGTGCCATCGAGACCGACGAAAAGCTCGGAAACAATTGGGTGAATCCCATGGCATCTCTCGTCGTTGTCGTAGCCAGAAAGATGACGGATTGACTGTGAGTGAATCGGTCAAGCAGAAATGCTCGCGCTGCGCTTAGGTCGGACGGTTTTCCATAGAATTGTCGGTATTCGTCAAAGAGCGGTGCGATGTGATCGACGTCCTCGACTGTGGCCTGGTGCACGAGCATAAGGACTCCTTCACGGTTGTTGGTTGGGCTCAACGCAACACGGGAGGTGGGCGAAGGGCCGGCGTCGCGAACCAGACCGCACGAGTCTGAGATGCGGCGACCTATTCCTTTCGGCGCAGTGCGCACGCAAAGTAACGCACGCCTTCCACTGGATTGGGATAGTACGCCTCGACGTCTCGGAACCCAAGGGAGTGGTAAAGGGATTGTGCCTCCGTCATGCTTGGCAAGGTGTCCAGCAGGATTCGGGAATAGCCCAGTTTCTGAGCAGAGCAGAGGGCCGATTCGGCCAGCCTTGCTATATGGCTGCGCTTGGTTACAAACCCCCAGATCAAGAAGAGGGGGAGGGTACAAGGATGCTGGATATAAGGAATTGGCCAACAGAACTTCCCACCTTGAAGCCAAGGCTCGGATCATTGGTGAAAAGAAATGCAACACGCGAGCTTACGATTCCTGGCATGCGACTGGGCGGCGGTAGAATTCCAGCGGCGGCGCAACCTCGCTCTCGAAGGACAGGCTTTCCCCATCGAGGCGATAACGTATCGAGGCCTCAAACGCGCGAATGAAGGCCGCCTCGAAATCCATGCGTCGAGGCTCGCAGGCCATGCGTGTCGTGATGCCGCGTGAGACTGTCACGTCACCGGCCTTGGGGCCAAATGTGATGCCGGCAGAATAACGATTGCATCCCGCGTGCCCCGACACCTTCCCGTCCTTGAAGGTGAGGATCACCGGTCCTCCATCCTCTCCGTAGGGGACCGCATGATCGCCCCAATGTGCAAGCTCCCAGCGGTTTTTTTCGGCGACCTGTTTCATCTTGTCCGGTGGAGTAGCCGTAACGCACCCTGTGACCAGGACTGGTATACACAGGGTGACGAGGTAGAGCAGGCGCATCATGTGTCCCTTGTGTAAAGAATTACGGGGGGCTGATTCTATGTGAGGGTTGCGCCGACCCGGGCCTTCCACCCGGAGGTACTTCGTAGCGCAGCTCTGCGAAGCCAGGCCCGATCCTGTTCACAGACACCAATTTGAATGGCGGGGCCGTGACACGGCGAGGAAAGAGTGGTTTGCCGCCCCCCAACGTCACGGACCCGACTTGAACGATCATCTCGTCCAGCAAACCTGCATCGTAAAACTGTCCGGCGAGATCTCCGCCACCCACGATCCAGATATTTTTGTGTCCCGCCGCCTGGCGCATCTCAGTGTGAACCGGTCGAACGTCTCCACGGACCAGACGAATATCGGCTCCCCTGGCCAGAGGTAGCACCCGGTTGGAAAACACCCACACCGGCTGGGAGTAGGGCCAGGCCGCGCCGGTTTGAGCGGCAATCTTGTCCGTATGTCGGAGCATCCATTCATAAGTGGCCGAGCCCATGGCTAAGGCGCCGATGTCCGCAATGAATGAGGGATAACTCGTCTCATTCACGTCGCCCAGCGGAAAGAGCCAGTCGAGCGAGTCGTCTTCTGTTGCGATGAAGCCGTCAAGGCTGGTGGCGGTGTAGTACTGAGTCTTCATAGCGTGGAAACGCAGGGCTATCGGTGCCGCCTGTGGTAAGTACCCGCGTTACATGTCCTCAACGTCCGAGCACTTCGCCGTCACGCGAAGCTGGATGCCATCTTTGGTTTTTCCTTGGAACGTGATCTCGGCGCCTTTGCCATTCTTCGTCATGGTGAGGGGTGCCTGATCGATGCTGTATACGGTCGGTTTCTTGTCCGGATCTCCGAACGCGATGCGTACGTCGCCCTGTTTTGCCCCTGCCCCGTCAGGATTCGACACTGAAATTCCGGCTTCAGCAATGGCCTTCGCATCGTGCGCGTCGAAATCCTTCCACGCCGCCGAATAGCGGTTCTGCTTTTTGGCGTGCAGACAGATCACCGTGTCCGCCGGCGGCTTGTACGTTCCGGCATGTGGTCCATTGCCGATCACGATGTCCAATGTGTTTCCGGCCGGAACGGCCCCCAATGCTGATGCTGTCAGCGCGAATAAGCCGGTGAGAAGGAGGATCGAGTGCAATCGGTTAGGCATAAGTTCCTAGTCCAAATAGTTGGAAGACATCTGGCTGACGTACAGAGAGCCTCAGCACTATTGCGCCGATCGTGGCGATAATCAAGTTGCCAATCCGTCCGTGAGGAGGCGGAGTGCATCACCATCGTTTCATGGTGATGAGAGCGGTAACGGGGACTGAGATCCTAGACGAACGCATTCGGCTGTCCTATCCCCTCCGCCCGTACCCTTCCAATGTCATCATGTCTGCAACGTTCTGGCCGTTCACGAAGACATCGGCGAGGGTGCGGCCGTAGACGTCGTGGCCGTGGGGGATGATGTTGATCGCTCCTTCCTGTAGCAGTTGCTCCAGGCGGAGGGCCGCTTCTCGTCCGCCCGGCTCGGACAATTCCGGCGCGTTGTAGCCACGAATGCGGATGCGATCGGTGCCATATCGAATCGTGTCGCCATCGACCGTCCGCACTTGCCAGCCTTCCACGGTTCGCTCGAATCCTCCCATCGACAGCGCACGGCGCGGAAGCGATCTCAGCCCTCTGTTGAACGATCGCGATTTTTTCGCCAGTGGATTCTTGTGCGGGCGAAGCCCTCGCTCATGATGTCCTCGCCGGTACCGTTGAGTTTGACGCTGGGGAAGAGATGAGCGTTGATCCGGTTTCAGATCCCAGCAGTCGGTGCATTGGAACGGGCTCGGATCGTTCTTGATCGCCGGGGTGTACGTGTGGAGCGTGGATCGGCTTTCTTCCACCGCTGCGAGTGCCGTGGTGGCGGGCGAGGCCACCAGAAGCAGAAGGGCCAACCGGCTCAACAAGCGGGAGTCGGGTACGATTGTGTGCAACATACTCAGAGTCCTCCGTGGTACCGGAGGGAGACACAGCACGCTCCATGCCATCGGAGCGCAGCCGCGGTCCTGCGGTTGACAAGCCGAAAAACCGCGTGCTCAAATGCCCAGCGGATATCGTATTTCGTGAAGATTTGTTCGGCACGAGGTTCCATCGTTGCGGGCCGTTTCCTACGAGATACACACAGCAAGCGATGATTCACGGAGGTTTAACTCATGGATATGTTTGGAAAAGTTGGTCTGGTCGAGGTGCCGATCTTGATCGCGCCGGATCAGAAGGCGTGGATGGATCGTATGATCAAGGAAGGCAAGATCGCGATTCCTCCCGGCGGAACCTTGGAAAAAGGTTCGTTGTATTCAATGTTTGTCCGGATGCTCCTGCACAATGCGATGGAAGAACAGAAGCGGCAGGAAGCGTTGGATATGGACGACGAGGACGACGACGAATAGCTCAGGCCGCTGAACACGGTCCCCAGCTGCGTATCTGAATGGATGCATTTCGTATCAGTTTCGATACGAAATGCATCCAGGAACGACTCTCCACGAAAGACGAACGACGCCTTCCGTTTCAGCCAAGATCAGAGGTCCTTGAAAGCGGTTTGGGCCGCGTTGAGGGTGCGCTCAATGTCCTTCGGGGTATGGGCCAGGGACATGAAGGCGGCTTCAAACTGTGATGGGGCCATGTAAATTCCCGCGTCCAGCATCTGGTGAAAGAATTTCGCGTAGACCTTCGTCTCGCACTTCTTGGCGGTGGCCCAGTCCACCACCGGTCCCGGAGTGAAGAACGCGCACATCATCGACGCGACCCGGGTTTGCGTGAGCGGGATTCCAGCCTTGCGTGCAATCTTTCCCAATCCTTCGGCCAATGCCGCCGATCGTTGTTCAAGTTGTTCATAGGTGCCGGGTTTCTTCAGCCGCTTCAATGTTTCGATTCCTGCCGTAACCGCCAACGGATTCCCTGACAACGTGCCGGCCTGATAGACCGGCCCGGATGGTGCAATCATCTTCATGATGTCCTTCGCGCCGCCGTAGGCGCCGACCGGAAGTCCTCCGCCGATGATTTTCCCCAGGATCGTGAGATCAGGCTTGATGCCGTAGAGCGTTTGCGCGCCGCCGTATTGGACGCGGAATCCCGAGATCACCTCGTCGAAAATCAGCAACATGCCGTGGGCATCCGTCAGCTTCCGCAGGCCTTCCAAGAATTCGGGAGAGGGTGGGATGACGCCCATGTTTCCGGCGATCGGTTCGACGATGATGCAGGCCAGTTGGCGGTAATGTTTCTTGATCAACTTTTCCGCCGTCACCAGGTCGTTATAGGGCGCGGTTAGGGTGTGTTTCGTGAAATCTTCCGGGACGCCGGGACAGTCGGGAATGCCGAGGGTGGTCAGTCCGGAACCAGCCTTGGCCAGCAGATAGTCGCTGTGGCCGTGATAACAACCTTCGAATTTCAGGATGCCGTCGCGTTTGGTATAGGCACGGGCCACGCGAATGGCGCTCATGACTGCCTCGGTTCCTGAGCTCACCAGCCGGACCTGTTCCATTGAGGGCAGGGCCTCGCGAATCATCGTGGCCAGTTGGATTTCCAATTCCGTCGGCGCGCCATAGCTGGTGCCGTTCGCAGCGGCCTGTTGGATGGCTTTGGTCACGGTGGCCGGCGCATGGCCCAGAATCATCGGGCCCCAGGAGAGAACGTAATCGAGGT
>WBZP01001657.1_pt1 | contig 26891 bp, 25 predicted proteins | sample 5204301 | NCBI WGS metagenome assembly WBZP01 (sample SAMN12412401, study PRJNA552823) | activated sludge metagenome | isolation source: activated sludge from nitrification reactor of wastewater treatment plant... | place: USA: Pennsylvania | collected 2017 | reverse complement strand
GTTGCAAAATCACTCCAGCGTCCCCGTCGGAGTGTTCGTGAAGATTAATTCGTGTCGGCCCAGTCTGCGATTTCTCCGCGTAGCGGCTTCGTCCAACCCAGCAGTCCACACGGACGCTGCGCGATAAAACCGCGCAGCGCCGGTCATCTCCACTCGTTGGGGCGTTCCATATCATCGTATGGCGTTTTGTATGGGCTAGTGTTACTATGTTGCGATGGCAGGAACCCGCGTTGATTGGGACCCCGACAAGGACGTCGAGAATCAGGGAAAGCACGGGATCTCCTTCACCCGTGCCCAATACGCCTTTGCGGACCCGCAGCGCGTGATAGCCAAAGACGAGGCTCACAGCCAAACCGAAGAGCGGTTCTATTGCCTCGGCGAAGTTGACGGCGATGTGCTCACGGTGCGGTTCACTTACCGCGCTTCGGTTATTCGAATCATCGGCGCGGGTTATCGGCGCAAAGGAAAGGCGATCCATGAGCGCGAAAACGCAGCGTAGCGGAGTTTCGGAGAAGGCTAATGCCGGCGCAAGCCGGCGTTACGCCGAAACTAAAATCAAGTACACCGATGAACCTTTTGGCAAGGTTCAAGGGGTTCCTGACTTCCTCCCTACGCCGGCCGAATTGGCATTCCGTGAAGAAGGCGTGAAAGTAACTCTGGCTCTGAGCAAGAAGAGCATCGAGTTCTTCAAGTCGGAGGCCACAAAGCATCACACTCAGTACCAGCGCATGATTCGCCGGCTTCTCGACGCTTATGTTGATGGCCACGCCCCAACCCGGCAGTCCACACCGACGCAGCGCAACAGAGCCGCGCAGCGCCGGTAACCGCCTATCCCGAACAGGCCTGCCACCGTGCTGAGATACGACCGCTCCCGGTTCCTGGCCTTCGGCGTCTTGCCGGCGGCGAATACATTGGCACTGCTGCTCTACGGCCTGGGGCTGGCGACCCATGGGTCAGGCGGAGCAGGGCGGTCGCTGCCGGCGCTGATCGCTCTTGCCGTCGTCTGCCTGTTGATGGCCATGGCGGCGACGATCAAGCGCGGGCGCGATGTCGGGTGGCCGCTATGGCTTACGCTGGTGGCATTCTGGGTCACGTTGGGGATGGGGCCGGTGCTGCTTGTCCTGATCGGCTATTTCGCGTTCGCGAAGCCAAAGCCGAAGGCGGACGAATTCGGACCACCCGCCACGCCGGCGACAGCCACGACCTGGGTCTGGGCGTTGCTGAATCTTTCGTGGCCATGGGTCGTGCTTGCGGTTTTGGCCAGGCTACTCTAGCGGCGCGCCGACTGGATTCGCCGTTCCGACATTAGTCGAAAGGAATGTCTCGATGGAACTGTCCGTTGCAATCCCGAGCATCGCCGTGGCTCTCGCTTTGGGCGCCATGAGTCCGGGGCCGAGTTTCATCATGGTGGCTCGCACTTCCGTCGCTGTTTCCCGGCGCGACGGGCTCGCCGCGGCGCTCGGCATGGGCTTCGGCGCCGTCGTGTTTTCCACCGTCGCGCTGCTCGGCCTGCTGGCCGCCCTGACCGCCGTTCCGCTGCCGCATCTGGGCTTGAAGGTCTTGGGCGGCGCCTACCTGGCCTACCTTGGCGTTCGGATCTGGCGGGGCGCGCGGCAACCGCTGGTACTCGAAAGCTCGTTCCGCCACGAGCGCCCGACGCGGGCATGGCGTTCCTTCGCGCTGGGCTTTGCCACGCAGGTAAGCAGTCCGAAGACCGCCGTCGTGTATTTGAGCGTCTTCGCCTCGCTGTTACCGCGAGGTTCCCACGTTCGTGCTGGCGGTACTGCCGCTCATGATCTTCGCCATCGAAACCACCTGGTATTCGGTGGTCGCGCTGGCGCTGTCGGCGCCCGTGGCTCGCGCCCGCTACCTCGTGTCGAAGGCCTGGCTGGACCGTAGCGCCGGTGCAGTCCTGTCCTTGCTTGGCCTCAAGCTGATATTCGAGGCGCCGCAGTCGTGATCCGGCGCACTGGGGCAACGGGTTGGGGCCGCGCCCTCGACGCTATACCATTCCGGCGTCGATCAGTTCCTGCTTGAGGTAGGCGTAGTAAACCGGCGCGGCGACGACGCCCGGCAGGCCGAAGGCGGCTTCCATCGTCAGCATCGCCAGCAGCAGTTCCCAGGACTGCGCCGAGATGCGCGCGCCGACGATGCGCGCGTTGAGGAAGTATTCGAGCTTGTGCACCACGACCAGGAACACCAGCGAGGCCAGCGCAACCTGCGGCGAGTGGGCGAGGCTGACGACGACGACGACCGTGTTCGAGATCAGGTTGCCGATCACCGGCAGCAGGCCGACGACGAAGGTGATCGCGATCATCGTCTTGGTCAGCGGCAGATGGATGCCGAACAGCGGCAGCAGCACCGCGAGATAGAGCGCGGTGAACACGGTGTTGATGGCGGAGATCCGCACCTGGGCGAAGACTATGCGTTGAAAGGCCTCGGCCAGCCGGCGCGCGCGTTCGGTCAGCGCCGCTGCCAGCGGCTGGGTCAGCTGCCGGCCGCCGGCTTCGCGCAGCGCCAGCATGACGCCGACGACGAGGCCGATCAGCAGATGCGCCAGCGCCCGGCCGGCTTCCTTGCCCATCAGTTGCACCTGCGCGGCGTGTTCGCGCAGCCACTGCACGATGGCGACCTTGATGCCTTCGGCGCTGTCCGGGAGGGCGTCGAGCAACCAGCCGGGCAGGGACTGGCGCGAATTCTCGATGATCTCGGCCATCTTTTGCGCCAGCGCGGCGACACTTCCCGAGTCGCCGCGGAAGAAAGCGATGGCCAGTGCGACAGCCAGCACGATGGCGCCGGTGACCAGTACGGCGAGGACAATCACCGCGATCTGTCTGGCCTGCGGCCCGGTCAGCCGCTTTTCCAGCAGCGGCGCGGTCAGGTGCACCAGTTCGTAGACCAGCAGCCCGGCCAGCAGCGCCGGCAGCAGGTGCAGTTCGAGTACCAGCAGCAACGCGAGGCCGGCGGCAAGCCAGGAGGCCTGGCGGATGCGGGGGAGGGAGGACATGGGGGCGGTTGCGCTTGCGCAAAGCCGCCATTTTCGCGTCCCGCAGCGATTGGCGCAATGCCGGCAGGATGGATGCCGGCATCGTCGACGTTTTGGCTTTGCGGCGGCACTGGCCTCGTGCGGCCCGGGTAGGGTAAATTGTCGCGATGCGCGAAGTAATCAATTCCGTTCCCGCCGCGGCGACCGACGCCAAGCCCGAGCAGCCGCGTTCGGCGCTGACCGTCGAGATGCTGGCCGCCGCCGCCGGAGCCTCGGCCGAGGACGCGATCTGGCTCGATGTGATTCGCAAGATGGACGAGGTCTATAACGACCTGCTGCAGTACGAAGTCGCGCTGGAAGAGAAGAACGCCCGGCTGGAGGACACGCAGCAGTTCATTTCCTCGGTGCTGACCTCGATGTCGGACCTGTTGATCGTCTGCAGCCGCGCCGGCGTGATCGAAAGCGTCAACGATGCGCTGGCCTCGCTACTGGGCATCGAGGGTGCGGCGCTGCACGGGCGGACGGTGTTCGACATCTTCGCCGACGCCGAGTCGCGGCAGCGCGCCGGGCGCCTGTTCGCCGACCAGAGCAGCGACGCGGTGGAGGATGTCGAAATGCTGCTGAAGGCCGCCAATGGCAGCGCCATCCCGGTATCGTTGAACTGCACGCCGCGCTTCAACAGCGTGGGCAAGATGCTGGGGATGGTGATCACCGGGCGCCCGGTCGGCGAATTGCGCCGCGCCTACCAGGCGCTGCGGCGCGCCCACGACGATCTGAAGAACACCCAGCAGCAACTGGTCCATTCCGAAAAAATGGCTTCGCTGGGGCGTCTGGTCGCCGGCGTCGCGCATGAACTGAACAATCCGATCAGTTTCGTCTACGGCAATACCGCGGCGCTCAAGCGTTATGCCGATCGGCTGGCGCGCTACCTGGCGGCGATCCACGCCGACATCCCGCGCGACGAGCGCGAAGCCCTGCGCCGCGAGTTGCGCATCGACCGCCTGCTCGACGACTTGCCGTCGCTGATCGACGGCACCGTGGAAGGGGCGGAGCGCACGCGCGACATCGTCGATGCGCTGAAGCGCTTCTCGGCGACGGATCGCGACGAGCGGCGCGCCTTCGATCTGGTCGAGGTGATCGAGCGTGCCGTGCAGTGGGTGTGCAAGGCGGCGGACAATCAGTTCGAGGTCAAGCTGAATCTTCCCGCGGCGATGATGGTGCTGGGTTCGCCCGGCCAGGTGCAGCAGGTGGTGATGAACCTGGTGCAGAACGCCGCCGATGCCACCGAGAACGCGCGCGAGCGGCGGCTGGAGGTCTCGGGTCATGTCGAGGAGACGGAAGCCGTCGCCGAATTCCGCGACAGCGGTCCCGGCATCCCTGCCGAAAATCTCGACAAGCTGTTCGACCCCTTCTTCACCACCAAGCCCGTCGGCCGCGGCACCGGGTTGGGGCTGGCGATCAGCTACGGCATCGTCGAGCGGCATGGTGGCACGCTGACTGCCGGCAATCATCCGCAGGGCGGCGCCCTGTTCCGCCTGCGCCTGCCCCTGGCCCCGGCGTGACGGCGGGCATCGACCCCGGCTGCGTCCGGCTGCGGCTGCGCATCGATGACGGACGAGTGGCTGCGGTAGCGGTCGCCAGCGAGCGGCCGTCCGTGGGCCGGGCGCTGCGCGGACGTGTGGCCGACGCGGCGGTGCGTCTGGTGCCGTTGCTGTTCGCGCTGTGCGGCCAGGCCCAGGGGCGTGCCGCCACGCTGGCGCTGGCCGCCGCGCGGGGCGAAGAGTGCGCCGCCGGCCTCGATCCGGCGATCCAGCGCGAGGCGATGCGCGAGCACTTGTGGCGCTGGCTGCTCGACCTGCCGGCGCTGCTCGGCGCGCCGGTCATGCAATCGGAGTATGTCGCCGCCGCGGCGGCGATCCAAGGCGGGCAGCGCGATGATCTGGCGGCGCTGCTGAACGGCCCCGCCATCGCGGCCTTGCAGCGCGGCCTCGAAGCGCTGGAGGAGCCGGCGGCCGCGGCGCCGCGCCTGCTGCCGGCGCTCGATGCGCGGGCCTCGCTGGGATGGTGGCCGCGGCTCGACGCCGAGTTCTGCCGCCTGCCGCTGTGGCAGGGCGCGGCTGGCGAAACCGGCGCGCTGGCGAGGCGGCAGGGCGCCGCGCAAGCGGCCGCCGCGCCGCTGGCCGCACGCTGGCTGGCACGTCTGGAGGAACTGCGCGCCTGGGCCGAGGGCCAGACGCAAGTCGGCGTCGTCGGCACGGCGAGCGCGGTCCCTGTCGCGGCAGGGCGGGGCCGGGCGCTGGTCGAGACCGCGCGCGGCGTGCTGATGCACGAGATCGAGCTGGACGGCGAACATATCGCCGACCACCTGATCGTCGCGCCGACCGAATGGAACTTCCACCCGCAGGGTCCGCTGGCTGGCTGGCTGACGGGTCGCGACGCGGCGGACCGCGAGGTACTGCGCGCCTTCGCCGCCCGCTCGGTGGCGGCGCTCGACCCCTGCGTGCGCTGGGAACTGGAAGGGCTATGAGTCCTTGCCCGGGGCGTCCCTCCGCGCCGCCTGCGCGTTCAGGCTCAAGGCCACCGCCTCGGCGACCTTGATGCCGTCGACCGCCGCCGACAGAATCCCTCCCGCATAGCCGGCGCCCTCGCCGGCGGGGAACAGGCCGCGCGCACCGAGGCTTTCGAAATGCTTGTCGCGGGTGAGGCGGATCGGCGACGAGGTGCGCGTCTCCACGCCGGTCAGCAGCGCGTCGTCCATCGCGAAGCCGGCGATCTGCCGGGCGAAGGCCGGCAGAGACTCGCGTAGCGCGGCGACGACATAATCGGGCAGGCAGCGCGCCAGGTCTGTCGGCTGTACGGCGGGCGTGTAGGAAGGGTGCACCGCGCCGAGCCGGGTCGATGGCCGGTCGGCGAGGAAGTCGCCCACCCGCTGCGCCGGTGCGCTGTAGTTGCCGCCGCCGGCGGCGAAGGCCAGGCTTTCCCAATGGCGCTGGAAGGCGATGCCGGCCAGCGGGTCGGTGTCGCTTCCCGGATAGTCGCCGGGGGTGACTCCGACGACGATGGCGCTGTTGGCGTTGCGCTCGTTGCGCGAATACTGGCTCATGCCGTTGGTCACCACCCGGCCCGCTTCGGAGGTGGCGGCGACCACGGTGCCGCCGGGGCACATGCAGAAACTGTAGGCCGAGCGGCCGTTGGCGCAATGGTGCACCAGCTTGTAGTCGGCGGCGCCGAGCAGCGGGTTGCCGGCATTCGGGCCGAAGCGGGCGCGGTCGATCAGCGACTGCGGATGCTCGATGCGCACCCCGATCGAAAACGCCTTGGCCTCGACAGGCACGCCGCGCGCGTAGAGCATCTGGAACGTGTCGCGCGCGCTGTGGCCGACCGCCAGCACCACGTGGCTGGCGGCGATGGTCTCGCCACCGGCCAGGCGCAGGGCGCGCACCCGGCCGCAGTCGATATCGATATCCTCGACGCGGCTCTGGAAGCGCATCTCGCCGCCCAGCGCCTCGATCTCGGCGCGCATGTTTTCCACCACCGTGACCAGCTTGAAGGTGCCGATGTGGGGCCTGCCGACGTAGAGAATCTCGGCCGGCGCGCCCGCCTTGGCAAATTCCGTCAGCACCTTGCGCGCGCGGTGCTGCGGGTCCTTGATCTGGCTGTAGAGCTTGCCGTCGGAAAAAGTGCCGGCGCCGCCTTCGCCGAACTGGACGTTCGATTCGGGGTCGAGCACTCCGCGCCGCCATAATCCCCAGGTGTCCTGGGTCCGCTCGCGCACTTTCTTGCCGCGTTCCAGGATGAGCGGACGAAAGCCCATCTGCGCCAGCACCAGCCCGGCGAACAGCCCGCAGGGGCCGCTGCCGATCACGACGGGCCGGGGTGTCGTGCCGCCTGGCGCCGCGCGCGTGACGAATGCGTAGCGGGTGTCCGGCGTCGGCGCGACATGGCGGTCGCCGCGCAACCGGGCGAGCAGGGGCTTTTCGTTCCTGACCTCGACATCCAGCGTGTAGATGAAGACGATGGCAGAGGGTTTGCGCGCGTCATGGCTGCGGCGAAAGATCGAATAGCCGACCAGTTCGTCCGCGGCAATGCCCAGCCGCCTTAGGATCGCCTCGCGCAGTTCGGTTTCTGTGTGCTCGAGCGGCAGCTTGAGTTCGGTCAGTCGCATGCGGATGTCGCCGCCGGTGGCGCAGGGGCAGCCATTCTATCTTCGGCCGGGCACCGCGTTCGGCAGGGCCGGAGCCCTGGCCCGGGGCCGTCCGGCGGGGAAAGATCTCCAGCGGCACAGCGGGCGCAGGCGTGCTGCCGTTGCGGCGCTAAACCACTGGCGGAGGCTGATTCGTATCGCTGCCGCCCATCCCGGTGATGATCTGCTTCAGGCCGACATAGGGAGGCGGTTCCGCGGCCGGCGGTTGATCGACGGGGATGCGCCGTTCCAGGTCGGCGATGGCCTTCTGCTGGCGCTCGCAGAGGCTTTCCAGTTCCGCGACGCGTTTGTTCTGGCGCGTCATCGCCCATTGCCGGCGCACCGTCGAGGGCGTCGACACCAGCGCCACGATGAAGCCGCCGACGGCCAGTGTCAGCAGCAGGACCATGGCCAGCGAACTGTCGAAGCGCCAGACCAGGAATGTCACCGTCACCGCGACATTGTTCTGCAGCGCAAGGATGACGCCGGCGGCGGCGATAAGCATGGCGGCGATGGTGAGTAACTGCATGGTGTCCAGCCCTTCGTCAAAGTTCGAACTGTTTCGCGCGGTGCGGCGCCACCCGCGCCCGGCGGCTCCGCCGCTGCCTTGCACCGCATGCGGCCCGCGTCGCTTGCCTGCAAGGATAGCAGAAGCGGCATGGCCGGTTTTTCCGGACTACCCCGGCCGGCGTTACTGTCCACCGGCGGAGACATGCGTTTGCCGCAGCCGGGGCGGGCCCTGTCTCGCGATGCCTTCGCGGGCCGGCATCTTGCGGCGGCGAGCGGTGGATATGCCTAAATTCCATATGTCGCGTTGGCGGCTTTGACGCAACCACAGCGCTTCGCGTCGGCGGCGCTTGCCGAAGCATTGTGTCGGGTTTCTTTACAGGGCCTCCCGGGCCCGTTGACCAACTCCCTGTTTGATTGGCGAAAGCTCCAAAGGGTGCAGAATTTGCTTGTGTAGAGGGTTGTCGAAATGCGGGTGCGGTCGGCGCGCTCGGCTTTCGTGCGACACGACCGGCGGAGCTTCGGGCGACTCCGCGAAGACGTTCAGGGATGCCTGTTACCGACTGATCTTGAGGACGACAATGAACAAGAAACTGCTTGGCGGGCTGGCACTCGTGGTATCGATGGGTTTGCCGTTCTCGGCCAACGCTTCGTTGCAGACCCTATCCGACCTTTTCGTATTCGGCGACAGCCTGTCGGATGGCGGCAACAGCGGGTTGGTTAGTCAGGCTTATACAGGCGGTGCCGTGACCTTTCCTCCCGCGCCGTATTACAACGGTCAGTATTCGAACGGCCCGGTTGCCGTCGAGTACCTGTGGAACCACTATAACCCGGGCGATACCAGCTTCAAGCCTTCGTTGGCCGGCGGCACCAACTATGCAATCGGTGGCGCGACGACGGGTCTGGCAAGCTACAACTCGATCGCCCCGAGTGTGCCGGCTGGATTGCAGCCCGCCTACAGCAACCACGGGAACAACTGGGAACTGAACACCTTTGCCGCGCAAGCGCCGGTTTTCGACCCGGCCACCTCGCTGTTCGTCATTTGGCTGTTTCCGAACGATCTGTTCAATTACCAGGCGACGGGCGGGGCTACTCCGGGTACGGCGGGGGGCACCGCTGGCGTCGGACCCGTAAATATCGACGCACTGATCGGCAACGGAATTCAAAACATCATTGATACGGTGCTGTACCTGGCCTCAAATTCGGCGCAGCATTTCCTGATTCCCAACCTGGTCGATATCGCCGCCACGCCGGACGGTAACGGGGATGCCAATCTGACCGCCGTCGCCCAAGCGTTTAATTTTTACCTTGCACAGGCTCTCACCGCGCTGGACGATGCGCTGGCATCTGTCGAGATTGTCCAGTTCGACACCTATGGCGCTCTCAACAGGATCATCGCCGATCCGGGCGCCTATGGACTTACGAACACCTCGGACAAGTGCGTTGACGTGGTAGCCCAAACACTCTGCGCCAATCCAGACGAATATTTGTTCTGGGATGGCTCGCACCCCACCACCAAGGTCCATAGCATTCTTGGCGCCGAATTCGCGGCGGCGGTCCCCGAGCCCGGAACGATCCTGCTGCTGGCTATCGGCCTGCTAGGTGTTGTGGTGACCCGGCGGCGGGCGACCTGAGTCGCGCACGCGTTGCCTCCAACCCCGCTGCGGCGGGGTTTTCGATTTCGGGGCCGGGTCGGTCGGGGCTGCGCCAGTTCGGTGCCGCTGAAGCCGGCGGCGGGCCAGGGCCACGCCAATCCAGTCCGCGATCAGGGAGTCTTCGGCTTCCAGGCGCTGCGCCGATGCAGCCACAGCAGCGCGGTCGCCAGAGCGGTCATCGCGACGATGGGCAGCGCCAGGCTGTTGAGCCGGAACCAGCCTTCGCCGGTGATCAGGATGCCGGAGGACAGCGAGGTGACGCCCTGCACGACCAGCACCATGAAGTCGTTGCTGCCCTGCACCTTGGCTTTTTCCTCGGGGTGGTAGGTTTCGGTCAGCAGCGTGGTGCCGCCGATGAACAGGAAATTCCAGCCGATGCCGAGCAGCACCAGCGCCCACCAGAAATGCATCAGCGTGACGCCGGACAGCGCGATGGCGATGCAGACGAACATCAGCGCGGCGCCGGCCAGCAGGACGTTGAGCACGCCAAGGCGCTTGATCAGGCCGCCGGTGAAGAAGGACGGCGCGAACATGCCGATCACATGCCACTGCAGGATGAAGGCGGTGTTGGCGAAGGGCAGGCCGCAGATGTCCATCGCCAGCGGCGTCGCCGTCATCAGCAGGTTCATCACGCCGTAGCCGCAGGCAGCGGCCAGCACCGCGACGATGAAGGCCGGTTGCGCAGCGATCTGGCGCCAGGGGCGGCCGCGCTTGGCCTGCTCGGCGGCAGACAAGGGCGGAATAGTCAGCCGGCTGGCGATCAGCATCGACAGCGCGGCAAAAGCCACCAGCGCGCCATAGCTGGCCAGATACGTGGGTTCCAGCAGCGTGCGCGTCAGCTTGCCGACTTCCGGGCCGATCACGCCGCCGAGTATGCCGCCGGCAAGCGTCAGGGAGATCGCCTTGCTTTTCCATTCGAGCGGCGCGGCGTCGGCCGCTGCGAAGCGGAACTGCTGGCCGAAGGCGTTGTAGACGCCGGCGAACACGGTGCCGAGGCACAGCAGCCAGAAGCTGCCGATGCTCACCGCGAAGGCCGAAATCGCTGCGCCGAGCATGCCGAGACCGGCGCCGAGCATGAAGCCGGCGCGGCGGCCGTGGCGCTTCATGAAGAACGCGGCGGGCAGCGTCGCCAGCGCGCCGCCGATCACATAGGTGGTGATCGGCAAGGTGGCCAGCCGCTTGTCGGCGGCGAGCTGGAAGCCGAGCAGGCCGTTGATCGCCACCAGCGTGATGCCGTTGGTCAACAGCAGGGCCTGCGCCGCGGCCAGCAGCGCGATGTTCTTGCGGTGGCTCAAGGGGTTTGTGGTTCGATCAGCGCGCGGTAGGCGTGCCAGGTGCCGTGCCCGACCAGCGGCATCGTGACGATCAGGCCGAGAAAGCCCGTGGCGAAGCCGACGACGGTCAGCAGCACGATCAGCGCGGCCCAGACCAGCATCAGCGGCAGGTTGCGCGTCAGCGTCAGGAAGCTGGCGATCATCGCGGTGATCGAGTCCAGCCCGCGATCGAGCATCATCGGGATCGACACTACCGAGAAGGCGAACACCAGCCCGGCGAAGATCGCGCCGACGATCAGGTAGGCGATCATGAATTCGACATTGTCGAAGCGCAGCAACTGCCGCATGAAGCTGCCCAGCGTCGGCATGCCGCCTTGGTAGAACAGCGCGAAGATCACCAGCGAGGCGCGGGCCCAGACCAGGTAGAGCACGATCAGGATCACCGAGTAGATGCTGAAGCAGCGGATGTTGCGCTTCCAGGCCACCAGCGTCGAGCCCAGCGTCAGCGGTTCGCCGGCCTCGCGACGGCGCGAGATCTCGTAGAGGCCCATCGACAGGAACGGCCCGATCAGCATCGAGCCGGTGGTGATCGCGATGACCAGTTCGACGGCATGACGAAAGGCCATGAACAGCACGGCGGCACCGACCGCGAAGCAGGCGCCGTAGAACAGGCTGACGCGCCCGCCGGCCTTGAGGTCGTCGGCGCCGCGCCGCAGCCAGTCCAGCGGCGCGGACAGCGGCAGTCCGCTGCGCACGGTGGGAAAAGTCTGGGGCTGATCGTGAGTCGTTTCCATGGCACTCCCGCTAAATGATGAAGCGGCGCAGCGCATCCAGCACCGCGTCGGGCTGCTCGGCCATCAAGGCATGGCCGGCGCCGTCGAGCAGGACGTTCTTCGCGTCCTTGATTGCAATGCCCAGTTTTGCGGCGGCCTTCGGGTGGGTCATCATGTCCTTGCTGCCGCTGACGATCAGCGCCGGGCAGGCCAGCGCGGCTGCCGCAGCCATGCCTCCGGAATAGGCGTTGCAGGCGGCGAGGTCGTTGTGCAACACGCCGGGTTTCTGTCTTTCCATCAGGCGGCGCGAGGCGCCCGGCAGCCACATGCCCGGCACGGTGTTGCCGCCGATCGTGGCGCGCGGCGAGTGCGACCAGGCATTGATCATCGCGATGGCCTTGGGCTCCTTGTGCTTCGCGGCCTCCAGCAGCGCGTCCGAGACCGGCATCGGCACCGCGGTGCCGACCAGCGCGACGCGCGCGATGCGCGCCGGGTGGCGCGCGGCGCATTCGAGGGCGGTCAGCGAGCCCATGCTGTGGCCGACCAGCGAGACATTCTTCGCCGTGGCGCCAGCGCCGGCTTTCAGGATCAGCGCGGCGATCCAGTCCGCGAGATCTTCGATCGAGGGCAGCGGGCTGCCCGCGCTGCGGCTATGCCCGGGCAGGTCGACGGCCAGCACGCCGAAGCCATGGTGGGCGAACCAGCGGCTCTGCAAGCCCCAGACGCTGTGGTCGTTTTGCGCGCCGTGGATGAACACCAGCGTCGGCAGCGCGGCGTCGAAGGGTTTGCCTCCGGTGTAGGCGTAGGCCGCCCGGCCGTCGACTTCGATCTCCACGATCAGGCTTTCGCCGCGGCAGCCAGGCCGCGATCGAGGTCTTCCAGCAGATCGCCGGCATCCTCCAGGCCGATCGACAGGCGGATGGTGCCGGGATGGATGCCGGCGGCGGCCAGCGCCGCGTCGGACATGCGGAAGTGGGTGGTCGATGCCGGATGAATTACCAGTGATTTGGCATCGCCGACATTCGCCAGGTGGGAGAAGACGCGCAGCGCTTCGATGAACTTGCGTCCTGCGGCGCGACCGCCCGCCAGGTTGAAGCTGAACACCGAGCCGGCGCCGCGCGGCAGCAGTGCCTTCGCCAGCGCGTGGTCGGGATGACTTTCCAGTTCCGGATAGGCGACGCCGGCGACCGCCGGGCTTTTCTCCAGGTGGGCGACGGCCTGGCGGGTGTTGGCGACATGGCGTTCCATGCGCAGCGGCAGGGTCTCGATGCCTTGCAGCAGCTGGAACGCGGTCATCGGGCTCATGCAGGCGCCGAAGTCGCGCAGCCCTTCGCGCCGCGCCCGCAGCAGGAAGGCAGCGACCGTGGATTCCTCGCTGAAGTCCATGCCGTGGAAGCCCGCGTAGGGCTCGCTCAGCGTCGGGAATTTGTCGGACCGGTCCCAGTCGAAGGTCCCGCCATCGACCAGCAGTCCCCCGATGGCAACGCCGTGGCCGCCGAGGAACTTGGTCGCGGAATGAAAGATCAGGTCGGCGCCGTGGTCGAAGGGGCGCATCAGCCAGGGCGTGGTGAAGGTGCTGTCGATCAGCAGCGGCAGGCCGTGTTCGTGCGCCAGCGCCGCGACCCGCGGAATGTCGAGCACATCGAGCCCGGGGTTGCCCAGCGTTTCGCCGAACAGCAGCCGGGTCTCGGGGTGGATCGCGGCGCGCCAGGCGTCGATGTCGCGCGGATCGACGAAGCTGGTGCGGATGCCGAAGCGCGGCAAGGTGTAATCGAGCAGGTTGTGCGAGCCGCCGTACAGCGACCGACTGGCGACGATGTGGCCGCCGGCGCCCATCAGCGTGGCGATGGCCAGATGCAGCGCGGCCTGGCCCGACGCCGTGGCAATGGCGCCGACACCGCCTTCCAGTGCCGCGATGCGCTCTTCGAGCACCGCATTGGTCGGGTTGGATATCCGCGAATAGACGTGGCCGGCGCGTTCCATGTTGAACAGCGCGGCGGCCTGGTCTGAATCCTTGAAGACGAAGGAGGTGGTCAGGTAGATCGGCGTCGCCCGCGCGCCGAAGCGCTCGTCCGGCACCTGGCCGGCATGCAGTGCCAGCGTATCGAATTCATAGCTCATTGGCCCCCCCTTCCTCCGACCTCCTTGGCGCGCAAGGAGCTTACTGCGGTTCGCCGCTCGCGCGGCTCCGTCTATTGTTGTTTGTGCCGCCTCGGGGCGGCCCTGTGGCGGCGTTCATGCGTATTCGTCGGGATCGGGATCGAGCATGCGCTCCAGCGCCGTGATGCGATCCTTGATCAGCAGTTTCCGCTTCTTCAGCCGCCGCAGCAGCAACTGGTCCTCAGGCGGATTTTGCGCCATGCGGCTGATCGCCAGGTCGAGGTCGCGATGCTCGCTGCGCAATTCGAGCAGGCGCGCCTGCAAAACCTCGGGAGAGTCCGTCGCGTCGTTGGGTTCCATGCGGCTATGGTATGGGGGCAGCGGCTTCTTGGCAACCGGGAGACGCTAAAATCGCCAAATGGACAAATGTGTCGGGCGCTTTGAGATTCGGCGCGAATTGGGACGCGGCGCGCAGAGCGTGGTCTATCTGGCCTGGGATCCGCAACTCGAGCGTGAAGTGGCGATCAAGACGCTGCATTTTGCCCGCACCGATGCCCGGCGCAACGACGCCCTGGTGGCCGAGGCGCGGTCCGTCAGCCGCTTGCGCCACCCCAATCTGGTGCCGATCTTCGATGCCGGAGAACAGGAGGGCGATCCCTACCTGGTCTTCGAGTTCGTCGCCGGCCCCAACCTCGCCGAACTGATCGCCCGGGAAGGCCGCATCGCTCCCGCGCGTGCGGCCGACCTGATGCGCCAGGTGCTTGACGCGCTGGCCATGGCTCATGCCGCCGGGATCATTCATCGCGACCTGAAACCTTCCAACATTCTGGTCGACCCGCAGGGTCGCCCGCGGGTGATGGATTTCGGCATCGCCACGCGTCTCGATGACGGCAATGGAAATTCGGCAGCCACGGGCGATTCCATTTCGGGCACGCTCAGTTACCTGGCCCCCGAGTACATCGATGGACGGCAGGTGGGCGAAAAGACCGACGTCTATGCCGCCGGGCTGGTGATCCTGGAAATGCTTTGCGGCAAACCCTGGGTGCGTGGCGGCACGCCGATGGCGATCATGCATCAGATCCTGAACGAAGCCGTGACATTGCCGCCTGATCTGAGCATCGACAATCAGCTCGCCGGCATCGTTCTTGGCGCCTGCGCCCGCGACCCGGCCTTGCGCACGCCGAGCGCGGCACGGATGAAGGAGCAGCTCGACGACTACCTGGGTACGGCGGCGACGCCGATCGACGTGGCCGGCGCGATCGAGACGCGGAAGAAGGACACCCTGGAATTCCTGATGCGCCGGATGAAGCACAAGAAGGACTTTCCGGCGCTGTCGGATTCGGTGTCGGCGATCAACAAGCTGACGCGCTCCGACAAGGAAAGCATCAACCGGCTTTCCAATAGCATTTTGAAGGACTACGGGCTGACCAACAAGATCCTGCGGCTGGTCAATTCGGCCTACTACCGCCAGTCGGGCGGCGGCACCATCAGCACGGTGTCGCGCGCCGTGATCGTGATCGGTTTCGATGCCCTGCGCAATATCGCGGTGACGGTCCTCCTGTTCGAGCATTTGCAGGACAAGGGCAGCGCGCGCGAACTGAAGGAGGCCTTCCTGCGCGCCAATCTGGCCGGCACGCTGGCGCGCGCGGCAAGCAAGCAGTTCATGGCCCGCGAGGCTGAAGAAGCTTATGTCTGCGCCCTGTTTCACAGTCTCGGCCAACTGCTGGCACAGTTCTACTTTCCCGAAGAAGTCGCCGAAATTCGCAAGGTCATGCTGCAACGAAACTTCAGCGAGGAAGTGGCATCGGCCCAGGTTCTCGGCATGTCGTTCTCGGATCTGGGCATCGGCATCGCCCGTCATTGGGGTTTTCCGCCGGCGCTGGTCAACAGCTTGCGGCCACTGCCCGAAGGGGCCATCAGGAAGCCCGCGACGCATGACGAAGGATTGCGGGTGGTCGCCGGGTTCGCCAACGAAATCTGCGACGCCATTGCCTCGGTACCGAAGGAACAGCGGGGCGAGGCGACCCGCGCGGCGCGCGAGCGCTTCAAGGCCGCGATGCATTTTTCGGACAGTCAGTTGCAGGACGTGCTGGAAATGTCGCTCGAGGAACTCGGCGATCTGGCGACCATTCTTCACGTCAATCTGAAGCAAAGCCCCTTTGTCCGCCATGTCACGGCGTGGACCGGCGAACGCCAGAATGTTCCGGTGTCGGACGAGACCCGGGCGCTGGATCGAAGCCTGCTTGGAGACGCGGTCCTGCCCGATCGGGAGGAGCCTGCCGCCGATGATGCCGATGGCGTGCCGGATGCGGCGCAGGAGGTTCTCGCCGCCGGCATCCAGGACATCAGCAATTCGCTGGTCGACGACTTTTCGCTCAACGACGTGCTGCGCATCACGCTGGAAACGATGTACCGCGGAATGGGGTTTCAGCGCGTGCTGTTATGCCTCAAGGATCCGCGGAGCGGCAGCATCGCGGGCCGCTTCGGCTTCGGCGCCGATACCAGCGAACTGGCGGCAAGGTTCCGCTTCGCGCCGGGCGGCAACCCCGATGTGTTCCAGCTGGCCGTGGCCAGGGGGGTGGACATCATCATCAGCGATGTCGACGATCCGAAGATCGCCGGCAAGATTCCTGGCTGGTACCGGAAGGTTGCGGTGGCCAAGACCTTCGTCCTGTTGCCGCTGCTGATCAAGGGCATTGCGGTGGGCTTGATCTACTGCGACCGCGACAAGGCCGGCAGCATCGTCATTCCGGAAAAGGAATTGTCCCTGCTGAAGACACTGCGCAATCAGGCGCTGCTGGCCATCAAGCAATCCATGTAGGCGAACGATTCAACTGGCGATGTATTGCTCCAGTTGCTTGATCAGGAAAGCCTGCTGCGAAATGGTTTCCTTGACCAGGTCGCCGATGGAGGCGACGCCGATCACGCGCTGGTCGGCGTCGAGCACCGGCAGGTGGCGGATGTGCTTGTCGGTCATCACCGCCATCGCTTCGTCCACCGTCTGTTCGGGCCGTGCGTAGAGCACTTTCTCGGTCATTATCTCGCGCACCCTGGTCTCCTTGGCCGACTTGCCGTGGAGAGCCACCTTGCGCGCGTAATCGCGCTCGCTGAAGATCCCGGCCAGGTGATCGCCGTTCATCACCAGCAGGGCGCCGATGTCATGTTTCGCCATCAGTTCCAGGGCGACGAAGACCATATCATCGGGCGCCACAGCGAGCGGCGCGCGCGGACGTTCTTCAAGCATTTGTTTGAGGGTCTTCATGGTGGATCTCCTTTGGTTGTCATGTCGGCCGCATCAGGCCGGAACTACGCGGTTTTTGCCGGCCCGCTTGGCCAGGTACATGGCTTCGTCGGCACGTTTCAGGGCATCGTGGGGCGTCTCTTCGCCTTTCAGTTCGGCGACGCCGCAACTGAAGGTGATGAGCACCTTTTCATCATTGTTGAGGAAGAAGCGGCGCGTCAGCTCGCGCTGCACGCGGACCATGGCACTGACGGCGTCATCCTGCGGCGTGTTGGGCAGCAGGACAACGAACTCCTCGCCGCCATAGCGGGCCAGCGTGTCCTGGGGGCGGATCGCCTCGCGCGCCACCGCGGACAGGTGCACCAGCGCGGCATCGCCCGCGACATGGCCCAGTCGGTCGTTGAGCTTCTTGAAGTTATCGACATCGAGCAGCGCCAGGCTTAGCGATCCTCCCTGGCGGCGCAGACGGCTCACTTCGCTTTCGAGCGCCTCGTCCATGCCCTTGCGGTTGAGCGCACCGGTCAGGGCATCATGGCGAATCAGATCGCTGGCCTGCACCAACTCGGTCTGCAGCCGCGCCACCTCGCGCTCGGCGTCGCTGACCCGCTCGCGCATGACGCTCAACTCGTCGCGCGAGCGCGCGGCGTTGAGCTGCACCGTGCGGGTCTCGCGCATCACTTCGTCCAGTACATCGGACAGGTCGGCGATGTCATTGGCTTGACTGATCCGCTCCGCGCATTTTTCGATCTTGTCGTGATAGCCGCTGGTCGCATCCGAAAAATCGGCAAGGCGGTCGACGAAAGTGGCGAGCAGCAGCTTGAGCCTGTCCTTGGCTTCGTTCAGGCTCTTCTTCAGCGAACTCTGGCGGATGATGACATCCTTCAAGCGCCGTTCGACATCGTCCAGCCGCCGCAGGTTCAGGGGCTGGTTGACCAGGTCGCGCACGATGCTGATCTGCCCGGCGAGCCATTGATCGTCAACCACCAGCTCGCCGATGTTTTCAACAATCAGATGCACCAGATGCAGCAGGGCGGACTTCAGCTCCGCCTGATCCTCGGCAGCGAAATGGGCGCGGTAGCCGAGCTTCTTCAGGCGCTCGGCGAGGCCGCCGAGCTCTTCAACCGTGAGCGCGGCGCGCACGGCCGCGGCGATCTCGGCCGACTCGCGAGTGAGGTCCGGACTATCCGCCAGAACGATGGACAGGGTATCGTCGAGCAGGTGGCCAATCAGGTCCCGCAGGCTTGTGAAACTTCCGCGCGGCGGAGGCTGATCACGTGCAACCTGGGCGGGCGTAGCGTCCGGTCGGGACGAGGCCGTCGGCGCTGGGGCAAGGGCGGCGGATTCGGCCGGCGCGCCCGCCAGTAGCTCGGTGTTGTCGCCCGCCGGCGTACGCGACCAGGAGCGAAGCGTCGATTGCAGGCGGGAAAATGCCAGGTCGGGCGTGCTCGCGGCGGCCAGCAGGCGTTCCACGGTTTCCCTTTTCTTGGCCGACGTCAGACCGCTGTGCTGGGTATCCAGTTGCTGCACCAGCTCGCGGATCAGCGCGGACCAGGCCAGCGGTTCGGCGCCGGGCCTGGCCAGCAACTGGGTGAGGGCGCGGCCGAAGCCGTCCCAATTTCCCGCCGCCACGGCGCTTTCGAACTGTCGGGCAAAACGGGTCTGCTCGGTAGTGTCGCGCGGCAGCGCTGCGTGCAGGGCCTTCAGTGATCGCTCGGGGAAGGGTTCGACGAGTTTCGAGCCGGTGATCTCGTGGTAGATCGCGCGATAGTTATCCGGCGTCGGTGGCGTCTTGTTCATCGCCAGACGACGCAGCGTCTCGCGCGCAATCTCCGAAGGCTGACTGGGCGTGGCCATCGCGTGCTATTCCGCCAGCCCGTGTTCCAGGCCGTAACGAATCAGTTCCGCGGTGCTCTTGAGGCCCATCTTTTCCAGCAGGCGGGCGCGGTAGGTGCTAACCGTGGCAACGCCGAGGTTGAGCTTTTCGGCAATCTGCGTCTGCGTGTTGCCGGTGGAGATCATCACCAGCACCTGGTATTCGCGATCGGTGATCCGTTCATGTGGAGACCTCTCGGTGTCTTCCGAAATGGCTTCCGCGAGTTGCTGGGCTACCGCCGGACTCAGGTATTTCAGGCCGGAGGCCACCTGGCGAATTGCCGTGACCAGTTGTTCCGGCGCGCTCTGCTTGGTAAGGTAGCCCGAGGCGCCGGCCTTGAGCGCGCGCACCGCGTATTGTTCCTCCGGGTGCATGCTGAGAATCAGCACCGGCAGGCGCGGAAATTCCTTCTTCAATTGCTTCAGGGTATCGATGCCATTGCGGTTGGGCATCGAGACATCCAGCAGAAAGACGTCCCACGTCTGTTGGCGGGCAAGCTGCAGGGCCTCGGCGCCGTCGTCGGCTTCGCCGGTGACGACCAGGTCCTCGGTTTCCGAAAGTATCTGCTTGAGGCCCTGCCGGACAATGGCGTGGTCGTCGGCAATAAGAACGTGGATCCTGTCAGCCATGGTCGCAATATGTGTTTGTCTTGGAGGATGTCGAGGCCGCCATCCGGGCCTGTCCCTTGCCTAAAAAAGCTTGCTCTGCGATTCCTCTTCGTTCGGAGGTTCAATATCGGGTCGTTCGGGAACCCGCAGGATGATGTGAGTGCCGCCATGTTCCGCCGGCCCAATGGAAAACTCCCCGGCAAGACTCAATACCCGCTCGCGAATCCCGCGCAGACCAAAGGATTTCGGTTTTTGCATGTCGGCGTCGGAAATCCCGCGGCCGTTATCCCTGATCTCAAGCAGAATGTTACCGCGTTCGCGTCGCAAACGGATCACGGCAAGCGACGCGTGCGCATGTTTCGCGATATTGGTCAGGGCTTCCTGGGCGATGCGGAACAGCGCCAGCGACGTATCGGGCTCGGGTTCGATGGCGTCTTCGTCGCATTGCACGCGACAGGCGATGCCGAAGCGCTGGGTGAAGTCCTCCGCCTGGCATTCGATCGCCGCGGGCAGGCCGAATTCCTTGAGGATTCCCGGGCGCAATTCGCGAGCGACACGGCTGGCGGTGCTCATCGCCTGGTCGAGCAGGCTTTCGATGGAGTGCGCCTTCTCGCGCAGGCGGTCGGCGCCTTGCGGCAGCTTGCTGGCCAGATGCGCCGCCTCGATCTTCAGAAACACCAGAATGGATCCGAGTTCGTCGTGGATGTCGCGCGAAATGCGTTCGCGCTCCTCTTCCTTCGCGGCTTCAAGGTGCGTCGAAAGTTCGGCGAGCTGTTGCCGCGAGCCGCGCAGGGCCGCTTCGCTTTCCTTGCTTTCGGTGATGTTGGTGGCGATCCCGCGCCACTCGACCACGCCCGAATCGAAGCGATGCGGCGTCGATCGCAGGTTGATCCACTTTTGGCGGGTACGGCCGCGGGTACAGCCTTCCCAGTTGAGCAGCGTGCCCTTGGCGGCCGATTCGCGCAGCGCGGCTTCGAGACGCTTGCGCGTTTCGCCGTCGAAGGCGTCGAACAGCTTGTCGGCCGAGGCCAGCAGATGCTGCTGCTTGAAGCCGAACAGCTTCTGACAACCCTCGCTGACGAACAGGAAGCGAAACACTCCCTCGGTGTCGCGACGCAACTGGAACAGCATGCCCGGCAGGTTCGACGCCAGGGCGTCAAAGCGCGCCTGACTCTCGTTGAGCATATCCAGTGCCGCGCGGTGATCGGCGCGATGGCGCGCCTCGCGCACTTCGCGCTCGACCGCCGGGAGCAGACGCTCCGGCCGGTCCGCATCGATCACGTCACGCGCCCCCGCCTTCATTGCCGGCTGCGTGCCGAGCGCATCGTCCGGGCCCGCGACGACAATCAGCGGCAGGTCCAGGCCGGCCTCGTCGATCTGCCGCACGGCGACATGCACCGACAGCGAGGACACCCCGGCGACATGCAGCACGGCATCCCACGGCTGCTCGCGCAGGGCCGCGGCCAGCCCGCTGGTGGAGTCGACGCGCTGAATTTCGCACGCGGCCCTGGCCTCCTCGAAGAGGGGCAGCAGCCGTTCCGCGACCTGATCGGAGGCGGCGATAAGCAGCAACTGCAAAGCCTGGCGGGGTGTCGAAGCGGATACCATGAGCGAGCCTGGACGGGGCGAAGCGGGAGTTTATAGCGGATCGGCTCCGTTATAATTCGGCTCGCGCCGGCATAGCTCAGATGGTAGAGCAACCGCCTTGTAAGCGGTAGGTCGACTGTTCGATTCAGTCTGCCGGCACCATGGAATCAGGCACCTGGGCCGCTCCTCGGAGGGGCCTTGGTGCTTTTCACGTTGCCATGCAGGGCCATGGTTGGCCGGTCGATGCCAGGCGCTTGCCGGCGTCCCGCCGGCGCCGAAAATGACTATTTCTTGCCGCAGACAAAACGCCAACTGCGCTCGGCGGAAGTGCCGCCAGCGACAGGCTGCCACTGGCGGGAACCGGAGCCACTGGCAACCAGGGAACCCGTTGCCATGTGCCCGGAAATGCCGGCGGTCTTCAGCGTTTGAAAGCTCTTTCGGGCGCAGTCGTATTGAACTTCGCTCGTGAATGAAAAGAAGCTCTCGCCGGAATACTCCTGGGCCTTCTTGAAATCAATCAGCTCCCACAATTTGACCAGATCGCCCGACTTGCTGATCGTGCCTGGATTCACATAGGTCTTTCCCAGGGACGTCTCGTCCACGACCACCCAATCCGCGAACACGCTGCCGCTGATCGCGGCCAGTAGCGCCATCAACATCGCCTTCTTCATTGTGGTTTCCTCCTTTATGGCTCGTCGCGTTCAGGCATCGCAGCGTGGCGGCCAGTCGCGGAGTCCGGGTTTACTTGTCCTTCAGCACCCATACCCCGTCCCAGTCGTCACCGGGGGGACTGGCCAGGAAATGCTCGCAGCGCTCGATATACAGGCTCGCGGCCTTGTCGTCCGGATTGAACCCCAGCACTTCGCCGAATTCGCTCTTTGCCGCGCCCCATTTCCGCTGCCGGTAGTTCATCAAACCGGATCTGAAGTGGCGCAGGGCATCGATCATCTGCGGATAGGATTCGTCGCTGTGGTAGTCGAGGATTTCATAAATGGCAACCGGCTTGGTCTTGCCCTTGACCACCACCAGATCGAGCTCGCGACTGAAATAGGTCCCCTTCAGCGCCTTGTAGGTGAATTCGCTGATCAGGAGGTGGGCGCCGTACTGCTTGCAGGCGGACTCCAGCCGGGCCGCAAGATTCACTCCGTCGCCGATGATGGTGTAGTCCATGCGCTTCTTCGAGCCGATGTTGCCCGAGACCACGTTGTCGGTATTGAGGCCGATGCCGATGTCGACGGCCAGCTTGCCTTCATTGACGCGGCTGCGGTTCCAGGTCTCTAGCTCCTTGAGCATCGCAATTGCGGTGCGCACCGCCCGATCCGCGTCGTCAACATGGCCCACCGGGATGCCGAAGGCGGCCATGATCGCGTCGCCGATGAATTTGTCCAGCATGCCTTCTTCGCGATGGATGCAATCGACCATCAGCGTGAAATATTCGTTGAGCAGCGCCACCGTGCCCTGGGCGCCGAGCTGCTCGGTGATCGTGGTGAAGCTGCGCACGTCCGAGAACAGGACCGTCGCCATCACGTTCTTGCCGCCCAGCATTTCGGCGCCGGCGGCCACCATCTGGTCGGCGATGCCCGGATCCATGTAGCGCGCCATGGTCGACTTCAGGCGCTTTTCGTTCGAGATATCTTCCAGCATCAACATCGAGCCGAGGCGCTTCTTCTCCACCGACAGCAGCGGCAGCGCCGTGAGATTCACCGACAAGGTGTCGTCGCCGACCATCAGTTCCGCTTCCATGACCAGTTCGGCGGTCTGGGTCTCGGCGACGCGCTTCAGCTTTTCCGGAATCCACGCGTTGGCCCCGGCGAAGAACTCCGCGGCCGGCTTTTGCAAAACGTCGGGCGCGCGCGCGCGCAGGATGCGCAGTCCGGCGGCGTTGCAGGTGGCGATGCGCTCCGCCTCGTCGAGCGTGATCACCGCATTCGACATTGATTCCAGCATCGCCTCGTTGTAGTTCTTCATGTTCTGCACATCGGCGAACAGCTTGGCGTTTTCCAGCGCAATCGAAATCTGCGCCGTGAAGGCGCGCAGCCGGGATTCGTCTTCCCCGGTGAAAGGGCCGCCGCGCTTGTTCAGCACCTGTGTCACGCCAATCACCTTGCCGTGCTTGTTCACGATCGGCACGCAAAGAATGGAACGGGTGAAATAGCCGGTTTTCTTGTCGAAGGCCGGATTGAAGCGCAGGTCGGCATAAGCGTAGGGGATGTTGATCGCCTTGCCGGAGGTATATACGGCGCCGGCAATACCCAGGTGATTGGGCAGGCGTATCTGCACCGACTCCAGGCCCTGGCCGACTTCCGACCACAATTCGCCGGTCTTCTCGTCGTTGAGGAACAATGTCGAGCGCTCGGCGTTCAGCAGGCGGGTGGCCTCGCCCATGACCTTCTGCAGCAGGGAGCCCAGCTTGATGTCGGCGGTGACTTCGGAGACGACGTCGATGAACTCCATTTCCTGACGGCGGATGGCCTGCATGCGTTCGATGAACTGGGCGCTTTGCAGTGCCAGCGTTCCCTGGCTGGTCATGGCTTCGAGCAGGGTCAGGTCGTGCCTGGTGAACTTCCCGGTGCGCTTGTTCAGCGTCTGCGCCACACCGATGATTTCGCCTTTCACCGTCTTGATCGGCACGCAAAGGATGTTGCGCGTGGTGAACCCGGTCTGCTCGTCGATCGAGCGGTTGAAGCGGTCGTCGGCATAGGCGTCGTGGATGATCAGCGCCTCGCCGGCGGTATAGACGTAGCCGGCCACGCCGCTGGTGTTGAGGATGCGAATCTCGCGCTGGATATTGCCCTGGGCGACGCGCGAATACAGCTCGTTGGTGTCCGGGTCGTTGAGGAACAGCGATCCGCGCTCGGCGTTCAGCTCGGCAGTGGTCATTTCGACCAGGGCCTGCAACACCTGGTCGAGCGTGCCGTAGCTCGCCATGCGCCGCGTGACTTCGAGCAGCAGTTCAAGGTGCCGCAGACGGCGGCGACCGTCCTGGTCCCGCTCGCTGGCCGCCTTGCGCCTGGTGCCGCCGGGCTCGATGGGAGGGTCCATCGCGTTCATGACGGCGGACGCCTCATGGCTTCGACCTGGTCGCGCAGACTCTGAATCGTTTGCCGCAACTGGGCGCCTTCGTCGGCAAACAGGCTGCGCTCGCGACTGACGGAATTGGCCCGGTCGATCTGCGCCAGTTCAAGACTCTCGCGCAGGCCGCTGACGGTCTGTCTGAGTTGCGTTATTTCTCCCTGCGCGGCGACCAGTGCGGACCGCACCGCATTGTCGGTATCGCCCCGCGCACGCTCCAGCTCGTCGCGCAGGGCGGCTGCCGTGGCTTTCAACTGCTGCATTTCATTATGTCCGGCGACGCGTTCCTGCTGCACCGCGTGCTCGCCCCCGGCGCGGGTCTGCTCCAGCTCGTCGCGCAGCGCCGCGGCGGTAGCCTTGAGCATCTGGATGTCCTGATTTGCCGCAATGCGTTCCTGCCGGACCGCGTCTTCGCGCTCGATGCGGGCGCTTTCGAGGGCCTCGCGCAGCGCGCCAACCGTGGTCTTCAGCTGCGATATCTCTGCCGCATTGCTTTGGGTGATGCGCGAGGTTGCGGCCTGGATCGCCATCTGCGCACCTTCAAGCTCCGCACGCAGCGCGATCACCGTGCGCTGCATGTCACGCAACTCCGCCCGCGCGACGGCGAGTTCGTCTTCGAGGGTCGACACGGCGGCAGTCATTGTGCGACGCGACGAGCAGACCCGAGAGCAGACGCGCGGCGCAGCGACGGAAGGCGTCCGGTTGGCATCAACGGCCGTGTGGTTTCCATGTGTTCGATCAAGTCACATTTTCCATACTATCTATCTTAGTGGCTGAATCTTATCAGTCATGTTTCAGCGGATGGTGGCCTCTGCGGCCACCGCCTCGTTTGGTCCGGTTTGAGTATGGTCAGTTGGTTGGCCCTGCGTTAGCCCGCCAACCAGGAAGTGCGAGCGACAGTCCGTCTTCGAGGGAAGAAGACTTTGGCGGCGAGGGTGGCACCCACTCACTGAAGGGGACAACTCCATTTCCGGCGGGACCTTGAGAAAGATGGGCTGGGTCAATTGGACTATTGAAGGAGCAGGCCGAACAGGCTCATAATACGCGGATGAAATCCAGCTATCGCTACCAGGACCTGTTTCCGTCATTGGAGTACCTCGGCGCGGCAACCCGCTACATTGACGAGATATGCGAGATCGTTGACAGGGTTCCGCTTTTTGGCGACTTGGAGATTCCGGAAGTGGAATCGCTGTGCGCATTCATGCATTGCTTTGGCGCACCTCGCGGCGTCACCCTGATAACCGAAGGGCGTGAGGGCGGATTTCTGTTGATCATCCTGACCGGCAAAGTGAAGGTAGTCAAGCAGTCGGCCGATGGCATCGCGACAACCATTGACGTCGTCGGTCCCGGAGCCAGTTTGGGCGAGATGTCAATGCTGGACGGCCAGCGCCGGTTTGCCAGTTGCGTTACGGTCGAGCCGACCGATTTCGCCGTATTGTCCCGCGACGACTTGGGCGAAATCGTGCACAATATGCCGCGCTTGGGGAACAAGTTTCTGCTGCTTCTGCTGCAAGTCATGGCCGGCAGATTGCGAAGCGCCAGCAATCGCTTGCTTCCGCACATTGCCGGCGCCACGGTTTGAATCGGCCGCCCGATCCATGCGCGGCGCTTCCGCTGGGGGATGTTTCGCGGGTTGATTGCAACTTCCATCGGCAAGCGAGGCGGCCAACTTCACCATTGCTTCGCTGCGCGCTCACGGCGCCTGCCGGCAAAAAATATTGATCGAGGATCCCATGCATCGTCCAATGCGAACCCCCCTGTCCTGGTTACTCGTCGCGGTAGCTGTCCTGCTTCTCACCGCCTGCGGCGGCGAAAACAAGAAGAAACCTGCAAGCCAGGTTGCCGTCAAGGTCAACAATGAGGAAATCTCGGTCCACCAGATCAATACCGTTCTGTCTCGTGGCGGACCGTCGCCCCTCGCGCAAACCGAACAGGCGAGTCGGGATATTCTCGAAAAGTTGATCGATCAGGAATTGCTGGTCCAGAAAGCGGTCGAGAAGAAGCTCGACCGGGACCCCAATGTCATGCAGGCGATGGAGGCCGGACGGCGCCAGATTCTGGCCCAGGCTTATCTCGAACAGCTCACAGGCTCAGCCGCAAAGCCGACTGCGGAAGAGGTCAAGAGCTATTACGAAAAACATCCGGAGTTGTTCAGCGAGCGACGAATCTTCCGCTTTCAGGAATTCCTTATTGCCGTCGGTGCCGACCAGTTGTCCGCCGTGCAGGAACAGGTCGCCCGGTCCAAGAGCCTCAACGAGCTGGTCTCCTGGCTCAAGGCCAGGGACATCAAGTTCGGTAGCGACGTCACTACCAAGGCCGCGGAACAATTGCCGATGGAGTTGCTGCCTCGTCTGCACAAGATGAAAGATGGCGAAGTCAGCATTTTTCCCACGCCCAAGGGCCTGCTCATCGTTCAACTCGTCGCCTCGCAGATAGCGCCCCTCGACCTGGCTGCGGCAACGCCCCTGATCGAGCAGTTCACCCTCAATCAACGGCGGTCCGAGATGGCCGCCAAGGAAGTTGCCCAGATTCGCGCCGCGGCGAAGATCGAATATCAGGGCAGCTTCACCAAGTCCGCGGCCGATTCCAAGCCGGCCCAGGAGAAGACAGAAGCTTCGTCGTCGAGTAAAGACGTCAGTGCGGAGTCCGTGCGCAAGGGCGTAGCGGCCCTCAAGTGAGCACCGCTCAGGGGCACCCGGCCCTTTTCGGCGTCGCGCGCTTTTTCTGCCGGGGATCCGGCCGAATCGCGGGTAGCGGGTCGCGAGTCCGCCCGCGAGCTTCGCGAGGTTCACCGATCAGTCTGCGGTTTGCCGTCGGCGCCATGCGTTGCGCAGGCGGGCGTTGTCGGTGCCGCGCCAGCAAGGTAGTGGCGCGCAATCAGGGCCGCGCATGCGGCGGCGGCCACATCCGTCAGAAAGTCTTCCCAATCGGCGTGACGACCAGGCAGGAAGGCCTGATATGACTCGTCGAGGGCGCCGGTCAACACCGCTGCGGCGAAGGCGAAGACAACGCGCTCGCGACCGAAACCGATT